>JAEEGL014329573.1_pt1 | contig 41671 bp, 30 predicted proteins | sample 9134231 | NCBI WGS metagenome assembly JAEEGL01 (sample SAMN16246548, study PRJNA631951) | gut metagenome | biome: gut microbiome; feature: rumen; material: fiber-attached | host: Bos | place: Iran: Karaj | collected 2018-10
CAGTAGAAACCTGTAGACTTCTTCTGAATAGCATAAGCCATCTTCTTCAATCCCCAGGCCTCTTCGCTCAGAATCTCTGCACCCTTATCGGTGAGAACCTTCTTGAATTTTGCGGCCGTTTCCTTCATCTGTTCATCAGACAAAACGGGAGTTAAAATGAAAACGGTTTCGTATTGATTCATACTACGTTAAATAATTAATAATTTTTATTTTTGCATAAAGCGGGTGCAAAGGTACTGATTTTTAACGAGAAACGTGTACTAGAGGACAAGAAACACTACATTCTTAACAGATTTTAGTACTTTTCTCCTCCTTTCTCACTCCAAATATGCCAAACGAACCCCAAAACGATGATAGTCAAGCCTATCAGCAGTTCCGCGTTTGTCTGCCAACCTGCCAATCGGCAAACCAACAAAAGGAGGGCGCCGACAGTCATCAGCGCCACTCCAATATAAGGTTTCAGTTTCATTACTCTTCCTCTGGGGTGATGAGCTTATAGCCCTTTCCGTGGATGTTGATAATCTCAATCTGCGGATCCTCTTTCAAGTGCTTACGCAGTTTGGTAATATAAACATCCATCGAACGAGCATTGAAGTAGTTATCATCAATCCAGATGGTCTTCAATGCAAAGTCGCGCTGGAGTATTTCGTTGGCGTGTGAGCAGAGCAACGCCAGCAGCTCATTCTCCTTCGTGGTCAGTTTGGTCTGCTTCTCACCGATGGAGAGCAGTTGCTTCTGTGTATCGAAGGTGAAACTGCCAATGTGGTAGAGCGTTGACTCCTTGCTCTTTTTTCCACGTACGCGGCGCAGAATAGCTTCAATACGGAACACGAGTTCCTCCATAGAGAAAGGTTTGGTGATATAGTCATCGGCACCGAGTTTAAAGCCTTCAAGAATATCCTCCTTGAGCGTCTTAGCAGTCAAGAAGATAATAGGCATCTCGGCATTGGCCTGGCGAATCTCCTGTGCCAGTGTGAAACCGTCCTTCTTAGGCATCATCACGTCAAGCACGCAGATGTCGAATTTCGTCTTCAGAAAAGCCTTGAAGCCAGCCTCTCCGTCAGCACACAATTCTGCCTGATAGCCTTTAGCAGCGAGATATTCGCGCAACAGCATACCCAGATTCTCGTCATCCTCACAAAGCAAGATTTTCAGTTTGTCGTCCATAATCTAAACATTTTAAATTCAACAATATATTATTATTTCTTCGTTTCTCCGGAATCCTCTTGGAGTATGGGTAAGCTGACGATGAACGTCGTACCCTTGCCCAGTTCGCTCTCACAACGGATATCGCCATCGTGCAGATTGATAATCTTCTTGACGTAGGCCAGACCGAGTCCGAACCCTTTCACGTCATGCACATTACCTGTATGCACACGATAGAATTTATCAAAAATCTTCTTGACGTTCTCCTTCCTAATGCCCAGTCCTGTATCACGAATCGAGAAGCATAGACGGTCATCCTTGTTCCAAGTCTTGATATAGAGATCCAGTGGCTCATCGGGCTTGCGATACTTCACAGCATTATCCATCAGGTTGGTAATAGCATTCTGAAAGTGAACCTCGTCAACGTAGATGGCCGAGTCGACAGCCTCAATCTCGGTATAGATATGACCGCCTGTATGCTCCACACGCAAAGAGAACGTACTTGCAACACTCTCCAGCAACTCGTTCAGGTCAAGTTCCTTCTTCTTAAACGCTGCCGTCTTACGGTCAAACATAGACATCTGCAGGACTTTCTCTACAAGGAACCTCAGACGTTTCGACTCGTCATTGATGACGCCTCCCAGATGTTTCAACATTTGAGGGCTCTTACCCACCGACTCGTCATTAAGCATCTGTGCTGCCAGCGAGATACTTGAGATCGGAGTTTTCAGCTCGTGGGTCATGTTGTTGATAAAGTCGTTCTTAATCTCCGTATAGCGTTTCTGTCTGAAGATGACAACTATCGTAAAGATAAATGTCACAAGCAATACCAGCGTAAAAATGAGGGACGGTATCATAAAGCGCACGCCAGAGAAGATATAGGAGTTCATATCAGGAAAGTGAATCCTAACAACTCCCATCTTCGAAGAAGGGTCGTTGCGAAAGAGTGTCTGTGTGTAAACCACATCGGTGCCCTCGTCGGAATAGTCCGGGCAGCGGTAGACCTCGCGGCCATCAGCTGTTGAGACCGTGAAATGGTACGGGAGATTGATGCCGTTGTTCAACAGCTCCGCATTGATATCCCTGTCCAACAATTTGAAGTTTATACGTTCCTTTAGCGGTTTGTCGCTGGCAGTATAGAGAATGTTATAGACCACCTCGTCAAGCAATGCCTTCTGATAGACATAGCGGTTGCGAACAATCTCCTGGAGCGACTTTGATGCCTCAGATATAGAATTTTTATCGGAACGCAACATCATGGCCTTAGGTACATTGGCCGGGCGGATGGCAAACGTCTTTAGTTCGAAAGAAGAGTATACAGTACCGTCGTCTGCTGCCACAGCAAACTGGTGCGACTGTTTTACCGTGCCGTCCAATCCGTCGACCATCAGCGAATCTTGCTGGAAGGCACGACGCTCTGTCTCCTTGACATCTTTCTCCAAATAGCGCAAGGTTTCGTTCATCTCCAGATTGCGTGAAGCTTGGTAGAGTGAGCGGTTCACCGACTCATCGAACTGCTCACGCTTCATCTTAGCCATCTGTTCAATGTAGGATACCTGCTGCCAGAGCAATGCCAGGAACGAGAGTCCCATGACTACAGCTATAATCCATATCGTACTTTTTTTCATTGTTGTCTATTCATTTCTTCCGCAAAGGTAGCACAATTCTTAAAACATTAACATTATCCTGTTAATTATTTCAAGAAAATTCTATAGTTTTAACAATGTTCGATAAATTAATTCCAAATACAAACATAAAAAAACAGCAGCCCTTTTCAGGACTGCTGTTTTCAATGCGTTATAACAATTTACTCGTCTTCCTTCATCTCAGCCTCATGCTCCTTGATGAGCTGCTGCTGAATATCGTTAGGTACAAGCTCGTAGCTAGCGAACTTCGTAGTGAACGAAGCACGGCCGCCGGTCAGCGACGAAAGTGCTATAGAGTAATTGGACAATTCCTTCAGAGGAATCTTGGCGCTCAGCTTCTGGTAGCCGGCCTCTGAATCCATACCCATAATCATGGCACGACGCCCCTGCAAGTCGCTCATCACATCACCCATGTAGTCAGAGGGCACATAGACCTCCAGGTCGTAGATGGGCTCCAACACCTTAGGACCGGCCTCGCGGAAGGCTGCCGAGAATGCATTACGGGCAGCAAGCATGAACGAGAGTTCATTGGAGTCGACGGGGTGCATCTTGCCATCGTAGACGATGACACGAACGTCACGGGCATAAGAACCTGTCAGCGGGCCCTGCTCCATACGTTCCATCACACCCTTCAGGATTGCGGGCATGAAGCGCATATCGATGGCACCACCAACAACGCTGTTGATGAAGACGAGCTTACCGCCCCACTCCAGATCCTTCTCTTCCTTCGACTTGATATTCATCTTGAACTCCTGACCATTGATAGTGAAACTGGTGGGATCTGGCATACCCTCAGCGTAGGGTTCTACAATCAGGTGCACCTCACCGAACTGTCCGGCACCACCCGACTGTTTCTTGTGACGGTAGTCGGCACGAGCCATCTTCGTGATGGTCTCACGATAAGGTATTTTCGGCTCAAGGTATTCAATCTGAATCTTCTCGTTATTTTCCATACGCCACTTTAGTGTACGCAGATGGAACTCACCCTGACCATGAACAATAATCTGGCGAAGTTCCTTAGACTGTTCGACGACCCACGTCGGGTCTTCCTGGCGCATTTTCGTCAAGGCTGCCATCATCTTCTCCGTCTCGCTTTCATTGATGGCCTTCACAGCACGAGAGTATTTGGAATTAGGATATTTAATAAAGTCAAATTTATTGTCGCAATCCTTTCCGTTCAGCGTGTTACCCGTCTTCACATCCTTCAGCTTAACGGTACAACCGATGTCGCCGGCATTCAGTTGGTCGACAGCGATACGGTTAGCACCAGCACAGGCGTAGATTGTGCCGATGCGCTCCTTAGAGCCGCGGTCAGCATTTGTTAGGTCGTCGCCCGACTTGATGCTACCGCTCATCACCTTAAAGTAGCTCACCTCACCAATGTGGGGTTCAACACCTGTCTTGAAGAAGTAGATTGAAGCAGGGCCGCTGGTATCGGGAGTAACTTCCTCGCCGCGAGTATTGTGAACCTTAGGCATCTCGCTGACAAAGGGTACCACGTTGCCAAGGAACTCCATCAGACGCCGTACGCCCATATCCTTACCTGCGCAGACACAGAAGACGGGGAAGATAGAGCGTGTCACAAGACCCTTGCGAATACCCTCGCGCATCTCGTCCTCTGTCAGGCTCTCGCTCTCGAAGAACTTCTCCATCAGCGTATCGTCGTTGGCTGCAGCAGCCTCCACAAGGGCAGCGTGCAACTCCTTAGCCTTTTCCATCTCCTCAGCGGGAATTTCTTCAATGATGGGGGCGCCGCCCTCGGGCTTCCACGAATATTTCTTCATCAGCAGCACGTCGATGACAGCATTGAAATTGGGACCAGTAGCAATAGGATACTGTACGGGCACGCATTTGTCGCCGTAGATATCCTTCATACTAGCCAGCATAGCATCGAAATCACAATTCTCGCGATCCAACTGGTTCACCAAGAAAATGACGGGCTTCTGCAGTTTGTCTGTATAGCGGAAAGCATTCTGCGTACCGACCTCAGGACCATACTGACCGTTGATAAGGATGACAGCCTGATCCGTCACGTTTAGAGCAGTAATTGCACCGCCGACGAAATCGTCAGAACCCGGACAGTCGATGATGTTCAGCTTCTTGTTATTCCACTCCACATGAAAAACAGTTGAGAACACCGAATAGCCGTACTCCTGTTCTACAGGGAAGTAGTCGCTCATGGTGTTCTTACTCTCTACGGTGCCGCGGCGTTTGATAATGCCTGCCTCGTAAACCATTGATTCGGCAAGAGTTGTCTTGCCGCTACCCGCACTGCCAATGAGTGCAATGTTCTTAATCTCGTTTGTTTGATATACTTTCATATCGTTTTAGGTTTTAAGTTTGTTATTAGGTTCCTTTTCGGTTAATCGGCTCCGAAATTACTCATTTTCCATGAAAACACCAAGAAAAACTTTCAAATATTAAATATTATTAGTATTTCTGAGCATTGTGCAAATGTTCATGCATGAAAAATCGTTTTATATTTGGTTATTTTCCCACTAAATCGTAATTTTGCATCCAATATGGCAGGGATTTACGTACATATACCTTTTTGCAAAAGCCGCTGCATCTACTGTGCTTTCTATTCGACTACCGATGGCGACGAGCGCCAGCGCTATGTCGACGCGCTCTGTCATGAAGCACTTATGCGTCCTACCCCCGATACCATTGAGACCATCTACCTAGGAGGCGGCACCCCCAGTCAGTTGACCACGCTGCAACTTCAGCAACTGTTCGACTGTCTCTATCATACATATAAGGTGTCGAATACGGCAGAAATCACGATAGAGGTTAATCCCGACGACGTGACAGCCGACTTTGCAAGAGCACTACCCCAGCTCGGTATCAATCGCGTGTCAATGGGCGCCCAGACATTTGACGATCGTCGCTTGCGGTTCCTACATCGCCGCCATTCTGCCTCACAGGTGACAACAGCCGTTGAAAGCCTCCGTCAAGCGGGCATCAACAATATCAGTATTGACCTGATGTATGGGTTTCCTGAAGAATCGCTCTCAGACTGGCGCAACGACCTCAACCACGCACTGGACTTGAACGTTGAGCACCTGTCGGCTTACTGTCTGATGATAGAGGAAGGTACGATGCTCTACCATCAGCTAAGTGTCAAAGGAGCAGATTTCGGTGTTGACGAGGAGACGGAGCGACAGATGTACGAACTACTGATTGATTGTTTGACGTCGGCAGGCTATGAGCATTACGAATTGTCAAATTTCGCCAGACCGGGTCGCCGTTCCCGCCACAACTCAAGCTACTGGACGGGCATTCCCTACATTGGTCTGGGCGCTGCAGCCCACAGCTACGACGGTCATCGTCGCTCATGGAATCCTGACGACTTACACTATTATATAAAAGGTATAAAGGACGGCACCTTGCAAAGGGAAGGTGAAGAACTGGACGAGAGCACTCGCTATAACGACCGCATCACCGTTGCCTTGCGCACTTGCGAAGGACTCTGCCTCGACGAACTGTCAGCTTACCACCGCAACTATCTGCTACGCTCAGCCCGCCGCTATATAGATGACGGACTATTGACACTAGAGGGGAATAGTCTGCACTTAAGCCGCAAGGGGCTCTTCGTTAGCGACATGGTGATGGCAGACCTCATGCTCGTTGAGGATTAGTGCCATTAGTGCCCTGCATCATACGCGTTCCATCACTTCTAAGCACATACGGCTGTTGTGGTAGGGACATTTCCAGAATCCAGCCTTGTCATCAACCTTGTTCAATGTGCCGTCGGCACGTCTGCTCCAGTACCACTCGCCGCCATTCCAGTCAATGAGATTATCTTTGATATACTGCCAGCATCGGGCGGCTTTCTCGAGCGCTGAAGCATCACCAAAATACTGGTAGATGTTCATCCAGCCCACCACGTTTTCCGCCTGTACCCACCAATGTAGATCATCGTCAACATGACCCGTCGTGAGATTGGCTTCATGAATCATAGAGCCATCAAGGCGCAAACCCTTTTCTGAAGCCTTTGCCACTTCAAGGACAACCTGTTCCACCTTTCTGAGCACTTTCTGGTCACCTAATACCAGCGCAGCCTCGTGTAATAGCCAGGAGCACTCAATATCGTGACCGTAACTCTCTATCTGGTCTGTTCCTCGTTTCCAGTCCATCTCAAAAAACAGGTCAAGATGGTGTGTCTCCGGGTTCAGGATTCTGTCTGTAAAAATGTCAATGAGGTTGCGTAGCGAAGCCTCAACGCCAGCAATGGTATCCTCAGGTATCGTCACGCCAATGGGGAGAACAGCCCCGAGAACCGGCACATAATTGCATGATTCTGCGCTACGAATCTCCTTCAGACATCTCAACAGGTTGGTGTATGGCTCGATGATATGCAGATGAGTATTCTGCGACTTCGGATAGTTGGCATCAAGTTCCGACAAACGCATATCGGCGATTTCGTTCCACTCCCGGGTACAGGCTTCAATATAGCCATTACACTTCTCGTCAAAGGCATGTTCTTCGATACAGTCATAGAGTTGCAGAGCATAGTCAAGTGCCTCTCTGTCCCCTGTGGCTCGCGTATATTCCGTCAATCCATAGATGGCGAAGCCAATGGCATAGAACTGTTTCTTCGTATCAAGAGGCTGGCCAAGATAGTCCACACTCCAATACACGCCGCCATATTCCTTATCTATAAAATGGTCGATGAGGTAGTCCTTAGCACGTGTAGCCGTCTCCAGATAGTCATTATTTTGAAGTACTCGATAGGCAGCAGAAAAGGCCCATAGGATACGGGCGTTCAGAATAGCCCCCTTCTCTGTCTGCGGATGTAACTGTCCGAGTCCGTCAATACGCCCGTAGAACCCGCCATTCTCATGGTCGGTCATACGGTTCATCCAAAAGGGCAGGATGTTCTGCTGTAGAACATCCTGCATCTCGTGTTTCATCTGCCGTGGTGTCATTCTATCGCACGCACTTTCTTAAGTTCACTACTAATCTCGTTAATGCGCTCAGTCGTCAACGGATAGAACCATACGACAAGTACCGAGAGAGCGGCCACACAGGCAGGGATGAAGCTCATGAGCCAACGCAGACAGAGTAGCGCGCCTTCGGGCTGCGTCACACCTGCATTGAGCTGTTCGGCATCAGTAATATAGCCGAATCCCGAGAGTAGCCACAGTACAGCGGCGCCACCGATGGCTCCACCGAACTTCTGTGCCATTGACGAGCTGGAGAAGATAAGTCCAGTGGACGCCGTACGGAACTTCAGCTCAGCATAGTCGCTGACATCAGCATACATAGACCACACCAAGGGTGACATGATTCCCGTCAGCACCGATATGAATACCTGTGCAATAAGCATCAACCAGAAACCTGTCAGTGTGCAAGGTATGAAGAAGAAGAGTACGCTAAGCACAACGAGCGAAGCGTTGACAATGATGAAGGTGCTCTTCTTGCCCAGTCGGTTGGCGATGGGCACGCAGGAAGCCACACCCACCATGTTGGACACTTCACCGATACCAAGGAACAGTCCGGCATAGAAGGCAAACATGATGCCGAAGAAGGCCAACGACACATCATTGCCGATGATGTCCTGGAAATAGTAGGCCACCGTAGCGCCACGCACGGTATTGAAAAGGTTGAAGCAGAGTGCTGCGCCAATGAGCAGCCACCAGGGTTTATTAGACAACAGAGCTTTGAAGTCACTGCCTACGGAAACAGTAGAGACAGTCTTCAAATGTTCACGTGTCAACGTGAAGCAAAGGATAAACATCACGAAACAAGCGGCCGCAATGATTACCATAGCCCAGAACCAGCCTTGAGGACGGTCATAGCCTCCCATGAGATTGGCCAGCGGCTCCCAGAGGAAAAGCGATATAAACGAGCCGCCATAGGCAAAGAACATTCGGAAGGAGGAAAAGACGGTCTTCTCATTTGAATCATCGGTCATCACACCAAGCATGGCACCGTAAGGCACGTTGATGGCCGTGTAGACGGTCATCATGAGAATGTAGGTAACGTAAGCCCAAATGAGTTTTCCGGCATAATTCAGGTCAGGTGTCGTGAACAGGAGTATGCCACAGATGCTGAACAGCGGCGCTATCCATAGCAAATAGGGGCGATACTTTCCCCACCGGGTATTGGTACGGTCGGCTATAATGCCCATCATCGGGTCGCTGACTGCGTCCCAGACACGTGTCACGAGGACGAGCACACCGGCGTCAATGAGTGACAGTCCAAAAATGTTACTGTAGAAGAACGGCAGGTAGTAGGAAAAGATTTTCCAGAACATGGACGACGACATATCGCCGAATCCATAACCTATTTTCTCGATGAAGTTTGTTTTAGCCATAGTCTATAGGTTTCGGTTTTTGTTGATAAGTTTCTTGATGGTCTCTACGCTGGCACTCGTCGACATTCCGTCCTCGGGCGTGTTCATGCAGTAGTCGACAAGCCTTTCGACAGTCGACGTGGCGACATGCATACGAGTATCTGCCGAAGCGTAGTATATGAAGACTGTGCCGTCAGAGTCGGCAATCCAGCCGTTGGCAAAGGCCACGTTCATGACGTCGCCCAAATACTCTTCCCCCTCGGGTACAAGGAAGTATCCTCCCGGCTTTGCAATAACGCGCGTTGGATCGTCAAGTGCCGTCATGTAGAGATAGAGGACGTAACGCAGTCCGTCAGCAGTAGCACGCACACCGTGTGCCAGATGTAGCCATCCCTTCATGGTCTTGATGGGATGTGGTCCCTCGCCATTCTTCACTTCGGTGATGGTGTGGTAGTCGCGTGAATAGATAATTTTTTCCTCCTTGACCTCAGCGTGGGCGATATCGTCGACGAGTGCCCATCCGATGCCTCCACCAGAACCGGTATCTATGAATCCGTCCTGCGGCCGTGTATAGAAGGCATATTTCCCATCGACGAACTCGGGATGTAGTACGACATTGCGCTGCTGCGAGGGGCTCTTCAGGTCGGGCAGGCGTTCCCAGTTAATCAGGTCTTTCGTACGGGCTATACCAGCCGTCGCAGTGGCAGCACTGAGATTTCCTGGCTGGGTATCGTCGTGACGCTCGGCACAGAAAACGCCATAAATCCAGCCATCTTCGTGCTGGGTAATGCGCATGTCATAGACATTTGTAGCGGGGTCATCGGTGTCGGGCATGGTGATGGGCTCTGGCCAGAAGCGGAAATGGTCAATGCCGTTGGGCGACTCGGCCACGGCAAAGAACGACTTGCGGTCGGCACCCTCGACACGGACGATGAGCAGATACTTCTCTCCTGTCGTTCCCAATGGCGAAGAGCCCTGCCACTTCAACGCGCCGCTGTTGAGTGTAGCATTACACATGATACGCTGCATGAGGAAAGGGTTGTCTTTCTCGTTGAGGTCGTATTTCCACTCAATCGGTACGTGCTCAGCTGTAAGTACAGGATACTTGTATTTCTCGTAGATGCCGTTCTGGGCGTAGCGGAACGTACCCAAGCCGTCTTCAGGAGCGACGGGGCGGTTCTCGCGGTTGAGAAGTGTCTCGTAGCGCTGACGTAGCGCTGACAGTCTATTCTTAAAGTCGGACATTTTTATTTAGTATTTGATATATTTTTGAGGAAGAGGACGTTCGGCGCCTTATAAAGCTTCCGATAGTCGGCGGCACATGGCAGTTCGGGCGACGGTCCAAAGTACTCCTCCTTGTAGTTACGCCACAGGAGGAAGTAGCTCAGCGGGTATTGATCCATGACGGGTTTCAGCACACGTGTCCACCACGTAGCGTCAGTCATGTTCTTCAGTCCGCACTCAGTCATTGCCAACAGTTTTTTGTTGTCCTTGGCAAACTGCGAGAGGAACTTCAGATCGGCATTGACAGCTGTCAGGAAGTCCTGCTCTGTGCCCCACTGATAGGCGTCCTCGCCAATAAGTGTCACGCGGTCGTTGCCTGGATAGCGCTGCAAAAAGCGGTCCAAAGTCCATCCGCCATCGAGGTTGGGTGAATAACTCCACAATAGATTGTCGAAGCCTCGATTAATAAAGTAATCCTGCGTCATGTTCCAAAGTCCATGGAACTCGGCATCGCTACACAGTTTCTGTCCCCACCAGAACCACGAGCCGTTGTTCTCATGCCAAGGCCGGAAGATGACAGGCACGGGCTGGCCGTCCTTGCCTTTCAGCGTTTCAAGGAACTGGGCAATGCGCTCCAACCACAGCGTAAACTTTTGGTGCTGCGAGCCACCTGGAAGTATGCTGCGTACTGTCAACGTCGAAGACACATCCCATGCAGTACCGCCCGTCAAGGGATTACGGGGATGCCAGCTTAGGGTGACAATGCCGCCACGTTCATGATGGGCTATCAGCTCTTCGCGAATACGCGTGAAGGGTACGCTATCCAGGTTTTTCATGTCCCCCATCTCAATGCCACCGAGGTCGAAACCCATGACGGCAGGATAGTCGCCAACGGTCTCCAGCACGTCGCTACGTCCCTGCTCCCACTCCCAGGTAACGCCGTAGAACGGATCGTCCTGGTGACCGGCCATGTAGCCGTGCTCCCGGAGTGTCGTGAGGCGCTGTGCCAGATTGGTGGCCTTCGTAGCCAGCAGGTGGTCAAAGAGCCACTGCTGCCACTCGTCCCACTGTTCCTGGAACCAGAAGTGCTTGGTCAGCGGGTACGGCGAGAGCTCCTTCGGCCCTTTCACAATATTATAGGTGGCATAGGCGGTCGTCGGGGGAACTACGTCATCGTTATATCCAAACGAGAACCAACCCTGCTGGCTGTCGGTGATGAGACGGGCGAAGTTGACACCATCATAGTAGCGCGACGTCTCTATCTGGCGCTCCATACCCTTGCCTTTGTTCCAGTAGAACCAGTGGGGCCATCCGCAGGCACGGCCGCTGAGCGATGCCGTATGGTCGCACATCGCTCCGTGGACGACGCCATAGCAGGTCACGCGGCGATCGAGTCCGGCCGTTGCCAGCGACAAAAAACCGCCCTGACTGGAGCCTGTAACGCCGAGGGCACGGCCGTTCCATGGAGTGTACTGCTCAATATAGTCCAGAGCACGTATACAGCCCAGCACAACGCGCTTGTAGTAGCTCTGGTCGCGGTCGTCGATACCGTTGTTCCAGTAGTCGTGCAAGCCACCATTCTGCAAATTGTCATAAACCGACTGTTCCATGGTCACAGGGATACCGTGGATACCTATCTCGAGCGTGATGATACCATGCGAGGCTGTCCACACATCGCCGCTATAAGGTCGCACGCCAGCGCCTGGAACGCGCAGTAGGGCGGGATACTTACCGGGTTTCACCGGTACGCAAAGAATACCATAGGTACGGCTATTCCAGCGCATATTCTGGAAACTGACTTCGTAGACATCAACATCTTTCGTTGAGCGCTCGGGAAGCAGACGCTTAGTAGGCTCCAGACTTGTCCATCGCGCCTCCTGGATGGCGCGCTGCCAGTAGTTCTCGAAATCATTCGGCATCACAGTTGTTGGCTGCAGTTTCTCAGGCGAGAAGGCGGCCGTACACATACCCTCGTAATCTTTGCCACCAACATGCGCAACAACCTTCAGACGGTAGAAACCGGGCTGTTTCATGGTGCCGCGCCACTTCATTGTGCCGTCCTTCAGCGTTACACTCTTCTTGACCTCAGGATACATCTCGGGGCCTGCCTCGTAGTCTATACTCACATCATCCACCAAAGTGCCCGAGCGGCGCACCTCGACGGTGAAGTTAGCCGTCTGGCCCGCCACATACACCCAATCCTTATGGTCAGGCTCTACGGTGACAACAATCTGCGAGCCGATGACCTGAGCCTTGAGCGGCAGTAGCACCATAGCTACCACACACAAGAGTAATAGCGATTTCTTCATTGGTTTTTCTGGGTTTTAGGTTTTATGGTGCAAAGATACTACTTTTTTCGCGAACAGATTGATACTTTCTTGCTTTTTTTTTGCACTTTACGGCTCACTTCACCCGTTTCATGCGTTTTACCTGCTGCCTGACGACCTTCAACGTCGACTTATCTCCTATGAAGACAGAGTTCAATCCCTGCGCCTCCTGAGCGGGATCGCCGGTGTAAGGGTCGCCGACGTGCCACTGTTCGTGGCGGGGCTGCGCATAGCCTCCCCAGCCCCAGAAGTTACAACCGGCAAAGCGGCCACCCCGCTCAGCATTGTCGGCTACGAGCGAGAAGACGTAGCGGTAATAGCCGTCGCGTCCCCCGGTAGGCGTGCCCAGGCCGAACTGGAATCCGTCACGCGGATAGCCGAACTCCTCCATCACCAGTGGCTTGTTGATACGGTTACAAATGTCCAGATGGCGGTTGATGTAGTCGCGCGTGTTCTCGCACGCCCTTGGCAAGTCCTCCACAAGATGATCCGAACGCACCCACGACCAGTTGTAGGGCCAGAGGTGTATGTTGCAGTAGTCGACGTTCTTGTCGGCACAGATACGCTCCCACACGCCGTAATCGTTCTCGCAGCCCCAGGAGCCCTCGCTACCGATGCTCACCAGGTGATTCGCGTCCAACTGGCGTATCAGCGCCGCAGCCTCGGCAATCCATCGCTCGAAGGCTGGCAGGGCATCGGTCGAGAATGCGCGCGGCTCGTTGCCAATCTGCCACGACATGATGGCAGGGTCATCTGTATACTTCAGTCCCGTATAGCGGTTAGTACGTCCCAAGATGAAGCGCACATAATCGTAGAACAACTGGTGGGCCTTCTTACAGTCGGCATACTTTGCCATCGCCTGCATGAACGCAGGATAGCCCACATCATCGGGTCGAGGCTGACGTCCCAGCCCCGCATGTTCCAGATAGAAGCCGTAGCCGCCGCTCCACTCCCATGAGTTGTTCAGGTAGAGCACGGCCACCATTCCTCGGCGCCCCATCTCCATGAGCAGGTAGTCCAGACCCGCGAGAATGGTATCATTGTAAACACCAGGTCGCACCTGTAGCGTAGGCTCTACTTTGGTAGTGACACCTCGCTCGCCATCGCTGCCCACAAGGACGCGCAGATTGTCGATGCCCATACGCTTCATGGCGTCGAGTTCGTGGCCAAGCCGTTTGCGGTCGCCGCCCTGTCCTTCTGAGCCGAGGATAGCGCCATACCACAGATTCGTTCCTACATAATAATAAGGTCGCCCGTCACGCATGAAGTGTCCATCGCTGACGGTGACAAATTTCGACTGCGCTGTCATATCCATCGACATCACCAGCGCCATCAATAGTAATTTAATCTTCATGGTTATCTTCATTTTTAGCCTTATCGTTGATGGTATTGCCGCAGTCCCTCCAGCGGACTCTTGAGGACGTCGCCCAATATAAACCCTTCCTCGCTGGCTGCCTCCGCAAGTTGCTGCCGGAAGTACCAGGCTACGCTACCTATGAACGAAACGGGCAATTCCCGACGACCATAGGGAACAATATTACAGCGGAAGAAATCGCGGAAACTGTCGACAACCAAGTCTCTGACAGCCTCATCCTCCACGTGTTCATGAATGAACGGACAGAGCGATGCGAGAAAGCGGTTCGCCATAGACTGGCGGTAGACGCGATCTATGACATCGGGCATCGTCAATCCCGTCTTGCGCTCGAAATCAGACTGAATTTCTTTTGACAGAAAACCTTTATATATGGCATTCAAAAGTCTGGCACCAAGCACGGCTCCGCTACCCTCATCTCCCAGGATATAGCCCAATGGAGGCGTATTCTTTACGATACGCTCGCCATCATAAAGACAAGAATTAGCGCCTGTTCCTAAAATACTGGCAATACCATAGTTATGACCAAACAACGCACGGGCGGCCCCGAGCAGGTCATTATGTGCTTCGACGACATTAGCACGCGGGAAAGCCTCACCCAGAAGCCGTCTCATCACCGGCTCCAATTCAGGTCTTACACCACTGCCATAAAACATGACATCAGTTATCTCATCAACTTCCAACTGCGGCAGCAGTTCGCTGCGCAACACACCACGTATTACGTCCTCCGTCTGGTGAAACGGATTGATGCCCTGCGAGTGCAGAATCTTATCGTTCGCCAGCCAGTCTGTTTTCGTACTTCCGCTGTCAGCTATCAGTATCATTTTACTTCTTGTTTTAGGTTATCGTCCTGCAAAGGTACAATTAAGAAAGCAGAACGCCAAAAGATTCATGAACTTTATTATCTCCTACCTATTGGTTATTTTAAAAATAAATGGACTTTTGTTTTGTTTTTCGCTCGTTTATTAGTAATTTTGCGCGGAAATAGAACAACGATGAAAAGAATTATCATTATACTTTGTATGCTGACGACGCTGATGCCCAAGGCTGAAGCGGTGCTAAAGGAGCGTGACCTGGAGCAGACGCTGGCCATACTCAGGGCTGAGCTGACACGGCACTATCAGGAACTGCGCCACCAGCGCGAGGCGCGCCGTGAACAGCGACAACAGGTGTATCAGAACCTGACGCAAACGATGCGGCAGTCGGACCAGAACGCGCTAATGCTTTACTCGCAGCAGCAGGAGTACCTGTTCGACCTGACATACGCCTGCCATCAGGCCACCGAACTATATCAGGAGTTTCAGCAGCGGCAATTGCCGTTCCGCGAATATATTAATAAGACTGCAGGCGAGATAGCGCGCTACGACAGTCTGGTGACGAGTCTCAAAACGATGCCTATCAATATGCTGAGTGACCGTGCACAGACTGATCGCAGTGTTAGCCTGACGCTGGCAACGAGCATCCGACGGACACTGGAGGAGGACTCGCGACAGACGTCGGACTACATCAGCTACTACGACCGTACGGAGCAACGGCTGAAGAACCAGAACGACTACGCGCAGAAGCGTTACTACGACATACAGACAAGCATCTTCGTCAATGGTGGCGACACCTATGTCGATATCATCACCCACCTAAAGGAAAAGTGGCGCAAGATGAAGGACGTTGTTGCGAGTAAATACACCACTGACCGCGCCACAGAACATTCCGACTGGAACGTCTATTACATCCTCGGACTGTTTCTGGCCATCGCGTTCTATGCTCTGGTAGCCGTTGGGCTGAACCTGCTAGTGTTCCGCTTCATGCCACGACGCCTGCACACGACAGAGTTCTTGAAGAAGCGGTCGAGCATCATGTGGGCCACGACAACCATCACGTTGGCGGTGCTCATGGGCATCATCAGTCACAACACAAGTCAGAACTTCGTCATCATGGCCTCAGGGCTACTGGTGGAATATCTGTGGCTGCTTGCGGTCATCCTAATATCGCTGCTACTACGCGTCAGTGGCAGTCAGATACGCAGTGCATTCAGCATCTATGCGCCGCTATTGGTCATCGGGCTGGTGGTCATCACGTTCCGTATTATCCTGATTCCCAGCGAGCTGGTGAGCCTGCTGTTTCCACCAGTGCTGCTGACGTGTCTTGTCTGGCAGTGGATTGGCATCCGCCGCCACAACCGCAACATACCGCGCTCGGATATGTTCTACACGTACGTCTCGCTGACCGTGTTTATCGCCTCAGCCGCTTGCTCATGGATGGGCTACACGCTGCTGTCCGTACAGCTACTTATCTGGTGGATTATGCAGCTGACCTGTATCCTGACCATCACTTGCATCTCTCAGTACCTTCAGATGTATGCCGACCGCCACGGCTTTGCCAAGCGTCCCGTCACCCAGACATGGTTCTACGCGCTCATCCACAAGGTGGCGCTGCCCGTGCTCATCATCTGCTCGGTGATGCTTTCTGTCTACTGGGCTGCCGACGTGTTCAACCTGAGCGACATGTGCTGGGACATTTTCAATAAGAAATTCATCGACCAGAAATACTTCCAGGTGAGCCTCGTGAAGCTGGCGGTAGTCATCAGTCTGTGGTTCCTGTTCCGCTGGCTGTCGAAGACGGTACTGAATCTGCTTCGCCTGCACTTTGCAACGAAAGACCCGGCGTCGGCCGAGAGCCGCATGGTGATGGCGAAGAATGTTGTACAACTCGTCATTTGGGGTGTCTGGTTGCTACTCACACTGGCCTATCTCCATATCAGCGTCGCCTGGCTATTGGCCATCTCGGGCGGACTGTCGACAGGTATCGGTTTCGCCTCGAAGGACATCATCGAAAACATCTACTACGGCGCCTCGCTCATGACGGGACGCATCAAAGCCGGCGACTGGATAGACGTCGACGGTACCATGGGTAAGGTGGTCAGCATCAGCTACACGTCAACAGTCATCGAGTCGCTGGCGGGCGAGGTTATCACGTTCCAAAACGCCCAGCTCTTCCAGAAGAACTACAAGAACCTGACGCGCAACCACGGTTACGTGCTGGCCATCATTCCCTTCGGCGTAGCCTACGGCTCGAACCTCAAGCAAGTGACCACGCTGGTGGAGGATGCTGTCAACGGCATGAACCACGAATGGATAGATGCCGAAAAACGCGTCAAGTCGGTAGTCTCGGAGATGGGCGACTCCAGCGTCAATTTCAAGCTTTTCGTCTGGGCCGACGCCGTGAAACGCTCCTATGTCATCAGCGATGTACTGAAGTGCGTTTATGACACGCTGGGCAAGAACGGCATCGAGATTCCTTTCCCGCAGCGCGATGTGCACATTGTCAGCGGAAGTTAAAAAAATTGCTTTTTTGTTTGCGGATTAATTAAAAATTAATATCTTTGCAACCTACAATGGAAAAGACAACCATTATCGCAGGCCCCTGCGTCATCGAGTCGGCCGAGCTACTCGACACGGTAGCGCGGGAATTGGTGCGCATTAACGGCGCGCTGGGCACCGACATCATCTTCAAAGCCTCGTTCGACAAGGCCAACCGCACGAGTATTCGCTCATTCCGCGGTCCTGGTTTGGAGCGCGGCCTGCAGATGCTCAGCGACGTAAAAAGCCGCTACGGATTGCGCATACTGACCGACATCCACGAAGCCTGGCAGGCACAGCCCGCCGGCGAGGTCTGCGATGTGCTTCAGATACCCGCCTTTCTATGCCGCCAGACCGACCTGCTTGTGGCAGCCGCCAAGACAGGACGAACGGTAAACATCAAGAAGGCGCAGTTCCTCAGCGGACGCGACATGAAATACCCTGTTGAGAAAGCACTTGACAGCGGTGCCAGTGAGGTCTGGCTGACCGAGCGCGGCAACATGATGGGCTACAACAATCTCGTGGTTGACTTCCGCAATATACCTGACATGCTGGAACTTGTACCCACCGTTATCATGGACTGCACTCACAGCGTACAGCGTCCCGGCGGCAGCAACGGCAAGACTGGCGGCGACCGTCGCTTCGTGCCCCAGATGGCACTAGCCGCCAAAGCCTTCGGCGCCACGGGCTACTTCTTCGAGGTCCATCCTACCCCAGACCTGGGACTTTCCGACGCTGCGAACATGCTGGAACTAGAAAAGTTGGAAGGGTTGGTTGAGAAATTGATAAAGACGGAATAACGTTATCGCGATATAACGTTTTCACGACATAACGAAAAACAACGAGACAAAAAAGTGAACGCAAGAGACTACGGCATACGATGCATTAAAGACGAGGCAGAGGCCCTGTTGGAACTGATTCCGAAGATGGACGAGCAGTTCGACCGCGCCGTGGAACTGATGTACCGCTGCCACGGCAAGATTATTGTCACGGGCGTGGGCAAGAGTGGACACGTAGGCGCAAAGATTGCCGCCACGCTCTCCTCGACAGGCACACCATCCTTCTTCATCAACCCCCTGGATGTCTTCCACGGTGACCTCGGTGTCATGACCAGCGATGACGTGGTGCTGGCCATCTCGAACAGCGGGCAGACCGACGAGTTACTGCGCTTCATACCCATGGTGCTACAGATGGAGATACCCATCATCGCCATGAGCGGCAATGAGGACTCGCTGCTGGCCAAGTACGCCAACTGCCACCTGAACGTCAGCGTCAGTCACGAGGCCGACCCCCTGAACCTTGCGCCCACGAGCAGTGCCACGGCACAGATGGTCATGGGTGACGCACTGGCCGTAGCCCTTATCAAGAAGCGCAACTTCAAGCCTCAGGACTTCGCACAGTTCCACCCCGGCGGCGAACTCGGCAAACGCCTGCTGACCACCGCACAGGACGTCATGCGCACCGTTGACATGCCCGTCATCAGCCCCGACATCCATCTGGGCGAAGCCATCATCCATGTCAGCAAGGGCAAACTCGGACTGGGCATTGCCATCGCCGACGGACGCGTTGCCGGTCTCATCACCGATGGCGACATACGCCGCGCCATGGAGAAGTGGCAGGCCGAGTTCTTCGACCACACCGTCAGCGACATCATGACACGAGCACCGAAGACGGTGAGCCCGCAGACCAAGATTACGGACATACAGAGAATCATGAACAAATACAAAATCCACTCGGTGCTGGTCACCGACCAGGAACATCGCCTGTTAGGGGTCGTCGACCACTACTCGTGTATGTTATAACCTTAGAAAGAAGCAATATACGGATATGAGAAATAGCAGGAGAATATTGGCACTTACAGCACTGGCCCTGATGATGTCTGCCACGGCCATCGCCGCCTATCTGTTCAAGACACTGGATGCCAAGGACGGACTCACCAGCAGCCAGGTCAACTGCATCCTCAAGGACACGCGGGGATACATGTGGTTTGGAACCTCAGCAGGACTGTACCGCTACGACGGCTACGTCTTCAAAGCCTTCCAGTCGGACTCTCAGGACGGCTCGTCGCTCAAGGACGGCTATATCAACTCCATACAGGAAGCCCTTGACGGCAACCTCTGGATAGGCACCTCCACGGGCTACTGTGTTTACAACCCCCAGACAGAGACCTTCGAGCGCGATATGAGACAGGTGTTCGCCAAGATGAACATCGACCGTGTGCCCAGCATCATCTACATCGATCGCCACAAGAATATCTGGGGCGCCATACCCAAGAAAGGCGTCGTCTGCTTCAACCAGCAACAACAACTGCTCTATGAGTTCGGCTATACCGGAGATGTCACTGGCGTGCCACAAGGCAACGTATGCTCCATCAGCGAGTGCCGCGACGGTGCTCTGATTGTCTATGACGATGGTCGCATCGTCTGCTGCGATGTCATGCACCAGCAGCACACTGTCTGGGCTACCAACGAGATTGCTGACCGCAAGTTGCGCAACACCCCGACCCTGCACGCCTTCGCCGACCAGATGGACAACATCTGGCTCTACGGCCGCGGGACACTCTTCTGCTACAACAAGAGCACCAACACCTGGGACACCACCATCGGCGACCAGCTCGGTATGACTGCCATCGGTGTTGACAACTCCGTCCACGGCATGGGCGCCGACCGCCAGGGCAACGTCTGGATAGGCACTGACCAGAAAGGCCTCATCCGCATGAACGTCAACACCCACGAGATGGAGCCGGTACACCCACGCAACATCAATGACGGACAGTGGATGAACGACGTCGTGCGCATACAGAGCGTCTATGTCGACGACACCGACCTGCTTTGGGTAGGAACAGAGAAGTCCGGCGTAGCTTATCATGGCGAGAACATCTACCGTTTCGAGTCCAAAATCATCGGCGACATCACAGCCATCACCCAGGATGCCTCAGGACGCATCTGGTACGGCACGAGCAACCACGGCGTCATCGATTTCGATGGCCAGCTGGCCAGTATCAAGGTGTCGTGCATGGCCACCACACCCGACGGCAGCCTCTGGGTAGGTTCCAAGAACAACGGACTGACGCGCATCAAAGATGGAGGATCAACTATCTTCACGCACAACGTTGACAACGTGAACACCATTATCGACGACCACATCAACGACCTCTGCGCCGACAAGATAGGCAACCTCTGGATAGCCACCAACGGCGGACTGCAGGTATTCAACCCGAAAATGAATACCTTCTCCACCTACACCCAGCAGAACGGCAAGCTATCAACCAACAATATCACCTCGCTCTGCTACGCCAAGGGCAACCAGCTCTTCATCGGCACCGGCGAGGGACTGATACTGATGAACCTCTCGACGACTGAGATGAGAGTTCTCCTGGGCAACACCACGGCGCTGAAGAAGTTTACCAACAACTACATCACACAGGTGTACCAAGACTCGCGCGACCTGCTGTGGATAGGCACGCGCGAGGGTGTCAACATCCTGAACCTCACGACCGACGACCTGCAATATCTCACTGAGAAGCAGGGACTCTGCAACAACAACATCTGCGGCATTACCGAAGACAACAAACACAACATCTGGATAACGACCAGCAACGGTGTCAGCCGCGTCGTCGTACAGCGCGACCATGAGGAGGGCAGCTTCGTCTATGGACTCTACAACTACGACACACGCGATGGTCTGCAGAGCAACGAGTTTAACCCCGGTGCCATACTGACCGAGAAGAACGGCAACGTGCAGTTCGGCGGGCTCTACGGCATCAACTGGACCAGTCAGGAGCTCGACGAGGACAGCAAGTCGCTACCCCGTGTCATGCTGACACAGCTGTTCATCGGCGAGGAAGAGATAGCCATCGGCCATGAATACGAAGGTAAGGTGCTGCTGTCACAGGCCCTCAACGAATGTACGCGTCTGGAACTGAAGCACAACCAGAACACAATAACCATCAAGTTTGCCGCCGGCAACTACAACCAGAGCGAACGCCTGCAGTTCAAATACTGGATGGAGGGTCTCGACAATGACTGGAAGACGGGCGACGCCCTGAAGCACGGTGTCACCTTCCAGCGCCTGGGCAGCGGCACCTACAAGCTTCATGTCAAGGCTGTCAGCGCCGATGGCTCCGTCAGTAACCAGGAGCGTGTCATCGAAATCACCATCGCCCCTCACTGGCTGCTGTCATGGTGGATGATTGTGGCCTATGCCGCCACCATCATCATCATCCTCTATATCTGGCGCATTGGCATCCGACAGTTCAAGGAGATGAAGGCGCGCAAGAATGCCGTCATCGACCAGCTGAAGATACAGCGCGAGGAAATCAAGGCCGCCAGCGACGATTTGCGCCAGCCCATGATTCGCATGACGTCCATCATCAGCAACCTCTCCGACAGCGAGAAGTCGCTGGAGGAGCGCGAACAGCTCAACGCCCTCCACTCACAGATGCTGCAGGTCATCACACGCGTCAGCGATATGCAGTCGGCACTCGAGAACCCCGAGGTGAAGGCCAAGCAGAATGTCCACAACCGCTTCGAGCTGAACTCCAAGGGCGAGATGCAGTTGCTCGAAGACAACGCCAATTCGCTGACGACGGAGATACGCACACGGCGCGCCACCGACTCGCCTACAGGCAAGTTCGTACTCATCTTTATCGACGACAACGAGGAGTTCCTCAAGTACGTCAACGAACGCCTCGTCAACGTTTACGACTTCCACGTCTACAACAATATCCACAAGGCCGCTGAGGACTTGGAGACCATGAAGGCCGACCTCATCATCTGTAAGGAGGATATGCCCGGCATGAGAGGCAGCCAGCTCTGCAATCAGATTAAGATGGACGCCTCGCGCGCCAAGATGAAGTTCGTGCTCATGACCGAAGGCTCACTGTCGGCTAAGGACATGAAAGACATGGACATCACGCTGTCGGCCGACGACTACCTGGCCAAGCCTTTCAACATGCAGGATGCCGTCATGCGCTTCAACAAGCTGCTGGGCCTGGGTATCGTCGAGATGGACTCCAACCTCATCGAGGGCGCCGAGACCCGCCGACTGGAAAGCCTCAACTCCAGTATGACCACGGCGACGGAGAGCATCGACATGACAGGCCTTGCTCCCACCACCAGCGCCCATGGCGACGACGACGAGATGCAGATGGTGGAGACACGCATCAAGAGCAACAACGCGCCGGCCGTCCAGGGCAACAGCGAACTGGCCAACCAGATAGCCACAGCCATGGCCGAGGAGACCGCCGATGAGTTCGGCAACGAGTTCTCCATGGCCAGCACCGTCGACCAGCGGCTGCTGATGAACATCGAGCAGTACGTCATCCAGAACATGAGCCGCGGCCAGATTAGTCTCGAGGAGATGTCTACCGCCATGGGCATGGGACGCGTTCCCTTCTTCCACAAGGTACGCAACCTGACGGGCAAGACGCCTACCGAGCTTGTTCGCGATATCCGCCTCAAGCACGCCTGCATACTCCTGAAGCGCACCAACATCAACATGAGTGAGCTCGCTCTGAACATCGGTTTCCAGACGGCCGAGAACTTCATCAACGTCTTCAAGGAGAAGTTCGGACTCTCGCCGCTCGAGTACAGGCTAAAACACCACAAATGAGAATGAAACAACTACAGATAAAAGTAAGGATGGCGATGGTCACCCTTACTTTTTTACCACTTTTATCACACGCCGAGACCAGCGACAGCATCATCCGCCACGAGATGGCCTCCTATGGCATCCGTTTTACCGACGACAACAGCGTCCACGTGCTCCAGAGCGGACAGGCGAAGTTCGACGATATGTTTGCCGCCATCCGCCAGGCCCGTCACAGCGTTCACCTGGAGTACTTCAACTTCCGCAACGACAGCATTGCGTCGCTGCTCTTCGACCTGTTGCGCGAGAAGCGCCGTGAAGGTGTCGAGGTGCGCGCCCTGTTCGACGGCTTCGGCAATGATTCTAACAACCAGCCACTGAAGAAGCATCACATCACAGCCCTTCGCAACGACAGCATCGACATCCATGAGTACGACCCCATCCGTTTCCCTTGGGTCACCCACATCTGGCCGCGCGACCACCGCAAGATAGTGGTCATTGACGGTCATATAGGCTACACCGGCGGCATGAACGTAGCCGACTATTACATCAAGGGGACAGAACAAGTTGGTGAGTGGCGCGACCTGCATAGCCGCATCGAGGGCAGTGCCGTCAACGACCTGCAGCTCATCTTCCGCGAGATATGGTTCAAGGTGACGGGCGAGCGTCTGACCGACCCCGCCTACTTCCGCGGTGGCCACGGCGGCCACCAGACAGTGGGCATCCTGAACCGCGAACCCGGCGCCGTCTATGTGGACGACGGCCACTTGCTGGGACGCAACGACGCCATCCGCCGCTTTTATATTGCCGCCATCGACGCCGCCCAGGACTCCATCAACCTCATCAACCCCTACTTCACCCTCTCGCCATCACTGTGGAAAGCGCTGCGACGGGCCATCAAGCGCGGTGTGAAGCTCAGCGTCATGATATCGCAGAAGAGCGACATCCCACTGACGCCCGACTGTGTGTTCTACAATGCCCACAAGCTGATGAAACTGGGTGCCGACATCTGGATTTACCAGCCGGGATTCCACCACTCGAAGATTATGATGATCGACGGCCGTTTCTGCACCATCGGTTCAGCCAACCTCAACTCGCGCAGCCTGCGCTTCGACTACGAGGACAACGCCATCATTCTCTCGCCCGAGACCACGGCCGAGCTTGACGCGATGTTCCAGCGCGACACCCGCAAGAGTGTCCTCATGACCCCAGAGTGGTGGAAGCACGAGCGTTCCTCTTGGGCTAAGCTGCGCGGATGGTTCGCCCATCTCCTCGCCTTTACGCTCTAATACTCAAATCACATTAATGGCATCGACCATCAGCCGTATCTCCACGTCGCTGATGCCATGACGGCGTAGCAATGCGGTTTCCTCGTGGCGGAACTCCGCCTCAGCATCGAAGCCTTTATCGCCACAGCTGACGGCATATTGCTTGAACAGTCCCACGGCCTCAACGATATCGCCCGCCATCCATTGGCACAGACCGTAGTTCAGCAGGTCGTCACCCTCGGGCTGCGATGTCTCCAAGATTTGCGTGTAGACCTTGCCCGCCTGTTCCAGCTTGCCATCGCCCACGAGCGTCCATGCCAGCACGCGCTTGACGTTCATATTGTCGGGTTCCTCATAGTCCATCTTGTAGAGAATCTTCAACGCCTCCTCATAGCGTTCCAAATTGCTCAGGCAGACTGCCTTATTCAGCAGGAAGTTCTGGTGGTCGGGGTTCGACAGCAGCAACTGGTCATACGTATCGAGGGCTCCCTGATAGTCGCGTTTCACAAACAACGCCCGTGCCAGCCCCCTCAAGGCTTTCTCGTGTCGGGGTTGCCGACTGAGCACCTGCCGATAGCAGTCGGTCACCACCTCATTGGCGGCCAGCGCAGGCATGGTGTGCTGCGCCACCGTGGCATAGGCCATATAATAACGCTCGTCGCGCTGTTCCTCCGTACAGTTCTCCAGCACCAGCGCTGCCGCCTTGTAGAGTTTCTGTTTCGTCAGGAAGGCGGCCACCTCAACGCAGTCGTCAACCAGCGGTGTGTGGCGCAGCAAGGGCTGGGCGAAGAAGAACAGGCGCGGCCGCTCATTGGTCGTATCAAACGGGTTGTCGAAAACGCTACGTGAGGGGAAAAGCCTATAGAAGCGGTACAAGTCCTGAAGGTACCTGCGCCGTATGTAGGGCGACTCCTCCATACCCTCTTCCTGCATCTCACCCACCAGCGACAGCTCGCCACGGTCCAGCATTCCCAGGACATTGGCCGGCATGTGGTCCATGGTCTGAATGAAACCCAAAGCAAAAGAATAGGCATCGCTGTCGCAGAACGGACAGCGCATGAGCAGGTTCATGAGAATCCGCCTCCGGCGCTCGTCGCCCAGCGTCTGCTGCAGTGCCGGGTGCTGCTGGTAGAAAGGCATCAGCCAGTTGCACACGTCGTTGAAGAAGGGGAAGCGCTTCATCTTAGCAAAGCCGCCGAAGTAGATGTCCGAGCCGGCACGCTGCATATCAATCATCTTGCGCATCGTAGCCTCCAACTGTTCCATGCGCTGTTCCGAGGCCTCTGGGTGCAGGATGTCCTCAAGAGCATCCTCCTCTATCTCCTCGATGCCGTTGCGCGTCACCTTGAACTGTCCGTTGTTCTTGATGAGTTCCGGAATCATCTCCTCCTGAATTCTCTGGCTGTCCTCGTCGGCCTTCAGGCAGTAGACCAGCTGCATTTGCAATTCCTTCAGCTCACGTCGGCAGTCGTCGTCCGACAGCAACTGGCGCAGTATGGTTTCCAGCTCGGGATACACCGTCAGCTCCCGCGAGTCAAGTCCCAGTGCCCATCCTACCAGCGCGCGCTGGCGCACATGCAAGTCATTGGTCTGCCGATAGACTTCCGTCAGCACCCGCAGTTTGTGAAAGTCGAAAGCGTTAAGTAACGACAGGGTGATGGCACTCACCACCAGCCGCTGGCTGATGCTGTCAACGGTCGGTGCCAGCAGTATATCGATGAAGGCGTCGCCCAGATGCTCACTCCACGTCCTCGACGTCCAGATGTAGTCAAACAGGTCGCGCAGCATCTCCTGATGAGTCTCATACAACTGCCGCTGTGCTTCACCCCGTGTATGCTCCGGCTGCAACTCCAGCAGTGCCTGCTCAGAGACGAAGCTCTCGAGATCGCGTTTCAGCGATGTCAGCGACCAGTCGCGTCTAACGGCTCTGGCGCGCTTGTATACGTTCAGGACGAACGATGAGTTCCTGATGCTGTAGCTGACGACCATGCCCTGCACCAGTGCAAACAGGCGCTGTAAAAGCTGCTGGTGTACGGTCTCGCGCTGTGGGTCTTCAAATCCCCGCTGCCAGTAGTCAACCATCAGACGATAGTCCTCTTTGATACGAAGGAACTGCTCCTGCTCCTTCGGAAAGGCGAAGGTATAGAAGAAGTTCTCCATCAGATGAAGCGCCATACCCGACTGTCCGTTGCGTACGCAGTCTAGTATCAAGTCCAGTTGTTCGTTCCTTGCCATCATCTTTTCCTCAGTCTGTTTTCTTCAACCATTGCTGTGCGCGCTCCACGTCGGTCTGTCGCGGTTCCTTCGCGCGCTCATAGACTAGGCTCTTCGCCAGCGAGTCGAGCGGTGCGCCCGACACCTCGCAGTATTTCTCAACCACCGCCCTGTAGCCCTTCAGCCCGTGACGAGCCAGTGAGTCGCAGGCCTGGTTATAGGCCTTCATAAAGGCGTCAAACTGCTGTTGGCGCTTCTTCTCCTTCAGAGCTTTCTCCCTAAACGCCACCACGCCAAGTCGCAGGTCCAGCCGGCGACTGTCCAGGAGCACCCTGTGCTTCTGCAGCCGGGCCTTGACCGCCTGCGGTTCCGTCAGCATCATGGCGTCTATCTCGTTGCCTATGAGCATCTTCAGACGCAGGTTCACGTCGTTAATCTGTATACGGAACACGCGCTCCGTCTTCAGCTTGGCACTGTCCACGGCCACCGTCGTCAGCAGGTCGGTCGCCGAGTAGCGCGTCATGGCCACCATCTTGTCGTCCAGCTGCTTCAGTTCACGGATACGTGCCTGACGGTTCGTAACCAGCTGCCAGTAGGCGTTCGTCGCCGCCACATAGCGCAATGGTGTTCCGCGCTGCTGCATCCGTTCAGTACGCACCAGGTCGCTCACGACACCTTCCACGCGACCGCGTTCCACAGCCGTGTCACAGTCCATCTGCGCCTGATACATCTTCAGTCGCACATCCACGCCCTGCTTCTCGAAAAGGCCGTGTTCCTTTGCAACGAAGAGGGGCAGACAGTCCATCGTCGGCATCACTGCCACCTTCAGCGCCGCCGAGTCCTCACGCTGCAACTGACGCTGCCGCTGTCGCGAAATGCGCTGTGTTTCCTCATACGACTGGCCGCAGCTCAACATTAGTAAAGCGGCCGTCATCATCATCATCATCGTTTTCATCGGCACAAAAGTACGAAAAAGTTTTGTGGCGACAAAACTTTTTCGTACTTTTGTCGCCATCATGGCAAAAGACAAGATAGCATACGTCTGCTCCAACTGCGGACAGGAATCGCCCAAGTGGATTGGCAAGTGCCCCGCCTGCGGCCAGTGGAACACGTTCAAAGAGATTAGGACCTCACCCCAACCCCTCTCCAAAGGGCGAGGGGCTTTTGGCAATAGCGGCGGGCTATCTGACAGAGGTCGTGATGCCGCGCGCGTGCTCCGTCTGAGTGACATCAGCGCTACCGACGACCCTCGCATCGATATGCAGGATCAGGAGCTGAACCGTGTCCTCGGCGGTGGACTGGTGCCCGGCAGCATCGTCCTGCTGGGCGGCGAACCCGGCATCGGCAAGTCCACGCTTACGCTGCAGACCATGCTGCGCCTGCCCCAGCGTGTGCTCTACGTCAGCGGTGAGGAGAGCGCCCATCAGCTCAAGATGCGCGCCGAGCGACTGCTTGGAACTGAGAAGTCAGAGAATTTCCTGCTCCTCTGCGAAAACCAGCTCGAGACCATCTTCGAGCATATCAAGGAGGTGCAGCCACAGCTCGTCGTCATTGACTCCATCCAGACCATCATGACCGAGGACGTCGAGTCCTCCGCCGGCAGCATCGCCCAGGTGCGCGAGTGCGCCGCCGCCCTGCTGCGCTTTGCCAAGTCGAGCGGCGTGCCCGTCATCCTCATCGGCCACATCACCAAGGAGGGCACGCTCGCCGGTCCAAAGATTCTGGAGCATATCGTCGACACCGTCATCCAGTTCGAGGGCGACCAGCACCACATGTACCGCATCCTGCGCGCCATCAAGAACCGCTTCGGCTCCACCTCCGAACTGGGCATCTACGAGATGCTGCAGACGGGACTGCGTCAGGTCTCCAACCCTTCCGAGTTGCTGCTCACCGACAACCACGACGACCTCTCGGGCGTGGCCATCTCGTCGGCCATAGAAGGTGTCCGTCCCTTCCTCGTTGAGACGCAGGCCCTCGTCTCCACTGCGGCCTACGGCACGCCTCAGCGCGCTGCCACGGGCTTCGACCAGCGTCGTCTGAACATGCTGCTGGCCGTTCTTGAGAAACGTGTCGGCTTCAAGCTGGCTCAGAAGGATGTCTTCGTCAACATTGCCGGCGGCCTGCGCGTCACCGACCTCGCCATGGATCTCAGCGTCATTGCCGCCGTCCTCTCGTCCAATGTCGACACGCCTATCGAGGCTGGCTGGTGCATGGCCGGCGAGGTGGGTCTCTCGGGCGAGGTGCGCCCCGTGGCCCGTATCGAACAGCGCATCGCCGAGGCCGAAAAGCTCGGGTTCAGCGACATCATCATTCCTAAGTATAACATGCAGGGGCTCGACGCCCGGAAGTTTAAAATACAGCTTCATCCTGTCCGTAAGGTGGAGGAAGCCCTCCGCGCCCTTTTCGGGTAACAACAAGAGAGGCCGGAGTTAAGTCAAACCCCGGCCTCTCATCATCATTTCAATTACCTTATTTTCTGTAACACTCGAAGATGCTGTCTATGGTTTGCGTAGGCAGCTTCTTCGTCAGCAGGCTGACGAGCCACACGACGGGGAAGCCGCCGACCATGGCGATGGCACCGCAGTTGATGGGGTTGATGGGGTTACCCAACAGCATGTTGAGGACAGTCAGACCGACACCCCATACGAAGCAAGCCCAGACGGAGGCCGTGGTCACGCCGCGCCAGTAGAGACCGAGCATGAACGGAGCCAGGAAGGCGCCGGCCAGGGCTCCCCACGAGATACCCAAGAGCTGGGCAATGAACGTCGGGGGATTCAGTGCGATGAGCAGCGAAATGGCGATGAAGAACATGATGAGCACACGCATCACCACCACCTTGCGGCGTTCAATCTTCTCGGCCACGATGTCGTCGATGGTACCGTCCTCCACCTCACCGGGCAGCGACTTCTTGTCGCGGTAGATGAGGTCGAGCGTCATGGTCGAGCTCGACGTGAGCACCAGCGAGGCCAGCGTCGACATGGAGGCCGACAGCACCAGCAGCACTACGAGGGCGATGAGCACGTCGGGCAGGGTGACCAGCATGGCCGGCACGATGCTGTCGAAGGCTATCTTGCCGTTGGCACCGATGACGGGGTCATAGAGACGTCCGAAGCCGCCGAGGAAGTAGCAGCCACCGGCGACGACGAAGGCAAAGATCGTCGAGATGACGGTACCGCGCTTGATGGCGCTCTCGTCGGTGATGCTGTAGAACTTACCCACCATCTGGGGCAGTCCCATGGTACCGAGCGACGTCAGGATGATGACACCGAGCAGGCCCCACGGGTCGGGACCAAACCACGAGGCAAACATTCCGCTGCCAGGCTCTGTAGCACCGTCGGCAGGCAGTTCGGCCAGTTTCTGGACGGCAACTGTCAGACCACCCTGTGCCGACAGTACGGCAGCAATGACGGCCACGATGCCGAAGAGCATGATGATGCCCTGGATGAAGTCGTTCATGGCCGTGGCCTTGTAGCCACCCAGGATGACGTAGACAGCGGTCAGGACCGACATGATGACAACGCAATACTCGTAGGGGATGTTGAAGCCCATCTCGAAGAGTCGCGAGATGCCGCTATACACGCCGGCGGTGTAGGGAATCAGGAACACGAAGGCGATGATAGAGGCGGCGACGCGCAGTCCCTGGTCAGAGAAGCGGGTGCCGAAGAAGTCGGGCATCGTGCGACTTTCTATGTGCTGTGTCATCAGCTTCGTGCGACGACCCAGGATAATCCAGGCCAGCAAGGAGCCGATGATGGCATTGCCGATGCCTATCCATGCTGAGGAGAGACCGTACTTCCAGCCAAACTGTCCGGCGTAGCCCACGAAGACCACAGCTGAGAAATAGGAGGTGCCGAAGGCGAAAGCCGTCAGCCACGGACCCACGGCGCGTCCGCCTAATACAAAACCGTCGACACTGCTGGCCTGCTTACGGGTATAGAGACCCACGCCAATCATCACGGCCAGGAAGATGATGGTCAGAATAACTTTGATTGCCATATCGTTGTTTCGTTGTTGTTCTATTCTTTCGTTATGACGTTATACCGTTATGCCGTTATAACGTTGTTTTCGTCTTACTTTTTCTTTGCCCAGTCGAAGCGCACCTGCATCTGTGCCATGATGGCATGAGAGGCATTCTTCTGGAACTGTCCGCCAGCCACGCCCGCACTCTTGTAGACATACTGCAGCTGGAAGCGGTTCTTCTTGAAGAACCACCACTGCACGCCGGCAATAGCCTTGTGCTGGTCGAAGTCGAGGTCGGTGTTGAAGTTGAAGTAGTCGTAGGAGCCCACGATGTCAACGCCCTTGGCGACAGGCACACTACCCGTCACGTAGGCACCACGGCTGGTGGTGTTCTTATCCTTGCCCTCCAGATACTCGCCGTGAACATTGAATGCCGTCGACTTGTAGTCGAAACCGACGGTCCAACGATTGCGCTTGTAGTTCTCGCCAACGGCGATGTCGGGAACATAAGCCGATTCCTTGATAGCATGGCCACGGCCTATCTGACCGGTAGCCACCAGGTTCAGACCCTTGGCAGGGCGGTATTCCAGACGACCGATGAAGTCCTTCTCGGCGTTCTGGTCCTTCTTGTTGATGGCCTGACCGTTCATGATGTCCACCTCATAACGGAGTTTACCGTCGTTGGTCTCACCAAACACGGCCATACCGAGGTCGCGGCCATACTGCACACCTATCAGGGGGTCGCTGCCGCAGCCCGTGAGGTAGGTGACGCCCTCAGAGTAGACGTCGATGGCCTCCATAGAGGTTGGTGAGAGAGGATTTTCGTAGGAGAGACCGTTTTTGAATTGTCCCAGGCGAACGGTCAGCGCCTTGTTGTTGGAGAACCGGTAGTCCATGTAATACTCTTGTACTACGCTGTTGAAGTCGTGCATGAACAAGAAGGAGATACGGTCGGTGATTTGGGCATTGGCCCAGAAGAGCGTACGCTTCAGTTCGAAGGTATTGGTGTCGTCGGCATCGGTGTGGGTGTAGTTAAAGCCACCCTGTGCATAGCCATGCAGTTGAATACGGTCCGACACATCCTGAAGCCAGTCAGGCTCTGATTGCCCCATAGCGGCAACACTGCTGAACACTGCCAGACCTGCTGCCAGTGTACGCAACATGAAACTTTTCTTTCTCATTTTTTCATTGGTTATTTTTAAGAGGTTAGGTTCATGCGGCGACAAAGGTACGATTTTTCTGTCAAGCTGACAAGAAAATCGGGAAAAATGTGTACCTTTGCACACTAAATTGTAAATGGTAAATCGTCAAATAGTAAATAAACATGGTAGTTTGCATAGCAGAGAAGCCCAGCGTGGCGAAGGACATTGCCCGCATCATCGGCGCCACGTCATCGCACGACGGCTACATGGAGGGAAACGGCTATCAGGTGACCTGGACCTTCGGCCACCTGTGTGAGCTGAAGATGCCCGAGGACTATACCCCGATGTGGCGGGCGTGGAGCCTGACATCGCTACCGATGATTCCCCAACGCTTTGGCATCCGTCTGAAGGACGATCAGGGCATCAAGAAGCAGTTTGCCATCATAGAACGGCTGATGCAGGCAGCCGACGGCATCATCAACTGCGGTGACGCCGGACAGGAGGGTGAGCTCATTCAGCGGTGGGTCATGCAGAAGGCTGGCGCCAAGTGTCCCGTCAGGCGGCTGTGGATCTCGTCGATGACCGACGAGGCCATCCGCGAGGGCTTCGCCACGCTGAAGGACCAGAACGAATACCAGTCGCTCTACATGGCGGGACTGTCGCGTGCCGTGGGCGACTGGCTCCTCGGCATCAACTGCACGCGTCTCTATACCATTAAGTACGGCCAGGGCAGCTACGGCCAGAACCGCCAGGTGCTCTCCATCGGCCGCGTGCAGACCCCTACCCTCGCCCTCATCGTGAACCGCCAGAAGGAGATAGACAACTTCAAGCCCGAGCCCTACTGGGTGCTGGCGACGGTCTACCGCGACACAACATTCACGGCTACTAAAGGCAGGTTCACGTCGAAGGAGGAGGGCGAGCAGGCCTTCCAGACCATCGAGGGCAAGCCGTTCACCGTGACGAGCGTCGAGAAGAAGAACGGGCGCGAAACACCGCCGTCGCTCTACGACCTGACGTCGCTGCAGGTGGACTGCAACCGCAAGTTCGGCCTCTCCGCCGAGACGACGCTGAACATCATCCAGCAGCTCTACGAGCAGAAGCTGACCACCTATCCGCGTGTAGACACGACGTTCCTGCCCGACGACGTCTATGCCAAATGTCCGCAGACCATGAACGGACTGTTCCAGATTAAGCACGCCGGGCAGGCACCCTATGCCGAGCTAGTGCGCCCTCTGGGTGGCAAGCCGTTGCCGAAGTCGAAGAAGGTGTTCGACTCGTCGAAGGTCACCGACCACCACGCCATCATCCCCACGGGCATGATTCCCACGGCGCTCACCGACCTGCAGCGCAAGGTCTATGACCTCGTGGCCCGCCGCTTCATCGCCGTCTTCTACCCCGACTGCAAATTTGCGCAGACCACCGTTCTCGGCGAGGTTCGGTCGACCGAACCAGTCGCCAACACGGCGGGCGCCGATTCCATCGGCGCCATCGAGTTCAAAGTCACGGGCCGCACCATCCTCGACGCCGGCTGGCGCGCCGTCTATGCCAAGGACACCCAGGCCGACGACGACGAGAAGAAGCCGGAGGAAGAGGAGCGCACGCTACCCGTCTTCGAGAAGGGCGAGAGCGGTCCCCACCAGCCCACGCTGACGGAGAAGATGACCACACCGCCGAAGTACTACACCGAGGCTACGCTGCTGCGCGCCATGGAGACCGCCGGCAAGCTGGTGGACGACGAGGAGCTGCGCCGCGTGATGAAGGAGAACGGCATCGGCCGCCCTTCCACCCGCGCCGCCATCATCGAGACGCTGTTCAAGCGCCGCTACATACGCAAGGAGCGCAAGAACCTCGTGGCCACACCGACGGGCATCGAGCTCATCGACCTCATCCACGAGGACCTGCTGAAGAGCTGTGAGCTGACGGGCATCTGGGAGAAGAAGCTGCGCGACATCGAGGCCCGGAAGTACGACGCCCAGCAGTTCATCAACGAGCTGAAGCAGCAAGTGACCGACATCGTGCGCGATGTGATGACCGACCCCTCGAACCGCCGCGTCACCGTTCTTCCTGACGAGGCCGAAAAGAAGAAGAAAAGCAGTAAGAAACAATAAAACGACATAGGCATACGTTATTAAGAGGTATGCGAAAGTTTGTCACCTTATTCTACAGCGTATTGGCGGCCGCGCTCCTCGTGGGGTGTGGCAGTCCCGAGATGGCTATCAAGAAAGGCGACAAACTCTACGCCTTGGGCGAATACTACGACGCTGCCGAGCAGTACAAAAAGGCCTATGCCAAGACACCCGCCAAGGACAAGCCGACACGCGGGAAGCGGGCGCTAAAGATGGCCGACTGCTACCGCCGCATCAACTACACACAGAAGGCCATTGCCGCCTACAACAACGCCGTGCGCTTCAAGCAAGCCGACACGACGGCCCTGTTACACTTCGGACAACTCCAGCTGAAGAACGGCAACTACCGTGAGGCCGAGAAGTTGTTTCTCGCCCTCAGGGACAGCGGTCTGCAGTCGCCACTGGTCAGCAACGGCCTGGAGTCGGCACGCATGGCGCCCGAATGGCGAAAGAAGGGGTCGAAGTACAGCGTCCGCCGACAGGATCTCTTCAACTCACGACGCTCCGACTACTCGCCGGCACTGGGCGGCGACGACTTCGACCAGCTCTATATCACCTCTACGCGCAACCAGGCACAGGGCGACGAGCTGAGCGGCATCACCGGCACAAAGAACGCCGACATCTTCGTGGCCCAGAAGGACGACAAGGGCAAGTGGGGCAAGCCGCAGACCATCGACTCCGAGCTCAACTCCGAGCAGGACGAAGGCGCCTGCACGCTCTCGCCCGACGGCAAGACGATGTACCTCACCCAGTGTAAGACCGACCCCTCCTACCCCCGCTTTGCCACCATCGCCACCGCCCAGCGCAGCGACGCCTCGTGGGCCAAGCCCGTGGAGCTCGTTGTCGCCAAGGACACGCTCTCGGCCTACGCCCACCCCACCGTCTCGCCCGACGGCCAGTGGCTCTACTTCGCCAGCAACATGCCCGGCGGACTGGGCGGTTACGACATCTGGCGGGCAGAGCTGACCACCAGCGGCGTGGGTGCCGTGGAGAACCTTGGCGAGCCCATCAACACCCCCGGCGACGAGCTGTTCCCCACGTTCCGTCCCAACGGCGACCTCTACTTCTCCTCGAACGGACATCCGGGATTCGGGGGACTGGACATATACTACATCTCCACAGGGACCTCCCCCAGCCCCTCCCAAGGAGGGGAGCAAGCTTCCTCCCCTTTGGGGAGATTAGGAGAGCTTCAACATCCCGGCTACCCATTGAACTCGCAGGGCGACGACTTCGGCATGACGTTTGAGGGGCTGCACAACCGCGGCTACTTCTCCAGCAACCGCGGCGACGCCCGTGGCTGGGACCATATCTACTCATTTGAGAAGTCGGAGGTGCTGGTGACGGTCAAGGGCTGGGTCTACGAGCAGGACGGCTACGAGTTGCCCGCAGGACAGGTCTATATGGTAGGCAACGACGGTACGAACCAGAAGATCAGCGTCAAGGGCGACGGCTCCTTCACGCAGGAGATAGAACTGGGCGTCGACTACGTGCTGCTGGGCACCTGCCGCGGTTACCTGAACCACAAGGAGGAGCTGCGCGTCGACACGGCCACCGTCTCCAACGAGTACGTGCTGCAGTTCCCGCTGGCCAACATCTCGGCACCGGTGCTGATAGAGAACATTTTCTACGATTTCGACAAGGCCACGCTGCGTCCCGAATCCGAGACGGCGCTCGACCAGCTGGTGAAGCTGCTCGAGGAGAATCCCAACGTGACCATCGAGCTGAGTGCGCATACCGACTACAAAGGCTCTGCACAATATAACGAACGGCTGTCGCAGCGGCGTGCCGAGTCGGTAGTCAACTACCTCATTGCCCACGGCATTGCCGCCGACCGTCTGACGCCCAAGGGCTACGGCAAGGGCAAGCCCAAGACCATCAAGCGCAAGGTGGCCGAGAAGTATGAGTTCCTGAAGGAGGGCGACGTGCTGACTGAGGCGTTTGTCACGGCGCTGAAGGATCCCGAACAGCAGGAGCAATGCAACCAGCTGAACCGTCGCACGGAATTCCTCGTGCTGCGCACCACCTACGGCATGTTCGACGAACAGGGACGGCTAAAGGACGCTGCTAAATCAGCTGGTAACGCTCCCGACTGACCATCTCGGCAAAGGCCAGCAGCCAGATGACGCCGACCGAGACGGCAATCATCAGCAGGCCGTGCAGCGTGGGCTGCGTCTTGAGCAGCATCATCAGTCCGTGAGTCACCACCCCCCATCCGTCAAAGACGAGGAACAGCACGACGGCTACCGTCACGCAGAACAGGGTCCACAGGCGGCTGAGCGTACGTGTGGAACAGTTGGGGACGTGCTCCATCACCCGGTCGCTGAAGCCATTGTCGGTTACGGTCATCTGACGCACCGGCTGGAAGACTTTTTCTAATAGTTCGTTATCTGTCATATCCATTCTGTCTTAAGTAGTTAGCTAATTTCTCCTTGCCGCGGCTGAGGTGCGACTTCACCGTACCCTCCTTCATCTGGGTGATGTGGGCTATCTCGGCTATGTCGTAACCGTCGACCAGTTGCAGCGTGATGCACGAGCGTTCCTCGGGCTTCAACTGCTGCAAGGCGGTGTAGAGGTCGTCCATGACTACCGTCGAACCGCCGTCAGCACGCTCGGGCAGCCGTTCGATGTCGGCCGTCGGCTGATGACTGCGCTGGTAGTCGTACCACACGTTGTAGGCGATGCGTGTCAGCCACGTTAGCAACGAGGAGGTACCGCGGTACTGAGCAATGTGGGTATAGGCCTTCAGGAAGGTGTCTTGCGCCAGGTCGTCGCTCAGCGCCTCGTTGCCCGCGGTCTGGGTGAGGAAGAAACGCCTGACAGGCGACTGGTATTCACGCACAAGCTGGTCGAACGCCCGCCTGTTGTGAAACACAGCCACCTGTGTCGCAAGAGCTATATCGTTAAGCCTTCCCACCCTTCAATTCATCAAAAGAACTTCAATTCATCAAAAGAACTTCAATTCTTCAATTTTTCAATTCTTCAATTTTTCAATTTTTCAATTTTTCAATTCTTCCTCACCTCTCGGGCATGATAAGCCAGAGCACAAAGTAGAAGATGACGCCGCAGAAAGCGGTGAAGATAGTCAGGAAGACATAGCCACCACGCACCAAGACCGGATCAAGGTCAAAGTACTCGGCCAGGCCGCCACAGACACCGGCAAACACCCTGTCGGTTGTTGAACGCATGAGTCTCTTAGTCATAGTTATCTGATGTTATTAGAGTTATTTGGATTATTGTGTGAATTGATAGCGTTGGGGTCGGCCTTCGGCTTACGGGCAATGATCACCTTGCCCAGTCCGATGAAGAACACCAGGGCACCGATGCCTACACCAATCTTGCCTGCTGTGAATCCGAGGAAGATCATCAGGCCGATGCCGAGGAACAGCTGGCGCATACCACTCTGATAGGTCGCCGTGTCGCCGAAGTCAGGCTCTTTGAGCAGCTGGTCGGGAATGGGCTGTCCGTTCTGCATGGCCATCTCGGCGAGACGCATCTTCTGTCGGCGGTTGCGGAAGATGAAGTAGAGCAGCAGGCCGAAGATGACGAGCGGCGAGATGACGAAAATCACCAAAACGACCATCATTGCGAAGAACATGCCGACGAGTCCGTTGGCGTTCACCTCCCTCATGAACTTCTTGAAGATGGGGCCGGCATCCTCGTCGTCGTCCCAGTCGTCTACGATGTTGATGTTGCGGCTGATGGCCGAGTCGACAGCCTCCATGGTAGTGTCGCTGAAGGCCTCGAGGGCATCCTTCACCGTCGAGTCCACGAGCTCCTGTTGCTCCTGCTTCTGCTGTGCCTGCGCCATTGCGGGGACCGTGATGCCGAGCGTCAGCAGCATTGTCATTGCTAATAGATTTTTCTTCATATTATCACGTTGTTTTTGAATGTTTCTTTGTCCGTTAGACGTAATCGCCAGGAAATTAGTTGCAAAGTTCGTGATTTTTTTTTAATTTTGCAGCTGTAATACCGAAAAATATGCCTCAGCTACCCGAAGAATTCTGCACGCAGACCCGCCAGGTGATGGGCGAAGAGCGGTTCCAGCGCTATCTGGAGTCGTTCACTCAGGAGCCGCCCGTCAGCATACGGCTGAACCCGAAGAAGTGTCCCTTGCACCTCACGCCTCGCACCTCGAACTTCGAACCCGTGCCCTGGTGCCGCGACGCCTACTACCTCAGGCAGCGTCCGAACTTCACCATGGACCCCCTGTTCCATGCCGGCTGCTACTACGTGCAGGAGGCCGCCTCGATGTTTCTGGATGAAATAATAAGGACCTCCCCCACCCCCTCCGAAGGAGGGGAGAAAAGTCCCTCCCCTTCGGGGAGGTTAGGAGAGGTTCTTGATCTTTGTGCTGCCCCCGGCGGCAAGTCGACGCTCCTGCGCGCTGCCCTGCCCGACGACTGCGTGCTCTACTCCAACGAGCCCATACGCCAGCGTGCCAGCATCCTGCTGGAGAACGTCGAGAAGTGGGGCTACGACAACCACATCGTCACCAACAACTACCCGCGCGACTACCGTCGGTCGAAACTCCAGTTCGACCTCATCCTCTGCGACGTCCCCTGCTCCGGCGAGGGCATGTTCCGCAAGGACGAGGCCACCATCCGCGAGTGGAGCCCGCAGCAGGTGGAGAAGTGCTGGCGCCTGCAGCGCGAGATTGTCGACGACGCCTGGGCCTGCCTTGCCCCCGGCGGACTGCTCGTCTACAGCACCTGCACCTTCAATACCAAGGAGAACGAGGAGAACGTGCGCTACTTCCTGGAGCAATACGACGACATGGAGGTCGTGCCCGTCGCCGTCCGTCCCGAGTGGCACGTCACCGGCTCGCTCCTCCCCGGCTTCACCGCCCCCGTCTACCGCTTCATCCCCGGCATCACCCGCACGGAGGGACTGTTTATGTGCGTGCTAAGGAAACGAGGTACGAAGAACGAGTTTTCTTCGAGGAACGAGGAACGAGGAGCGAGGAACGAGTTTTCTTCGAGGAACGAGGAACGAGGAGCGAGGAACGAGAATAGTCTGTCCGCGGATAATGCTGCGCTAAAGGTAACCTCGCCTCCTCATTCCTCGCCTCCTCGTTCCTCGAAACAAAAAGACTCCTCGAAAAAAGACTCTCCGAAAAAAGACTCTCCGGAGAAAGACCTCACCTACCCCCAAGCCATCGCCTACCTCCGCGGCGAAGCCCTCCAGCTGCCGCCGGACACGCCGCGCGGTCTCATCACCGTGACGTTCATGGGCCAGCCCTTAGGCCAGGTGAAGAACATCGGCACACGGGCCAACAACCTCTACCCCAAGGAGTGGCGCATCCGAACCACACACGTGCCGCAGGAGTACGAGCCCGTGTTGGATGTGTAGTGAGGTTTGTTCTCGAGCGCGCGCGCGTTTTTCGCCCCTATGCACTTTTGGCAACTCGCCTTATAGAGTGGCACTTTACGTTCGTAGAGTGCCACTTTTCGCGCAATACCCGGCCCCTTTCGGGCGATAAGTGGCCCTTATCAGCGATTATTACTGAAATTTTGCAACGCTGATATGTGCGGCAAGTGAGGGGAAAAGCATCGGAACGAGGGGTTCATGCATGGGTTTGCTGGCTTGCGACAGCAAGAGATTAATGGTTTCAAGGCCTTTTGTAGGCTTGGGCATCGCCGGAGCGGTGCGGTCGAAAATATTGTAAGTCATTGCTTTTTAGAGAATTAGAAAAATGTTGATACTGTTTTTAATACTGCCCGCAGTCTCAGTCTCAGAGTCTCAGTTGTTTTTAAAGGTACCCCTCAACTCGACTTATTTATATTATATATTATATATATATTTAATAATCAATAAGTTATAGAGTTCTAAAGAGACGACTCCGAGTTAAGAAGTACCTCTTTTTTTAATTGAGATTTGAGACTCTGAGACTGCAGCAGAGGTTACCTTTCCCCTATGAGGCCCTCCAGCGCCCAGAGCGCGTCAGCGCACTATATCCTCAGATTATATCCGTTTATCTCAGTAAGCAAAAGAAACGCCCTCTGAGGCCGCAGCCTCAAAGAGCGCATTTTACTTTTTATTCCTCCCCCTGAGGGGGGAGCCGGAGAGGGGTTCCTAAATGATCAGGAGAACCGACCCCCTGATCCCCGGGGCCGTAGCCTCAGAGAGCGTTTCTCCATCGTGATTCTTGAGTTAGAAAGCGAAGACAGGACGAACAAAAAACTCATGATTCAGATGATCAGCAGAGACCATTTCAACGTAATTGTTAAGTAATGAACGCACAAAATAATACATATTTTGATTCCCCCACTCGTTGCCAGCGGAATATTCAGTTGATGTCAAATAAATACCATTCTCTGTAAGTGCGGAACATCCTGCATTTGATAATGTGGCTGAATGCAATCCTGATCCTGATGGCATAGTACCGGAATAACTCGAAATACCTGCCATCTGCTTATACTGATCCCTTGTTCCGATCACCCAGGTTTTTGCAGTTTTTGTTGAGGTGAGATCAGACACATAGAAGTTGCCTGCCGAGGCGGAATAATTAATGATTTCATTACCAGTCGTCGCATATTGAGTCGTATTAGCATTTTTAATCACAATTCCACTACTACCGCTCTTATATGCCACCATGCCGACGATGGAACCCCATGGTGTTCCTGCCTGCAATTGGGTTTTATATGAAGTAGGATAGGCTTTGCCGTTTGACGAAACGATGTAGCCTACAGATGCGTCCTTCAACGCTACGCCCGGGTCGGCCAACACACCCGAGACGTTGAACGTCACGTTGTTGGCCGTTTTCCATACGAAGTTGTCGCTGGGCGTCACGCTGACGGTAATCTGGACATTCTCAAAGTCCCAAATCGTTTGTCGCGTGATGGTGATGGTGCCTTCAGAGTAGCTGACGGTACATTTGCTCTCGTCGGAACTGACGACATTGATGTTAGTGCCGCCAAAGGCGCTGACGTTCACCTTCGTCTTCGTAGAGTTCACACCCTCACTCCCGGAGAAGCTGATGGCGGTATTGTCGCACGTCAGCTTGGCAATGCCTCTCACACGGACGCTCTTCACCCTGTGCTGACCCGTGTAGGCGACGGTCACCGTAGAGCCCTCTTCGGGCGTTGTCGGGGTGATGCTCCAGCCTGTCGGCGTACCGGTGGCGAGGGCGGCATTGTGCGTGGGAATGGGGAGGTTGAACTGGAGGCAGAGACGGACATGAACCTCGGTGCCGCCTTGATCACTCGACGTCCAACCGCTGTTGATGTCGCCGAAACGGTAGGTCCAGTTTACAAGGTTAGGGGCCCCCGTATTCTTTGTGCGCGACCAATATACTTCTTGGTTCGCGTTCGATATATTGGTGCCGCCGATGCCGCTGAAACCGTCGCGCAGGGCGGTGTAGCTGCCAGCAGCAGAAAGCATCTGGTCCCACTCGTCCTTGCTGGGTATTGCCCATGTGGCGTTGGTGACGGGAGTTAACGTGTTCTTGTCGTCGCAAGCCGTTAGGGCGTTACTATACTCCATCTGGCCTTCGTCGCTGAGCGCCAGCGCCAAACCCTTGTGGTTCTCGGTGTCCACGACGATAATCTTGGCCACAGGCGTCTTGCTGTCTGCTTGTGCTGCCGACACGTTGTTGTAGATGCTGCCGTCGGTACACAGCACCTTGTTCTTGTCGCTCGGCGTGATGTCAATAGTGCCGTCGGCCCACGCGCCCTGCGCCACCATCGCGAGCAGCAGGGTCATTATAAGGAGTACTTTTCTCATATCTTTAACGTTCATGATTGTTATACTTTGTTTCTGTGTCATTACAACCTGCAAATTTAAGCAATTTTCATGAGCCGTCAAGAATTCACCCCTCTATTTAAGACACTTTAACACAAAGCCGCCGACACGTCGTAAGTGTCTCAGCCAAGCGCGCGCGAGTAGATACGCGTAAAAGAGGAAAAAATATTTCGCTTTCAACGAGAGAATTCACAATTATTTATTACCTTTGCAGCAAAATCTAAAGCTTATGAACGTGAAAGAATAATCCACCCATCAATCAC
>JAEEGL013295959.1_pt1 | contig 41670 bp, 27 predicted proteins | sample 9134231 | NCBI WGS metagenome assembly JAEEGL01 (sample SAMN16246548, study PRJNA631951) | gut metagenome | biome: gut microbiome; feature: rumen; material: fiber-attached | host: Bos | place: Iran: Karaj | collected 2018-10
GCCGTCCTTGCAGGCACGGTTAATCTTCACCAGGTCCTGATACACGATGCGACCAGCACCAATATTCAGGTGACCCACCTCAGAGTTGCCCATCTGCCCGTCAGGCAGACCAACGTCTTCGCCAGAGGCCTGAAGCTGTGAGTGAGCTGAAGTAGCTGTTAACAGATCGAGGTAAGGCGTCGGAGTATTGAAAATAACATCACCCTTACCATGCTTACCGATTCCCCAACCGTCGAGAATCATCAAAAGTGCTTTCTTTGCCATTACAAATGAATTTTTTTTGTTGATTTTTAACTATTTGCGTGCAAAGGTACGACTTTTTTTTGTATCTTTGCCGACAAAACCAAGAATTTTGAAAATCAACATGAAAAAGACGACTCTTACCGTTCTAATTATCATCTTTTGTATGACAACAATTAACGCCCAGCCCAAACTGTCAGCAACCAACATCGACGAGGTGATGAAGGCCATGACACTCGAAGAAAAAGCCAAACTGCTCGTTGGCGGTGCCAACAACTTCTTTGGCGACCAAGCCGTTGTCGGCGGCGAGGCGACACTCGTGCCAGGAGCCGCTGGAACATCACCAGCCATTCCACGTTTAGGCATTCCCGCCACCGTGCTCACTGATGGGCCTGCTGGCGTGCGCATAGACCCTACCCGCGAGGGCACAGACCAGACTTTCTACGCTACGGGCTTCCCCATCGGAACCTGTCTGGCCTCGACCTGGAACACAGAGCTCGTCAAGAAGGTGGGCGAAGCTATCGGCAACGAGACCAAGGAATACCGCTGTGACGTCATTCTCGGACCAGGAATGAACCTGCATCGCAATCCGCTTTGCGGACGTAACTTCGAGTACTATTCCGAAGACCCCCTAGTGACAGGCAAAATCGGCGCTGCCTATATCAACGGCGTACAGAGCCAGGGAGTCGGCGTCTCGGCAAAGCACTTCGCCGTGAACTCGCAGGAGACCAATCGTACTAGCGTCGACGAGCAGGTGAGCCAGCGCGCAGCTCGCGAACTCTACCTGCGCGGCTTCGAGATTGCCGTCCGCGAGAGCCAACCCTGGACCATTATGTCGTCCTATAACAGGATCAATGGCCAGTACTCTATGGGCAACCGCGACCTCCTGACCAGCATCCTGCGCGAAGACTGGGGCTATCGCGGTATCGTCATGACTGACTGGATAGGCATCCGTAAGGGACTGGAGACGACGGCCGAAGTGCAGGCTGGTAACGACCTAATGGAACCAGGACAGCCCGCTCAGGTGCAGGAGATTATCAACGGCGTAAATAGCGGAAAGCTCTCTATGGAAGACGTGGACCGCAACGTGCGCCGTATGCTGGAGTATATTGTCAAAACCCCCAGTTTCAAGCAGTATCCCGCCAGCAACAAACCCGACTTCAAGGCTCATGCCGATATTACCCGTCAGTCGGCCTGCGAGGGTATCGTCCTGCTGAAGAACAACGGCGTCCTGCCCTGGAACAAGCCAGCAGCCAACGACCAAGAGAACCAAGCCATTAAGACGGTTGCCCTCTTTGGCGAGAACAGCTATAACTTCCTTTCAGGAGGCACAGGCTCTGGTTGCGTACACACACCTTACGTCGTCGACTTGGTCGAAGGCCTGAAGAATGCAGGTATCAGCACCTCCAAGACGCTTACTGACATCTATCGTAAGTACTACGAGTATGCCCGCGTCAAATTCCAACTCGAGCGCCATCCGGCTAACTGGTTCCAGCAGGAGCAGTTCGGCCAGCAGAAGTATCCTGAGATAGAATTCTCACAGATAGCGATTGGGAAAGAGGCGCGTCAGGCCGACGCAGCTATTGTCACCATCGGCCGACAGGCAGGTGAAGGTGCCGATCGTGATATCGCTACCGAATTCAATCTCACCAATGATGAACGTCGGCTCATCAGCAATGTCTGTAAGGTCTTTCATGACGCACAAAAGCCTGTTGTCGTCATCATCAACAGCGGTTCTGTCATTGAGACGGCATCGTGGCGCGACGAACCTGATGCCATCATCTGTGCCTGGCAGCCTGGCGAAGAAGGAGGAAACTCATTGGCTGACATTCTCACAGGCAAGGTAAATCCCTCGGGCCACCTCACGATGACCTGGCCACTAACGGCTACTGACCACCCTTCTACTGAGGGCTATCCTGGCGAAATCGTCACCCCGCATCATGAGGACATCTATGTGGGCTATCGCTATTTCGATACATTCAAGAAAAACGTGGCTTATCCCTTCGGCTTTGGCCTTAGCTATACCACCTTCGAGTTCTCCAAACCCAAAGTCAAGGTCGGCAGCAAGGACGTAACAGTACAAGTAACGGTCAAGAATACGGGAAACGTCGCTGGCAAGGAAGTGGTGCAAGTCTATGTCACAGCCCCCAAGGGCAGTATCGAAAAGCCTGCTCAGGAACTCAAAGCCTTCGCGAAGACGCGTGAGCTGCAGCCTGGGGAGAGCCAGACGCTTATGCTGGCGATACCTATCCGTCTGCTTGCTTCGTTCGACGAGCAGGGAAGCCAGTGGTTGGCCGACGACGGAACGTACACTCTCCGTATAGGTGTTTCCTGCCGCGACATCCGCCAGACGGCCAATGTCAGGGTAAAACGATACACAGAGAAAGTCAACAACGTGTTGAAGCCACAGGTACAGTTAAATCTGCTACACCAATAGTATGCAGAAGGGGCGTTTCGCACCATCGCCGACAGGGCGAATGCATTTGGGCAACCTCTTCAGCGCTTTGCTCTCGTGGCTCTCGATAAAGAGTAAGGGTGGCGAGTGGCTATTACGCATCGAGGACATTGACCCTGGGCGCTCGCGTCAGACTTATGCCGACCAACTCATGAACGATCTGGAGTGGTTAGGCCTGACGTGGGACGGCGAACCTGTCTATCAGAGTCAGCGGTCTGATATCTACGAGCATTATTTCAAGACTCTTCAACAGCAGGGACTGACTTATCCTTGTTACTGTACGCGTGCCGACCTGATGGCTACTCAGGCTCCCCACGAGAGTGACGGGCGCATTGTTTATTCGGGTATTTGTCGAGGCAGGACTCCTCAGCCACTTCCTGCTGCCGTAAGGTTGATGGTGCCTGACAGAGACATCACATTTGAAGACGGTCATTACGGATTACATACCGTGAACTTGGCGCGTCAGATAGGCGACTTTATCATACGTCGTAGAGACGGAGCCTGGGCCTATCAGTTAGCTGTTGTCGTCGATGACGCATTAATGGGAGTCAGCGAAGTGGTGCGAGGGTGTGACTTGTTACTCTCGTCACCACAGCAAATCTATGTGGCACAACTGTTAGGATTCACGCCTCCACAGTTTATACACTTGCCGTTGCTCTGTAACGCAGCCGGACAACGTCTTTCAAAACGAGACCAGAGCCTTGATATGGGAAACCTGCGTCAGCACTATACGGCAGAAGAGATTATCGGACACTTGGCATTTGAGGCCGGCTTGCAAAAGGCGCCAGTACCAATTGCTCCACAAGAACTGTTGGAAACATTTTCCTGGGATCAAGTTCCATCAGAAAACCGCATAGTTTCCCAAGTATGAGTGAGAAAGAAAAATAAAAACACATTTTTCTTTGAATTGTGAGTGTTTATTCGTATCTTTGCAGCCATTATGAAAAAGTGGACTATTGACGATGCCCGTGAGCTGTACAATATTGGCGGCTGGGGCACAAATTACTTCGGCATTAACGACGCAGGCAACGTGTACGTCACACCATGCAAGGACTCTACGCAGATAGACTTGCGAGAAGTGATGGACGAACTGCAGCTACGCGATGTAACGGCCCCCGTACTGCTTAGGTTCCCCGATATCTTGGACAACCGTATTGAGAAAACTTGGAGTTGTTTCAAAAAGGCGGCTGAGGAGTACGAATACCAGGGCGAGAACTATGTCATCTACCCCATCAAGGTGAACCAGATGCAGCCTGTGGTTGAGGAGATTATCTCGCATGGTCGTAAGTTCAACTTAGGCTTGGAAGCTGGGTCGAAACCAGAATTACATGCTGTCTTGGCAGTTCAGAGTCAGAGCGACTCTATTATTGTCTGCAACGGTTACAAAGACCAATCGTATATAGAACTGGCCTTGTTGGCTCAGAAGATGGGAAAGCGCATTTTCATTGTTGTTGAGAAGTTGAACGAGTTGGACCTCATTGCCAAGATTGCCCGAAAGCTCGATGTACGGCCGAACATCGGTATCCGTATCAAACTGGCTTCAAGCGGTAGTGGCAAGTGGGAAGAAAGTGGAGGCGATGCTTCGAAGTTCGGCCTGACTAGTGCCGAACTGCTGGAGGCACTGGAGGTGCTTGACAAGAAAGACATGCGCGACTGCCTGAAGCTGATACATTTTCATATAGGTTCGCAAATCACCAAGATACGCCGCATACAAACGGCTTTGCGTGAAGCATCGCAGTTCTATATCCAGCTGCATAAGATGGGCTACGGCGTGGAGTTTGTCGACTGTGGCGGTGGCTTGGGTGTTGACTATGATGGCACGCGCTCGCCTTCGTCAGAGAGTTCGGTAAACTATTCTATTCAGGAATATGTCAATGACTGTATCTATACCTTTGTTGAGGCCGCCAACAAAAACGGGCTGCCGCATCCGAATCTGATTACTGAGAGTGGCCGATCACTGGCTGCTCATCACTCTGTGCTGGTTATCAATGTCTTGGAGACAGCATCATTGCCAGAGATGCCCGAAGAGTTTGAACCCGATGAGAACTCCCATCAGCTGGTGAAAGACCTGTATGAGATATGGGATAACCTTTCGCCACGCAACGTCCTTGAGGACTGGCATGATGCTGAACAAATACGCGAGGAGGTGCTCGACCTCTTCTCGCATGGTATCGTCGACTTGAAGACACGTGCCGAGATAGAGGCGATGTACTGGAGCGTCTGTCATGAAATACATGCGTTGGCGAAGACGCTTAAACACGTTCCTGAGGAGTTAATGAACATCGACAAGTTATTAGCCGACAAATATTTCTGTAACTTCTCGCTGTTCCAGTCGTTGCCTGACTCATGGGCCATAGACCAAATGTTCCCCATTATGCCCATCCAGCGTCTCAATGAGCGTCCTACACGTAACGCAACGCTTCAGGACATCACTTGCGACTCTGACGGCAAGATAGCATCATTTGTAACCAACCGCCATAACTCCCATTCGTTGCCCGTTCATTCGTTGAAGAAGACTGAAGACTACTATCTTGGCGTTTTCTTGGTTGGTGCCTATCAGGAAATATTGGGCGATATGCATAATTTGTTTGGTGACACTACAGCTGTCCATATTTCTGTTAAGGACGGCAAGTACCACATTGACCAGGTCATCGATGGCGAAACCGTTGCAGAGGTGTTGGATTATGTGCAGTACGACCCGAAGAAATTGGTGCGCCAGTTGGAGATTTGGGTGACAAAGAGTGTCAAGACAGGTAAGATTACATTGGAGGAGGGTAAAGAATTCCTCTCAACCTATCGTTCTGGCCTTTATGGATATACTTATTTGGAATGAAGAAAGAGAAATTGACAATCGTTAAGGTGGGCGGAGCTGTTGTCGAAGACGAGGCACAGCTGGCTCAGTTGCTGAAGGATTTCAGCTCTATAGATGGACGCAAGGTATTGGTACATGGTGGTGGCCGACGCGCCACAAAGGTAGCCGAGCGCCTCGGTATTGAGACGAAGATGGTGGATGGAAGACGCATCACAGACGCCGAGATGCTGGAGGTTGTAACAATGGTCTACGGTGGACTGGTAAACAAGCATGTTGTGGCAATGCTACAGGCACAAGGAGTCAATGCTATTGGCTTATGTGGAGCAGATGGCGACATTATACGTTCCGTGAAACGTCCACTAAAGAATGGAATAGACTACGGTTTTGTGGGCGACGTCAAGAAAGTTGATGGGCAGAAAATAGCTCAGTTGATAGAAAAAGGATTCGTCCCAGTTGTGGCACCACTAACACACGACGGCGAAGGACACATCCTGAACACCAATGCCGACACGATGGCATCGGAAACTGCCAAAGCCCTGGCTGCACTATATGATGTTACACTCATTTTCTCATTTGAGAAAAAAGGCGTGCTCAGTTGCCCTGACGACGATGAGAGTGTTATCCCCGTCATTAATCATGATGACTTCAAACGCTACAAGGCTGACGGCACAATCAGCGGTGGAATGTTGCCTAAAATTGAAAATGCATTGGGCGCTGTCGATGCAGGTGTCAATAGGGTTATTATCACATTGGCTACAGCAATTGACGGACAACATGGAACGGTGATTGAAAAATAAGGGAAAAATTCTGTGGGAAGATTGTAACTTTCCTGTTCCTGAATCGTCTTAGTTATAGAGAGGATGAAGAAAATCAGTTTCCAGAACGATATCCTGCCACTGAAGAACGAACTCTACAGGCTGGCACTCCGTATCACTCTCGACCATGCGGAAGCAGAAGATGTTGTTCAGGAGACGATGATTAAAGTATGGAACCGCCGAGAACAGTGGGATCAACTAGAGTCTATTGAAGCTTTCTGCCTGTCTATCTGCAGGAATTTAGCTATTGATAAGACACGACGGATGGGACGACAATCAGAGAGTCTTGATGAAGAGGCTCATCAAGCGGCGGATGATAGTTACACCTCGAACCCAGAGGAGCACACGATGCATGAAGACCGTCTGCAACTCATCAGACAACTAATCGATTGTCTGCCAGAGAAACAACGTACAGTAATGCAGTTACGTGAAACCGAAGGAAAGAGTTATAAAGATATTGCTGAGGTAATGAATATTACAGAGGAACAGGTGAAGATAAGCCTTTTCAGAGCCAGGCAAACAATCAAGCAGAGATATATTGATGCAAACAGATATGGACTATAAGTACATCGAACAGCTATTGGAACGCTATTGGCAGTGTGAAACCACACTGCAGGAAGAGAATATTCTGCGTTCGTTCTTTGCACAGGAAGAGGTTCCTGTGTGGATGATGAAGTATAAGTCGCTGTTTGAAGCTACTGCTCCCGTCGCCCAGTCCTTAGGCGAAGACTTTGACAATCGTGTATTGGCTATGACAGTCAATCAAAAGAAGGTAAAGGCAAAGACAGTATCAATGACACAGCGTCTGTTGCCACTATTTAAGGCGGCAGCAATCGTAGCAATCATCCTGACACTGGCCAATGCCGCACAGGCACCGTGGGAATGGGGGTATGATAATCCTCGTGAGACGATGGAAGCCATAAAGGTCGATTCTATTCAGTTAGACGAACCAGTACAGGCTGAGAACCTTTCGGAAGACACAACACAACAAATAATGTCTCCAACGTTACCCAAGTATTGACAAGAATTATTTCTATGCTTTCTCTAAATAATCATTACATTAAAACACATCAACACATTTTGAAGCTGTGAAGCTTCGTTCTCTCAAATTTTTTCATAACATACTAAGTTCAGGAAAAGTGACCACTACCGATACGCGGCAGTGGTCACTTGATATTTAGAGGTGTGTTATGATTCGTCAGCCCGCCGCAAGCGGAGATTCAACTGAAAGAGGGCAGGTAGTAAGATGAAGAGTGAGAAGAGTACGGCAGCACCAACAGCCCGTTGGGTACCAAAGAAGTCAATGAGCTTCATCTTTGGATCAGGATAAAGGTTGTAAAGTACATAGGCCACAGAGTTGTTGACCCAGTGAAAAACTACGCCGGGCAAAATGCTACCCGTGCGATAATACATCCAGCCAAGAAGTAGTCCTATGATGAATGCGTGTGGCATCTGTGCTGGGTTGAAATGAATGAGTGCAAAAAGCACGGCCGAAATAGCGATGGCAGTCCAATGACCACCGTAGCGTGGCGTCTGTTGTACTGGAACTGACCGTGTCCAGTGAAGTAGTGACCGTAGTATAGCGCCACGCAGCACAAGCTCTTCAGACAATGGCGCCAGCAGTCCGATGGCAACATAGCCCCAACGATTTCGAAGAATCATGTCGAACTCCTGTTCTACGATATTGGGAAGCTCGGGAATGTGCTCCTGAAAAAATGCGGAAGGGATAATGGCTCCCAGCGCAGCGAGGACGCTCCAGCAGAGGACAGCCCAGGGTCTTGTGCGCAACCATTTGGGGGAAACCTCGGCCATTCGCCCCAAGAGAAAGATGGCGATAACGAGTAGGCTTACAGCACTTGTAGTTGTGATAAGCAGGGCTGTCGTTGATTCTGTGTCGCCAAAAATGAGTTTCCACAGTTGCTCTACAATAAAGCCACCGCAGAGCTGTAGGGCTATGAATTCAAAGAGATAGATGATAGCGTTCTTCATTTGCTTTAATTTCTTTTTCTGCCATTATGGCGTCGTAATTGAGTTGTTCTTGTAGTGCTTTTGCGCTTTCGAAGCGTCGTTCCTCACGCAGTCGGCTGATAAAAGCTACGCTGATTTTCTGACCGTAAAGGTTCTCGTGGCGGTTTAGTAGGTGCACTTCCAGCGTTGGGGCATGATGACCGAAAGTTGGTCGGGTACCGATGTTCATCATACCGTTAGCTATACCATTAGGCGTTTTTACTTTGACGGCATAAGCTCCCCAGGCAGGTATTAGCTGGTGAACATCGTCAGGCTCAAGGTTCGCGGTAGGGAATCCAAGGCTGGTGCCGACGTGTTCGCCATAGCCTATCTGGCCGCTGATGGTATAGTAGTGTCCTAAGCAGTCGGCCGCTTCAGTGACGTGTCCTGCCGTCAGTAGCTGACGTATGTGTGATGAACTGACGTTACCTTCTGCAGGCAAGCCTATGACAGTGATACCCAACTTGTGACCATATTCAATATAGTCATTGAATCCTTCTTCGCGGTTGCGTCCGAAGCGATTATCATAACCGGTCAATAGTAGTTTGACGTCAAATCTGTTGCGTAATACCTTCTCCATGAATTCATAGGCCGTCATTGCTTTTAGTTCAGGCGTAAACGAAAGGACTTCAGTATGCTCAATGCCCATCTCATGGATGAGTCGCAACTTTTCGGCCAGCGGTGTCAGTACAGGTTCTTGACGTGGAGACTGGTCGAACGTGATAACCATCGGTTTGACGGCATGACGTTGTGACTGATCAGCAAGTTGTCGGAGTACAAACTGATGGCCGCGGTGTACACCGTCGAATGTGCCTATGGTGGCAGCAAATCCTATCTTTTCCATATCCTTAGAGCTAATCTGTAGATTTCGCCAAGCCAGAGTACAGGCGATGTGCCGATGATAATATATAGCCATGTGCGGGGCGACAGGGGAACCGTTCGGAACATTTGTCCGCCGAAAGTGACGATGAGCCATTGTCCAGCAAGAATCATGAATAGAACAAGTAATAGTCCACGGCAACGATGCAAGTAGCGAAAAGCAGAGTGGCAGGAATCCAGCGTACGGGTGTTCAGCAGGTTCCACCATTGTAACATGACAAAGGTAGTGAAGAATACTGAAAGTTCGGTCATGTCAATGCCGCCATCTGTCAATTCAATCTTGTAGAGGAATATAAGCATGATGGAGGAAAAAAGGGAACCAAGGCCAATGATGCCGCGCTTCATACCAGTACTGATAATAAAATCGTTTTGTGAACGGGGATGTTGTCTGAGTACTTCGCGTGATGGTGGTAGCGATGCTAATGCCATAGCTGCGAACGTATCCATAATGAGGTTTACCCATAATATCTGAGTCACTGTTAAAGGTAACTCAGTTCCGATGATGGAGCCACCGATAACCAGCAACAGGGCAGTTACGTTAACAACGAGTTGGAAAAAGATGAACCGTTGAATGTTCTTGTAGAGCGATCGTCCCCACATCACAGCCTGGACAATACTGCGGAAAGAATCATCAAGTAAGGTGATATCGCTGGCATTTTTGGCGACATCGGTGCCAGAACCCAACGAAAGGCCAACATGCGCGTAGTTCAGAGCCGGCGCATCGTTAGTGCCGTCTCCTGTGACGGCCACCACTTCGCCGCTCTGTTGCAATAGTTTTACCAACCGCTGTTTGTCAGTAGGTCTGGCTCGCGACATGACCTTGATGTCATGGACGCGGAGAAGGGCTTCCTCGTCGCTGAGCTTCGAGAAGGCTTCACCTGTGATAACCTCGCCTTCGATGCCAATCTGTCGTGCAATCTCGGCCGCAGTTGCTGCAGTATCACCTGTTACAATCTTCACCTCGATACCTGCTTGATGGCAGTCGGCGATAGCTGCAGGAACGTCTTCGCGCAAAGGGTCACTTATTGCGACGATGGCCATTAACGACAACTGGGATGATTGTTGTAAGGCGGCGACGGCGATAGTACGCATGGCGTGTTGTTGCCACTCTTGCAGTGTCATTTCAAGGGGCTTCCGCTGCTCTTCGGATAGGTTGCACAGGGTAAAGACAACCTCTGGTGCACCTTTAATATATAAGGTATTGCCCACTGTGGTGGTCATATATTTACGTTCCGTGCTGAATGGCTCTCGGCTGCTGAAAGGATTCTCACGGCGCAATTGCTGGTAGTCGACGTCTTGTGCCACGAGCCAGCGCAGTAGTGCTTGTTCTGTAGGGTTACCTATATCATGTGTAGCTGTTGTGTTTATGGCGATGGCTTTATAAAGGTCTGAAGGATAGCCTTCTCCATCCTCTTTTATACATTTAACTTCACAGACCGTCATCCGGTTTTGTGTCAGAGTGCCTGTTTTGTCGGTACAAATGACAGTAACGGCACCCATCGTCTCTGAAGCAGCTAGTTTGCGCACGAGGTTGTTGGATTTCAGCATTCGTCGCATATTGAGTGCCAATGCCAGTGTGACGGCCATTGGCAGGCCTTCGGGGACAGCCATTACAATTAGTGTAACAGCCATCATGAAATAGCGTAGCACAGTTTCAGCCATACCCAAATAATTGGTAGTGTGCCATAAAGGCTGCGTAAGGATGTCATGTAGGAGGAATGCCAAAAAGGCAAGGATGGAGACAGTTGCGCCCACCTTGCTGATAAGTTTTGCCAGAAGGTCAAGTTGTTGATTCAAAGGTGTCTTGATGGCTGTGAGTTCCGTGGCCTGGCGTGCCACCTTTCCTATCTCAGTGTGGTCACCAACGGCAGTCACAAGAAATCGGCCGTTGCCGTTCATCACCAGCGACGAGCGTAGTAGCATATATTCGGGATAGGCCGTGATAGCGTTAGAGACGTTAGGAGCATATGTTTTTTTGGTCGTCAATGGTTCTCCCGTCAGCGAACTTTCATCAACTTGCAGATCAACAGCTTCAATGAGATATCCGTCAGCAGGGACTTCGTCACCTGTTTCTATGATAATTACATCTCCGACAACAACATCCTGGCGAGACACTAAACAGACGAATCCATCGCGTAAAGCTTTTATGGGAAGTTCTTCGTTGAGGGCTGTCAGTACGTCGAATTTACGGGCAGCATCGCACTCAAAATAGAAGCCAACGGTGGTAGCAAAGAAGATAGCCAGGATAATGCCGAAGGTTTCAATGAAATTGTTTTCTACGATAGCCAGTACCAGTGAGATGGCAGCCGCTATGAGTAGGATGCGGATGATGGGGTCGTCATATTTTTCTGCGTACAGACGCCAAAGTGATTTGCGGCGAGGTGGTGTTAAAACGTTCTCGCCATAACGTGCGCGGCTGGCTTCCACTTCAGTAGCTGTCAGTCCACTATGATTTCCCTTATTAAAAATGTCTTCAGCTGTCATACGAGCTGCAAAGATACGATTTATTTTGCAATTTCAGCAATTTAATTTGGATAATTGATATTTTTATCGTACCTTTGCACCGTCAAACCGGACTTGTAGCTCAGTTGGTTAGAGCAACAGACTCATAATCTGGAGGTCCCAGGTTCAAGCCCTGGCTGGTCCACTTGTATATAAGAGTACTCTATTAATTAATTGACTTCCTATGAAGATGGGTAAGATGTATTTTGTGAACACCATGGCCGCGGTGGTCATGGGGTTGGTTATCACCTCTTGTAGTGATGATAATATCTACAGCGAGAGCGATTCCTTAAAGAACGCAAACAAAGTTTTAGGTGTTGAAATAGCCGCTGATCAGGATTGGAAGATGTCATCCGCGGCGTCTACGGCTATTACCATTTATCAGGATTATGATGAGACGTACGATATCACCGTCTATTCCAATGACCCGTTGACCAGCGAGTATGGCACTGTGCTGACGCAGGGATCCATAAAGAGTGGTGAGTTATTAGTGCGCTCGTTCGAGTATCCTAAGGCTCTCACGACATTGTTCGTTGGTGTTCGTGACAGTCACGGTCATACGTTCTACCGTTCTGCACCAGTCATCGATGGCAAGTTGACAATGACTGTCGGTACCCCAGCCGTGGCATCGGCACGCGGAATGTTCAAGTCGAAAACGGCCCCTGCAGTCCCCGACATTACCATTCCCGATGCTGCCTATGCTGCCTCGTTCCTCGACGGGGCCAAAGAGCCGACAACGGAGAACACGACAGACAATTACGACAATAGCTATAGCATTCCTGCCACAGAAGGTCACTGGGAGGATGGCGGGGCCATTACGATTACTACTCAGGCCACATTGCCTGGCTTTGGATTCACGGTAGATCCTGGTTGGGGTAGTTTTAATGGCAAGGATGACGACCTCGCTTTTTGGAATAACACGATCCTTCCGCTGAAAAACGCTTACGATAATATTTCGCTGGTATATGATTCTTATAATCAACCCGCAGAATATGTTAGTACACACAAGAGTAAAATTGATGCCTACTATGCAATTGTGAATGCCCTTGGCGAGTCAAGGAAAAGTTGGCTGAGCGTATGGACACAGCCCGTCTATCCCGTCTATACTGGCGGCGAGCGTTATTGGGTAGAGGGTACACCTGCTCAAACAGTAGAGGATCCGACATTCGTCAAGAAGTTTAAGATTACGGGCAACTATGATAAGCTCATCAGCGTGCTGGCCAGTGAGGGCGATCTCGCACGTAGTGTTTACATCAGTGGCAAGTGGACGCTCTCAGACCTTGGCAATGGCAATAACGAGCAGCGCGTTGGCGGCGGTGCTGTCATCGTCATTGCAAACGGCGGCGAGCTGAACATCCCGGAAGGAAAAATGATGTCCTTTGTCAACGAAGCTCGTTTGGTCGTCATGCCTGGTGGTAAGATTACCGGCGCAGGAAAGATTGAGGTGACCAATGGTAATGCCGAGGGTTTGGAGGGCTATAATGGTGGCACGATAGACGTTGGCACATTCAACAATAATTTCGGAAAGTTCTACAACTACGGTACGTTCAAGTGTACCCTTCTACAAGGCGGTGCTGGCGAAAGTAACTTCTACAACCATGGCGTGGCTCACATTGTAAAGTCTGGTACGGCTGAGTCGTGGGGCGGCAACTACGATACGCCGAATACCCGCATCTTTAATGCCTGCCAATTCTACTGCGAGGAGGATATGCGTGCCTATGTCATTGAGATGACTGGCGGCTCCTATTTCAAGGTTGGCGGTGAGCTGATGATGAGTACTGGCAACGACGGAACGATGACTGACACCTATGTAGCTCTGGCTGAAGGTGCTATGATGGAGGTCGGCTCTCTTTGGAATAATCTGACCAGCTGGGTAGGTCCGACAAGCGGCTATGCCGTATTGGAGGTTGGCGGTCTCTCCTATCTGAATTGGGAAGGTGAGCCCATAACTCGCGGCTACTTTATTAACAATATCGCTGTGAGCGTTGGCGACACGACTATCGGTGCCGACCCCAATGGTGGGAACCAAGGCAAAGCACAAGGCCGCGATACCTATGTGGCTATGCGCGACTTCATCCTCAATGGTCACGGTAGCACCAGCGATTTTTATGTAGCAGGTTCACAGTCTGTAGGTAACGGAGGCGCTGTGCTGGTTGATAAAGGTTGTGCCAACATGAATGTTCCTGCCGACGAAGGCTTCACCCTCGGTGTCGCCGGCTGTACACCAGGTTATAATCCTGGTACGCCGCCGCGTAAGAAGGTAAAAGCCCAAATCTGGAGCTACGCCTTTGAGGACTCTTGGCGCGCTGATTATGACATGAACGATGTGGTGTTGAAGGTGAATTATCACCAGCCTGACGAGTACACTATTGATTCGACAAATGTCGATGTGACACTTTGTTGCACGGGTGCCTCTTACAGTCTGAGAGTAATGTTACGTGATGATAATAATGACTATGATGTTTTTGGAGCAGAGGTTCATGTTGCATTGAACAACGGTACCCCAGGAAAGTTCATCAATACAGGACATTCCGGTTCTGAGAAGTTCCAGGATCGTGATCCAATGACCGTGAAGATGTCAGTTCAGAACCTTAAAGATTTTAATATAGCTTCTGCTGATTTCTGGGTAAAATCACCAGAACGTGATGTCCACGTGTCCACGCCAGGTACAGATCCTCATGGTGTCGTTATTCCTGGCGACTGGCGCTGGCCGTTAGAATGGACATGCATCAAGGACGCATATCCCCGCTTCACGGATTTTGCTGCACATCCAGAGGACCCAGCCAATGCTGATTGGTACAACGAGTGGGTGACGGATAAATTGTACTAAGGGAATTAGATTTAATAAGTGAGGCGTTTCTGCAAAGATGCGGAAGCGCCTCACCTTGTTTAGTAGAGTAGTTGTGGATAGGTGATGTGTTCGTACCAATCGTTATTTTGCGTATGGTCAGTCATCCATTCTGCAAACGATGTATAGGGGCCGAAAGTTACACCAGTGTGGCTGTTGAAGGTTCCCAGCGACATGCTTTCAACGGCATAGCGGAAGTCTGCTTTTGGCACGACGATAGACCAACTGATATGATTATCGTAGAAGTCAGATTTTCCATTATAGATACTGCGAAGTGTCTCCTGAAATTTGTATTTGTAGGTATGAATTTCCCAAAGACCGCCGTTATATTCATGCGTGATGAAAGGATCTATCTGGTCGAAACTCAGTGAGCGTGCTATGTTGCGGTTCTTGAAGCTGATGCGATAGGTACGGCTTACACTGGGTACTATGGCACTCCGTTCTTCAACAGGTGTTGTCTCTGTATTGTAGAAGAGTGTCTGTACGGAGCCAACTTCATTCAATTGGTTGTTCAGCACATAATGACCACTTTCGAAAAGCCTGATAACAGGTTCACCGCTACGACTCCTAAGCAACGTCTTGTCGCTGTCTATCATTGTGTGCCTCAAAGGATATCCCTTGTCCATGTTCTCTCCTTCCAGAATTTCCACTTTGTCAACATCGTCATAACTGATACCTGCCAGCAGGATAGCACCTGCGAACGAGTAATTGCCGCCAACAGCCTCTACCGTCACCTTGAGATCGACTTGATATGATAGTTCGGTGAAACTCTTGCTAACACGTAGCACGAGATCGTTAAAATCGAAATCGCCAGGCAGTGGAAAGCCTTCTTCATAGAGATAAGTGAACGTCTGTGGTTGTGGTGTATGGACAGATTTGCCTGATTCCATTATGACATAATCTAAGTTGACGGTGTCTGTTCCGAAGGTGAAGGGAGTCACACCGATATATGTGCCATCCTGTTTCAGAGCGGCGATATATGCCCGATCTTGTACGATGGGCAGTGTGTAGGCCAAGGTCGTGGAATGCCCCCCGTCCATATTTCCGTTTAGGAAACAGACGCCCTCAGCAGCAATCTCTGCATCAGTCGCTGTGTATGGATTTTTCGTCAGCACCTGCACAGCATATATGCTTTCTCCGCTGTTTGTGATGGTGATGGTATCACCATGGGTCAGACACCATTCATGATTTCTGTCAACGTTGTCAATCAAGAATTGGTAGTCAACGATTTCGTTGTAGGCATTTGCATCAAACTTCTCTTTCTCGCATGCTATAAAAGTGAGCATGAAGAGAAGAAGGCCCAGATAAGACAATCCTTTTGTTTCCATACATTTTTCTATTTGGCGCGTAAAGTTACAAAAAAGCATCGAAAGCACAAAAGAAAAAGCATTTTTTTTGGTCATTATCGTAGTTATTCGTACCTTTGCACGACTTATGGTACTGAATTATATTTGGATAGCTTTTTTCTTTGTTGCGTTTGTTATCGCATTAGTGAAATTAGTTTTCTTTGGCGACTTTGAGGTGTTTCCAGCTATGATGGATTCTACGTTCTCCTCGTCAAAGACAGCATTTGAGATTTCATTGGGTCTGACAGGTGTTTTATCTCTTTGGCTTGGCATTATGAAGATTGGCGAGCAGGGAGGAGTTGTCAATGTCTTGTCACGCTTACTGTCTCCAGTGTTCAAAAAGCTGTTCCCTGACATCCCCGAGGGCCATCCAGTCACGGGAAGCATATTTATGAACATTGCTGCAAACATGCTGGGGCTTGACAATGCAGCTACGCCGTTAGGACTGAAAGCTATGGAGCAGATGCAGGAGCTGAACACGAAAAAAGATACGGCATCGAACCCGATGATCATGTTCTTAGTGCTCAACACCAGTGGTTTGACAATTATTCCCGTGAGTATCCTTGTCTATCGTGCTCAGATGGGTGCCGCCCAGCCTACAGACATTTTTATTCCGATACTGTTAGCGACGTTCTTCTCAACTCTGGCAGGTATTATTATAACGTCATTCTACCAGCGCATCAATCTGTTAAATCGTACGTTGTTGTTGACTCTTGGCGGAGCCTGTGCTTTTATTGCTGCTGTCATCTGGGGATTTAGCCAGCTTGATAACGAGACGATGAACAAGGTGAGCACTACTGTGGCTAATATCTTGCTGATGACAATCATTATTGGTTTCATCGCTGCTGGTGTGCGCAAGAAAGTGAATGTCTATGACGCTTTCATCGAAGGAGCTAAGGACGGTTTCACTACCGCAGTGCGTATTATTCCCTATCTAGTGGCCATTCTTGTTGGCATTGGCGTCTTCCGCGCTTCTGGCGCTATGGATATGTTGATAGACGGTATTAAGTGGGGTGTAGAGGCGACAGGTATGAACAGCGATTTCGTTGGCGCATTGCCGACAGCCCTGATGAAACCTCTTAGTGGTAGTGGTGCCCGGGGAATGATGGTCGATGCCATGACCACCTTTGGTGCCGACTCATTCGTTGGTCGTCTGTCGTGTGTATTCCAAGGCTCTACCGATACAACGTTCTATATTTTGGCTGTGTATTTCGGCTCTGTGGGCATACGCTATACTCGCCATGCTGTAGCCTGTGGGCTGTTGGCCGACTTGGCTGGCATCATTTCTGCAATTGCAATCTGTTATATGTTCTTTGGATAAACGATTATGGCAAATCTCAAGTCACTGGCAAAAGATACGGCCATTTACGGTCTTAGTAGTATAGTTGGCAGGTTTCTCAACTACCTGCTTGTGCCGTTGTACACGCACTATATGCCTAAGGACTCTGGCGACTATGGGGTGAGTACCAACATCTATGCCTACACAGCCTTATTTCTTGTGCTGCTGACGTTTGGCATGGAGACTACGTTGTTTCGTTTTGCCAATGACGAACATGAAAAGGCCGACACCGTCTTCTCCACCGCGATGGGCATTGTGGGAACGTTATCGGCACTGTTCCTGTTGCTTTTATTTGGTTCAATTGATACCATCAGCCAGTTTTTAGGCTATCAGGCACATCCTGAGTATTTGTGGATGATGGGTGTTGTGGTAGCCCTTGATGCCTTGCAAGCCATACCGTTCAGTTTCCTCAGATACCAAAAGCGTGCCCTGCGCTTTGCTGCGCTGAAGCTTTTGTTCATTGCCCTTAATATTGGGCTTAATCTGTTGTACTTTGTGTGGCTGGGGAAGACATCGGTTTTCTATGTGTTCTTTATCAATATGCTTTGTACGGCGTTTATTACCTTGTTTTTCATACCGGACTTGTTCCGCATACATTGGCACTTTGACACCTCGTTGCTACGTCGTATGCTTAGTTACTCGTGGCCAATCCTCGTTTTGGGCATTGCTGGCATTCTGAATCAGGTGGCCGACAAGATACTTTTCCCATTGGTCTACCCAGATCAGGACGATGCCAATGTGCAGTTAGGAATTTACGGCTCTTGCGTTAAGATAGCCATGATTATGGCCATGATCACTCAGGCTTTCCGTTATGCTTATGAGCCAATAGTCTTTGCTAAGAGTCGCGACGCCGATAAGACAGAGTATTATGCTGCCGCCATGAAGTATTTCCTCATCTTTACGTTGCTCGCGTTCCTCTGTGTTGTCGGCTGGATGCCTGTACTGCAATATATCATAGGTGAAGACTACCGTGAAGGACTGGGCGTGGTGCCCATTGTTATGGCAGCCGAGATAATGATGGGTGTCTATTTTAACCTGTCGTTCTGGTACAAGCTCATCGACAAGACCATCTATGGCGCATGGTTCTCGCTGGCCGGTTGTCTGGTACTCTTTGCCGTCAACATTCTCATGATTCCGAAGTATGGATATTGGGCCTGTGCTTGGGGTGGAGTTGCCGGCTATGGTACAGCGATGGTGCTAAGCTATTTCGTTGGCCAAAAGAAGAATCCCATTCCCTATCCACTAAAAAGTATTGCCTTCTACGTCGGTATGACGATAATCTATACAGTTTTGATGTATACCTTAACCAGCACCTTGCCTACATGGGCGCAGCTATTGACCAATACGTTATTAATTATAGGCTTCCTCGCATTCGTCGTCAAGTACGACCTTCCGCTTAGCAGCTTACCTATTATCGGCCGATACTTTAGAAAGAAATAACCAATCATAAAACTAAACTATAATCATGTCAACAACCGCAGTAACCATTGCTTTATTAATCAACGAAATCATGGCCTCGAATGTAGGCACGGCGATAAGCCCGGCTTACAATTATGATAGCTGGATTGAACTATATAACCCTACGGAACAGTCCATCAACCTCTCGGGAATGTATCTCAGCGACGACGAGAACAACCTGACGCGTTGGAAAATGCCTTCTGGCGTAGGTTCAGTGCCCGCCAAGGGCTTCAAGGTCATCTGGCTGGGCTCCAATGACCTTAAGACCACACAGGCACCATTTAAGCTCGACTGTGACGGTGGTACTATTTATCTGAGTGACCAGGACGGTTCTCTCGTCGTCAAGCAGCAGTACCCTGAGGCCATGAGCCGCACAGCGTGGGCTCGCAAGTCCGTCGATGGTGAAGAGTGGGGGTGGACGGCCGATGCTACTCCTGGCGAAAGTAACGCTACGGCAGTATTTGCTTCCGAGCGATTAGACGCACCTGTTGTCAGTGAGGGTAGTAAACTGTTCACTAGTTCGCTGAGTGTGAAGGTCAATATTCCTGAGGGTGCTACATTAATGTACACCACCGATGGTAGTGTGCCTATGTCGACAACGACGACAAGCACAGTTCGGAAGAGCACGGACGGTAAATTTGCTGTCAGCAGCACGACGAATTACGTGTTCCGTTTGTTCAAGGAAGGCTATCTGCCCAGTGTGCCCGTGACGCGTTCGTATATCAAGACCTCGAATAAGTACACGTTACCCATCGTCTCGATTGTCGGAGACAAGCGGTATTTCACCGATGACATGATAGGTATTGATTGCGATGGCAAGAATGGTAAAACGGGTAATGGTCAAAGCAGCCCCAAGAATTATAATATGGACTGGGACCGCCCCGTGAACTTTAGCTTTCTTTCGTCCGAAGGTGAGATGCTTTTCAATCAGGACGTGAACATCAAAGTGTCAGGCGGATGGACCCGTGCACAAAAATACCGTTCGTTTAAGTTGAAAGCCAGTAAGGCTTTCGATGGCCAGAATCGCTTTGACTACTCGTTCTTCCCGCAGAAACCCTATATCCGCAATAAGACACTCTTGGTGCGTAACGGCGGTAACGATATGTATACGCATAATAGCCGCTTCATGGACGGCGCACTTGAGACCATCATCCAGCGCTCGGGCATAGATGTTGACGTTCAGTCGTATGTACCCATCATCGAGTATGTCAACGGTCAGCTGCGTGGGGTGCTGAACTTGCGCGAGCCAAACAACGACGATTTTGCCTATGCCAACTGGGGCTACGACGATGAGGAGCTCGATGCCTTCGAGAACCTTGAGATGAAGAACGGTGACGATGTGGTGTTGATGCGTATTTTCGAGTTGGCTAAACAGATTAATGCTGAGGGAGCCTATGAGGAGCTGAAGACCTTACTCGATATTGATGAGTTCACTAATTATATGGCTGTCACCATGTTCCTCGACAACGACGACTGGCCCAACAACAACATGAAGGCCTACCGTAGCCGTAAGGACGGACGCTATCGCTTTGTCAGCTTTGATTTGGATTATGCTTTTGGCCTTCGCAATTTTAATCACCACAACGACGATCCCTTTGCCTATTTCCTTGATTTCAAGGATGCCAGCACCGTCCAAAACGAACAGAACAGGAACCGGGAGGTAGTTCGTTTGATGCTCAACCTTTTAGGTCACAATGAATTTCGTCGCAAGTTCATCGACACCTTCTGTCTTGTGGCAGGTAGTGTCTTCGAGCCGACACGTGCTGATGCTATCGTTGACGAGTTGTGGAATAATGTCAAAGGTATGTGTGAACTGATGGAAGGACAAGGAATCACTGATGGCCACCGGTCGAAAGATTCTTACGGCTTCTGGGGGGGACAGTTAACCTCTGCGACCGAGATTAAGAACAAGCTGGAAGGCCGTTCAAAGAAGATGGCTGGCCATCTGAAGAATTTCTCGTATGCCAAGCTCACGACCTCGGCACAGGGTGTCACATTGAAGACCGATGCCGAAGGCGCCCGTCTTTTCGTCAATGGCATAGAGGTGCCTTATGCCGATTTCAATGGCCATCTCTTTGCACCAGTCACTCTGCGTGCTGAGGCTCCTGCAGGCTACCGTTTTGCTGGTTGGAAAAAGGGTAGTAGCATTGTAAGCACCGAGACAGAGATGAGCCTGCCCACTGGCACAGTCAACCTCGTGGCCTCCTTCACCAAGCTGAGCGATAACGAGAAGGCTCAACAAGGCATTACGCCCGTCCGCATCAACGAGGTGAGCGCTGACGACGGTGTTTATGTCAACGACTACTTCAAGCGTAACGACTGGGTGGAGCTCTATAACACCACCGACCAGCCGATAGACGTCGAGGGTATGTTCCTGACGGACAATCCCGATAAGCCGAAGAAGTACCAGATCAGCAAGGGCGTGAGCCAGGCATCTACCGTCATCCCTGCCCACGGCTATCTCGTCATCTGGTGTGACAAGCTTGAGCCGCAGTCACAGCTCCATGCTTCGTTCAAACTCGACAACGAGGGTGACGAGCTGCAGCTCATGGCAGCCGACGGGTCGTGGACCGACCGCTTTGTCTATGCTGCCCACGAGTCGGACCAGACCGTAGGCCGTTATCCTGACGGCAGCAACCAAGTGTACGTGATGAACATCCCAACGATTGCGAAGCCGAACATCTTCTCGAGCTATGTTGTCGACGTGGAGCAGCCTGTCATCACAGGCATCCGCGAGATGATGGCTGAGCAGCTGCAAGACTCCGAGCGTATATACAACCTGAAAGGCCAGGCAGTACGTGAAGGAACCTTGTCGTCTGGCATATATATTAAGAATGGTCGCAAGTTTATCAAGAAATGATATAGATGAAGAAAAAGCTATTTCTGGCCATGGTCTGCATGGCCGTGCTTGGAGCCAAGGCCGATGAAGGCATGTGGACACTCTACAACCTACCCAACGCCGTCTACGAACAGATGAAGATGGAAGGTTACCAGTTGCCCTACGACAAGTTGTACAATGCCGACGATGCCATTATGAAGGCAGTCGTCAACTTCTCGGGCTATTGCTCGGGTGTGGTTGTCAGTCCCGATGGACTGGTCTTTACCAACCACCACTGTGGTTTCGAGGCCATCCGCAGCCATTCTACCGTCGAACATGACTATATGCTTAACGGTTTCTATGCCAAAAGCTTCGAGGAAGAGCTGCCTAACAAGGATATGTTCGTGTCGTTTATGGTTGAGCAGAAGGACGTCACCAGTCAGATTCTCACTCCTCAGTTTGAACAGATGACGGCCGAGAAACGCAACGAATTCCTTGATTCCATCGAGAACGTTTGGTCCAAAGATGTGCGTGCCAAGGACTCCACTTTACGTCTGGAGCTAAAGCCCTTCTATGAAGGCAACCGCTACTTCGTCACGACCTATCGTGATTTCCACGATCTGCGTCTTGTCTTTACCATTCCTAAGTCCATGGGTAAATTTGGCGGTGAGACCGACAACTGGATGTGGCCACGCCAGACGTGCGACTTCTCGGTGTTCCGTATCTATGCCGCCCCCAAGACCAACGGTCCGGCGGAATACTCAAAGGACAATGTGCCCTATCACCCTGAACACTGGGCACGCATATCTGGCGAGGGCTATCAGGAAGGCTCGTTCTCAATGACCATGGGCTATCCAGGCAGCACGTCGCGATACCTTAGCAGCTATGGCATCAAGGAGCGTTACGTTCAGAACGCCATCCGTGCCCAGGTGCGTGGTGTCAAGCAGGAAGTGATGAAGCGCCACATGGACGCTTCTGAGGCTGTGCGCATCAAGTACGACTCGAAGTATGCACAATCCTCCAACTACTGGAAGAACTCCATTGGAATGAATAAATGTATCGATTCCATCGGGCTAATTTCACAAAAGCAGCAGTTTGAAGAGCAGCTACGCCGCTGGCAGGATTCTACCGGATTCTATAAAGATAAGCTGGACTTCGATCTGATGGAACGTCTCTATGCCAAGCGCTTGGATATTATGAAGGCTTATATGTACTATATCGAGACCTTCCGTCGTACCGACGAGCTGTCGGCACGTTCTGTCCTTGTGCACAATGGGGCATCACCAAAGGGAAAGGGCAAGCGGCAGTATGTCGTGATGGAGGACAACAGTTCTACCTGGGACTATGACACCGACCGCGAGATTCTGGGTACACTGCTGGAGAACTACCGTAAGAACGTCAGCAATCCACATTTCATCCCCGACTTCTACAAGACCATCGATCAGCAGTATGGTGGCGACTGCCAGCGTTATGCCGATGCTCTCTATTCGCAGTCGGCGCTTATGAAGAAGGGTAAGCGCATATATACCAACAAGAAATCATTCATGAAGGATGCTGGTGTGCTCCACGGCTTTGACCTTCACATGATGCTGCTGGAACTGCGTAGCGATCTGGAGGAAATCAATGATTCCATCGACGTACAGGAAGGCTACCTGTGTGCTGCGAAGCTACGTATGGAAGAGGATATGCCCCACTACAGCGATGCCAATTTTACGATGCGCCTCAGCTATGGACAGGTGCGTGAGTATAACCTCGGCGGCCAACCGTCGGGCTACCGCACACTGGCTCCAAGTATCGTTGAGAAGATGAGAACAGGCGGTTCCATCGAGGATTATAAGGTAGAGCCTGAGATGATCGATCTTATGCAGAAGGCTGGCGACATGCCTCTCTGCTTCTTGACCACCAACGACATTACTGGCGGTAACAGTGGTTCGCCGATGTTCGATGGACAGAATCGTCTGATTGGTCTGGCTTTCGATGGCAACTGGGACTCTCTGTCCAGCGATATTTTCTTTGACTCAAAGCTCGCCCGTTGCATTGGTGTTGATATCCGTTATGTCCTTTATATGATGGATAAGTGGGGTCATGCCGACCGTCTTTTGCAGGAAATAAAGGCGCAGTAGGGTGATGAAGAGGGCTGTTTTCTTCCTGGCTTCGCTGTTTGCTTTGCCTATGGCAGCTCAGCAGCGCCTTGACCTTAGCGGTAAATGGTCGTTCACCCTCGACGAACAGAGGCTCGTACGTCCGGGCAGCTTTCTGTCCGACAGCGTACAGTTGCCGGGAACGACCGATACGAACCGTCGTGGCCATGTCTTACAGTTGAAGAGCGAGACGACACACCTGTCTCGCCTTTTCTCCTATAAAGGGCGGGCTTGGTACAAGCGCACGGTCATTATCCCCGACAGCTGGCAGGGCCAGCCAGTCACGCTGTTTCTGGAGCGTACGAAACCCTCTGAAGTCTATGTCGACGGCCGTTACTGCGGGAAGTCCAACGACATCTCTACGCCACAGGTCTATGACCTCACGGCGCAACTGGCGCCCGGTCGTCATGAGCTGGCCATTATGGTCGATAACAGCAGCGGCGTGCCCGAACAGCTCTATGCCAGCAGCCATGCCTACACCGAGGACACACAGACAAACTGGAACGGCATCATCGGGCGGATAGAGCTCATCAACGGTATCGTCACCCAGACACCCCAAGACTCCCAGCCCTCTACTACCATCACCGTCCGCGACCACCACTTCTACGACGCCGCCGGCCACCGTCTGTTCCTGCGTGGCCGTCACGATGCCTGCGTATGGCCGTTGATCGGTCATGTGCCCATGGATCTTGCTTCGTGGCAGGCTTATATGAAGACGTGCAAGGACTACGGCCTTAACCACGTGCGTTTCCATTCCTGGTGTCCGCCGGAAGCGGCCTTCCTAGCTGCCGACGAGGCAGGCATCATCCTGCAGCCTGAGCTGCCGTTCTGGGGCGACTTCAACGCTGCAGATTCGGTGCTGATGCAGTTCCTCCACAAAGAGGGCGAGAATATCCTGCGGTGGTATGGTCATCACCCGTCGTTCCGGATGTTTGCTTTGGGCAACGAGCTGTGGGGTTCCATCGATAAAATGGCCGATTTCGTTACGGATTTCCGACGTATAGCCCCGGATAAGCTTTACACGTTTGGTTCCAACTATTATTTAGGATATCAGGGCGTGAAACCCGGCATGGACTATTTCACCACCTGTCGTGTCGGCGGCGAGGCGTGGGGTACCTACGACACCCATACGCGCGGCTCGTTTTCCTTTGCCGATGCTTTCGATGGCGGTGTCATCAACCACTTCCATCCCAACACCACGATGAACTTCGCCGAGGCGTGCAAGCGCTCGCCGGTGCCTGTCATTTCGCACGAGACGGGACAGTTCCAGATATACCCTGACTTCAGGGAGATAAGCAAGTATACCGGTGTGCTCTATCCGTATAATATGGAGGTCTTCCGCCAGCGCTTGGAACGCAATAATATGCTGCAGCAGAATTACGACTTCCACCGGGCCTCCGGACGCTGGGCTGCGCTGCTCTACAAGCAGGACATTGAGATGGACCTGCGGACGCCCAACATGGCAGGGTTCCAGTTGCTCGACCTTCAGGACTATCCTGGTCAGGGCTCTGCCTATGTCGGTATGCTCGATGCGTTCCAAGATAGCAAGCAGATCATCAAACCCGAGGAGTGGCGTGGTTTCTGTTCCGACAAGGTGGCGCTCTTCGTGGCCGACAAACTCTGTTTTACCAACGGGGAAGGCATCTATGGAAAGGTGCAGGTGGCTAACTACAGCGGACGTTCGCTGCAGGGTGACACCCTCCGCTGGCGCCTACAGCGCTGCGAGAAAGTGTACGGCAGCGGCTTCGTCAGCTGGAAGACCGTGAAGATGGGCCATTGGCTGATCGACAGTAGCGACGAAGGTCTCATCGATGTCGGCTCCTTGTGCGTGCCCATTGGTGTCAGCGACCGTGCCTGGCGCTATCGCCTACAGCTAGCGCTGTCGCACAACACGCCACCGAACTACTATGACCTGTGGTCCTATCCCGAGGATAGCGATCTCGACAGTCTGAAGCGCGGCATCGTTATTACGCATCAGATGAGCGATGAAATCGGTGAAAAACTGATGGATGGCGCTTCCGTCCTGCTGATGCCCGACAGCACGGAGTTTGCCGGGAATACCATCGGTCCCCTGTTCCAGACCGACTACTGGAACTATCGGATGTTCAAGACCATCTGCGAAAACAATAAGAAAGCGGTGTCGCCGGGCACGCTGGGCATCTTCTGTGAGCCGCAGCACCCTCTCTTCCGCTGTTTCCCCACCGAGGAGCACACCAACTGGCAGTGGTTCCCTGTGCTGAAACACTCGCGGCCACTTATCATGGACCGCTGGGAGGTCTGCAAGCCGCTGATACAGGTTATCGACAATGTGGAGCGTAACCACAAGCTGGCATTAGCATTGGAGTACAGCATCGGAAAGGGGCGTCTGCTGATTGTCATGTCCGACCTCGAACAGGCGTCCGCCTATGTCGAGGGGCGCCAGTTCTATCGCAGTGTGCTGGAGTATATGCACTCCGACGACTTCCACCCCGACCTTCACATCATTTATCGTGCCCTGCGGGAATTGCTCCGTGAGCCGTATAACGATGAGAAGCTGCAGGAGCTGAATAACATCTCCCCGTACTAAAGTTTTTGTAGGTACAAAAGAATTATTTTTTCTTCGGACGGCGGCGTGCCCAGCCCTCCTCAGAGAAGTCAGGCTCCTCACCTTTCAGCCTTTGTGGTGCTTTGCCCATCAGGTCGCGCCAGTCGTTCTGTTCCCGATGGAATGGGGCTTTTTTGCGTTTCTCGGGTTTGTCTATACGCTTCTCAGCTTTATAGTCACGTCTTTCGGGTTGATAGTCACGCTTTTCGGGTTTGGTCGTCGTGTCGTCGGCATCGTTACAGCGCACCTGACGCCCTTTGAAGCGGATGCCGGTCAGCTGTGAGGCCACCTTGCGGGCGTCGCGCTCAGGTACATCGAAGTAGCTGAAGGTGTCCAGCAGGTCGATGTGTCCCACCTCCTGTCGTCCGCCGACGTAGCGGTTCAGCGTCTGCATGAGTACGCCGGGGAAGAAGCCGTCTTTCTTGCCGAGGTTAATGAACAGGCGCTTGTAGCCCTTTTGGGCCTTGTTCTGCATCTTCTGGCGGTCTGTCTGCCACTTGTCGCCGCCGTCAGTCTGCCATTTTCCGCCCTTTCCCTTCTTGTTGCTCGTCTCTACCGGCTTCTCTATCTCTGGTGCATCGGCATAGTAGGCCAGGAACTTACCGAACTCCAGCGATACAATCTTCTTGATGATCTCGTCCTTGTCGATATATTCGAAATAGCGGTTGATGTCATCGATAAACGGAGCTATCTCATCGTCGTTGACGTCTGTCTTCACAATCTGGTCCATCACCTTGTAGAGCTGCTTCTTACAGATGTCCTCAGCCTGGGGGATGTCTGCCTCGACGAATTCCTTACCGATGACCTTCTCGATGTTGCGTATCTTGAACTTCTCCTTGATATGGACGATGGAGATGCTCGTACCTTTCTTACCGGCACGACCGGTACGTCCCGAGCGGTGTGTGTAGTTCTCGATGTCGTCTGGCAGACCGTAGTTGATGACGTGTGTCAGGTCGTCCACGTCGAGTCCGCGAGCCGCCACGTCAGTGGCCACGAGCAGTTGGACGGTGTGCTGGCGGAACTTCTGCATCGTCAGGTCGCGCTGCTGTTGCGAGAGGTCTCCGTGCAGCGCCTCGGCGTTGTAGCCGTCACGTATCAGCTTGTCGGCCACTTCTTGTGTTTCAATCTTCGTACGACAGAAGATGATGGCAAAGATTTTCGGGTAGAAGTCCACGATGCGCTTCAGTGCCAGATACTTGTCCTTGGCGTGTACCATGTAGTAGATATGGTTCACGTTCTCGGCACCCTCGTTGCGGCTGCCTACCACCGTCTCCTGTGCATCATGCAGGTATTGGTGTGCAATGCGCTCCACCTCGCGGCTCATGGTGGCCGAGAACATCAGCGTTGAGTGCTCCTGTGGCAGTGCTTCGAAGACGGCGTTGATGCTGTCCGAGAAGCCCATGTTCAGCATCTCGTCAGCCTCGTCGAGCACGATGTTCGTGACCTGATCCAACTGTGCCACACCGCGGTTCATCAGGTCTACCAGTCGTCCTGGCGTAGCCACGATGATGTGGGCGCCGTGCTTCAGTGCCCTGATTTGCTGGCCGATGTTAGCGCCGCCGTAGACGGCTTCGACGTGAATGCCGTCCATATAGCGCGAGAAGTCCTTCAGGTCGTCGGCTATCTGTAGACAGAGCTCTCGTGTAGGCGAGAGAATCAGCGCCTGCGTCTCTTTGCGGTTGCTGTCAATGCGCTGCAGTACCGGTATGCCGAAAGCAGCGGTCTTGCCTGTTCCTGTCTGTGCCAGTGCCACCATGTCGCGGCGGCTCTCCAACAATTGCGGAATGACGGCTTCTTGTACGGGCATGGGTTCCGCAAAGCCCATCTCCTCAATAGCTCGGCGTATCTCTGCGCAGACGCCCAGTTCTTCAAATGTCTTTGTCATATATTCTAACCATTTGTCGCGGTCTTGACTGCAAAGATACGAAAAGTCGAGAGCAGAACAAAAGATTTTAATCTTTTTTATGCCGAGACAGAGTATCTTCGCGCTCGAATGAGCGCAAAGATACGAAAAGAAAACTGCAAATCAAAAGAAAAGGTTATTTTTCTTTTGCAAACTCTCAATATTATTTCTTATCTTTGCAGCAGAATTGTGTGTCACTCCTGTCATAGAGGAGGGAACGAACCATATATTGATGTAACAATGGAGACACTTGACGACATTGACCTGCAGATTCTTCGTATCTTGCAGAAGAACGCAAAGTTGACCACCAAGGAGGTGGCCGACCTTGTCCACCTGACACCAACCCCCGTCTTTGAGCGCCAGAAGCGGCTCGAGCGACGGGGGTATATCAAGAAGTATGTTGCTGTGCTTGACCCTGAGAAGCTGAACCAGGGGCTGGTTGTGTTCTGCAAGGTCAAGCTGAAACAGATTAATCACGACGTGGCCGATGTCTTCATGCATCGCATACAGCGTATACCTGAGGTGACCGAGTGCTACAACACCAGTGGTCAGTACGACTATCTGCTGAAGGTGCGTGCCCAGGACATGCGGCAGTATCAGGAGTTTGTGCTCAACAAGCTGGGAACCATCGAGAGTGTCGGTTCCATTGAGAGCACATTTGTCATGAGCGAAGTGAAGCAGAACTACGGCATCAACATCTGAGCCGCGCAAGGGTGCGACTATTGCATCAGCCGTTCGGCCATGGCACGGCCGAGCGCCTCGCAACGGGCGATGGTGTCATCGTTGAGTGCCTGCTTGATTTCCACGGGTTCGCCTACCTGCTCGTATTTCAGTTTTTCCTCATTCCATCGGGTAATCTCGCTGACGGCTTTTGAAGCCCAGCTGTAGGAGCCGAACCAGCCAAAGAAGCGTCCCTTGATGTCCTTCTGCGACAGTTCGTCGAGCAGGACGTTCATCTCGTGGTACAGGCCCGTGTTGTAGGTCGGTGCGCCGACGATGAGTCCGCGGTAGCGGAAGAGGTCACGGATGATATAGGAATGGTGAGTCTTCGACACGTTGTACATGACGATATTCTTCAGACCGGCCTGGGCGGCAGCACGGGCAATGACCTCGGCGGCACGCTCGGTGTTTCCGTACATCGTGCCGTAGCAGATGACGAGTCCCGGCTCTGCTTCGTACTTCGACAGGCGGTCGTAGATGCCGATGACCTTCTCGACGTGCTGGTGCCACACGGGACCGTGGGTGGAGCAGATATAGCTGACCTTCACGCCAGCCAGTTTCTTCAGGGCCATCTGCACCGGTGTGCCGTACTTGCCGACGATGTTCGAGTAGTAGCGTGTCATCTCCAGCCAGAAGGTGTCGCAGTTCATCTGTTCGTCCACGAAGGCGCCGTTCAGGGCACCGAAGCAACCGAAGGCGTCACCGCTGAAGAGGACGTCGTCGCACAGCGTCATCATGGTCTCCGGCCAGTGAACCATGGGGGTGAGGACAAAATCCAGCTTGTGCGTTCCGAGTTCGATGGAATCGCCGTTTTTCACTTCCACGAGTCCGTCCGTCAGGCGGTAGAAGCCAGCCATCATGTCGAAAGTCTTCTTGTTGCCGATAATCTGTATGTTGGGGTAGAACTGTCGCAGTAGGGCCAGCGAACCGCTGTGGTCGGGTTCCATGTGGTTCACCACGACATAGTCGATGGGTCGCTCGCCGATGACCTCACGGATGTTTTCGAGGTAAGGCATGAAGAAGTCCACCTCGACGGTATCGACCAGACAGACTTTCTCGTCGACGATGAGGTAGGAGTTATAGCTGACGCCGTTGGGCAGGGGCCACAGCCCTTCGAACAGGTTTTTGTTACGGTCGTTGACACCGACGTAGTAGATGTTGTTGGTAATCTCTTTCATGTTAGTATTGTTTTTATAGGTTCTTGATTGTCTGGGCAAAGTCGTCATCGATGCTGTTGTTGAGGCTCTGGCAACAGTTGGCCGAGAACTTCTGGGCGATGGCGATGAGCTGGTCCCACTGTTGCTCTGTCAGGCCGTTCTCCACCTGACTGCGGGTGATGCCGTAGTGTATGAGTCCATAGACAATGCCGGCGTTGAAGTTGTCGCCGGCGCCGATGGTGCTCACGACGTTGACTGGTGCGACGGCATAGTGCTTGCTGAAGCCGCCGGCGGCTCGTACTTCCACAGGATCGGCTCCACAGGTGTAGATGAAGTTCTTGGTATAGAACGAGATCTCCGTCCGGTAGACGCTGTCGGCATCTTTCTTGTTGTACATGATGTCGAAGTCCTCGTTGGAACCGCGGACGATGTCCGCCAGTTCGAAGTTCTCCAGAATGTTGGGCGTCATCTTCACCACCTCATGGCGGTGCGACGAGCGGTAGTTGACGTCGTAGTAGAGGATGGCACCGCGCTCCCTGGCGTAGTCGAGGAACGACTTCACCTGGGGCCTTACGACGGGGTTGATGGCGAAGTAGGAGCCGAAGAGCACCACGTCGTCGGCCTGAATGTCGGGGTAGGTGAACTCCAGACGGTCGTGCGGGTGGTCTTTGTAGAAGATGTACTCGGCGTTGTTGTTCTCATCGAGGAAGGCCAGTGACAGTGGCGACTTCGAGTCGGGGAAGACGCAGACGCCCGAGGCGTCGACATGGTTGTCGACAAGATATTGTTTGACGTTCTCGCCCACGCGGTCGTTACCCGTTTCGCTGATGAAGTATGCCGGCACACCAGCGCGTCCCAGCGAGATGATGGCGTTGAAGGCAGAGCCGCCGGGAACGGCACGCTGCGGCTGATTGTTCTTGAAAATAATGTCGAGGACTGTCTCTCCTATACCGATAACTTTTCTCATAGTGGCGACAAAGTTACGAAAAAACGAGAGAAATACAAAAGGAAAGCTTGCTTTTCTTTTCATTTCCGAGTGCATTGTAAGTTCGGCGAAGCCAAAGTTACGAAAAGTCGAGAGCAAAACAAAAGATTTTTATCTTTTTTTTGCCGAGACGGAGTAAGTTCGCCGTCGTAGACGGCAAAGTTACGAAAAAAAGTGAAAAGTGAAAAGTGAAAAGTGAAAAATTTGCTGTCGCCCCAAAGAATCTCAACTAAAAGAAGTAACTTTGCAAATTGTTTATGAGATATCAAACCGAGACACTACCTTCCGGACTGCGCGTCATCCACTTGCCGTCGTCGTCGCCAGTCGTCTATTGCGGCTATCAGATAGCGGCAGGCTCGCGCCATGAGGAGCCCGGCGAAGAGGGGCTGGCCCACTTTTGCGAGCACATGACCTTCAAGGGCACGCGGCGCCGTAACACGTTGCAGGTCATCAACGCCCTGGAACGGTTGGGTGGTGAGCTCAATGCCTATACCAACAAGGAGAGCACCGTGTTCTATGCGGCGGTGACGAAGGAGCACCTGCGCGTGGCGGTTGACTTGCTGACCGATATCGTCTTCCACAGCACTTATCCCCAGACTGAGATAGCCCACGAGGTAGAGGTTGTCTGCGACGAGATAGAGAGTTATAACGACTCGCCGGCAGAGCTTATCTACGATGACTTTGAGAACCTGCTCTTCGACGGCCATCCCTTGGGTCATAACATCCTGGGCACGGTCGAGCGTCTGCGTTCCTACACCTCGGCCGACGTCCAGCGCTTCACGCAACGCTACTACTGTCCAGATAACGCCGTCTTCTTTGCCTACGGCGATGTGGATTTCCACCGCCTGCTCAAAATGCTGGACGATGAGCAGGCAGGGGAGGGGAGTCGCCATGCGGCCATAGGCCTCCAGGAGCTGTCTTCCCTCCAGCCGAGCGAGGGTCCCATCGTCAGGGCGAAGGGTACCCATCAGGCCCATGTCATGATAGGTACGCGTGCATACGGAGCGCACCACGAGCGCCGCATGGCCCTCTATCTGTTGAACAACCTGTTGGGCGGCCCGTCCATGAACGCGCGCCTCAACCTGTCGCTGCGCGAGCGCAACGGACTGGTCTATACCGTCGAGAGCAGCATGGTCATCTACGGGGAGACGGGCGTCTGGTGCGTCTACTTCGGTTGCGACCCGCACGATGTCAGCCGCTGTCGGCGCTTGGTACGCCGTGAGCTCGACAAGCTGATGACCCGTCCGCTGACAAAGACCGCACTGGCGGCTGCCAAGCAACAGCTGAAGGGACAGATAGCCATCGCCTGCGACAACCGTGAGCAGTTTGCCCTCGACTTTGGCAAGGTGTTTCTCTTTGATGGCAAGGAGCGCCATCTTAACGACCTTTTCAGCAAGATCGATGCCATCACGGCCGAGGAGGTGCAGCAGGTAGCCTGTGAACTGTTCCCGCAGGAACAGCTCATGACACTTGTCTATCAGTAAGCGTGGGGTTTGTTCAGACGACGGCAGCCATGTAGCGGCGTATCTCGCGGCGGGCTGTGCCTAAGCGGTTTTCCACGGCCTTGTAGTTCATGCCCAGCTCATTGGAAATCTCGCTCACTTTCATGCCGCCATAGATATGCAGGCGGTAAATCTCCCGGCAGTTCTCCGGAATGCGTGCCAGTCCGCGCTCCAGCCGTGCTTCCAGTTCGTGAGCCGAGATGACCGACTCTGTGGCGTCCTCGCTACCGTCGTGCCGCCTGATGTAGTGCTCGTACTGCTCGTGGGCACTGTGTCGGCGGTAGTAGTCGGCTATGAGGTGGCGTGCTACGGTGTAGACCAGCGCCGGGAGGGTGGTCTCAGTAATCAGTTTGTCAGATACCATGAGCCTCACGAAGACATCCTGAACGAGGTCTTCGGCTACATAGCTGCCGCCGAGACGGCTGCTGACAAATGCCAGCAGCTCGTCGCGGTGAGCAGTGTAGTAAGCTTCTATGGTAGCAGCATTATTCATTCACAACGGGCTTGATGGTTCCGTCTTCGTTGTAGAAGAGGCGCTGCACCTTCAGCGAGCGGAGGTGTGTGATGTCGTTGCTGGGCACGCAGTCGTGGTAGAACAGATACCACTGACCCTTGTACTCCACGATGCTGTGGTGGGTGGTCCAACCGACGACGGGCTCCAGAATGACGCCCTGATAGGTGAACGGGCCGTAGGGGTTGTCGCCGATGGCGTAGCACAGGTAGTGGCTGTCGCCGGTGGAGTAGCTGAAGTAGTACTTACCGTTGTATTTGTGCATCCAGGAAGCCTCGAAGAAGCGGTGCGGGTCGCCGGCTTTCAGGGGCTGGCCGTCCTTGTCGACGATGATGACGGGGCGCGGAGCCTCGGCAAACTGCAGCACGTCGTCGCTCATGCGTACCACGGCGCTGGGGATGGCCGGTGCGTCGGGCTTGGCGAAGAGCTGTGTCTTGTGGTCGGGCGCCGGGCCGAGGTCGATGAGGCCGTTGTCGTCGCCGTACTTGCCGGGGATGGCAGCGAAGCCGTGGTAGAGCGAGTGCCACCACTGCAGCTGTCCGCCCCACAGTCCGCCGAAGAAGCAGTAGATGCTACCGTCGTCGTCCTTGAACATGCAGGGGTCGATGGAGAACGAGCCGCGGATGGGGTTCTCCTGCGGTATGAACGGGCCTTCGGGCTTGTCGGCTACGGCCACGCCGAGGTGGAACACGCCGTCATAGCCTTTGGCCGAGAAGATGAGGTAGTACTTGCCGTCCTTCTCGACGATGTCGTTGTCCCACATCTGCTTCTCTGCCCATTTCACCTGGTCTACATCGAGGATCACGCCGTGGTCGGTAGCCTCGTCGTTCTCGACGTCGTTCCACGACAGCACGTGGTAGTCGCGCATCTGGAAGTGTCCGCCGTCGTCGTCAAAGCATTCGCCGGCATCCCAGTCATGGCTGGGGTAGACGTACAGGCGTCCGTTGAACACGTTGGCCGAGGGGTCGGCCATATAGTCACTCGGGAAGAGGTAACGCGGTAGTTTTGCCATAGTTTTCAGTATTTTTTGTTATTTACTTGTTGCGTGCTTCAATCTCCCTGTTGATTTCGTCGAGTCTCTCGTCGGTAAGCGGATACTTGTAGATAAGGAATCCAACGACGATGAGGAGGATAGCGGGAATGATGCAGGTGAACACCAGGATGGCGTTCTGGGCAATCTCAGAATAGTTCGCCAGCTTGGTGTAGTAGGCATTGACCGGTGCGCTGATGAAGGATGCCAGGAACACCACGACGAAGATGCTCAGCACCAGCTGCAGGCATTTGTTGGCCTTGAACTCCTGCCACATCTCGCCGAACGACACGGGCTTCTCGGGTGTGGTGGTGATGTTCTCCTTACTGCCCATGAAGCAGAGCATCAGGAGCACGAAGCCAACGAGGGCAAACACGCCGGTCACGGTAAACCAGGCGCTGGGAGCCACGGGCAGGGCCGACTCTTCGGTGGCGAAGTTGAAGCCTATCCATCCCATGACCAACGGCGTGATCCAGCCGGCAATAGAGAAGCCGGCCTTGAAGGCCACGCCGGCCAGGGCGTTGACGGTAGCGGCGGGGCGGTTGCCGGTGCGATATTCTGCCTCGGTGATGACCTCAGGCACCAGGGCCCACATCAGCGAGCCTACCAGCAGGCCTACGCCCGTCATGATCTTGGCTATCTGTACCAGCGTGTTGAGGCCTGCCACGTCGAAGAACTTACCGATGGTGAACAGGATGGCAAAGCCTATCAGGCCGATAGCGAGCAGGGTATAGTAGAGTCCTTTCTTGCCCAGCCATTTCTTCAGTACCGGCAGCAACGGCAGGATGATGAAGGCCGGAATCGTACCGATGGCCATGAACGTGGCCTGGTTCCAGTCGATGGCCTCATGCACGCACATGGCGAGTCCGATGGGGAAGCCGGCCTGAACGACAATCTGACCGATGTTGGCACACACCATTCGCGTGGAAGTAAGAATCAGCACCTCGTCGTTGTCGCGCGTCATACTGGCCATGATGGAGCCGTAGGGGATGTTGACAATCGAATAAATCATGCTCAGCACGGTATAGCTGACCGTGGCATAGATAATCTTCGCCGTCATACCCCATTCGGCAGCCTGGGGCAGCATGAGCAGGCAGGCGGCAACAGTCAGGGGAATACCGCCATACAGGAGGTAGGAGCGATACTTGCCTAACTTGGGATTGTGGTTGTCGATATAGCGACCTACTACGGGACTCCAGAAGCAGTCAATGAGTCGGACGGTGAGAATCAGTCCGCTGACGAACGCCGGATTCAGTTTCAGGACCGTCGTCAGGTAAATCATCAGGTAGCAGGCTACCGTTTGGAAAATCAGGTTCTGGGCCAGGTCGCCCGAGCCGAAGCCGATGCGCTGGCCCCATGAGAGCTTGTAAAAGCCGTTTGTTTCGTTTGTTGTCATAGTCTTTTGGTTTCTAATTGCTGCAAAGGTACGCTGTTTTCCCGACTTTCATGTTTTTGTTTGTTACAGTTATTATTGTTTTTTGTTTCATCAGCTCAGAAACAGGCTGAAAAGAGCGATGAAACAGGCCGTTTTTCTTATCTTTGCAGTCAGAAAACCAATCTTGACAGAAGATGAACCTAAAACGTATTTTTCTTTTCCTCTCACTGGCGGCAGCCGTGACCGCACAGGCCGCCGTGCGCCTGCCGCAGCTGTTTCAGTCGGGCATGGTGCTCCAGCGCCATCAGGCCGTCCCCGTTTGGGGCTGGGCCGATGCCGGCGAACGCGTTACTGTGACCTTTAATAAGAAGAAGTGTGAAACGACGGCTGCGGCCGATGGTACGTGGCGTGTCGACCTGCCGGCCATGAAGGCGGGCGGTCCCTACGAGCTGCGTGTCAACGACCTCGTGCTGACCGACGTCCTCGTGGGCGACGTCTGGCTCTGCTCTGGCCAGTCGAACATCGACGTGACTATCGAGCGCGTGTACCCGAATTATACCGATGAAATCGACCATTTCGCGCTGCCAAAGGTGCGACTGTTCCGTGTGCAGAACGAGACCAGCACCCACGGTCCGAAGGACGACATCCGTCCGACCACCATCAACTGGAAACCGCTGACCAAGCAGAACGCCTGGCTCTTCTCCGCCGCCGGCTCGTTCCTCGGCAAGCGTATGTTCGAGAAGACGGGCGTGCCCCAGGGCATCATCGTCAACAGCTGGGGTGGCACACCCATCGAGGCCTGGGTGTCGGCCGACTCGCTGCGCCGCGACTACCCGATGCTGGTCAAGCGGACGCAGTTCTTCGAGAGCGACGACTACGTGCGTGGTCAGCAGCGTGCCAATATGCTCGCCGGCCAGCAGTGGGACAAGATGCTCAACGCCCAGGACCCCGGCATCGTGGAGGCCTGGATGTCGGCCGACTACGACGACAGCGGCTGGTCCGAGGTGAATCAGTATTCACAGCTGATTCGCAACCGTAACTTCGTAGGCACGCTGTGGCTGCGCCAGCACATACAGATAGACAAGGCTCACGCCGGCCGCGCCGCCCGCCTGCTGCTGGGCACCCTCTACGACTCCGACGTCACCTACCTGAACGGTCGGCAGATTGGCTCCACGGGCTATCAGTACCCGCCGCGCCGCTACGATATTCCCGAGGGTCTGCTGCGCGAGGGCGACAACGTCATCACCGTGCGCTTCATCAACAAGAACGGACTGCCCCATTTCATTCCCCAGAAACCCTACCTCCTGGCCTTCGGCGACGACCGTTTCAGTCAGAACCCCATGCCGTCGGACGTCATCCCTCTCTCTGAGCAGTGGCGCCTCCACATGGGCACCGAGATGCCCCGCTGTCCGGGTGGCGACGTGTCGCTGCAGAACCAGCCGACAACGCTCTACAACGCCGTGCTCCATCCGCTGGCACCCTACGCCCTCTCAGGCGTCGTCTGGTATCAGGGCGAGTCGAACACCGGCAATCCCGCGCCCTATGCCGACTTCCTGACGAAGCTCATGGGCTGCTGGCGCGACCGCTGGCAGCGTCCTGAACTACCCTTCGTCATCGTCCAGCTGGCCAACTACGACGGTCGCCAGCAGACCGGCAACCCGTCGCCCATCACACCGCAGACATCTCCCGTCTACAGCGGCTGGGCCCAGCTGCGCGAGGCTCAGCGCACCGTCGCCAACAACGACCATCATGCCGAGCTGGCGTGCATCATCGACCTCGGCGAGACCGTCGACATCCATCCCCTGCGCAAGAAGGAGGTAGCCGAGCGCATCGGCCTCTGTTTCGACCGTCTGGTCTTCAAGGATAAGAAGGTGCAGCTCTTCCCCCAGCCCGTCAGCGCCGAGGTGCAGGGCTCCGATGTTGTCATCACCTTCGACCAGCCCCTGCAGGGTGCTCAGGCTATTCCCGAGCTCGAGGTGGCTGGTGCCGATGGCCGTTTTGTCAACGCCGCCGAGGCTGCTGCCGCCGGTCGTCAGCTGACGCTGAAGTCGTCCGTCGCCGAGCCCGTCAGGGTGCGCTACGCCTGGAAGGACTGTCCGCAGGCCGTGCTCCGCAACGCCACCGGACTTCCCGTCCCGCCCTTCGAATATTCGCTGAAATAGTTGCGTAGTTCGTAATTATTGCTTACCTTTGCCACCACAACTAAAACAATCAGCATGAAAAGAGCATTGAAGTTTGTGGTGGCATTGTTGCTGCCCGTGTCGCTGACGGCACAGGAGAAGGTGCCCGTGTTTGTTTATTCACCCGGTCCTGGCGATGGCCTGCACATCGCCGTTCAGGATGGCAGTTCGTGGAGGGAGGCCGGCCGCCTCTGCTCGTCGGACTACGGCACGTGGGGCGCCGAGAAGAAGATGTTCCACCCCTCCGTTTGCCGCGCGCAGGACGGCACGTGGCGCCTGGTGTTCCAGGTCAACGACCGCGCCCCGCTCTTCGCTGCCGCCTACAGTAGCGACCTCGTCAACTGGCGTCCGCAGGACTATCCCATCATGACGGCCAGGCAGTGTCTGGAGCCTGTTGTCTTCCAGAATCCCGACGGCACTTTTGACATCTACTTCAAGTCGCCCGAGGGCAAGCGCTGGACGTCGGCCACGCCCAACTTCCGCCACTTCTCGCCCGACCGCGCCAGTCAGATTGGCGACGAGGCGTGGGTGCGCGATACGGCCACCGTCGGTGGACGGCTCTTCGAGGGCAACGGTTTCGAGCTGTCGCCGATGGAATGGGCAAAAATTGAACAGCATTTCCGGAAGTCGGGCGACGACTGGCGCAAGACCAACGAGCGGATGCACGACGATGCGCGGAACGCCGCCATGCCCAAGTCACCCCTCCAGGCCACGCTGACCGTCGACCTGTCGCGTCAGAAGACCATCAGCGACAAGCTCATCGGCATCTTCTTCGAGGACATCAGCTATGCCGCCGACGGCGGCCTCTATGCCGAGCTTATTCAGAATCGTGACTTCGAGTATACGCCGAAGGATCATCAGGGCTGGACGGCCACCACCGCCTGGCACTCGGCCCGTCCCATTGAGATAGCCACCGAGCACCCGCTGAGCCAGAACAATCCCCACTATGCTCTCATCTGGAACGACACCATCTGGAACGAGGGTTGGGACGGCATCGTCGTGGAGAAGGGTAAGAAGTACGACTTCTCCATGTATGTGCTCGCCGGCGGCCAGCGTCAGGACTTCGCCATTGAGCTCATTGGTCAGGACGGCACGGTGCTGGCCAAGAGCAAGCTCAAGACTCAGGCAGGCAGTTGGCAGCAGTATGCCACCGTCCTCACCGCCAAGGCCGGCGACACGAAGGCCCGCCTGGCCATCGTCCCGCTGAAGGCTGCCCATGTGGGCATCGACATGGTGTCGCTCTTCCCGCAGGAGACCTTCATGGGTCGTAAGAACGGTCTGCGTCGCGACCTGGCACAGGTCATCGCCGACCTTCACCCCAAGTTCGTGCGCTTCCCAGGTGGCTGCATGAGTCACGGTCAGGGACTCGAAAACATCTACCACTGGAACCACACCGTCGGTCCGCTGCAGGACCGTAAACCCGACTTCAACATCTGGCACTACCACCAGACGCGCGGACTGGGCTTCTACGAGTTCTTCCAGTTCTGCGAGGACATCGGAGCCGAGCCGTTGCCCGTGCTGGCGGCTGGCGTGCCCTGTCAGAACTCCGCCAACAACGCCCAGGGCATCGGCGGACAGCAGGGTGGCATACCCATGGACCAGATGCCTGCCTACGTGCAGGAGATTCTCGACCTCATCGACTGGGCCAACGGCGACCCCGCCACCTCCCAGTGGGCCAAGATGCGTGCCGACGCCGGCCACCCCGCACCCTTCAACCTGAAGTATATCGGTCTGGGCAACGAGGACATCATCTCCACCGTCTTCGAGGAGCGCTACGAGATGCTCTGTCGCGCTATCCGTGCCAAGTATCCCGACATCAGGATCTGTGGCACCGCCGGCCCGTTCCATGCGCCGAGTGCCGACTACCAGGAGGGCTGGGACTTCTCCCGCCGTCAGCCCGACCTGCAGTATATGCTTGACGAACATTATTACGAGTCGACGGGCTGGTTTATGCACAACCGCCACTACTACGACAGCTACGACCGCCAGGGGGCTAAGGTCTACCTCGGCGAGTGGGCAGCCTCTACCCGCACCAAGCGCCCGAACGTCGAGACGGCACTGGCCGAGGCCTTGTACCTCACCGATGTTGAGCGCAACAGTGATGTTGTGGAGATGACCTCCTATGCGCCGATGCTCTGCAAGGATGGTCACTCCAACTGGAACCCCGACATGATCTACTTCTCGAACACCGATGTCCGCACGACACCTGCCTACGAAGTGCAGCGCCTCTTCTCTGTCTATGGTGGTGATACCTATATAGCATCGTCGTTTAGCGGCATTGACTCCACCTGCCAGCATCGTGTCGGCGCCAGCGTCGTTCGAAACTCAAAGACTGGTAAGACCTATCTCAAGCTCGTCAACGCCCTGCCCGTGGAGCTGTCGCTCACCGTCAGCGGCCTCGACATCCCTGCCGACACCCCCACCGAGGGCTTCGCCGGCACCCCCGAGGAGCAGCGCCTCACCATCACCAAGGGCACGGCCGGCGATGCCATCGTCCTGCCCGCCTATTCATTCCGTGTCATCAAACTGTAACGCCCTATGAGAAGAACATTTTTGCTGTTGGCTTTAATCGTTGCCACCACTCTCCAAGCCCGTACGTGGACGTCCGCCCAAGTTCAGGACGTCATCCGCAAGGTCAATACCTACTGGCAGACGAACAACAAACCCGAGGTTCGCTCGTTCTGGGACAATGCCGCCTATCATACGGGCAATATGGAGGTGTATAAGCTTTTCGAGGAACGAGAAACGAGGAACGAGGAACGAGGAAACCTGAAAGCCGAGAGAGAGCAGATGCTCGACTACAGCATTCGCTGGGCGGAGTTCAATGATTGGAAGGGGGCCAAGGAGCCCGACCCCACGAAGTGGAAGTACCGCCAGTACGGCGAAGGTCAGGACTACGTGCTCTTCGGCGACTGGCAAATCTGCTTCCAGACGTACATCGACCTTTATTTGATTGAAGATGGAAGATTGAAAATTGAAAATTCTGCTGCGCCAGCCAATCTTCAATCTTCTGCTGCGCCCGCGAAAAATTTTCAATCTTCAATTTTCAATCTTCAATCTCCAAAAGTTCGCAGGGCTTTGGAGGTCATGGGCTACGAGGCTGACTCGCCACAGAACGACTACTGGTGGTGGGCCGACGCACTCTACATGGTGATGCCCGTCATGACCAAGATGTACCGCCTGACGGGCGACGAGAAGTACCTGCGCAAGCTCTACGACAACATCCTCTATAGCGACAGCATCATGCTCGACACCGAGACCGGTCTCTACTTCCGCGACGGCAAGTACGTCTATCCCAAGCATCAGTCGGCCAACGGCAAGAAGGACTTCTGGGCACGCGGCGACGGCTGGGTGCTCGCCGGACTGGCCAAGGTACTGCAGGACATGCCCGAGACCTACGTCCGCCAGCCCTTCTTCGTCGACAAGTACACCCGCTTGGCACGTGCCGTAGCCGCCTGTCAGCAGCCGCAGGGCTACTGGACGCGCTCCATGCTCGACCCTGAGCACGCCCCCGGTCCCGAGACCTCGGGCACCGCCTTCTTCACCTACGGTCTGCTCTGGGGCGTCAACCACGGCTATCTCTCTAAGAAGGAGTTCGCCCCCGTCATTGCCCGCGCCTGGCGCTACCTCACGGAGACCGCCCTCCAGCCCTCCGGCAAGGTAGGCTACGTCCAGCCCATCGGCGAGCGTGCCATCCCCGGTCAGACCGTCGACCAGAACAGCGAGGCGAACTTCGGCGTCGGCGCCTTCCTCCTCGCCGCCTGCGAATATGTCAGGTACCTGTCGAGGTAGGCGTTCCCCGCGCGTCACGCGCGCGCGTTTTTACGCCCTATGCACTTTGGGCAACTACTATCCTCGTTCCTCCTTCCTCGTTCCTCCTTCCTCGTTTATAAAGCGCCACTCTACGATCGTAAAGCGCCACTCTACAACTCTAAAGGGCCGCTTTACCAGAAAATCACTTCGCGCGCGCGTATTATACGCGCGTATATAGCGAAACCTAAAAACATCCCGCTTATCTCGCTTATCTCACAGTATACAAGACCGCGAGATAAGCGGGATAAGC
>JAEEGL011839555.1_pt1 | contig 41660 bp, 34 predicted proteins | sample 9134231 | NCBI WGS metagenome assembly JAEEGL01 (sample SAMN16246548, study PRJNA631951) | gut metagenome | biome: gut microbiome; feature: rumen; material: fiber-attached | host: Bos | place: Iran: Karaj | collected 2018-10
ATAGTCGTAACTTCGCTAAAAGACAATATACATTCTATAATCATCAAATGGATGTTAAATGGTTTGATGTTAACTTCAAGGACTTTAATAAAACAGTAGAAGAAGTATATGAATATGTATGTAATAATTAATGTTTAAACATGTAAAGATGATTTAATTAATCATCTTTTTTTGTTATCCTTTATTTAGAGGATTGGTGATAACTATGGCAAAACTATATTTTTATTATGGAGCTATGAATAGTGGTAAAACAACAAGAATTATTCAATGTCTTTATAATTATGAAGAACAAGGAATGAAAGCAATTCTTATGAAACCAAAGGTAGATACTAAAGGTAGTAATTTCATTGTATCGAGAATAGGTGCTAAAAGAAAAGCAGATTACTTAATAGAGCCCAAGGTTAATATCTATGATATTATTGTTGAACAATATACTAATGTTGATTTAATAGTAGTAGATGAAGCTCAATTCTTAACAGAAGACCAAGTTAATCAATTAATGGATGCTGTAGTTGATCTTAATATTCCTATTATGTGTTATGGATTAAGAACAGATTTTAAAGGTAATAGTTTCCCGGGATCAAGAAGACTTTTAGATATCGCTCATCAATTATCTGAGATTAAAACAATATGTGAATGTGGTAAGAAAGCGATGTTTAATGTACGTTTAATTGATGGTAAAGTTCAAACAGAAGGAGAGAGTGTTGCCATTGATGGTGAAGGCAAAGTAACATATACCGTTGCTTGTGCTAGATGTTTTAGATTAAAAACACATCGTAAATTTTACAATAAGAAAGAGAAGTAACATTGTTACTTCTTTTATTATGTTATATAATTATAATAGAGGTTAATATGATAGATAATATAGAAGTATTTGAAAAAATGATAGCCTTTGCTAAAAAACATAAAGTTACTGCTGTTATTATTGTGGGAACAGGAACAATTCTTGCTACTGTTTTGTTAAATAATGCTATTAATAGTAAACCAAAAGAAGTATTTCCTTACATGCCTCGCGTAGTAGTAGAAGAATCTGTTAAAGAAGAGCCGAAGGCACAAGAATACAATCCTTTACATATGACTACTTATGTTGAAGTAGCCCTAAATCAAATAATTAGATTAGAGCCTCGTAGTGATGCTAAATATGTTACTAGAATTGATGGCATTAAAGATGCTGAATTATTGTATATAGATGGTGATTATGCCTTAATTAGTTATGAAACAAAAGAGGGTACAATTCATCTTGGATATATAGATGCTAGTAGTATCTCTCATCGTGATCGAGTAGGACTAATCTATCAAGCTAATAAATTAAATATGTATGGAGAGATAACAACTGATAGATGTCGTCTTCAAAATGATACAAGTAATAATAATGCGGATCATAATATTTTAACGAGAGGAACTAAGGGAGAATACGTTAAGATAATTGGTGAATATAAAGAAGGTAAGGATACTTGGTATCTTGTTACTTATCGTAATTATATTGGTTATATGAAACCCGAAAACTTAAGAGTAATGACCGAAGAAGGATTCTATAATACAGTTAATACTAATTATGTTGAAATAGTAGGTACAAGAGTAAGATTTAGAAGTAGTCCGAAGTTAGATAAAGATAATATTATATTAGAGTTTAATAAAGGTACTAAATTACCAGTAGTATCAAGAGACGGTGATTGGTATCAAGTATACTATAATGGAACCTATGGTTATGTAAGTACAAGAAGTGATTGTACAAAAGAATTATATGAACAATATGTTCCACCAGGATTATCTAGTATTCATTTAGAAAGAGAGAGTAACGGAATAATCTTGTAATACGGAGGTTTTATGAAAAATCTTAAAATAGATCGTAAAAAACTAATTAGTTTAGCAGCAGCTATTGGGATGATGATAACACCATCACTTGCTACTGCAGAAATAACTTCATATGGTATTCCAGCTAATCTTACTGATGGACGAAAAATAGTTCTATATTATAGTAATGATAATAATCGCTCATTTATCGAACTTAATGGTGAATTAGGTTTTGTCGATAGTCAATATATTGCTGATAAAGAGTCATATGACCCTAATAACTATTTTAGTGAAGTTAATAGTGATGATTACATAAGAGTAGATGATGCTATTTTATATAGTGATCCTGATGGTAAGAATCCTTTAACGCCAATGAGAACTATTACTAAAGGTGCTAAAGCACATATATTTGCTAAGAGTGAAGATGGTTATTATATAGTTTATGTTGACAATGCAATGGGCTTTGTCCATGAAAGTGCTTTTAAAGAAAAAGAGGCTGTCGTAGAAACTGTTGTAGATCCTATGTCACAAGTTGATGTAGCTAAGATAACAGGTAATAATGTTAATGTTCGTAGTAGTCCATCAACTAAGCAAAAGAATGTTATTGGTTTCTGTGATATGTCAGATAAGTTTACTATCTTAGGTTTTGAAGGAGATTTCTATAAAATAGATTACTTGGGTCAAACAGGTTATGTAAGTTCTAAATATGTAAGAAAAGAAACAATGGATAAAAAAGATCTTGAAGTAGAGAAGATGGTATATTTAAAGAAAGATAGTCCATTCTATAGTAACTTAAATGGTGGTATATATTGTTATCTACCAGCTTACCAAAATATTCTTATTTTATCTGATGTTGGTGACTATTATCGAGTAAGAGTAGATGGTGTCATTGGTTATGTTGAAAAGAGCGCTACTAAATCTCTTACTAAAACAACAATTGTAGTAGATTTATCAAGACAAATATTAAAAGTATATAAAAATGGTAAAGAAGTATTTCGTTGTCATGTAATTACGGGAGCTCAATCTATGCAAACAAATATAGGTTGTCATGTAATTGGTCATCATATGGAAGGCTTTACCTTTGAAGATAGCGGTATTTATAATGAATATTGGATTCAATTTGATAATAATATTGGTATTCATCCTGCAGATGCTAATGCTGGTAAAGGATGGCAAAAACCGGAATATTTTGTTAAAGTAGCAGATAATGCATATGAGAATTGGGCTAAAGGAAGAGGTAAGACTTATCCAAATCATCATGGTAGTCATGGATGTGTTAATACCCAAATTAAAGATACAAGAGAAATATATGCATTATGTAGTGTTAAAGATAATGTTTTAGTTATTGAACAAAATGATTTAGTAAAATATAATTTATTAAATAATCCTGTTTATCAAGATAGTAATGTATTAAAGTAAAAAAGAGAGTAAAAACTCTCTTTTTATTGTATAATTAGATTGGTGAATATATGAAAAAGAAATATTTAAAAGTAACTTTTATCTTTTTCTTAATTGATTTAATTAGTAAAACAATTATGAGTAATGTATTAACTATTGGTAAAAGTATTAAAGTAATTAAGAATTTCTTCTATATTACTTTATGTCATAATGAAGGTGCAGCTTTTAGTATATTAAAAGATAAACAAATATTATTGATTATAATGGCTGTAATAGCCGTATTCTTTATTTATAAATATATGAATAAAGAGAACATGGATAAACTAGAAGGATTTGCCTTTTCAATGATAACAGGTGGTATATTAGGTAATTTAATAGATAGAATAATCTATAATCATGTAATAGATTTTTTAGATTTTAAGATCTTTGGATATGATTATCCAGTATTTAACCTAGCAGATACATTTATCGTTATTGGTGTTATCTTATTATTCATAAATTTTATAAAGGAGAGTCGAAATGAAAGAATTAGTAGTCGAAGTAAATGATATAAGACTTGATACTTATTTAGCAAGTGAACTTGATATCTCACGTAGTAAAATTCAAAAATTACTTGAAGAAGATAAAATTAAAGTAAATGGTAAAAGCACTAAAGCTAGTTATAAAGTATGTATGGATGACGTAATAACTATTAATTCAGAACTAGATTACAGTATTGATATTAAGGGAGAAGATATTCCTCTTGATATTGTTTATGAAAATGATGATTTATTAGTTATTAATAAGAAAAGTGGAATGGTAGTTCATCCAGCTCCAGGAAATTATAGTGGAACACTAGTTAACGCACTATTAGGTAAATACAATTTATCAAATGATAATATAAGACCTGGTATTGTTCATAGACTAGATAAGGATACAAGTGGTTTGATGTTAGTTGCTAAAAACGATTGGGCACATGATAAACTATCTAAAATGATTAAAGATAAAGATGTAAAGAGAATATATCTAGCACTTGTTGATGGTGTTATAAATCATGATACTGGTACAATTGATGCGCCTATTGGAAGAGACGTTAAAGATAGAGAAAAAATGACGGTAACAGATGTTAATAGTAAAGAAGCAAAAACGAACTTTAAAGTCTTAAAAAGATATAAGAATCATACCTTAATTGAATGTATTCTTGATACAGGTAGAACTCATCAAATTAGAGTTCATATGAAATATATTGGTCATCCAGTAACAAATGACCCATTATATGGTAAATGCTTTAATAAAGAGTTTGGGCAAATGTTACATTCTAAGCGTATTGAATTTAATAATCCTCGTGATGATAAACACTTAGAATTTGATGTAAACCCACCAAGAGAATTTGATGAAATATTAAATAATATTGAGTAAATTGTGTTAGAATATAACAAGAGGTTAGAATGAAGAGAATAATAATATTATTTATATTTATAATCTTGTTATGCGGTTGTGGTAAAGACAAAATAGATAATCCTTATTATGAGACTTTGCTTAAAACCGAAAAAGAGAAGACTATTGAATTAGTAGAATATACAAGATATGGAAAACATCTTAATTTAAAGTTTAAAACGGATATTAATGATGCTAAGATAGTTCTTAAAGATAATACATATGAATATGTATATCCCTTATATCAAGAAGATGGATATTATGTTACGAATGAATATATTAATTCAGGAATTAATTTAGATACCATCCCAGTAGGTAATTATGTTGTATTACTTCGTGAAGTAGTAAAAAATGATAAGGGAGAAGATGTTAAGAAGTACTATCATTTTGAAAATAAAACAAAGTATTCTAATATGGAATACTATACGATGACAAAAAAAGATAATGAAGGTAATAACTATAATAACAAAGTAGATTTTGTCTTTGATGAATATATGGATTATAAATTCTTAAAAATTGATGTTAAAAAAAGTGAATTACCAGATGATGTTTATGATATTGTATTAGATCCAGGACATGGAGGAGATGATCCAGGTGCTGTTAATGGTAAATATCATGAAGCAGACTTTAATTTAAAGTATGCCATTCTTTTGAAAGATAAACTTGAAGAAGATGGTCTTAAAGTTAAATTAACAAGAGAAAGTAGTAAGGCACCTAAGACTTATGGATATAATTCAAGAGTAGGTATTCCTTATGAAGCTAAAGCTAAATTAATGCTAGCAATTCATCAGAATAGTGGCGATAGATATGCTAGTGGTGTTGAAATATATATGGCTTATGGTGATAATCCTTATATGGCTAAAGCACTAGCTGATAATATTGCATCAAGAACAAGTAGTTCATATTCATCGAATAGAATAAATCGTGTTAATGATGGCGTTTATTTAAGAATATTTACAGCATCTGATATCGCATCATCTTCTAAGAAAGCACAAAGAGAAGGATGGACTTATTACACGCAACAACCTAATACAACATATTATTACTTTATTAGAGAAACAGGTGGTATTATGACAAAAGCATTTGTTGATGGTCGTAATCCTCAATATGAAGCTAATCCATATTATCAAGAAAATTATGGTGTTGAAGCATATTTAGTAGAAATGGGTTTCATCTCTAATAAAAAGAATTTACAAGCACTACAAGATGAACAAGATAATTATTTAGAAGGTTTATACGAAAGTATTAAATATTATATTAATAGTGAATATTAAGAAAGGAGGTTTTTATGGAAGAATTAGTTAAAGCAATTTTAAATTCTAATCAAATGACACCGGAGGAGAAACTTTATCATGTTATGACGATTATTAATGTTACTAATGGTAAAAGTCATAATGTTGCCAATGGATTATATTTAACTACAGTAGGTGATGAAGATAATTTAGATTTACAACTATGGTATCGTAATGAAGATCAGTATGGTCAAACTGATCATGGTAATACTGGATATAGTCATGAACAAATACTAGATCTTATGCATCGTGACTTTTTAGCAAGAGATAGAGAAGGAGCTATAAAAAGATAATCCTTTTCTTTTTTTTATCTTTTGGTATAATTAAAGTAGGATAGTGGTAAGATGTATGAATTATATGAAATAACTCTTAAAAGTAAAGATAATCCTAAAGGCTGTAAGTTAGTTAGTGATAATCCTTTTACTAGTCCTTGTATTTTAACCTTAACAGGTGATGAAACAAGTGATTTAGATGTTTTTGGAACAAGTAAAAATATATTAAAAATGGCAAGATTAAGAACAAGAGGCGATAACGCTAGTTCGTATAGTGTTAAAGATTTTCCTGTTAAGTTCCTTGCTTTAAAGTATTCATCTAAAAAGGATATTACTAAGAAAGAATATTTAAAACAAATAATTGATTTTGTTAATACATACTTCATGCCTATCATTATGGAAGATAATGTTCTATATGATAAAGAGACTATCAAAAAGAATCTTCGTAATATTAATATCATTACATATTGTGTAGCAGCATCAGAAGCAATATTAATGATTGAATGTATTAAGAATAAACTACAGTCATTAAAAGTAGATGAAGATGATATTAAAGAGATACTATCACAAATAGGTGTTATTACAATTGCTAATGCTAGTGACTTATCAAAAATAGATAGTACAACGATTGATATCTTTGATATTAATGATCAAATGTTTTTGTATGATAATTATTTAGATAAGACTGGAATGTTACCAGCTAATTATATAAGTGCTAGAAATAGTAAATATGGAACATTAACAAGAACCAATAATTATGGAAGTATTTTATATAAAGGAACCGGTATTCATGATATTAAAGAATATAATAAGAATTTAATAGGTTTAATCACTAGTAAATTAGTTGTCAATTTAATCAAGAATATTCTTGATAATATTTATAAAGAAGAATTAGTACCATTAACAATTGATACTTTAATAGATGGTGTTCATGAATTACTAATTATGGATGATAATATTGATCTTGATGTAATGCGTAAAGCTATTGATAATAACTTAGAGTATAAAGGGGCTACTAAATTAACACAAGAAGAATTAGATGAGTTAGATAAAATAGATACAGGGAAGGTGAAGTAAAATGCATAATTCTAAAGAATTAGATGATATATATCGTGAAGCCTTAGATATATTTCGTCGAACAACTGTTTTTATGAAAGAATTATATCCATTAAATAATGTAGAGTTTATGAATAGTGAAGAAAAGAAGACGTTTAATCGTTTCGAATCAAAGATTTCAAGTCTTCATACTAAATATCTTGCTTTATATAATGAGATTCCGCAAAGTGAACGTGTATTTATTCGTAATCCTAATATTATGGATGAGTTTAATGCTATTATTCATAATTTACCATCACTTTGTAGTCTAAGTAATGTTCATGATGAAAGTGATATTGAAAAAGTATTTAAAAATAATTTAGTTATCGCCAAAACGATGATTACAAGAAAGATATCATCAGAACGTGACAATGATAAAGAAATGTTAGATAAATGCAAACGTGTTCTTGATTGTTGTAATAGAGTTTATATGTGTAATCCTATGGGAGCAAGTTACTTAGACTATATGGTTAAATATGAAGAAAGAATACGTAGTGGTAGAACTAATGAAGATGATATAAGTGATTACGATAAATTAGTAGAAGAAGCAAAGAATCTTGCTATTGAATATGCAAGAGCTCTCATTAATGGAGCTATTGCAACTGACTTTATGATATATGATCAAGCCTTTGGCGTTATATATGAAAGAGGACATACATTACTTCGTTTCTTACCTGAGAAAACAATTCAAAGAATGAATCTTAAAGATATCTTTGCAATAAGAGAAACAGTTACTAAAAATCCTATGAAATACCTAACAGATAGAGGTATTCCTATCATTCAAAAATAAGATTACAAAAGTAATCTTTTTTCTTTGTCAAAAGGTTTCTATTTAGTAATAAATATAGTATAATTATGTAGAGGTAAAATATGGATTTAACAAGTTTGAATGAAGAACAAAAAGAAGCAGTAGAATACTTATCAGGACCTCTTTTAGTATTAGCTGGAGCTGGCTCAGGTAAAACAAAAGTATTAACTAATAGAATAGCTTATTTAATAGAAAAAGGGATAAGTCCTTATAATATATTAGCAATAACATTTACGAATAAAGCAGCAGCCGAAATGAAGGAACGTGTAATTAAATTAATTGGTGGCGAAGCACGTAGTATGCAAATATCTACTTTCCATTCTTTCGGTTTAAGAATTATAAGAGAAAACTATAATTATTTAAATTTAGATCATAACTTTGCAATCTTTGATGTTGAAGACTCTATAACGGCTATTAAAAGAGTTTTAAAAAGATTAGATATTGATAGTAATAAATTTTCTCCCAAAAGTTTTCAAAATAAAATTAGTAGTTTAAAAAATGAATTAATTAGTGCTGATGATTATCATAAATATGCTAATACTGATTTTGAAAAAATGGTTATTGATGTATTCAAAGAATATGAAAATGAAAAATATAGTGATAATGCTGTAGACTTTGATGATCTACTTTTATTACCAATAAAATTATTTAAAGAAAACAAAGATATATTAGAAAGATATCAAGAGCGTTATCAATATATTTTAATAGATGAGTATCAAGATACTAATGAAGCACAATATATCTTAACAAAGATGCTGGCTAAGAGATTTCAAAATATATGCGTAGTAGGTGACTCTGATCAAGCAATATATGGATTCCGTGGTGCTAACTTTAAAAATATCTTAAACTTTGAAAAAGATTATAAATTATGTAAAACTATTATTCTTAAAAAGAATTATCGTAGTACGAAGAATATCTTAGATGCTGCTAATTCCGTTATTAAGAATAATACCATGAGACATCCTAAAGATCTTGAATCTGTTAAAGGCGATGGTGAATTAATAACATATTATCGAGCTAAAAATGGTTTAGATGAAATTAACTATATTGCTGATGAAATAGAGAAATTAAAGAAGAATACATCCCTTGATGAGATTGTTATTTTATATCGTACCAATGCTCAATCACGTTTATTTGAAGAAGAATTCTTAAAAAGAAGTATTCCATATCGTATTATTGGATCTATTAACTTCTATCAAAGAAGAGAGATTAAAGATTTAATGGCGTATTTAAAGGTTATTAATAATACTCGTGATAGTATTAGTCTATTACGTACAATTAATAATCCAAAAAGAGGTATTGGTAATAAAACAATTGAAGAATTAATCAAGAAAAGTAATGAACAAAATATAAGTTTATTTGATGCAATTGATAGTGGTAAAACTCTTCAATACAAAAACTTAATTCTAGATATGCAAAAAGAAATGGAACATTTATCATTAACCGAATTAGTTGAACTTGTATTATCAAAAACTGGACTACGTTTAGAACTTGAAAAAGAAGGTAGTGTTGAAGCGGAAACAAGATTAGAAAACTTAGAAGAATTTAAGTCTATAACAAAATCATTTGAAGATAAATATGGTCTTATTTCACTACCTGACTTCTTATATGAAGTAAGTTTAATAAGTGATAATACAGAGATTAGTGATTCTAAGAATAGAGTAACCTTAATGACTGTTCATTCTGTTAAAGGACTTGAATTTGATAATGTCTTTATAACAGGACTAGAAGAAGGTTTATTCCCACATATGAATAGTATGTATTCAAATAGTGAGATTGAAGAAGAACGTAGACTTTGTTATGTTGCTATAACAAGAGCAAGAGAAAAACTTTATATTACAAACGCTAGAACAAGAATTCTTTATGGACAAGAACAATATAATCCTGTAAGTAGATTTATTAAAGAAATAGATGAACACTTACTTAATGTCGTTAATAAGGAAGAAGAAAGTATTAAGAAACCTGATAAACCAAAGAAGATGTTAGATTTAATGAATGAGAATAATCAAGAATTTAATGAAGGTGATTATATCTATCATGATAACTTTGGAACAGGTAAAGTAATTAGTGTCGATAAGACAATAATTAAAATTGCGTTTAAAATGCCGTATGGTATTAAAACATTAATAAAGAATCATCCAAGTATACATAAAATAGATGATTAGGAGGGGTTATGGAACTTAAAGACTTAATAAACGATTATGATGAAAACAAAATAATTAGAGAACCAGAACTCGTAAAACAAGTCCTTGATTTATGTGTTTCTAAAAACTTTTCATTTACGGAAGAAAGTAAATTGTTTGTTGTAAATGAAATATTATATGATGTTGATATATTAATCTATTTTATTAATAAATGTCAGTACGATGATTATATAATTGGTCTAATCACATCATTCTTTGATGAATCTGATAATGAAGTATTATTTAGAATAAACAATAATATTAACAATGAAAATTTAAAAGATTTTTTAGTAGATACTCTTAACTTTGATAATTATGATGTTAATACCATTGTTGATCATCAAAAATTCTATTTAATGGTTAGTTCTAAAGAAGATACTATTAAACTATTAAAAAAGATTAAAGAAAAAGGTTTAGAACTAGATATTATCTTAATTATGGATCGAGTTGATATAGACTTTATTGATGAAGCATGTAATACATATAGTGGTAATATAAGGATATCCCCAATAGATAACCAAATTCATAAAGAAAAGTTTGAAGGACCATGGGGTTTTCCAGATTATACTGTAGATGAAATAAAAGAGAGTGAAAAAACGCTTGATTTATATGCCAAAACAGTTCTTGATAAAGTAGATAAAGATGGTGATATTAAATCTTTATCACCACTTGAGAAATTTGTAGCGGCTTATATATTAGCTACTAAGTTCTCTAGATATCATGAAGAAGAAAAAGATCTTGAAGCTCATGTTTCAAGAGGTGTATATGATGTTATTAAACAAGCCTTTCTTAAAGATGATGATCGCCGTGTTGTTTGTGTAGGTTTTGTTAACTTGCTTAAAGAACTTTTATATCGTATGGGATTAGAAGATACTATTACTTGGTCTGTTCATAATCCTAATGGTGAACTAGGTGATAATCATGAAAGATTAATGATTCACTTAGTAGATCCAAAGTATGGAATTGATGGTATTTATATGGTTGATCCTACATGGGATGCTAAAGGACTCCGTAGATTATCATTTAAACATATCTTAATGAGTCAAGAAGAAACCATGGATATTGATCCAGAATTTACAGCGGAAGACCTACATTTTGATGAATTAGATGATTTAAAAGAAGAATTAAAAGTTGATAATGTTGAGGAATTATTTAATAGACCAATACCAAAGGATACAATTGTCGTTGCTTATCTAGCAGTAATGCACTTCTTAGATAAAAATTTAAAAATGACTGATGATTATACAGATCAAGAATATTATGATGCAGCTATGAAATTAGGTTACCCTGAATTAATAGATTTTGAATATTATGAAGATGTTTACAAAGATACTTTAGAAAATGAAGGAGAAAAGTTAAAATAAATATAGGAAGAGGTGTTTATATGAAAAAAGATTTAACTTTAGTTATTTTAGCGGCTGGTATGGGAAGTCGTTTTGGAGGACTAAAACAAGTAGAACCAATAGGTCCTAATGGAGAATTTATTATTGATTATTCTATTTATGATGCAATCCAAGCAGGATTTACTAAAGTAGTATTTCTAATTAAAGATGAAATTTATGATTTATTTAGAGATACAGTAGGTAAAAGAATTGAAGGAAAAATCCCTGTAGAGTATGCTTTCCAAAGAATAAATGATGTACCAGAGGGAGTAATGGTTCCAGCTGAACGTGAAAAACCATGGGGAACAGGACATGCCGTACTTGCATGTAAAGATCATGTTAAAGGCAACTTTGTAATGATTAACTCTGATGATTTCTATGGAAGAGATGCTTACATGAAAATTGCTGAATACTTTAATAATAGTGATAATGATGATTACTGTATGGTTTCATTTAGAGTTGTTAACACAATGACTGAAAATGGTAGTGTTAAACGCGGTGTTTGTGAAAGTGTTGATGGACTACTTACAAAGATTACTGAGAGTTCTATTGAAAAAGTAGATGATAAGATTATGGCATCACCTCTTGATGGCAGTGCTAGTTTTGAAGTAGAACCATATAGTTTAGTATCAATGAACTTCTTTGGTTTCACTGATCATATTTTTGATACTCTAGAAAAAGGATTTAAAAAATTCTTCGAAGTTAATAAAGATAATTTACTTAAATGTGAATACTTAATTCCAGATGTAGTTTTTGAAGAAATAAGAAATGGTATTAATGTTCATGTACTTGAATCAGTTGATAAATGGTTAGGTGTAACATATCGTGAAGATAAAGATTATGTTGTATCTGAAATAGGTAAATTGATTGATAAGGGAGTATATCCAAAAGACTTATGGAAATAGAAAAAAGAATTGATGAATTAATTAATTTAATTAATAAAGCCAGTTATGAGTATTATGTTCTTGATAATCCCACAATTACCGATCAAGAATATGATGATGCTTATAAAGAATTATTAACGTTAGAAGAAAAATATCCAAAGTATAAAAGAGATGATTCGCCAACTAATAGAGTAGGAGGAGAAGCCCTATCTAAATTTGAGAAAGTTACTCATGCGACACCGATGTTATCCTTTGATGATATCTTTAATGAAGAAGAGATATTAGCTTTTGACGAAAGAGTTAAAAAAGTAGTAAGTAATCCAACATATACAGTAGAACCTAAGATGGATGGATTATCTGGATCTCTATTATATAAGAATGGAGTACTTGTTCGAGCAGCTACTCGTGGTGATGGTGTTACTGGTGAAGATATAACACTTAATGTTAAGACAATTAAATCAGTACCATTAAAACTAACTAAGCCTATTGATATTGAAGTACGTGGTGAAATCTATATGAGTAAACGTGCTTTCGAAAAAGCTAATAAAGAAAAAGAAGAAAATGGTGAAAATCTATTTGCTAACCCAAGAAATGCTGCAGCAGGTTCAGTTCGTCAACTTGATAGCAAGATAACGGCTAAAAGATCTCTTGATTATATGGCATATTTTATCCCTAATCCAAGTGATTATGGTATTAAAACCCAAATGGAATCATTAGCATTCTTAAAAGAATTAGGTTTTGTTACAAATTATAAATTAAATAAGATAGCTTATAATGGTGATGAAATAATAAAAGCTATTAATGAACTGGGTGAATTAAGAGATAGCCTACCTTATGAAATAGATGGAGCAGTACTAAAGGTAAATGATTTATTAGATGAAGATAAACTAGGTTATACATCACGTGTACCTAAATGGGGTATTGCTTATAAATTCCCTGCTAAAGAAGTTTTAACAACTCTAAGAGATATTAAGTTCACAGTAGGAAGAACTGGTAAAATTACACCAAATGCAATTTTTGATCCCGTTCATGTTGCAGGTTCATTAATCTCTAAAGCAACCCTTCATAATGAAGATTATTGCTTAGAGAAAGATGTTAGAGTAGGAGACGTTGTATCAATTAGAAAAGCAGGAGATGTTATCCCTGAAGTAGTAGAAGTAAAACTAGATCGAAGACTTGATAATAGTATCCCATTTAAAATGATTGATGTATGTCCTATATGTGGTACAAAACTAATCAAGAAAGACTCACATCATTTCTGCCCAAATACGCATTGTCCAGCTCGTAATATTGAAAGATTAATATATTATGCATCAAGAGATGCCATGAATATTGATGGCTTAGGCGATGAAATAATTGAAGACTTCTATAATATGGGTTACCTAAAAGATGTATCTGATTTTTATGACTTATATAAATATCATGATGAACTAAAAGAACTAGAAGGCTTTGGGGAAAAGAGTATCTCTAATTTAGTAGAAGGTATTAATAATAGTAAGAATAATTCACTAGAGAGATTACTATGTGCATTGGGCATTAAAAATGTTGGTAAAAGAACTGCTAAAATGTTAGCTAAGAAATACAAGAATCTTGATAACTTAATGAATGCATCTTTTGATGAACTAGTTAATATCAAAGATATTGGTGAAACTATTGCAATATCCATTCGTGATTACTTTGAAGATCCGAATAATATTAATGTTATTAATAAACTAAAAGAACATGGTCTTAATATGGAATACTTAGGTAATGATACTGAGAAAGAAGAGTTTGTAGGTAAAACCTTTGTTATTACAGGAACTCTTAGTATGGGCCGTGATGAATTCCGTAATCACATTGAATCCTTGGGCGGTACAGTATCTGAATCTGTATCTAAAAAGACTGATTATTTAGTCCTTGGTGAAAACCCTGGTAGTAAGTATGAAAAAGCTAAAACATTAGGTATTAAGATCATCTCTGAAGATGAATTAAATGAGATGTTTAATAAATAAAAGACTAGTATCTAGTCTTTTTTATATTCTTTACAGTAAAATTTATGTAAGATTAATTATTTTGTAATATTATTACTTTCTTTATAAATAAAGAAAATGTTTGACAAATAATGTAAAGTGTGGTAAAATATATAACGAAATGGATAGAAGGAGTATCTGAATAGGGGTGGTTGTATATGAAACAAAATTATATTTTCGAATATGAAAATGAGAATGAGTTTCGTAAGAAAGAACGTTCAATAAGAAAGTATAATATGCTTGCATATAAAAAGTTACAATTTACTTATTATCCACAACTTCGTGATGGTGAATTCTTAGGTAAACTTGTATCAGAGAAAGATAACATGAAATCATACGAACTTATTTTACCAGCTGATGATATGTTTGTTAAAGTACATGGTGAAATAGTTCTTCATTATACGGTATATAAGGATAAGAATATCGTTCTTTTAACGAATATTGTTACAAGTGATGGTATTCTAGAAGAAGGTCATAGAACAGAACTTAAAGCTTATAAGGGTGTTATGATCTCCAAAGAAAATAAAGAACGTGATATGTTCAAAATCAATTTATTAAACATGTTACAAAAATAAATAGTCAATCGACTATTTATTTTTTTGTACACTAAACTACATTTTTAAGAATTTATTCTATATCTTAATATTGGTGATAAAATGAAGATTAAAGATATAGAAATAAATAAAAGGCCACGCGAAAAATTTATTAATAATGGAGCTAGTAGTCTATCAGATATTGAACTACTAGCTATTATTATAAAATCAGGTATTAAAGATAAATCTGTTTTTGATTTATCAAAAGAAGTATTAGATCGCATTAATAACTTAAATAATTTAGTTGATATTAATATTAATACTCTAAATAATATTAAAGGGTTAGGTAACGTAAAAAAGATTGAATTATTAGCATCTCTTGAACTAGCTAAAAGAATCTATTTAAACCATAAAAGAATAACTAAGTATCTAACTAGTGATGATATCTATAATGATAACAAAGATTTATTTTATAACAAGAAACAAGAATATTTTTATTGTGTATATCTTGATAATAAAAATAATATTATTGATAAGAAGTTATTATTTATTGGAACCATTAATAGAAGTATTGTGCATCCCAGAGAAATCTTTCGGGAAGCATATTTACTATCCGCATCAAAGTTTATATGTCTTCATAATCATCCTAGTGGAGACTCTAATCCTTCGAAAGAAGATATCTTTCTAACTAAAAGTTTGATAGATATTAGTTATCTTCAAGGAATAGAGTTTTTAGATCATCTAATTATCACTAATGATAAATACTATAGTTTTTATAATGAAAGTAATCTTTTCAATAAATAAAAAATAATTTATAATGAAATTGGAGGTAATTATGATATATCCCAAATTTTTAGAGAAGAATGATAAGGTTGGTATTACGGCATTATCTTGTGGATGCGCTGATTGTCATGAAGAAATTACTAATGGTATTAATTCTTATAAAAAAGATTACGATGTTATTGTTACTGATAATGTTTATGGTGAACATGTTGTAAGTAGTGATGTTAAAACAAGAATTAATGAGTTTAATAATTTACTTGATAAAGATTTATCCCTTATTAATATTGCTCGTGGAGGAGAATTCCTTTATGAAACATTACATGGTCTTGATTTTGATAAAATAGTAAAAAGACCATTATGGTTTATGGGATACTCTGATGTTACTAGTTTGCTTTATATACTAACAACAAAATATGATATTGCGACAATCTATGGTTTTAATGCTAAAACGTTTGGTGATTTACCACTTTTACCTTACCAACTAAATTGTCAAGAAATCTTAAAAGGCAATTTAATTCGTCAACATAATTTTCGTAATACTAATTATTCTCTTAATGGTGATTTTGAGAGTAGTGGAATCATAATTGGAGGTTGCCTTGAAGTATTAAAGAATCTTATTGGAACAAAATATGATAATACCAAAAATTTTATTGAGAAATATAAAGATCATCGAATTATTTGGTATTTTGATATATATAATTCCTCTAGTATTGATACATATATGACAATGTTACAATTTAGAGATAGTGATTACTTTAAATATACTGATACAATTATAGTTTCTAAAGTATTATTCCCTAATGAAGAAGATTTAACTTATAAAGAAGCATTTAAGAGAGCCTTCCCTGGTAAAAATATTATTATGGAAGCTGATATTGGCCATATTAAACCAGTAATGACGATAATTAATGGTAGTTATGTAAATATTAAATTTAGATATGGAAAATTAGAAATGACAACAGACTTATTAATATAAGTCTTTTTCTTTAAAATTATTTATAAATGGCATATAATAATAATGGAGGTAATATGAAGAATAAAAAGAGTAATACAAAGTATAATGCTATTATTATTGTTATTATTATTCTAATTGTTTTAATAGCAGGTTATTTCTTTTATGATGCAAGTTTTAATGTTACCTTCAAATTAAACCAAGAAGAGATAACTATTTATCAAGGAGAATCATATAACTCTAGTTTTGAAGCCTATGACTCTAGTGGTAATGATATAAGTGATAAAGTAACAATTGATGATAAAGTAGATGTTAATAGACCAGGTGAATATCAAAAATGTTTTACTTTGAAAAATGGTTTATATACCAAAACTTTATGTCAAAAAATAATCGTTAAAGAAAATGTTGCTTTGCACTATGAAATAAGACTTAATGGTGAAGCTACTGTCTATGTTTTAAAAGGACATCCGTATAATGATGTTGGTGCTAAAGTATATGATGGTAGTAACGAAGTAAATATAAATATTAGTAAAACAGGAACCGTTGATACTAGTAAAGTAGGAGAGTATGAATTAACTTATACTTTCTATTCTAATAATGTTCAAAAAAGCATTAAAAGAAAAGTCGTAGTTTATGATTTATTATATACTATTAGTTATAGTCCTAAAACCGATACAAGTGGTACTGTTAAGATAAACTTTACAACAAGTAGTGAATATTATAGTCACACAATTCTACCTAATTCTCGTGAAGATAGAAGTAATAATATTAGTTATGAAGTAAATGATAATGGTGAATATAAATTTGTTATATATGATAAGAATAATTATTCTAAAGAAGAAACAATAACAATTAATAATATTAAAAGAGAATATAAATGTAGTGGGGTGATTGATCGTAAAGGAACAACCCTAAAAGTAACTGGTAAAGGCCTAGATTATATAAAGAATTATCAATATAATTTAAGTGGTCAAACATATAAAGGTAATAGCACTTATAACATTTACAAAGTAATTAAGAAAGCTAGTGTTAAATTAACTCTTAATAGTGGTAGTACTCTAGATATTAATTGTACGGTTACGGATAAACGTATATATAATTTTAAATATGATGCTGAAAATAAAAAGCCTTATATGAAATGTAATACATATACAGCTCAAGACAAAATTAAATATGATAAAATATTAAGTGCTGCTATTAATGAAGCAGGATATGGTTCTCGTGCTGGCGTTGTTGAAGCAGCAAGATACTTAACAGGTGGACTAGATTATAAAGTTAGATACTTGGGCCCTAAGAAAGTAAATAGTGCCTTAGGTCGATATAAGAGAAAAGGCCTTAATATTGGACAAAGTGGTGCCTGGGGATGTAGTGTATCTGGATGGACACAAGGAATGGATTGTACAAACTTTGTAGAATGGTGTTTTGCCCAAAATGGTTTAGATATCAAAGGTGGCGTATATGGTACATCAAATACTTATAATACCGTTGATGTAAAAGATAAGATAAAAGCCGGAGATTTCTTATTAGCACCAGCTCCAAGGAATAGTGGTAAGACATTTAGTCATATTACAATCGTTGTTGGTGTTAATGATAAAGCAATATGGGTTGCTGAGGCTACAACCGGAACAGTAAATGCTATTGTTATATCAAAATTAGATAAAAGTAAACTATCATCATATGGTGTAAAAGTAGCAAGATTATATCCATATGAAAAAGAAGGTAATTATACAGCAATGTGGTTAGAATAGAGGTAACATGAAAAAAGAAGCAAAAAAGAAAGTTATGGTAAGTGCTTGCTTACTTGGTGATAATTGTAAATATGATGGCAAGAATAATTATCATGAAAAACTAAATAAATTTCTAGAAGATAAAATAGTCATTAAGGTATGTCCTGAAATGTTAGGTGGCCTTGGTGTACCACGCCTTCCATCAGAGATTAAAGGTGATAAGGTTATCAATAAACATGGTGATGATGTTTCTTATTACTTTACTAAAGGTGCACTTGAAACAGTTAAGATAGCACAACGTGAACAAATAAGTATCGCAATTCTTAAAAGTAATAGTCCAAGTTGTAGTAATGAAATGGTTTATGATGGAACATTTACTCATAATTTAGTTTATGGTGAAGGTATAACTGCTCATATGCTAAAATTAAATGGAGTAGAAGTATTTAATGAGAATGATATAGATCGCTTAGAAAGGATGTTTTAAGATGAAAGAAAAACTAATTAATGAAATATACGATGAACTTAGAGACATGATTATGAAAGGAATTCCTGAAGAATATGTTTCTGAAGTAAGAGAAGGTTATCGAGAACATTTAAATGAAAAAATTAAAACAGAGATAACACCCGTAAATTATGAACGTGAAAAAACGCAAATTATAAGAGTAGAAAGAGTAACATGGGAAGATGAATTTTACGAAACAAAACTTCAACATTTTACTAAAGATGAAAGTTTTGATGAATTAAGAAAAATATCATTAGAAGGATTTAATAAAGCAAGAGCTGCTTTAGAAAATAGTCAATTTATAACAATTGAAGAATCAACAAAAAAGATTATGGAAATGGTTGCTCTTGAAGATAAAATAAGACCATATAATAAATTCTTATCAAAAATAGAAATAGCTCAAGCTATTCTTGATTATCAATATGCTGCTGGTGATCAAGAAAAAGTAAGTACAAGATTAAGTTATTTAACAAGACAAAAGACTGCTTAACAGTCTTTTTTTGTAAATAATAAAAATTATTTCTCTAATATATGTTATTATATTATTAGATTTAGAAGGTGAAATATGAAAACAGATATTGAAATAAGTCGCGAAACAAAAAGAGAAAATATTACAAAAATAGCGAAGAAATTAGGCATTACCAGTAGTTATCTAGAATGTTATGGAAAAGATAAAGCCAAGATTAATCTACGTTTAATGAATAAAATAAAAGATAACAAAAATGGTAAATTAGTCTTAGTTACTAGTACTAACCCAACACCATTTGGTGAAGGAAAGACTACTATGAGTATTGGTATTGATGATGCACTATGTGCACTAGGTAAAAAGAGTTTAGTAGTACTTCGTGAACCATCATTAGGACCTGTATTTGGTATTAAAGGAGGAGCAACTGGTGGTGGTTATGCTCAAGTAGTTCCAATGGAAGATATTAATCTTCATTTTACTGGGGATATTCATGCTATTGAAACATGTAATAACTTATTATCAGCTATTATCGATAATCATATTTATCAAGGAAATAAATTAAATATTGATACAAAACGTATTATGTTCCAAAGATGTGTTGACCTAAATGATCGTGCTCTACGTAATGTAACAATTAAGTATGATAATAAAGGACTTGAAAGAGAAGATAAATATAACATTACTGTTGCTAGTGAAATAATGGCAATTCTTTGTATGGCTAAAGATATTAATGATTTAAAGAGAAGAATTGGTAATATTATGTTTGGTTACTCTAAACGCGGTAAAATGTTATTCGTTAAAAACCTTAAATGTGTTGATGCTCTAGCTCTTGTATTGAAAGACGCTATTAAACCTAACTTAGTACAAACTTTAGAGAATAATCCTGCAATTATTCATGGTGGACCATTTGCTAATATTGCTCATGGATGTAATAGCGTTATAGCTACAACAATGGGACTTAAACTTGCTGATTATGTAATTACGGAAGCTGGATTCGGTGCTGATTTAGGAGCAGAGAAATTCTTAGATATTAAGTGCCCTACAGCAGGATTAACACCAAATGCTATTGTTATTAATGCTACTATTCGTTCTATGAAATATAATGGTGGAGTTGAAAAAGATAATGTAAAAGAGCCTAATTTAGCGGCTGTTAAAGAAGGTATTAAAAACTTAGATACGCATATTGAAAATATGCAAAAATATACAAAGAATATTGTTGTATGTTTAAATAAATTCTATACAGATACTGATGAAGAAATAGCTTATGTTAAAAAACATGTCGAAGATATGGGATGCTTATTCTCAATATCTACTTGCTTTACAGATGGTGGCAAAGGAAGTATTGACCTTGCAAAGAACATCTTAAAACTATGTGAGAATAAACCAGATTATAAACAACTTTATGATTATAATGATACATTAGAGAATAAAGTTATGAAGATATGTAAGGAAGTATATCGTGCTAAAGAAGTAACCTTTAGTGATAAAGCTAAAGAAAAGTTAGCATCATTTGCTAAAAATGGATTCTCTAATTTACCAGTTTGTATTGCTAAAACACAATACTCTTTAACTGATGATCAAAAAGTATTAGGAGCTCCACGTAACTTCACAATGCATGTATCTGATGTTAGATTATCTAGTGGTGCAGGATTTATAGTCTTCTTAATGGGTAAGATTATGACAATGCCTGGATTATCTAAAGAACCAGCATACCTTGGAATGAAAATTAATAATGCTGGTAAGATTAGTGGATTATATTAAGATTATCTTCGGATAATCTTTTTACTTGCATAAAGTATTCATTAATGATATTATTGTAATGATAAAAAAACTTATAAATTTATAAAGAGGGTGAATTTATGTGTAAAATTAAAATATTCGCTCTTGGTGGTTTAAATGAAGACGGTAAAAATATGTATGTTGTTGATGTAGATAATGATATCTTCATCTTTGATGCTGGTCTTAAATATCCCAAAGAGCGTATGTTAGGTATAGATTATATAATACCTAGTATGGATTATTTAAAAGAAAACTATAAAAAGATTAAAGGTATCTTTATTACGCATGGACATGAAAGTAATATGGGAGCTTTATCCGATATTGTGATGGATCTTCCTAATATTCCAATATATGGTTCTAAATTTACAATAGAAATAATTAAATTACAATTATTGAGTGATGGTATCAAAAAAGCTAATTTAAAGACAATAAGACCACATTTAAAATTAAATATGGGTAATTGTAGTGTCTTCCCAATTAGTGTTACACATTCTATTCCTGATTGTTTCTGTTATGTATTAAATACACCAGATGGATCTATTGTTTATACAGGAGACTTTATCTTTGATCCAGGTCAAAGTGGTTTCTATGGAACAGATATTGGTAAATTAGCTTATATTGGTAAACAAAATGTTCTATGTTTAATGAGTGAAAGTTTGTACGCTAATAAAAGAGGATTTACAAGTCCTAATCATAAAGTAAATAGATATATTAGAACAGTTCTTCATGATAATCCTAATCGTATTATTATGAGTGTTCTACCAGCACATATTCTTCGTTTACAAGAAATCTTTGATGAAGTATCAAAGACAAAAAGAAGAATTGTTATTATGGGTAAAAGCTTACAAGATATGATTAGTATGGCAAGACGTGAAGGATACTTATCAATTGATAATAGTAAGATTGGTGACTTAACTAATCTAAATGATAAAGGTATTATTATCCTAATTAGTGATGGTAAAGAAAAACCATATATGAATCTAGAACGCATTATTAAAGGTACTGATAAATATATTAAACCAATCCCTAATGATACGATCTTCATTACGGAACCAATGTATTTGGGAGTAGAGAAGAGAATGGTTCAAATAATGGATGATATTGCTAAAGCAAATATGAATGTTATTAGCTTAAATGGTAAAATTCATTTACTAGAACATCCATCAAGAGAAGATTTAATGTTAATGATTAACTTAATGCAACCAAAGTATTATTTTCCTGTTAAAGGTGAATATAAAGAACAATATGCGAATGCTGATATTGCTAATCAAACTGGTATTCCAAAAGAAAACATTATTTTAAAGCTTAATGGTGATGTGGCAACATTTGTTGATGGTGAGTTAACTGAAGACTTAGAACATATTAATGTTGATGAAGTATTAATTGATGGTAAGAGTCAAAACGATATTGGTGAACTTGTTCTTAAAGATCGTGAAATGTTAGCGGAAAATGGTATTGTTATTGTATGTTGTACATTAAATAAAGAAACAAAAGAAATAATTGCTGGACCTGAAGTCTTAACAAGAGGATTCATCTATGTTAAAGATAATATGGATGTTCTTGCTGAAAGTCAAAAGATATCAGAAGAAGTAATTAAGAATAATACCTTACCAGGAACAAAAGTTGATTATAATCAAATTAAACAAGAAATAAGAGATGCTTTAGGAAGATACTTCTATACTGAAACGGAATGTCGACCAATAATCATTACAGTTATGCAAGAAGTATAAAGACTAATTATTTAGTCTTTTTTTCTTGACATAAATTATTTATTAATTAAGCAAAAATGTTATAATTAATAATAGTGTAGGTGAATATGATATTTAGTAGTTTAATCTTTTTATTTATGTTTTTACCACTATTTTTATTAATATATTATATTGTACCTTTTAAGTATAAAAATATAGTTATATTAATATTTAGTTTAATCTTTTATGCCTTTGGTGAACCAGTATATATATTGTTACTATTATTTTCATCATTCATTAATTATGTTGGTAGTAATATCATATTTAAAAGTAATAATGATAAAAAAAGAAAGATTGCCTTTATCACTACCATTATTATTAATTTATTATTACTTGGTATATTTAAATATGCAAACTTTGTCGTTAATAATTTGAATTTATTAGGCTTAGAAATAGAAGAACTAAATATTGCACTTCCTTTAGGAATTAGTTTTTTTACTTTCCAAACAATGAGTTATACGATTGATATATATAGAAAAAATGATATTGTTCCTGATAACTTTATTAATTTCTTAACTTATGTATCAATGTTTCCACAGTTAGTTGCAGGACCAATTGTAAGATACAAAGAAGTAAGTAATGAATTAAAGAAAAGAGAGATCAAGAAAGATAATTTTTATGATGGCTTTATTGTTTTCTTAAAAGGATTATTTAAGAAAGTATTACTTGCTAATAATATAGGTTATATCTTTTCATTAATTACAAAAGATATTAATAGTATTTCTCTTTTAACAGCTTGGTTAGGTATTATATCTTTTGCACTTCAAATATATTATGATTTCTCAGGTTATTCTGATATGGCGAAAGGTATTGGAAGAATGTTAGGATTTAATTATCCTGATAACTTCAATTATCCTTATATTGCTGATTCTATTACTGATTTTTGGAGAAGATGGCATATCACTTTATCAACATGGTTTAGAGATTACGTTTATATTCCTTTGGGCGGTAATAGATGTAGTAAGATTATTAATATTAGAAATATTTTAATAGTATGGTTATTAACAGGTATCTGGCATGGAGCTAGTTGGAATTATTTATTATGGGGTTTATATTTTGGAATCATTTTATTAATTGAAAAATTCTTATTAAAGAATGTATTAGAGAAACTTCCAAAAGTTATTAAACATATTTATGCAGTTATTTTAATCTTAATAGGATGGGTTATCTTTGCTTTTGAAGATATTAGTGATGGTATTACTTATTTACAAAAGATGTTTATTAATGGAAATATTCTTGATAATCATTTTATCTTTTATATTAGAAATTATTATATTTTCTTTATCTTTGGTATTTTATTCTCAATGCCTATTATTAAGAGAATTAAAAGGAATAAAGTTATTAACATATTAATTGTTATTATAGTTACCTTCTTATTTATATTAACCGTATCAAGTTTAGTTGGAGATAGTTATAATCCATTCTTGTACTTTAGGTTTTAGGAGGAGTTATGAAGAAAATAATTACATTAGTAATCAATATATTTATTGTTATTATGACTATTCTTTTTATAGTCCTTCCCAAGATTAGTTTCTCAAGTAATGAAAATAGATATTTACAAAAATTTCCAATTATTGAGATATCAAATATTTTAAGTGGTAAATATATGAGTGAATTAACAAACTATATTAGTGATCACTTTCCACTTAGAGAAGAATTATTAAGTCTAAAGACAAATATTTATAAAAGAATTGGTATTAATCGCCAGAATGATGTTTATTATGCTGATGATTACTTAATTGATGAATACAAAAAACCAAAAAATAATGAGAAAATCGTTAGAGTAGTTAATAGGTTTATTGATAATAATAAAGGTATTAACTATGATTTTATGTTAGTACCTACTAGTTCATATATTCTATCTAATAAGTTATCTAAGTATAATTTAAACTATGATCAAGAGGAAACAATTAAGTATTTTAAAGATAATTTAAATGCCAACTTTATTGATGTTAGTAAGACCTTACTAGATAATAATGACAAATATATTTATTATAAAACAGATCATCATTGGACTACTAAAGGAGCTAATTTTGCTTATTTAGAATATTGTAAGATTAAGAATTTTGTTTCAAAAACCTTTGAGTATGAAGAAGTATCTAATGAGTTTTATGGAACAACATATTCTAAAGTAATTGATAATAGTCTTAAACCAGATTCTATTGATAAGATAATAGATAATAGTAAGTATGTTATTAACTATAATGGTACTGTTTCCAATAGTTTATATAATGAAGATTATCTATCTCTAAAAGATAAATATTCATACTTTTTAAATGGTAATCAATCATTAATAACAATTTCAAACTATAATGCTAGTAGTAGTGATACCGAACTATTAATAATAAAAGATAGTTATGCTAATTCTTTTGTTCCATTTATTGTAAGTCATTATCACAAAATCCACGTTATAGATCCAAGGTATTATAAATTAAAAATAAGTGATTATATTAAAGAAAATAATATAAATAACGTCTTATTCTTATATAATATTGGAACAATTGACGAGGATTTAGGAATTTTAAGTATTAGTTAAAAAAATATGATATAATCTATTATGGTAGGTTATGATAATGAAACGTAAAAAGAAATATCGTATAAAAATATGTCCTTTATTATCACTTATCTTTTTTATCTTTGGTATAGCGTTTATTATCATGCCATTCTTTTTAATAAAAATTAATTTATATGGCGATGAGACGATTGTCTTAGATTACGGAGAGAAGTATAGTGAACCCGGTTTTCGTGGTGATATCTTAGATAGTGACATTACTAAAGACATTAAAATGAATGATAATATTGGTAAAAATGTTGGTAGTTATACGGTTAACTATATATATCGAAGTCTTTTATATAATAAAAAAGTAACCCGTAAAGTTGAAGTTAGAGATCTATCTAAACCAACTATTACATTAGTTGGTGATGAAAACTTTGAGGTTACTATTAATACAAAATATGTGGAACCTGGATATCAAGCAATTGATAACTTGGATGGCAATGTTACAGATAAAGTAATTGTTACTGATAATATTGATACTAGTAAATTAGGAGATTATAAAGTAACATATGAAGTTACTGATAATGCTGGTAATAAAGAAACAGTTACTAGAAATGTTAAAGTTGAAAGAGTACGACCAACACAAATGAGTATTAAAGATTATACATTAGAAGGTTGGTATTCGGATGTTTATTTAACAAAGACTAAGAATAAAGGTGATACATACTTTGATAAAATTAAATTAGTAGGTGACTCTAACTTAATGTATTTTTATCAATATGGATTAAGTAAGGATGGTAATACATGGGCAATACCTTGTCTACATGCTGAATCAATGTTTACCAAGAAACTTAATGTATATGGTACTGGTCAAGAGATGAAACTACTTGATGCTGTTACTAAATATAAACCAGAAATTATCTTAATCAATTTTGGATCATTTAGTACAAGTTGGATTAAAAAAGATGTCTTTCTTAAAAATGCTAATGACTTAATTAATAAGATAAAAGAATTAAGTCCTGATACAAAGATTATCTTAACAACGATATATCCTATTGCTAAATGGTTAGATAATAATAAATTTAGTCAAGATACAATTAATAAATATAATTTTTATATTTTAGAGATGGCTCATGAAAATAATGTTAAATTTTTAGATATTGCAAGCATTCTTAAAGGTAATGATGGCTATGCAGCATCTAATTATATTCAAAATGATGGATATCATTTTAATTGGTATGCTAATTATGCCATAAAAGAATATATTAAAACACATGCTATAGAGGAGGGATAATAATGAAAAAAGTATTATTAGTGTTATTAATGTTTTTATTTATTGTAGGTTGTGGTAGTACAACGAATAATGAACTAGATATGGATAAAGCTAGTTTAGCTATTGAAAAAAGATTAAATAATATGGTTAAAATAGAAGATACTACTTTAACAGATGCTTATAACTTAGATTTATCTAAAATGGATAAATGGATTTTTAAACAAAATGAAGAAGGAGACTTATACGCAATTATTAAAACAAGTAATAAAACAGAAGTTAAGAATGCTATGAAAGATTATTTTGCTAAAGTAAAGGATTTTAATTCTTCTTATTCCCCAGAAAGATTGGAAATATTAGAGAATCGTTTAGAAAAGACATTGGGTGATTACCTAATATATATTGTAGCCCGTGATAATGAAAGTATATATCAAGATATTTTAGATACAATGAAATAAGTAAAATAATTTGAAAAGAGACTATAAAAAGTCTTTTTTTTGTTGTAAAATGATATATGGTGATAGATATGAATCAAAGATATCATTTATCCTTTTTATTAACAGAAGATGGAATTAATGGCATCGATTTAATTAGTTTTAATAAATTAATTGATTTAGATAACTATGTTAAAGAGAATTTTTTATCAACCGTTGATGTTCGTAAGAAATTTGATCAAGATATCAGTGAATTCTGTCTTGATAATAGAGAGTTTATTCAAGATGAAAACAAAAGAAATAGACGTAACTGGACAGGAATGATTGTTGTTACTTTCCCTGAATATAAAAAGAATACTGAAACAGGTCAAAATGAACTTAAGTTTATAAGATTACCAATGTTATATAAAGATGGTAAACAATTAAAACCCAAAGAAGAATGTATTGATATTATAAGAGAAAAAGTTAAAGATTGTGAGATTGTTAAACAGATAATGAACGAAAGATGGTTCTTAATATCTGAAAATGAAAGACATTATTTAAATGGTGCATATCATTTTATTAATGGATATCAACATGATAGTTTTGAAGAAAAACAATTCTATGACTTTGGTTATGTATTTTGTAGACGTCTTGAAGTATTAAGTGAAGATGTTGCGTATTACTATTTAAGATGTTTAGGCAATATATGTGACTTATATGAAGGTAGGAATAAAACGCAAGTTAATGTAACTAGTGTAAAATCTAAAAGAGTAGGTTCACTAAGTAAGGTAGTAGTCGTTAAGAGATTAACTAAAAAAGAAAAACAAGAACTTGCAAAAATTGAACAAGAGGAAGAAGTTGTGTTTTCTGAAAATGCACCTGATGAATTTAAATATATTTTCAATAAAGCCCGTGAAACAGGTGACTATGATACGTTATATAATATGTATTCAATAGATGAAATAGATCGTTATGTAATACAAGGAAAGAGGAAATAAGATGTACAAAATAATGGATGGCAATGAAGCATGTAGTTATGTTTCATATAATTTTACAGAAGTAGCAGGAATATATCCAATTACCCCTGCAAGTCCAATGGCAGAAAATGTCGATAAAGATAGTTCTAAAGGAAGAAAAAATTTCTTTAATAATACGGTTAAAGTAGTAGAAATGCAAAGTGAAGCAGGAGCTATAGGTATGGTTCATGGTTCACTATTAAGTGGTGCATTAACAACTACTTATACAGCATCTCAAGGATTATTATTAATGATTCCTAATATGTATAAAATAGCTGGTGAACAATTACCACTAGTTATTAATGTAGCTAGTAGATCACTTGCTACTCATGCATTATCTATTATGGGAGATCATCAAGATATTTATGCAACAAGAGCAACAGGCTTTGCTATTTTAGTTAATAGTTCTGTACAAGAAGTAATGGATCTAACTAGTGTTGCGCATTTATCTGCAATTAAAGGAAAAGTTCCTTTTATTAACTCTTTTGATGGCTTTAGAACAAGTCATGAACTTCAAAAGATAGAAGTAATTGATTTAGATAAGATTAAAGAATTATTACCAAAGAAAGAATTAGAAGAATTCCGTAATCATGGTATTAATATAAATGATCCAGCTACCTTCGGTACTAGCCAAATGGATGATGTTTATTTCCAAAATACCGAAGCAAGAAATAGTTATTATGATAAATTACCAAGTATTGTTAATGACTATATGCAAGAAATTAATAAGATAACAGGTAAGAACTATAAACCATTTAACTACTATGGTAGTATGAAAGCTAAAAACGTTATTGTTGCTATGGGTAGTGTATGTGAAACTATTAAAGAAACAATTGATTATTTAGCAAAAGAAGAGAATATGGAAATAGGTTTACTTGAAGTACATCTATATCGACCATTCTCAAGTAAATATTTCTTAGATGTATTACCTAAAACAGTTGAAAATATTGCAGTACTTGATCGTACTAAAGAGTTTGGAGCAGGTGCACCACTTTATCTTGATGTTATTAGTGTTATTAAAGAAAATAATCGTAACATTAATGTTGTAGGTGGACGTTATGGATTATCTAGTAAAGATACAACACCACGTGATATTAAAGCTGTTTATGATATGCTAAATGGCGAATTAAAGAATAATTTCACAATCTCTATTGTTGATGATGTAACTAATCTATCTTTACCAACAAGTGACTTTGTTATTCCTAGTGATAACTATGAAATGGTTATCATAGGATATGGTAGTGATGGTATGGTATCAGCATCAAAAGATATCATGAAAATAACAGGAACTGGTTCTGAAGCTCATGTTCAAGGATACTTTGAATATGATTCTAAGAAGAGTGGAGGAGTTACTAAATCACATTTAAGATTTGGTAAAGATGATATTAGATCAACTTACTATGTAACTAATCCAAATACTGTTATTCTAACTAAAGAAAGTTACTTAGGTAAATATGATATTATCTCTGGTATTCGTGAAAAGGGAACATTTATTTTAAATACATCTAAGACTAAAGATGAAGTATTAGATTTACTAAGTGGTAAAGAAAAGAACATCTTAAAAGATCGTAAGATTAATTTCTATATTGTTGATGCTAATAACTTAGCAAATGAAGTAGGGTTGGGCAATAAAATAAGCTCTATTATGGAAATATGTATCTTTAAAATATGTAAGATAATTGACTTTAATTATGCTAAAGAAGAAATAAAGAAAAGTTTAACAGCTAAATTTCAAAATAAAGGTGGAAATGTTTTAGAGAAGAACTTAGTAGCAATCTCTAAAGCAACAGATAATATTGTTAAAGTAGAAATAAAAGGTAAATATCAAGAAGTAGATACTGATAAAGATTTAGATATGTTTAGTATCCTTGATAAACGTATGGGTAATACTTTACCAGTAAGTAGTTTTGTGAAGACTAGTGATGGTAAAACAAATCCTTCTCAAAGTTCATTAGAAAAGAGATTTGCTAGTACAATTGCACCAGTATGTAATAAAGAAAATTGTATTATGTGTAATATGTGTTCACTTGTTTGTCCACATTCTGTAATTAGACCATTCTTACTTGATGAAGTAGAATTTGCTAAAGCACCACAATCAATTAAAGATCGTTGTCAAGACGCGAAGATTGGTGGTATTAACTATAAATTCTTAATTATGAGTAGCATTGCTGATTGTACAGGTTGTAAGTTATGTGAAAGTGTTTGTCCTGGTAAAAAAGGTGTTAAAGCTATTACCATGGAAAGTGTTGAAACACTAAAGAGTACAGGATACTTAGAAGACTTAGATTATTTAGAAAAGAATATTACGCATAAAGAACCAATGAATCGATTTACGATTAAAGGTAGTCAATTTATTGAACCAAAGATTAAATTCCCAGGTGCTTGTGCAGGATGTGGTGAAACACCATATCTAAAACTTATGTCACAATTATTTGGTGAGAATTTAGTAGTTGCTAATGCTACGGGATGCTCTTCAATTTATTCAGCGAGTTACCCATCAACAGCATATAGTGCTCCATGGGCTAATAGCCTATTTGAAGATAATGCGGAATTTGGTATGGGTATGTATGTAGCTGATACTAAGATGAAAGAAAATATTAAAGAAATTCTTCAATCTAAACTATCTACAGCAACTGATGATGAAATTGAATTATATGAAAGATATTGTTCAGATCTTAATAAAGAAAATAGTGAAGAATTATATAACTATGTTGTTGATAATAAGATTGAAGACTTATTACCACTTAAAAATTTCATAAAGAAGAAAACATTCTTTATCGTTGGTGGTGATGGATGGGCATATGATATTGGTTATGGTGGTATTGATCATGTTCTATCTGGAAACTCTGATGTTAATATCTTAGTTCTTGATACCGAAGTATATAGTAATACTGGTGGTCAAGCATCTAAATCAACAAGAATGGGTGCTGTTGCTAAATTTGCATCTAGTGGTAAAGAAAACAATAAGAAAGATTTGGCAAAGATTGCCTTAGTATACCCAAATGTATATGTCGCAACTATTTCCTTAGGAGCTAATCAAAATCAAGCAATTAAAGCCTTTGATGAAGCTGTTAAACATCATGGACCAAGTATTATAATTGCTTATGCACCTTGTATCGCACATGGAATTATTAAAGGTATGACAAGTTCAATTGCTGAAGAGAAGGATGCCACTGATTCAGGTTACTTCCCATTATTTAGATATAATCCTGATACTAAAGAATTCTTAATGGATTCTAAAGCTGATTTCTCTAAATACTATGAATTTATTAGTGGTGAAGATAGATATCGTAGTCTAAAACAAATAAACCCTGATAATTATCATGAATTACTAGAGGGAAATAAAGTGAATTCTGAAGAACGATATAGTTCTTTAGAAGCCCTAAATACTAAAGAAAATTAACATAAAACTTCTATCATTTGATAGAAGTTTTTTACTCTTTATTATTACATAATAAAAAATAGCAAATTACTCTTTTATTATTTGACAAAATAAGATAAAATAGATAATAGAGGTATAGTCTATGAGATATGAAATTGATACTGCTAAATTATCTGATGCAAAACGAAGAATGCGTGAAGAAATAGATGAGATAGCTGAATTATGTACTGAATGCTATAGAAAAATTGATGAATCAAAAGAAGTTTTTGATACACCAACTTCAAAAATGTTTCGTGATAAAGCTAATGACATAATATTACAAGGTCAACAATATATCGATGGTACTGTAAAACCTTTTATTGAAAGTTTAGATAAAGTTACTAAACAATATGAAGATATGATTACAGAAATTCATAAATTAACAGAAAACTTAAGGTGATTTATATGAAGTATTATGTAAGAATGGATAAATTAAAAGAAGAAGGGGAAAGCATAAGAAAATTTGCTAGAGAAAAGATTGACTATAAAGTTGATCATCTTTCAAAACTTAGAAGAGATATTGGATGGATTAGTCCAGCTTCTGAAGACTTCGATTATATTTATAAAGAAATGGTTGATAAATTATTTGATTTGGGAACCGTAATGGAAAAACTAGGATCTTTCTTGGAATACAGTTCAGAACATTATGGAGAAACTAATGAACAGGTAATTAGTGACTGGCAAGCATTAATGGAAGAATTAGATGCGCAAAGACAAGCTGAAAGAGCAAGAATGCAATAAGATGAGGTGATTGTATGCCATACGTATACAAAGATAGATTTAGCGAATATTATGAAGAATGCAAAGAATTACAAGAAAAATGTCCGGGTATTTATTCATCGATCAATGGTGTTCAAACATCACTTGATGCTTTAGAGGGTCAAATTAAGGAGACAGCTCTTTTAGTACCACGATTTGGTGATGAGTATGATTCGTTAGGAATGAATACAAAAGTAAATATCGAAGCGATAGGAACACAGGTAAAAGAAGCAAGTCAAAAGTTGGGCTTTGTTAATGGTGGTGGTCCTGAGAGTTCAACTTACTATAAAGATGCTAAAGAAAAGGATGATAAGGTTACCGAAGCTAATAGACGTTTAGCCGAGGAAAGATTAAATAGAAGAATTCAAAATCAAAAGAAAATGGAAGAAGCAGCAGTGGATATGCTTCAATAGAGTGAGGTATAAGTATGTATAATGGTGCATTAATTGATGCGGATAAAATGGATTTAACTAATCAAGAGGTTGCTACAGCCGTTAAAGCGGCAGTTAATCAATTTTTTGTGGATGCCAAGAATGAACTAAAAAATAGAGAAAATGACATGTTTCAAGCAATTGAAAAATTAGAAGGAGCTTACACAAGAAGTGATGTTGAAAGAGTAGAAAAAAAGAAAAGTATTCTTTCTAATATTTTATTTATAATTGGTTCGGCATTTTCTCCAGAATTAACACCAACGGAGTTGTATGGTAAACAACACATGTCTAAAGATAGAAGAGAGAAAATGGAAAATTTTCACAAAGGCATAGCTGATAGAATTAAAGATGTTAATGGTCGTTTGGATAAATTCCATGGATTCTTAAACTATCTTGATAAAATTCAAAGTGAAGTTTTATCTGATGAACAAAAATTGACTGTTTTTATAAAAAGCGCAGCAAATGCATATAGAGATAATCAATTTAAAGCAGAGCTAGTTGATACAGGATTCTTTTTCCGTACATTAGTACATTCAGGATATGTTAAAGAGTCAGAAATAAAAGAGTTAGCTGCTTGTGGTATTAACTTGCGTGGTAATACTTTACAAAGTTCTTTTGCAAGATTTAATGAATGGTATGTAAAAAGCATTGGTAGTAATACAATGCAAAAATAATAAATAAAAATGCAACATGGTAATACACGAATAGAATTGGTTGGTGACAATTATGGCGACAATAATTTATGATCCAAATGAAGGTCAATTTATCGATAAAGATACTGATGAATATGTATTTGAGGATTTTGATGGGCCATCAAGGGAATATTTAAGAAAAATAGTAGAACAATACGATGAATTAGAATGTGTAAGTGCTGGACATGGATATGTTGAATTTCATAATCCTAATTATCGTGATGGTGATAATATATCTTTTTCAGCGCATAGTTCTGAAAATCCCCGAATGATAGAAGAAAAAGTTAAATCATATCAATCAGGTACCTATGATCCATATGAAGAAGATCGAGCACTTTATGCTGCGAATGGTGTACCTGCTCCAGATTATATTGGAGATAAACCTTCTGTCGATTATGATTATGAGATAAAGAATTACTATTTAGAAAAAACTGGTCTTGATGACCCTACATTAAGAATAGAAATTGATGATGCTGGATATGCTCATATATATTCTGGTTATCACGAAATTGCAAAGTCTGATCAAGTTGTTGAGTCTAAAGCCGATGTAATGCGATTTGTTAGTAATCAAGTTGATACTGTAAAGGATTATTCAACGAGTCATAATGAAGCATTATTCAGTGGCGAAAACTTTGATAGTACTATTTCATATCATACTGCTGATGGTGAAGAACATAAAATCACTTTGAGTAGTTCAGAAATGGAAGAATACTTAAAATTATCTGAACAAGATAGAATAAGTTATCTTAAAAACAAAACGTTAAATTCTTATAAGATTTCTGATCCAAAATCTGATGCATCATATATTTATAAAATTTATGATGGTATGAGTGATGCTCCAATAGGTACCTATACTCTTTCTGAAGAAGAATATATCGAATTTCTTAACAGTGATATGAATCTTCACGATTATCTAACGAAGAAATACAATATTCCTTCTTCTTCAGAATGGTATTCTGAAGAAGAGATACAATATAATAAAATATCTGTTAATTATACAAATGATTTAGGAGAAACGGGTACATATACTTTTACTAGTGATGAATGCTATAAAATGATTAATGATATGCCCGATAAATATTTAGTTGAATATTTGGACAAAAAAGGTTTCAAGCCAATAAAAATAGAAAAAGAATTTGATCGCGAAAATAATAAGATTAAAATCATTTATATAGATGAAACTGGACGTAGAGAAACAAAAGTATTTGATATGCGTAATCCAGATTCATATCTTACAAAAAGATTTGCTATACACGAATATAAAACAGGTACTGATATAGACCGTGTTGATAGTAGTAAACATATAATTACTTTTGATGATGGCCGTACAATTGAATTAACCGAGGAACAATATGCAGAATATATAAAACAAGGTTCTGATTATTTAATGCAATTCCCTGCTTATAAAGAAAGTATAATTACAACTATATTGAATAACACTTTTGAAGGGTCATTTGATGTTAGACGAGAAATGATTGATGGCAAAGAATACTATTTAATCATTTCTGGTGGCGAAATCATTAAAAAAATTCCGATTGATGAGATAACTAATGATGAAGGAAATCTTGATGCTCAAAAATTAGTTGACCTTGTTCAAGAAGATACTCCAGAGGATAAATTAAATAGAAGGTCTTATGATCAAAGTGCAAGATTCGAATTTTCAAAATATTTAATATCATTTGATGATGAACAAGAATATAAAAGCATTGTTAGTAGGTTAAAATCTACATGTAGTGAAATAACTGGTTATGCAGGTGATCTTAATGGTATTAGTGGCGAACTTAGTTTTTCACCAGGTAGCGCTAGTGCATTAAGTGATGTTGCTAGTAGTTTAACCAGTGTAGCTCAAGATGCTGATTATTTAGAAAGTGCTGTTGATAAAACAGTAAATATTTATAGATCATGTGATTCTGATTTAAGAGATGTTTTTGAAAGCGGAATCATTGATGATATTTTTAGAAAAGCAGGATTATTCGTATATGATAAACAAAAGGGTATTGCAACAAGAAATGAATCAGACCATGCTAATAGACTTAATATTCATGATAAAGAAACATATTTAGGTATACTTCATGATGCAGCAACAAAATATGAAGCAGATTTAAAACAAATGGCTGAAGACTGGAAAAGATGGAATGATAAAGGTTGGAAAATGGATGAGGAGACCTATAAACGTCTTTGTAAAGAAGCTGGTGGCGATATCTTGGGTTGCACAGACTTTGAAGATTACAAGAAAAAATATGGAGATTATATAAATCCTACTTTAATATCACATTTGGCAGGTACTGCTGGTAATCCAAATATATCTGAAGAAAAACAGTCAGAAATGGAGGAAAGATTCTATAATTGCTTAAAAGCACCTGATGGTAGTACTCCATCTGATTATGATAAATATACTTATACCGCTGCAGTTACACTTACTCCAGAAGGTATTGTTGGTATAAATAATATTAAAAACTATATTCAACACGAACGATATTTTTCAGTAGCCTTATCTGATACATTTGCAGATAATCTTGATTATATTAGAAAAAATGCTGAGGCTTGGACAGATGATGATTGGGCTGAATATATTGAAAAATTTGGTCTTGATTCGAATGTTGCTTTAATTAAAAATACTCCGCCATATCAGTTGGCAATGCTACAAACGTTGGGTAATTACGATTATGCACAACGAATAAGCGAGAACTATGCTGAGTTGTCTGATGAAAGATTATTAAATCAAAAAATAGAGTTTTTAAAAACTATTGATCCAAATTTCTATGAGTGGGATAAAAATCAATTAGATGCCATGTATTATGGAAAGAATTATGCTGACTATTTTGGTAATAATTGGGAAGAAGAAATCAATTCAAGATATAACGATTTTTTATCAAAATTTAACATTAGAGATGGTGAAACAGCATTATTTGATTATGAAAAATATATCATCGGTGATTCAGTAAGAAAAAGAAAAGCTCGTGAAGCTGGTATGAATGAACTTTCTAGATGGAATGATGGTAATATTCCGCTTGATGCTTTATGTCAGCAATTTGCTAGTTCATTAGTAGATAATACAGTTGGTGGTATTGCAAACTTAATAGATCCAAGTTATATGACGTTACTTTCAGAAAATGCATATAAAACACAATATATGTTGGATTTAATAGCGGACTCTCGTAATCCTCAAAACGTTGCCTTAAAATATAGTAAAGGTGAGATTTCTGAGAATCAATATAAATTATTACAACATTTATCAACTATAGGTATAAAAGATGATTTAGGTAATACTATCACAAATTCATATGCATTTATGGAAGTTGCTGGTAAAATTACTGGTTCACTTTTACTAGCAAAAATAAGTCAAGGATCTAAAGCTATGAAATATGCTATTAAAGCATTAAAGGCTTTAAATAAAGGTGGTAAGACATCGGCATCATTGTATGGTAAAGGTATTGATGAAAATTCAGCAAGATGGCTTGGTCTTATTAATGCTGGAACAATTTTTGCAGAATCAGCAGTCCTTGGTAATTTAGCAAGTAAAATATGGCCAGAATTGCCAGATAAAGGCGAGATGGAAAAGGAATTGTTTGGTGAATCTCCAGAACAACTAACGGATAACATTGAACAAGCTGCATTAGAAGGTAGTCAAATCTTTGATATGGACATCGACGAATATGTAAGTTATGCGGATAAAGCATATAGATTTATCTATGACAATTATGATATTGTATCTAAAGTTGATCAGTGGGGTCTTACTGAACTTCGTAATTATGCAGAAAAAGGTACAGGTTTATCTAACCCTGTTATGGGTCTTTGTGTTTATGGCTTGGGTATGTTTGGTGGCTATGAAGGTGGTCAATCTATGCAAGTATTTGATCCATATGCAGCATATCGTAACACAGAAGGTGTTGATCTTGGTAAAATTGGGACTGGTTATATGGAAAAGAATATCGAAAAAGCAGGCGAAGAATTACAAAAACTTGATTTCACAAGATCAGATCAAGGTTATGGTCTAGAATACATTAACGATGTCTTCTTAGAAGAATGGTTTAAGAGTCTAGGAAATTGATAAAATAAAGATTGATTTTATATCAATCTTTTTTTGTTTGTGATATACTTTAAGAGTAGGTGACTTATGAAAAAAAGAGTTATTGTTGATGATCTTGAAATTGTTGAAGACAAGAAAGATAGTAAGTTTAAATCATTTATTAAGAATTTAGAATATTCTAAGACAATTAAGAGATTTTTATTATTCTTTGTATCAATTCTTTTCTTAGAATTTATGTTTTCATTTTTCATTTTTGATACCTTTTATAAAGAGAGTGTTATTAATATCTTTCTATATAGTTTAATGGCATCTAGTATCTTATCTCTTTTATCAGGTTTCTTTAAAAGCAAGGGTAATAGAATAGTGATAAGTATATTACTAGGTATATTAGGATTCTTATTTTGTGTTCAATTAGTATTCTACAGTGCTTTTAAAACATTCTTTTCATTTACAATCTTAGGATTAGGAGATCAGATAGAATCATTTATTGGTCAAACAATTAAGATTATTATTCAAAATATCTTTTATATTATTATTTTATTCTTACCATTTATTTTATATTTAATATTTAAAAAGAAATGGGATTATGGAAGAAGTAAGATTAATAGTTATATTACGTATGTACTTATCTTTTGTGTATCACTATCATTATTCATCTTTCATATGAATAAAACAAAGAAAGTAGACTCTGGTACATATAGTTTATATCATGATGTTAATTCAATTGAACTTAATATTGAAAAACTTGGGGTACTTAATAGCTACTCGTTAGATGTTTATCGAGCTATCTTTGGCTTTGAAGAAAAGATTGTAGAAGTTAAAGAAGAAAAGAAAGTAGAAGATACAATTATTAAGTATGAAAAAAATACTTTAGAGATTAACTTCGATAAAGCAACAAGTAATAATGAAATTAAAAAAATTAATGATTATATGAAGAATGAAGAAGGTACTGATAAGAATCAGTATACAGGTTTATTCAAAGATTATAATTTAATTTATATTACAGCTGAGAGTTTCTCCCAACTTGGTGTATCGGAAGAATTAACACCAACATTATATAAATTAACACATACAGGATTTATTTTTGATAATTATTATACGCCTAATAACTTATCAACTATTGGTGGTGAATTCCAAAGTTTAACAGGTTTATATCCTGATTCAAGTATTTTATCTAAATGGCGTACAGGAAGTAATTATTTCCCTTATGGCTTGGGTACCGTCTTTAAAGGATTGGGTTATAAAACATATGCTTATCATAATAACTGGTATGCTTTCCAAGATCGTAATAAATACCTAAAGAGTCAAGGATTTACTAATTACTTAGGTTGTTATAACGGACTAGAGAAACGTATGAATTGTAAGTCATGGCCTGAGAGTGATGATGAAATGATTAAAGTAACTGTTAAAGATTACATTAATAATGAAGAACCATTCATGGCTTATTATATGACGGTGTCGGGTCACTTTGGTTATACTTGGGATGGTAATGCCATGTCCTCGAAGAATAGAAAATATGTTAGGAATCTAAGTGGTGCAACAGAAAGTGCTAAAGCTTATGTTGCAACACAAATTGAACTTGATAGGGCACTAGAAAGATTATTAAATGAGTTAGAGCAAGCTGGTAAACTTGATAATACCGTAATTGTTCTATTAGCTGACCATTATCCTTATAACTTGGATTTAAAATCAGTTAATAGTATTTCTAGTTATCAAAGAGATAGTATCGTTGAAGTTAATCATAATTCCTTAATATTATGGAATAATAAAATAAATGATATTCATATTGATAAAGCATGTATGTCGAGTGATGTCTTACCAACAGTCTATAATTTATTTGGTATTGATTATGACTCAAGATTATTTACAGGACGTGATATTCTATCTACAAGTAGTGGCTTAGCTATCTTTAATAATCGTAGTTGGGTATCAGATAAAGGAACATACTTTGCAAACTCTAAGAAGTTTGTTCCTAAGGATGTTATGGAAAATCAAGATGAATATGTTAAAAATATAAATGCAATCGTTAATAATCGTTTAAATATAAGTAAGTTAATTCTTAAAAATGATTATTATAAGTTTTTATTGAAATAGGAGGTTTTTATGGATAAAGAATTAGAACGTGCATTAAAATTAGAGAGTAAAAGACAGGTTGATAATATAGAACTTATTGCTAGTGAGAATTATGCATCAAAATATGTTAGAAAATTACAAGGAAGTATTCTTACTAATAAATATGCCGAAGGATATAGTGGTAAAAGATATTATGGTGGATGTGAATACATTGATATCTTTGAAAATAAAGCTATTGAATATGTAACAAAGTTATTTAAAGTAAAATATGCTAATGTTCAACCACATAGTGGTAGTAGTGCAAATATGGCTGTATATCGAGCATTACTTAATCATGGTGATAAAGTAATGGGTATGAACCTTGCTGATGGAGGACATCTTACACATGGTCATCCACTAAGTTTCTCTGGTATTGATTATGAAATCGTTGATTATAAAGTAGATCCAAAAACAGGATTAATTAATTATGATGAAGTAGAGAAGATAGCAAAGCGTGAAAAGCCTAAAATGATTATTGCCGGAGCAAGTGCTTATCCTCGTAAAATTGATTTCAAGAGATTTAGTGAGATTGCTCATAAAGTAGGAGCAATACTAATGGTCGATATGGCTCATATTGCAGGCCTTGTTGCAACAGGCTTACATGAAAATCCATGCTTATATGCTGATGTTGTTACTAGTACGACGCACAAAACATTAAGAGGCCCTCGTGGTGGTATTATTCTTACTAATGATGAAGAAATCATTAAGAAGATTAATAAAACAGTTTTCCCTGGTATTCAAGGTGGACCGCTTATGCATGTTATAGGTGCTAAAGCAGAATGTTTCTATGAAGCATTAAAGCCTGAATTTAAAACATATCAAAAACAAGTTATGAAAAACATTAAAGCAATGAGTGATGAATTTATTAAGTTAGGTATGAAAATAGTATCAGGTGGTACGGATAATCATTTAATCTTACTTGATGTTTATAATTCTATTGGGATGACAGGTAAAGAAGCTGAAAAACTTCTTGATAAATGTCATATTACGGTTAATAAGAATACAATTCCAGGAGAAACCCTTTCTCCAATGAAAGCTAGTGGAATTAGAATAGGTAGTCCTGCTATGACAACAAGAGGACTTAATGAAAAAGATTTCGTTAAAATCGCTGATTACATCTATGAAATCTTAAAGAATAAAGATGATGAAAAGAAACTAAAAGAAGTTACTAAGAAAGTCTTAGAACTTGCAAGAAAATATCCTATAAATAATATTTAATAGATTGTAATATTTTAAGATAATGATATAATGAAAATAGAGGAGATGTTTTTATGACTAAAAGAAAAGTAATGAGTATTTTTGGAATGTTAATAATGATTGCTTTAATTGTTGTTACTTTCCTACCATTTGTATCAAGGGGTTCTGAATCATTAAGCATGTTTGAGTATTTTGAAGACTCACTAGGAGGAAGATTATGGATATCTATAATCATCATAGTAGAACTAGCATTTGGTCTACTTGCCTTCTTAATGCAACTATGTGGTTTAATCCAACATTCTAAGTTTGCATATTTCACATTAGGTTTCTATATCACTAACTTATTATCAGAAACAATTCTATTAATTGATAATGATTATTTTAGTTATGTTGAATATGGATATTGGATTGCAGTAGGATTAAGTGTAGTAGCATTTATCTTAGTATTTGTTAGTGGATTCTTAAAAAATGAAAAAGGTGCTAAGAAAGAAAAAAGAGTACCAATAAGATATGATACTAAGACAGGAAAACCTATTTACGAAGAATAGAATTTGACAAAAAGGTGAAAATTGTTATAATAAAAATGTAATTAAATCAATGAGATGGAGAAGTAGTTATTGATGCGACTTATAGAAAGTAACTGGTTGATGGAAAGTTATAGTTAATAAATAATGAATGGACCATTGAGAGATTTAGGGAATTAAGTATCTAAATACGGAAACTTACCGTTATATAAGTAATGTATGATAGTACATTTATTAGTGGCGATAGGTAACTCTTATTCTAATATGAATAA
>JAEEGL015588132.1_pt1 | contig 41654 bp, 31 predicted proteins | sample 9134231 | NCBI WGS metagenome assembly JAEEGL01 (sample SAMN16246548, study PRJNA631951) | gut metagenome | biome: gut microbiome; feature: rumen; material: fiber-attached | host: Bos | place: Iran: Karaj | collected 2018-10
CGTCGCAAGATATTCGTGGCCGGGCACTCCGCTGGCGGCTATCTGCTCGACATCATCGGACTCGACAAGCGCTGGCTGGCGAAATACGGCGTCGATGCCGACTCGCTGGCCGCCCTCGTGCCGTTCAGCGGCCAGTGCGTCACACATTATAATATACGTAAACAACAGGGCATCCCGCCCCTGCAGGCTACCATCGACCAGTACGCCCCGCTCACCTACGTCCGTGCTGATGCGCCGCCCATCGTCATCATTTCAGGCGACCGCGAGCTAGAGCTCTACGGCCGCTACGAGGAGCAGGCCTACTTCTGGCGCATGTTAAAACTCGTGGGACACAAGGACGTGACGCTCTACGAGATGCAGGGCTACGACCACGGTGCCATGCCTTTCCCTGCCTACAAAATCTTGAAGGATCATATTAAGCGACTGACGGAAAAGAACAAAAAATGAAAGAAAAGTAAACAAACTCACTACTATTTTTTGCATGCACCATTCAGATATGGACAACCAGCTCTGGCGTTTCGATATGCGCTTGACCTCTGGTCGCTTGCTACCTTGCAGTGGGCAACCCCTGCAAAGTAATCAAGACTCTATGAAAAGGAATGCATTGTAGCAGCCTGACCTCCATTACCATACCCAACAGGTTTATGGCATGGTAGTGAAGACAGTACACAATGACACAAAATGACAAATGACAAATGACATTTTGCGTTATTTTTATGATATCATCCCTCTAAAAATTGATTACATATATATATAATATATATATTATATATATATGTAAAAGCAAAAATCACTAAAATTGTCATTTGTCATTTGTCATTTGTCATTTGTCATTGTCGCAGAAAAACGCGTATAGACACATTCATCATGATTCGACAAAATCAAAACTAAACAGTGGAGCCATTCAATGACACGCTCCAAGTTCACACACATACGACATTGCACACCCCAAACTTTCTCGTACCGCAAGTGTATTGCAGAAGCAGCGGAATGACAAAATGACAAAATGACAAATGACATTTTGCGTAAAAAACATCATCGGCGTCATCACACCATAATGCCCATAAGCATCATCTTAAACCCAATAGGCGCCACTTATTGCGAAATAAGCGCCACTTATTACAAAATAAGCGCCACTTATTCATAACACCCCCACCATTATTTCTCTTCACCCCCTCTTCTTCGCCGAGGTATCTCGTATGATGAGTTTCTGGGGTACAATCTCGTGATAGATCTTGGTGTCGCCACCAATGGCACGGAGGAGGAGACGGCAGGCGGTCTGACCCATAAGGGTGGACTGGTCGGCAATGGCAGAGAGACGGGGAGTGACAAACGCGGCATGGACATCGTCGGTGAAACCGATAATGGCAACATCGTCGGGCATACGTAAGCCCATCTCCTACTGTGCACTTTTTTTCCCTCGCGAGTACACAAAAAGAACCATCCCCTTTGTGTATTTCATTATTATTTGTATCTTTGCAGGCAACTTTACAATTATGTCGATTATGAAGAAAATGATGCAATGGGTGCTGGCTGCCACCCTCGTATGCGGCGCAAGTGTGTTTACAGCATGTTCGGACGATGACGACTCTGTCACAGAGAAGGGACAGTTGCTCGAAGTGTATGACGTGCAGGGCAGCGCGGGCAAGGCCCGACTGACGGTTGACGGTAAGGTGCTGTTTGTCACCGACGTGTTTGTCGGAAAGAACGGTTTGGGCAAGACGGGCGAAGGCGACGGCAAGACCCCCATTGGCACGCTACGTCCGCTGACGGCTTTCGGCATCCAGTCCAATCCTGGCACCACGATGCCTTATATCAACGTGACGCCCACCACCTACGCCTGCGACGAGGACTGCGAGTACTACAACAAGATTATCGACACCGCCGAGACCAAGCACGATTGTAAGGGCGAGGAGATGTACTCCTACCAACCGCAGTATAACTACGGCATCGCCACCGACTTCAACAAGGAGTGCGTCTATCCCAAGGGTAGCGCCATCTTTATTCATGTGAAAGGCTCGAAGCCCTATACTGGCGGCTGCATTTCCTTCGACGAGGACCGTATGGTCGAGATTCTGAAGAACTGCGATATGTCGCTGGTCATCAAAATTACGGAATAATCCATCCCTCCTGTCAGCGGTAGCGCTTGATGAGGTTATAGGCGGTGTAGAGGCCCAGTTCGCCAGCCTTGCTCAGGTCGCTGACGCCGCCCGCCTTGTCGTCAGAGAGGATGCGGCAGAGTCCGCGGTTGTACCACGCCTCGGCCAGCTGGACGTCGAGCTCGAGGGCACGACCGTAGTCGGCGATGGCGCGGGCATAGTCCTGGCGCTGGGCATAGAGCGTGGCGCGGTTGTAGTAGAGGTAGGCATTCTGAGGATCGAGATGCAGGGCGTGGTTCAGGTCGCCGAGGATGCTCTCGGCAAGCAGGGCGTCGCCTGAGCCTGCCGAGCCCGCAGCCTTCGTGTCGGCCTGAGCGGCATTGGCAGCCAGGAACTGGTAACGCTTCGACTGACAGACGGCCCGCTGCCAAAGGGCAAGCACCGAGGTGCTGTCGGCCTGGAGACTGGTGCTGAGGTCGTCGATGGCACTCTCGAAGTTCTGCAGTTCGCTGTAGGCGACGGCACGCAACAGGTGGAGCGAGGCAGGAGACGACGGACTGATAGCGGCGCTGAGCGAGTCGATGTAGGCGAAGTAGACGGCAGACGCTGTCTCGTCGAGCTTCGACGGCGAGATGCTGAGATGCAGGCGGCGATGACGGCTCTGGCGGTTGAAGGCTTCGAGGTGGCGGTCGTAGACGATGCCCGTGCGCACCTCGCTGGCCGAGGGCTGGAAGGTGAGTCCGAACATGGGCAGCAGCGTCGCATCGGTCTGACGGTTCTGCACACGCCCGCGGTAGGGACTCTTGTAGTCGTGCTCGACATCCTCCTCGTCGGCTATGACAATCTGGTTATACTTCTCGGGGTCCTCATCGTCGCTACGACGGCGCATCTGACGACGGTTCAGGCGCGGCTGGCGACCGCCGTAGCGCTTGTCCATCTGGGCCTTGAGGATGCGGAATTCGTCGAGCTCGGCCTGCCGCGTCTGTCCCAGGCGGCGATAGCAGTCGGCACGATGCTGCAGTCCGAACCAGAAGTTAGGATACTCGGCAATGACCTTCGTATAGTCGCGGACGGCACCACGCAGGTCGCCCGTCTGCTCGAGCAGCAGGGCGCGGTTGAAGAGCGCCATCAGGTTGTCGGGCTCCAGGCGCAGCACGAAGTCGAAGTCCTCGATGCCGCGGTTGTCGTCGCCCACCTGGGCACGCAGCAGTCCGCGGTTGTAGTGGCCGAGGAAGTTGTTAGGGTCGATGTCGAGGGCGGTGTCGTAGTCGGCCATCGCGCCACGCAGGTTGTTCTGATTGAAACGGGCCAGGGCGCGGTTGATGTAGCTGGTAGCATGACGCGGCAGCAGGTGAATGGTCTTGTCGAGGAACTGCTCGGCGTCCTTCCACTCCTGCCGCGAGAGGCTGATGACGGCGCGGCCAGCCCACGTCTCGCCGTCGTAGGGGTCGAGCTCCAGGGCGCGGTCGAAGGCTTTGATGGCGGCAGCGGTGTCGGCCTGCAACAGATAGACCTCGGCCCTCATGGTGTAGCCGCGGGCGTAGGTAGACCAGCGGGTGAGCATCGTGTCGAGCTGACCTAAGGCGCGGTCGTAGTCCTTATTCTGTATGTGACAGAGCACGCGGTTGTGCCACATGCCCTGATTCTCAGGGTCGTAGCGCAGCGCCGTCGTATAGTCGGCAGCAGCCTCCGTGTAGCGCCCCAGACGGATGCGGCAAAGGGCACGCAGGTCGTAGATGCTGGTGACGTAGGGATTGCGCTTCTGAGCCTCGCTGCAGTCGGCCTCAGCGCCCGCGAAGTCGTCAAGATAGAACTTGGCCACCCCGCGGAAGAACCACGGCTCGAAGAGATAGGGCTTGGAGGCGATGGCCTGATTGAAATAGTGCATGGAGAGGACATAGTCCTCGTAATAAAGCGCCGACCGCCCCACACTAATCAGACGGTCGATGTTGTACTGCGCCGCAGCGGGGAGAGACGTGAAGACGAAAATCGAGAAATGAAAGATGAGAGATATGATTACCGGAACAACACGACGCCTGCCGGACATCTTCTTCATCCGAGAGCCATTGTCTGCAAAGAAACTAATCATATCCTTCATCTCTCACCCCGTCATCGCTCATCTCCTCACAGGTTTCGTCTTATAGCCACAACGATAGCGGCCCAGCGTCAGCGACTTGAGCTTGCTCTTGATGAGCTGACGGCGGAGGGGAGAGATACGGTCGATAAACATGTGGCCATCAAGATGGTCGAACTCGTGCTGCATGACACGAGCTAGGTAGCCCTCGACCCACTCGTCGTGGGGCTGGAACTGCTCGTCCTGCCACTGCACATGAATGCGCGTGGGACGCACCACCTTCTCGTGGATGGCAGGCAGCGACAGACAACCCTCCTCGCTCGATGAGGTCTTCGACTCGTCGCGCTCGATGATGTGGGGGTTGATGTAAACCCGACGGAAGCCCTTGTACTCAGGCAGGTCGTCGCTCAGCACGTCGAGGTCGATGACCGACAGGCGGATGGCGCGGCCAATCTGCGGCGCAGCCAGTCCGATGCCCTCGCTCTCAGCAAGCGTTTCCCACATATCGGCAATCAGCTGCTGCAACTCGGGATAGTCGGGGGTGATGTCTTCGGCCACCTTGCGGAGCACAGGCTGGCCATAAATATAGATAGGTAAAATCATTTACTATTTGACTATTTACAATTTACTATTTGCGTGACCGCATATAGTCCTCAAGAATAATCGTGGCCGAGATCTCGTCGACCAGAGCTTTGTCCTGCCGAGCCTTCTTGCGCAGACCGCCGTCGAGCATCGCCTGATGAGCCAAAACCGAGGTGAAACGCTCGTCGTAGTACTCGATAGGAATGTCGGGGACGGCCCTACGCCAGCGGTTGACAAACTGCTGCACCCGCGCCAGATTCTCGCTGGGCTGTCCGTTGGGCTGGCGCGGTTCGCCGATGACGATGCGCTCAACCCCCTCGCGGGCAATGTAGTCCTTCAGCCAGTCGAACAGCTCAGAAGTAGAGACAGTCGCCAACCCTCCGGCGATGAGCTGCAGAGGGTCGGTGACTGCCAGTCCGGTACGTTTCTTACCGTAGTCGATGGATAGTATCCGGGCCAAGACCGATTACTGTTTGAAGAGCAACCAGGCACCCTGATAGGTAGCACGCAGAGCGTCGCGGCTGTTGATGGCCTCGGGCTTGCTGTCGAAGGTGGTAGCGATGACGCGGAACCAAGCGCCGTCGACAGCATCCTTGCGGACAACCTGAGCGTCGTAGCCGTTATTGCGGAGCTGCTGCTGCAGACCCTCGGCGTTAGCCTGACCCTTGAATGAGCCGACAACCACGCTGTAGGCCTTCAGACCGCTACCGCTGACTAGCTGCACGTTCTCAGAGCGCACGTCCTTGTCGTTGACAGCAGCCACCGTTGTCTGCGTGGCCGGCTGCGTCTGAACGGGCGTCACCACTGCGGGCGTACTTGCAACGGGTGTCGTGGGCTGCTGCACCTGCTGGGCTGCCTCCTGCGACTTTGCCTTCTCGTAGGCCTTCTTGTAAGCACTCTCGCTGCTCTTGCCACAGCTTGCGAATACCATTGCGAGGCTCAAGCCTGCGCACAAAACCATGTACTTTTTCATGTTCGTTCTATGTTTTTAATGAATAATTGATAGTCGTTATTGTCAGATGACAGCGCGAAATTACAAAAACTTAAGCAAAAACAGGCGATTTGGCTGCCTAAACTTTGTTAAATGAGGGAAATATAACTTTTTTAACAAAAAATGACACGCAAAAAGCGGACTTTTTGTAAAAGAGTTCGTATCTTTGCGAAAGAATTAACTATTGACTCACTAACATCAGACAACAACAATGAAAAGTTTAGGTTACATTGGCGCCTTCCTTGGCGGAGCCATCGCCGGCGCAGCTCTCGGTATCCTCGTCGCACCTGAAAAGGGTCAGGACACACGCGTCAAGATCACAGACGCCATCGAGGACTTCATGAAAAAGCACAACATCAAGCTCAGCCGCAAGGAAGTGGGCGACCTGGTGGACGACATTCAGGACGTAGCTGACGACGAATAAATCGTCAAATTGTCAAATTGTCAAATCGTCAAATAGCATGATGTTGTCGAGCGACAAGAACGTTGAAACCATCGCGCAACTCGTGGAAGTGCTTAAGCACTACCTCGGGTTGCAGAAGGAATATGTGAAGCTGGACATCATCGACAAGGTGGTGCGCCTGCTGACGGCTATGGCGCTGGCCGTCATCTTCTTCCTGCTGATTATCGCCGTCATGCTGTTCCTGTCGCTCTCGCTCGCCCACTGGCTCACACCCCTTACAGGCGCGCCGCTGGCCTACCTCATTGTGGCAGCGCTCCACCTGCTGCTGTTGCTGCTGGTCATCGCCTACCGCAAACCGTGGATTGAGAAACCGCTGGTCAAGTTCCTGGCCAGCATCCTATTAAGTTAAGACAAGCCTATGCCCGGACTACCCGTACAGAAAACCGCACCCACCGTCTATCACACCCTGGAGGAGATCAGGCAGCGCAAGGAGCAGCTCACGGAAGAGCTGCAACAGGACAGCACGCAATTCTCAACACTGTGGGGACAGATGTTCGTGAAGCGTAAGGACGTCTCGAAGGGAGAGTTCATCGCCAGCATGGTCACCAACAGCATCACGGCCATCGACGCATTCCTGTTGGTACGCAAGCTACTGAGAAACTACCGACATATCTTCCGTCGTCGCTGACGGCAACAATACCCGAGACGTCGGAGAGAATTGTGCTCAGACGTCAATCACCAACCCATCGTAAGCCATCTGCATATCAGCAGGCAACTGCCTGTTGACGTCGTCGTGCAGTCCGATGTCGTGACTGGCATGAATGAAGTAGGTCTGGCGGCTCCCCACCCTACGGGCGAAGCTGACGGCTTCGTCAAGCGTCTGGTGAGAGTGGTGCGGCTTCTGCCGGAGGGCGTTGACCACCAGCACCTCCGTCCCTTCCAGATAGGCCATCTCCTCGTCGGCGATGGTCTTCATGTCCGTGATATAGGTCAGTCGGCCCATACGATAGCCGAGGATGGGCAGGTCGTGGTGCATCACCTCAATGGGCATGATGTCGATATCGCCGATACGGAAAGGCTCGTGCTTGTGAATCTCGTGCAACTGGATGGCCGGCACGCCCGGATAGCGGTTCTCGGCGAAGCAGTAAGGCAGCATCTGGAGCATCGCCTGACGGGCCAGAGGGTCGGCATAGACATTAATCTCGCCAAACTGACAGTAGGGACGGATATCGTCCATACCGCCCATGTGGTCGTAGTGGGCGTGGGTGATGATAATACCGTCGATACGGCGGAAGGGATGCGGCATAATCTGCTGGCGGAAGTCCGGCCCGCAGTCAATCAAAAGCCGCGTGCTATCGGTCTCTACGAGTGCCGATGCACGCAACCGTTTGTCCTTAGGGTTCGTGCTCTGGCAGACGGCACACTGGCAGCCGATAGTGGGCACGCCGCAGGAAGTGCCCGTTCCGAGGAAGGTCAGCTTCATACGATGTTTACTTCTGGATGAATGGTTATGTCGAACCGCTGTTTCACGTCCTGACGGATGGCTTCGCAGAGCGCCACAATCTCGTCGCCCGTAGCCCCGCCAAGATTCACCAGCACCAGCGCCTGCTTGTCGTGAACGCCGGCACGCCCCAACGAGCGGCCCTTCCAGCCACACTGGTCGATGAGCCAGCCGGCAGGAATTTTCTCGTGACGCGAGTCAACCCTGTAGTGAGGCATATCCGGATAGCGTGCAGCCAGCTTCTCATAGCGCTGACGCGTCACGACGGGATTCATGAAGAAGCTGCCGGCATTGCCCGTCACCTTAGGGTCGGGCAGTTTGGCGTTGCGTATATTAATAATGGTCTGACGCAGCTGCTGGGCCGTAGGCTCGGCTATTCCCGTACGTTCCAGCTCGGTGCGTATGTTGCCGTAATCCAGATGGGGGGTAAAAGTCCGGGAGAGCGCGTAGGTCACGCCCGTTATCAGGAAGCGGTTCTTCCAGTCTTTCTTGAAACGGCTCTGACGATAGCCGTATTCGCACTCCTCATTGCCTATGGCCCAGGACTTACCCGTCGTGATGTCAACCATCCAGACACAGAGGATGAGATCTTTAGCCTCAACACCATAAGCTCCAATGTTCTGCACAGCGCTGGCCCCCACGTCGCCGGGAATCAGCGAGAGGTTCTCCAAACCGTAGTAGCCGGCCTCGATGCTGGCAGCCACCATATCGTCGAACACCTCACCGCTACCGCAGGTCATCCTGTAGCAGGTATAGTCCTTCTCAAACTCATAGCCCTTGACGGCCGAGCGTACCACGATACCGTCGAAGTCTCTGGTCAGCAGCAGGTTACTACCACCGCCGATGATGAGATAGGGCATCTTCGATTTCCGAAGTATCGCCGCCACCTCCTGAGCCTCATAGGCATCTTCGTACTCCAGGAAGCGTTTGCACTTGGCCTCGATGCCGAATGTATTGTGCGCCTTCAGGCTATAGTCTCTTAAATCTCTCAACTTTCAATGATTATTTATCAATTACTGCGAAGCCCGCTATGTCGTCATCTTCGCCAGTCGCCACTTGTCTCCGTGACGGCGGAACGTCAGTTCCATCTCCAAGCCGTTGGCTATGCCACGAAGCATGAAGATGATGCGGTCTGTACGCGGTTTGCGCGGTCCGTAGACGATGTTGTAAATCATCTGGGCGGGCAGCTCGGGCGCAAAGGCCGGCCACGTGTCGGGCGTCAGGATGCCCTCCATCTGGGCGAAGTCGTCATCGGGGTCGGGACCTACGAACTGTACCGTCTCCTCCAGGCTCTCGCACTGGAACAAAGAGTCGGTGACAAAACGGCGGTAGAATTGCAGGAACGAGGCGTTGGGGTTTGTCGTTATGGGCTGTGTGTCGACTCGCGTCAGCATCCAAGCGCCCCGCAGCCGCTCGAAACGATACTGTATGACGGCGCCGGTATTGAAATAGATTTTCTCGACCGTTGCCTCAGTCAGCGACGTATCGTTCATCTGCGCCATCTCGCCCCTGGAGCCGAAGAGCAACGTGTAGTAGCCCTGCCGCATGAAGAACCGCTCCATCTTCCACTGGCTGCGGTCGGTCTGCGTGGTGTCACCGTTACGCGTCGTCGTCAGCGGAAAGAGCACACGCTCCATCTGCAGGTTCTTGTTGGCCACAAAGTTAAACAGGAAATCATCGAACAGCTCATCAGCGGCCTGAGGCATCGGCGTCTCTATAATCAGTTGTTCCTGCGCGTCAACCTCCTCCGTATCTACAGCTTGCGTATCGGCCGAGTCAGCAAGTGCCTGGACAGTCGTTTCCGTCCGGTTCCCTTTGCACGACAACATGAGTGCTGTCACGGCTATTACTGCAATTGCAAGCCTGTTCATAAGTCTTTCTCTCAAATTCAACGTGCAAAGTTACATATTTTTTTTATTTCATTATTCATTATTCGGATTTTTTTTCTACCTTTGCACGCAAATTTTGAAAAATAGCAAAACGTATATCGTCAAACCGTCAAGAAACATGATACTCGACAAGATAGACCAACTACTGAAAGAAGTAGAAACGCTGAGTGCCAAGAATGCAGAAGAAGTGGAGCAGCTCCGCCTGAAATACCTGAGTAAGAAGGGTGAGATTACGGCGCTGATGAACGACTTCCGCAACGTGGCCGCTGACGAGAAGAAAACCGTCGGCATGAAGATTAACGAACTGAAGACGCTGGCACAGGAGCGCATCAATCAGCTGCGCGAAGCCTGCGAGACACAGGAGACAGGCGACACGATGATTGACCTGACGCGTACCCCCTACCCCATCAAGCTGGGAACGCGCCACCCGCTGACCATCGTGACGAACGAGATTATCGACATCTTCTCGCGTATGGGCTTTGTACTGGCCGACGGTCCCGAGGTGGAGGACGACCTCCACGTGTTCACAAAGATGAACTTCGCCGCCGACCACCCTGCTCGCGATATGCAGGACACGTTCTTCGTCTCGCAGCACCCCAACGACGTGACCAAGAACATCCTGCTGCGTTCGCACACCTCGAGTGTGCAGGCTCGTGTGATGGAGAATATGCACACGGAGGACGGCAAGCTGACGGCACCCATCCGCGTCATCTGCCCCGGCCGCGTCTACCGTAACGAGGCTATCACGGCTCGTGCCCACTGTTTCTTCCATCAGGTGGAAGGACTCTACATTGACAAGAATGTGTCGTTCACCGACCTGAAGCAGGTGCTGCTGAGCTTTGCCCGCGAGATGTTCGGCGCCGACACGAAGATTCGCCTGCGTCCGTCGTACTTCCCGTTCACGGAGCCGTCGGCCGAGATGGACATCTCATGCTTCATCTGCGGCGGCGAAGGCTGCGGATTCTGCAAGCACACCGGCTGGGTAGAAATCCTCGGCTGCGGTATGGTCGACCCGAACGTACTCGAACAGTGCGGCATCGACTCGACTATCTACAGCGGCTATGCCTTCGGTATGGGTGTGGAGCGTATCACGAACCTGAAGTATCGTGTCAATGACCTCCGCCTGTTCTCGGAGAACGACACCCGCTTCCTCGAGGAGTTTGCGGCTGCCGACTAAACCTCGCACCGTCAACATACAACAAGAGCCTGGCCGAACAGCCAGGCTCTTATCGTTTTCAGATATCTCTCTTTACTGTATCTCCCAGCCGATAGCTGAGGCACCGAGTACGGCAGCCGATGCACCGTCGAGACCGCTGACAAGGAACTGTGCCTTACCCTTGAAGATATTCATCACATGAGCCTCATAGGCTTCACGGATAGGCTTCATAATCAGTTCGCCAGCCTTCACCATACCACCGAAGAAGATGAATGCCTCAGGCGAGGAGAAAGCGGTGAAGTCGGCACAGGCCTCACCCAGCATCTTACCCGTAAACTGATAGATTTCGTTGGCCAGATCGTCGCCTTTGCTGGCAGCTATCGAGACGTCGAGCGACGTAATGTCCTCGGGCTTCATGTCGCGCAGCAGCGAAGGACGGTCGGTCTTCTCCAGCAGCTCGCGAGCCGTGCGTGCCACACCCGTTGCCGAGCAGTAGGCCTCCAGACAGCCTGTGCGTCCGCAGCCACAGCTACGTCCTTCGGCACCGCGTACCATCGTGACGTGTCCCAGTTCGCCAGCAAAGCCATCATGGCCGTAGAGCAACTGTCCGTTCACCACAATGCCCGAGCCGACGCCCGTACCAAGGGTAATCACAATAAAGTTCTTCATACCGCGAGCCACACCGTAGACCATTTCGCCGACAGCAGCTGCGTTGGCATCGTTGGTCATAGCGACCGGGATACCGCCCAGCCTGTCGCTGAACATCTGGGCCAGGGGCACCACACCGTCGTGAGCCCACGGCAGGTTTGGCGCAAACTCAATCGTGCCCTTGTAGTAGTTGGCGTTTGGAGCACCAATGCCCATCGCCTTAATCTTCTCAATACCACCTACCTGTTCGATAATCACCTGTAGTGCCTCTACACAGGCATCCACGTATGCCTCTGCGGTTTCGTAGCCACCGGTCTTGATGGCTGTCGTAGCCTTAATGTCACCTCGTGCGTCGACGATACCGAACACCGAGTTCGTTCCTCCCAAGTCCAAGCCGATGACATACGGCTTCATTGTCTGCTGTTCGTTCATAATCAGTTTTATGTTTTTAATTAGGTTTTTCGGTTTTGATAGCGCAAAGATAATCATTTATTCAGAAAAACCCCTTTAACTTCCTAAACTTCTTCAGCTTCTTTAACTTCTTTAACTACTTTAACTTCCCTAACTTCAAAAAAAGTTGTACCTTTGCAGTCATGATGCCGTTTCACATGCCTATCAACATTCTGGATTTCATCTTCAAGGGGATGCTTATCGGAATGATTGCCTCAGCACCGATGGGGCCAGTAGGTATTCTGTGCGTCCAACGAACGCTGAACAAAGGGCGCTGGTACGGTCTGGCCACAGGTGTCGGCGCAGCCATCAGCGACATTATCTATGCCGCCATTGCCGGCTTCGGTATGTCGTTTGTGATGGACCTCATCAACAACGACCAGAACCGTTTCTATCTTCAGATAGCAGGTAGCCTCATGCTGCTCGGCTTCGGCTTCTACACTTACCGCACCGACCCGACGAAGAAGATGCACCAGTCGGGACAGCAGAAGGGTACGCTGTGGTACAACACATGGACGGCCTTCCTGGTGACGTTTTCCAACCCGCTCATCATCTTCCTCTTCCTGGCTATGTATGCCCAGTTCGCCTTCGTGCTGCCCAACCACCCGTTTGAGATGGTGGTCGGTTTCCTGAGCATCGTTGGCGGCGCGATGCTGTGGTGGTGGGGACTGACGTGGCTGGTAGACAAAATCCGTGTGAAGTTCGACCAGAACGGCATCAAGATTATCAATCAGGTCATTGGCGTAGCCGTGATTATCGGCTCCGTCATCATGCTCTTAGGAACGACAACCAACCTCATTCGCTGGTAACTATGTTTATAGCACAGGAATTACGCAAGAACAACATCGCCGAGTACCTGCTTTACATGTGGCAGGTGGAGGACACCATACGGGCTTTCGGCTGCTCGCTGAGCCGCATCAAGCAGGAGTATATCGCACGCTTCGACTACAGCGACGAACAGAAGGAGGAGGAGACCGACTGGTTCGGCAACCTCATTCGCATGATGAACCAGGAGGGCTGCCGCGAGCGGGGACATCTGCAGATTAACAAGGTAACGCTCCAGATGCTCGTCGAGCTACACACCCAGCTGCTGGCGTCGCCCAAGTTCCCATTCTACAACACCGCCTACTACAAGGTGCTGCCGTTCATCGTCGAACTGCGCAATCACGGCGCTAACAAGGAGGAGAACGAGATTGAGACGTGCTTCAACTCGCTCTACGGTGTCATGATGCTGCGCCTGCAGAAGAAGGAGCTGTCGCCCAGCACGCAGCACGCCGTCAAGGAGATTTCGACCTTCATCGGAATGTTGTCAGACTACTACAAGAAGGATAAGGAGGAAGGACTCAAGTTTGAATAATACACACATGAACATACTGATTACCGGCTGTAACGGCCAACTGGGCAACGAGATGCAGGTGCTGGAAGCGCTGCACCCTGAGCACACCTATTATAATACGGACGTCGCCGAGCTCGACATCACCAACCGCGAAGCCGTCTGTCGGTTCGTGGCCGACAACGAGATTGACGGCATCGTCAACTGTGCCGCCTACACGGCCGTCGACAAGGCCGAGAGCAACGCTGAGCTGTGCGACCTGCTGAACCACGTGGCTCCCGGCTATCTGGCCGAGGCGGTGGAAGGTCGCGGCGGATGGATGATTCAGATATCGACCGACTACGTGTTCGACGGCACCCACCACACGCCTTATGTGGAGACCGACGCCGTCTGTCCCGACAGCGTCTACGGTCGCACGAAGCTCGCCGGCGAGGAGGCTGTGCTGCGGGCGTGCCGTCGCACGATGATTATCCGTACGGCGTGGCTCTACTCCACCTTCGGCAATAACTTTGTGAAGACGATGCTACGTCTGGGACGTGAGCGCCAGGAGCTGGGCGTCATCTTCGACCAGATAGGCACACCGACCTATGCTCGCGATCTCGCTGTAGCCATCTTCGCCGCCATCGGACAGGGCGTCACGCCCGGCATATATCACTTCAGCAACGAGGGGGTTATCTCATGGTACGACTTCACCAAGGCCATCCACCGTCTGGCCGGCATCAGCTCGTGCAAGGTTCGTCCGCTGCACACCAGCGAATACCCCACCCCAGCCCGTCGTCCGCACTACTCCGTGCTCGACAAGACCAAGATTAAAGAAGTCTACGGTATTGAGATACCCTACTGGGAGACGTCGCTCGCCGAGTGTGTGGCGCGCCTTACTTCCGGGGAATCTCGATGATGAAGCGACAGCCGTCCTTGTAGCTGTCGTCGAGACGCAGGTCACCACCCAAATTCTTTATGTGACTCTTTGATAAGGGCAGGCCCAGACCGAGTCCTTCGGAGAGGTCGTCCATCTTCATGAACGGCATGAAGAGTTGTTCGCGGTAGTCATCAGCGATGCCTGGGCCCCGATCCTCGAAGGTGTAGATGACCATGTCGTCGGTAGCCGTCGCCTTGGCCGCTATGTGCTGGCCGTCGGAGTATTTGGCCGAGTTATAGAGAATCTCGCGCAGGCTCCGCATCAGGTAGAGGTGGTTGGTGTGTACCGTCATCGTGTCGGGCAGCGTCGTCTCGAAAGGAATCTTGAGGTCGGGGAACTGTATGTTGGTGTAGTCGATGGCCTCGCGCACAACGCCGTTGCACGCCACCTCCTCGCGCTGCTGGTTGGCCAGCTCCTCAGCCGTGCCGAGATCCGAACTGTCGTAGAGCATCTGGACGATGCGCTTGAGCACGATTGCGTTGTAATTCATCATCGACGTCAGGCTGGCCCGCTCCTCGGTCGGCAGTTCTTCTGAACTGTCGCTCAACAGCTGCGACACGCCCATGAGGATGTTCAGCGGCGTGCGTATCTGGTGTGTCACGTTCTGGATGAAGGTGGTCTTCTTCCTAGCTGCCTCCTCGGCCATTCTGCTAGCCTCGACGAGTTCCTCGTTTCTGTGTTCGGCCTCGTCGTTCATCACCTTGATGTCGCTGATGTGCTTGTCCAGTGCCTCCTGCATCTGGGCGAAGCTGTTCTGTAACTGTCCGACGGCGTCCTGTCGCTTCGTCAGCGGAATGCGCTCGTCGTAATGTCCCGTCGCTATCAGTTGCGTCTGGCGTTCCAACTTCTCCAGCGGTCTGATGGCATAAGCCACGACGCGGCTGCACAATAGCAGTATCAGGAGCAGGCCGACGATGATGAGGGGCACGATGATATAGGTGAGTCGGTAATAGCTTTTCAGCACGTCGCGCTCAGAGCATACGAGTTTCAGCGTCCAGGGCGTTCCCGGCACTCTCGTGCTACAGACGAAACTGCCGGCCGCGGGAGCCTCGGCCCGCTCGAAGGTGTCAGTCCACTTATAGAAACGGCCGTCAGCCCCCTGCAGCAGGAAGTAGGCGTCGGGATAGGGTTTATCGGTATTGATAATCTGCGTGAGCGTTCTGAGTTCCAGATCGGCACCCATCACGCCAATAAACTGTCCGTCGGCGTTGTACAGCGGTTTACAGTAGGATGCTATCAGTTCGTCGGACGAGAGGTAGTCCTCCTTGCTCTCGTCGAAGGGGTCTGTCCAGCTGGCCTTGCGCTGCTGGCGGGCTGTCACATACCACGTCTTGCCATAGAAATTGTATTCCGTCTCCCGCACGCTGACAATGCTGTCGCCCTTGCGCATACTATAGACGGCATAGCGAGGGCCGTACTGTGGGAAGGTGTTCGGCTCGGTAGTGACGGAGCATCCGCATACATTCCCGTTCAGGGCTACGATTCGTGCGGTATATCTCAGGAGCGAGTCGGGCTGCATGTTCTCTGCCACGTACCATGCATTGGCTTCGGTAGCTGTCTCAATGGTGCTCATCATGCGCCGCAGACGGTGCATCGTGGTGTTCAGCTGGCTGAACACACGTTCGCGCGCCTCGTCGCTGATATCGGAACGCGACTGGAGAAACAGCACACCGAGAGAGGCCACGAAGATGGGTATGGCGAACAGCAGGATGCCGAGACCGAGCTTCAGCGCGAGCGACTCTTGTATGCGTTGTCTGAGATGCTTCATGATTCTGTCTCGGTTTTAATGGTGTTCGACTTTTCTACGGACAGGCGAAGCAGGGCGTCGAGCAGCTCGGTAATGGTTGCGCCCTGTTTCTGAATGATAGCGCTGTCAGTCCGTGCCGTGTCCTCATCGTCTGTTTCAAACCGTTTGACGCTCTCTTCAATCCTCACCACAGGCTCCAGCATCTGGTTCGTCATGTTGTGCATGAACTCCGTTTTCATGCGGTCGGCGATTTTGGCTTTCTCGTAGGCATTGCTCAGCCGTCGGCCGTCGTCCTTCAGCTTTTCGGTCAACTGGTACAGTTCGCCTATACGCTGTGACAGGGACTGCTGCATCTGCTGGAAATGGTTCTGTAGCCGCCCCACCTCATCCTGTTGGCGACTGTCGGGAATGACGTCCTCAAAGTGGCCGTCGGCAATGCGCTGGGCGGACTCTGTCAGCAGGTGAAGCGGCTCCAGCTGTCGGTAGATGAGCCATCGGCAGAACACCAGTAGCAGCAGCAGACTCACCACGGCTATGATGACGACGATGACCAGCTGTCGGTCGGAGTCGCCGAAGATGTCGTTCACGGGGTAGACGACGCCGATGCTCCAGCCGAGGTCGAGCATTGCCCGTCCGGGTATGCTGTCGCGGCGGAAGGGTTTATAGAACAGCAGGCAGTCGGTGCCGTCGTTGTTGAATCGGTGCCATCCCGTCTCTCCAGCCATCATGGCGCGTGCGGTCTCCAGGAACATCGGGTCTGTATCCTTGTGATTGAGCGTAAAGATGGTGTGGTGCAGCACCTTGTCCGAGTCGGGATGGACGATGAACGAACCGTCGCTGCCCAGCATCGTCGCATAGGAGTTTGGCGAGGGTTTGGTGCTGAGCACAATGTCAGAGAGCGCAGCCAGCGACACGTCGACGCCCAGCACGCCCACGATGCCAGCAATGCCGTTCTTCACAGCGTAGAGAGGCAAGCAGAACGAGATGAGGGCATCGTCCTCCGTGTCGTCGTTCTTCAAGGGGTTAATCCAGCAGGGCTTGCCCGTCATCAGTGGCTCCGTGTACCAGCTCTGCTCAATGTAAGGGCGACTGCCGAAGCTCTCTGCCTGGACGATGCTGCCCGATGGTGTGCGATGAGGATAGAACATGGTCAGCTCGCCACAATCCTTATAGAAATACGGTTCAAAGGCGATGGCCGCTCCGTCTATCTGGCGGTTCGACTCTACCAGTCTTGTGGCATAGGTTCTGAGACGCTCGGGCTCATTCAGGTGGAGCAGTATGTCCCAGTAGAAGTTGCCGGCCGTCTGCTCCACGCTGAGCAGGATGTTGTCCACGTGCAAGACCGTTGCCTCGAGTGTCTGGTCGGCCTTGGCAAAGGCTTCCTCCTTCAATGCGCGGCGCGAGTAGCGGAGCATCACCAGCAGTGCTGCCAGCAGCAGCACCGCTATCGCAAAGACCATCACGAGGCTGATTCTTGACGATAAGGACTTTTTTAGCACTCCGTTTAGCCGTGTCATTTGGGTGCAAATATAATACTTTTTTTCGGTTTTACAAGAAAAAACGGCAATTTTGTTTTGTCATTCCAAATTATATGTCTACATTTGTGGCGTCTAACCCTAAAACAGACAGTATGGCAAACCTTTCTGACCTTAAAAACAAAGTTAAGAACATTCCCGAGTTTTCGGACAGTAACTACACCATTGCGGGCTACGTTGTTGCAGCACTCATAACAGTTGCAGGCTTATTCCTTATATACGAAACGCTGTCTACAGATGCCCTGACGTTTAAGGCGAACTGGAACATGTTCAAGTCGCCGCTGGGTAGCCTTTGCCTCGTCATTGGTTTTATTTGGGCCATGTTGTGGTGGGGCAAGTTCACCCACTGGTCAGCAACCCCAGTCGTTGAGACACGTGACGGCTATAGCGGCAGGGTGATAGACCGCAAGGAGGACTTCGACATCACGAATCAGCTTTTCGCCAAGGTGCTGATGCCCATCCTGGGACACTTCGTCATAGAGCCCATCATCTATGCCGCCATTATCTACTACCCCATACAGTGCATCATTGCCGTCGTGGGAGCTATCTTCCCCTATATCCTGACACTCATCGTGCTGGCCATCATTGCCGGTGCCTGGCTGTTCACCCACGAAGTGAAGATCCGCTATCGCTCCGCGTTACTGATAGCCTGTGGCGTTCTGTTCACAGTAGCCTTCGGCGTAGGCGGCTATGCCATCATGAATTCTGAGCCAGGCAGTACCATTCAGATGCTGGCCGACACCTCGGGAGCGCAGGCAGGCAATAGAGAAGTCCCTACTACCGACGAGCAAGCCGGCGATATTCAACCATCGGACGACAGCCAACCTGCTGAGGAGATGTCCGCCGAAGAAGAGGAGACTGACGACCAGTTTGAGGGTGCTGGCGAAGGCGGACTGTTGGGTTCGCTGCCCGAAGGCACCACCGTCTTCGAAGGCGACATGGCCGGCTTCCCCATTGAGTTCACCATCACCAAGTCCGACAATTCCGGTAGCGTGACAGGCAGGTACAAGAACGTGAAGTACGGCACGACGATGAAGCTCGACGGCGAGTCGCTGCCTGCTATGGGAGGCGACATCAGCTTCTATGGCAACGATAAGGGTACACAATGGACCTTCAGCCTCAGCGGCAACGCGGAGAACATCAGCGGCACGGCCCAGAGCGGTGACGGCAAAGAGATGAAGGTGACACTGAAGAGAAAATAAAAACTACCATATTATAATAAGGAAATGAGAAATTATAAGTTTTTTTTAGTTTGGTTGGCAGCAGTTCCTGTATGCCTCTTATCTTCATGCGGAAACGCACGAGTTGATGACATGAACAATATCGAAGCCTTCCATCAATCTATCAGCAATGAGGATGCGACACAACTAATTACAAAGGAAGGAAGTTCTATCGTAGACCTTTACATTGATTACTCTGACTGCATGACCACGGCTACGTCTTCTGAGTATTATATGAAAGTGCAGCCGGCCATTATTGCCTGCGCCCCGAATTATTACAGCATTAAAGGTAACGATATCAAATTTGAGACCAACGACAAGATGAAAATCCATCAGCTGCTGAACGGCATTCAGAATGTCGACTACAGCAATTTGAAAGGTGCTGTAGATAGTATTCTGAATAATAATCACGAGGCCATTATCATTACTGATGGAGAATACTATCAGAAAGGTATTGGCGCCAACCTGAACAATCCTTATCTTGCCGATGAATTCAAGGATTGGTTGATGCGTGGTCTGGATGTTTATGTATATAGCGAACCCTACCAGAGTGACATATTTATAAAAAATCGCTACTATATGCTTTTCACAGACCATCGCATTGAAAATAATATCCAACAGATATTTTCGCGCAATGCGCCAAAGGACAGCAATGTGAAGATGGTTCACTTATATAGTGGAATTCCTAGCATAAAAATTGCAGAGAGTGGTATCGTCCTTAATGAACAGCTTCTTGATACTAAAGAAGGGAAAGTATTCCCATCACAAGGTTTTGAGTGGCATATTCTTGACGCCAAGTGGGACGACATCTATAATTACATTGCCCATGCAGAGGACAGTAAAGACAGGATATTCATGAGGGGTATCAAACTAACCGTAGGGGAAGAAGACGCATATCGCCCGGAGGATATTGAGGTAAAAACCTATGAAATCAGCGATGCCTATACGAATTTCATTCCCAAAGCCAAGAAACCTGCAGACTTGGGTGAAGAGTTGGATGATTTCCTTATTGTTGACAAGAACGCCTGGAAGAAAGGCGAAGTCGTGCTAAAATTTGATGACGATTTTGAAGGAGAAGGACTAAATGGTTCGGAAGGGAATATGCTCCGTATAGATATATGTGTCAAGGAATCAAAAGAGAACTTTACAAGTAACCCTGCAATAGGCGACAAGTTCAAGTTTGATTCCCCCTACGGTTTGAACACATCGGTCTACGAAAGTTTGAAGCAAACTCTACTCGACCCTGCTATCAGTCCTGAAAAGAAAGGTAATCCCGTCATCTATACTATATATTTAAGTACATACACGCGCTAACATATTATTAAACAATAATTAAAAACCTACAATTATGGCAACTTTTTCTGATGCTATCACTACCGCAGCTCAGCTCCATCAGGCTGAAACGTCAACTTATCTGACAGATGCCATTATCGGCATAGTCTTTATCGTTATCATTCTCATTGTTGCAAACTTGATTGCATGGCAACCTGGAGCACACGACTCATCTCCCACGAAACGCCGTATGTGGTTTTATGTGTTAGGCATAACCACGCTCTTTGTCAACTTAGGTGTTAACTATTATATCTGGATGCGTCATATTACGAAGGCTCAGTTCGTCAGCGAATACACGACTCATATGATTGTGGCTGCCATCGTTGGTACACTTATCTACCTTTGTATAACTTTTGGCCTCTGCAAGATGCAGAAAAAAGACACAAAACTAGCATCGATATTCAAATAACATAAACTGCATATTTCTATGGATGTATATAACGTTATTGCCATTGGCGGTACGGGCATGAGGTGTGCAGAAAGTCTTGTTCACCTTTGTGCTATGGGTATGTTTGATGATACCCAAATTAATTTGCTTGCCCTTGATACCGATTATAAAAACGGGAACTTCAAAAGATTAAAAAAACTTGTCGACAATTATATCCGTATCACAGCCGACCGTGACGGTGTTTCTTCTGAAACACTTTTTTCGGCAGAAATTAATTATTTCACTTTTAGTCCGGATTATGGACGTGGCACAAACTTTGATACAGAGTCTCATTATAGTGACTCTCAGGCAATCGTCCATGGCGAAGATACTGTAAAATGGAAAGAAAGTGATTTGGCTGACTTGTTCTTGACTCAAGAGATGCGTAAAATGGATCTTCAGCATGGCTATCGTGCTCAGACACAAATGGGCTCTATGCTAATGTATCATGCCATTATTGAAGAAGCATATAAGGCAAAGGTTGGTGCTGTGAAAGAAAGTAGCCTTGCTAAATATGTTGAAAACTTGATGAACAACCCTGGTTCGAAAATCTTCTTGTTCGGCTCTGTATTTGGAGGAACTGGTGCATCATCAATTCCTATTCTTCCACGGGCTTTACAGAAAGCTGCGCAGATATTGTCCAGAGACGGAGAAGGTGATATCTTGTCAAAGAATCTCTTTGGTACAGTGATGTTGACCAACTACTTCTCATTCGATTCTCCTAAAAATCAAGGTGATGTTGTTGCCACTAGTGATAAGTTCGCCTTAAACTCGCAGGCAGCCCTTTTCTTCTATCATAATGACAAAACGGTGCGTCATACCTATAAACGCCTTTACCTCATCGGGCGTGAAGCTCCTCGTAATGTCACCAAGGGCAATACTCAGAGTTTGACCGGTGGTGAGGGACAGTGTAATCCTGAAGATTACATCGAATTGCTTGCCGCGTCTGCTGCATACGATTTTTATAAAGCCGCGCAGCAGCATCAACAGAAGCCATTGTTCGGACCTGAAGGAGAAACATTCTACAGAACGCTTTCGAGCGATGAGAATGACAACCTTACCTTTGAAGCTTTTTTTGGAGAAGATAAAGATAAGTTTGCAGAGAAGTGTGGCATTATGATGGCCTCAGCATTTCTTTACGGTCCACAGAATTTTGCCGAGAACCGCCGTAAGCATGAGACTTTCAAAAGCTTGACAGAGGAAAATGTAAAAGACCTTCGCGACTTTTTCCGCTCGTTCTACGATTTGGAACGACTTGACGAGCAGAACCCAGGTAGTGGCTGGATCAAGCAGATGCAAGAATCGGCAGCCGACATGGGTTACAAAGGTTTTTTATTCCATCCCGACGTTTTTAGCACAGACCCACGCAAGGTAAATGAATACAAGTATAATATGAAACTATATCCTGAGGGGTCACGTTTCAAATATGAGGTAAGCATTGTGTCAAATGCATTTAGCAAGTTTAAGGACGAGTTTGGCAAGCAAGACAAGGTTCAGGGTTTGCAGAACACCGTCTCAAATCTCTTGAAACGAACATATACTACATTTCATGACCTTTATGGTTTTTAAAAACTAAGAAGCAATGATAACAAAGAATTTACTACCCAAGTGCATCAAAGGTCAAGATACACAACAAGCCAAGCCTAATAGCTGGGCAAAGATGGAAAAAGAGGAACAGTTCATCGACAGCATTGACACCTCGGGTGGAGAAATGTCGGATATAGCCAAGTTCAACCTACTTGTATCAAGCGTTCCTTCTCCATGGTCACGTGTTCATCTGACTTGTCATGCCATTCAGAGTGAAATGCAGCAAGGTGAAACCCGTACACTCATGCAGTTTTATGAATTCATGCGTAGCGAGTGGCGTGGACTAGTGGCTGCCTATGTGTTGTATCCTGAGTATTTTGAGCTCACTCAGCCCATAGAACTTGTGTCGACAAATCTGGCTGAACGTAAAGGGCGCTTTGACATTGTCAGTACTTACACTGAAATGTTGTTCGACGATACTTCCTTATGGAAATATGAAAAGGGCGGACAGGACACACCAAAGATGCAGTTACTCTATTATCATAATGGAACCGAACGACAATTAGTTGGTGGAACGTCACCGTTTAGCATCTTCTTCACTGGTATGAATTACAATGTCAATCAAGATGAAGAACGGATTTACTGGGTTATTGACGGAAAATTCCATGATCCACTCGACACGTGTTTCGAAATCTATTATAAGAACGGGGAGTCGAAATATAACGAAAAACATTTTGGAAATCTTAAGAAGTTGTACTCTTTTCTGACCAGCGTTCAGGCTAATCGCAAGAAGTATATGGACGAACTTGACGGTATCTGGGATAGCGAGCATATCGGTGACGAACAGTCAGCAACCCCAGGTTCACGATGTGCTTTTGTCAACGATGTGCTTGACAAGGCTGTTGGTCAGTGGACGCACGATTTGGAGACAATCTTAACTAAGACAGTTGCAGAGAATTCTACAAACCTGCCCGTGCATCATATTCGTCCTGCCGGTCCGCTCGGTACGCTATTGTCGGTCAAAACTATCTATTATTGGTGGAACAACACTTTCTATACCAGCGAAATTGTCGACCCCAATGTTAGACGCATTGACGATATAGAGCGTATGTTTATCGACAGTAATGACCTTGCGATCTTGCCTGACGAGGCAAAGACTGTCACTAATAGTCAGGGGGGGAAGTCCAATAAGAAAATCATGGACTATCGCTATTCGCCAGTTTATTTCTTAGAGGTTCAAGAGAATAGTCAGTCATGGTTCCTAGCAGTTCCCTTAAGCGACTATGCACTTGATGATGTGTTCAAAGACGAGGTAACCCCCATTATTACAGGAGCCAGCGACAAGGTGAAATTGATGGCGGAGAAGCATGGCGACAAGGTTGATGTCTATCTGAAGGCACGCATTGACGGACAGGGCGATTTCATTACCATCCGCAACCGTACTTTCAACATTTTGGAGAGTGAGTTGGACTCGCAGAAGCATGTATTCATTTGGCCAAACTTCTGTTCGGAGAAATGGACGAAATATTATTATTATAGCGAATATCCGACAAACTCGCCCGATGTGCAGATGCTGCCTGTCTTCGATGGTATTGTCGATGTTGAAAATCCAGAACTGCAGACGAAGGACAAGAACGTATTCTCTCAGCTCATCAAGTATCCCAGCAATGCTACGACAGGTGACCATGTTTATGAGGTGATGCGTACCAACCGACCGTTGCGACGCATCGTGATTCGTAAGCGCATGGGCAGCAATTTAGAGTGCCTTGGAGTTCTGATTATCCGCCAGCAAGATAGCAAGCCAAGCATAGATGAGCCCGAGGCTATGTACCGCATCAACAAGAATTTGGACGAAGCCACCGTGGGTTTCGACTTCGGCAGCACGAACTCATGTTCCTATTACAAAAAGGACAAGCAAGAAGATGTCAAACCCGTGCCGTTTGCCAACCACCGACTAGCCATTATAGGCTTTGATAATAATCCTGGTAAAACTGCCAAAAAGAACGAGTTGTTGTTCATCTCGAACGAAGAGCCCATAAACCATAATGGTCAGATCAAGTCATGGCTGCATGAGCACGATGAGAAGTTCACCAACCCGACATTTATGGATGAGGAGTTAGTCGGTGGTGTTCCTGTTAACGAGACAAATATCACAGTAAAGAGCATGGATGCTTACGAAATAACCACCAATGCTGGTCGTCTACGCTACAACATGAAATGGCTGGTCGATGACGTGGGTAAACGTCGCAAGAAAGCCTTTATGAAGATGGTATGGGTACATATTTGTGCTGACCTTTTCGAGGAGGGAGTCTATCCCAAAACTCTTAATTGGTCGTATCCCAGCGCCATGGGGTCCAGCGACATGGAAGCCTTGAGCGACATCTTTGAGGGATTGCCAACACCGTGCCCAAGCTATCCTGTTGACACTCGCAACTCCTTTACGGAGGCAGAGGCCGTCTGCTCGTATTTCTTGGATAAGAAGATTGCACTGAAACCCAATAACATGTTCTTGGGTATCGATATAGGTGGTTCAACTTCTGATATACTTGTACTTGGCAGAGATGCACAGTCGGCAAAAACTGTAGAGTCCTCTCCTGCCGCCAACAAAGTAGAAGATCCCGTGAGATGCAGTTCAACAAACAATGTTCAAACAGACTACGATGAACTTGGCCGCAAGGAACTATGTGAACTTGTTCGCCTGCGTGGTCTCATAGACAAGGTAGATCTTGATGAACTTAGCAGAACGGAAATAGTAGATTTCCTTAAAGCGAATGAGAATACGTCACAGGTTGACTATGACGAGCTCAGCCGCAAGGAACTGTGTGAATTAGTTCGCCAACGTGGTCTTGCAGCTAAAGTTGATCTTGATGAACTTAGCAGATTAGAAATAGTAGATTTCCTTAAAGCGAATGAGAATACGTCACAGGTTGACTATGACGAGCTCAGCCGTAAGGAATTGTGTGAACTCATTCGCCAGCGTGGTCTTGCAGCCAAAGTTGACCTTGATGACCTAAGCAGATCTGAAATTGTAGATTTCTTGAAAGCGAATTCTGGTGTAGCAAAAGGACAGACGTCAAAATCATCCGTTTCTTCTTCACAAAGTGCCAGCCGGTCACAGGAGCCTTCCCAACGAAGCGCAACAGACCGCCGACTGTTCACACAGTGCTCGGTTCGTATGGCTGCAGGTGTGTTTTTCGATGCCATCATCAATTCGAAAAAGTTTCGCAACTGCATCCGTTTGTTCCACGATTCAAAGAAAACCAACATCAACGTCGAGGGCATTGGCAACATGGATAAGGATCCGAAGATGGCACCTTATTATCTGAATAATATCTTCGATCAGTTACATGGTGATGAGGATTTCAAGAAATTCTATACATCGTTGCGCAGCGAGGTGCCGTTTGTATTTACTTTACCAGCATATATTACGGGGGCTTTGATGGCCTATGCTGGCATGCTGATGCGCAACACCATCATCAAGCAGCAGTTGCGTGAGGTGAAAGAAATCCACGTACGCTATTTTGGCAAGGGTGGCCGTCTATTTGAGTGGCTGTTCTTTGCCTTCCGTCAGGAACAGGTAGATGCCTATCTGAATGCATGCTTTGAGGTGGGTCTCAAGAATGATCTCATCAATCAGGCCTTTGGTCGTACTGACGATTTCAATATTCATTGTATCTTTGACAATACAATTGATCCTGACTTCGGTCATAACGAAAATTCTGAGAATAAGTCTGAAGTGGCCTATGGCCTGGTATCGCAGCATCCTATTGCTGGTATCGAAGCTAACCGAAAGATTCTCTACGGCAAGCGCAAGAGTAATGCTCCAAAAGAGTACGATGCCCGCAAGCAGGAGGTGGTTGGCGAGATGAACGTGCTGCTGCACGGCAATCCTGTCGGCGAGCTCGATATTGTCGATGACAATTTCTACGAGAATGAGGGTGCCATCACCATGCCCGACAAATTTGAGAATTTTAGCGACTTCATTGAGGTATTCACTCAATTCATCGGACGCGCATCGAGCATCTATCCCAATGCCAACCAACTCGAGCTGCGTTCTCGCGAAGTTGAGAATGTGAACAGTTTCATCATCCGTGATTCGGAGTACCGCAAATATATCGAGAATATCCGTAAAGGCAATGAGGACTCCTACCGTATGCCCGTCTTTGTGGCATCCTGTCTCTACTATTTGCAGGAAGTCCTATTGAAGGAAGTCTTTAAAGATTAACAAGATATGGCTAACACAAGCTATCTACAGCTTTACCTCGACACTGACTACCTGCTTCCCGTGGCAGTCGGTGTCGATGGTAACCTCGTAAAATACCAAGACCAACAGGGTGACAGCCGCTTATGGCTCTACTTCTCAAAAGTTGGCGGCAGGGCTGTATATCAAACAGGTTCGGCAGAGAAAGCTAACTATGAGGCTAGAATAGAAGGATTCTTTGGTGACTTTTGGAATCATCTGGAAAAAGGCGACAATGTAGGGAATGAGCCTTTTGCCTATATCGAACTGTTGGAAGTTGCAGGACTGCTGGATACATTACGTAATTGGTGCAAGCCCGTATTAGGCACAGCGACACCGACCGTCGTGCTCAACTTTGCCACCACCATCTGTATTAAGTCTCGCCGTCTGTTTATTGACTACCTCGTGAAAAAAGGTTTCAATATACGTAGTTATAGTATTGAAATAAACGACCTTGTAGCTGAGAAGGTGTCCTACGACCATCGATCTACTATGCATCTCACGTTTGGTGACCAAATTATGATTCTACAATCGACGGGTGACAAGATACTGCTCTCCACCATGACATGGTGTGGTGACCGCTTCATGCAGGGCGAAAGTCCCATGCAGTTGCAGAAACATGGCGATGATTTCAAGAAGACCGCACTGGCTAAGATGGTTGTCGAAAAAATGGAACAGTACAATAACCTGCTCAACTCGTCAGAAATAGCAAATGAAATAGCCTTCCAAACACAGTTTGCCAATGAATGGTTCAAGAATAGGGATGGGAACAGCATACGAATAAAGGGGTTTTACTACTCAAGTGACCCTTCACAGTTGTTTCCTTCCATTCAGATTGACGCAAATCAGTTAGATTTGTTGGTAGAAGCAAACAGTCGTGAGACGACCAATCTGATAGCAAGATATTATCGTGAAAACATTATCAACAACCATTTGCATACCATCTTCTTTGGCGATGTTTTCCGCGACGAATTATTCCTAAAAAACAGTATAGATGTCACTTCTAGCCAGAACAAATTCACCTTCTTCAATGACAATGCTTTGCAAGAGGCTTTAGGGCGTTATTACTATGGCTATGGTGAATTTAAAGAACCGGTCGAGGAACTGGAGCGCCGATTCCTAACTCTAGGTCAGGAACGTGAGCGCATACGCAAATATGTAAAAAATGCCGAGAGACTTGGCTCGATCCGTGCAGCCATTGATAAGAGCGAGAAAGATGTATGTCTGGCTATTGCTAGCGTAAAATCAAACATATCGTTAAAAGAAGCCTCGTGGAAGGATCAGATGCAGATAAGTAATTTCGATGCGGCTGAAAAGGTGCTTGATACCATGTCCTCTAATGAGGTGCTGACGACTGCTTTGGGCGCTTTATTTGATACACTATGCAACATTGAGGCCAACACCAGTTTGCTGACAGACTTAAAGCAGATGAATGATGAGCATGTTCGAGCGATTGTCAACGACATTGAGTGTGGCTTTGAGGAACTCCAGAAGTTGCAGGCCGAGGCTAAGGACTTGGATACACGTCCAAACTTCTTACGCCAGCGCACCTTACACTATCGTGAGGCCTATTCCACCTACAAAGAGTATAAACGGCAACTAGATCAAGAGCAATCGCTTGCTGGTAAACGCCGCGTGCTTAACGAGATGCGTAATCAGGACCTCACGATGGAAGCCTTGCCAGAAGTGGATGTCAAGACCGTTACAGCCGTATTGAAGTGCGAGGTTAAGATTGCAGGCGGCAGTTGGTTCCGTAAAAAGAAGCACACGCTGATGATTTCGCTTCAGGTTGAGGATGGCGACGTACTGCCCTTCCCCTGTGTCGTGATGATTGCTACCAGCCAGAAGGCCACTCTTGACCGTAGCGACTGGTGTGCAGACCTTGAAGCTGGCAGTAGTCAATGGCAAAAGTCTATCTCAACAGACGAGTTGCCCGAGAGTGAGAAATATGTTGTCCAACTGTTCCCTAACGAGAAGTACGACTTTAACCGTAATAGTATTTATTGTGAAGCTCGTCACATAAAACTCTAAGAACAACCAAATATATCGTTATTTAACCTGATCAAATAGAAGAACATGAAAGTTACCTGCCCCTATTGTTTCCAAAGTTTTGACTCTTCGGAGGTTATGCTACGTTGCTGTAATCCGCGCTGTGGTACCGAGCGTGATACTGCTTTTGAAGAATTCTGGAATAGTGTAGCCCCCGGAACCATAGATCCTGAACAGAAACATGTTTACAACATTCGTCGCAAGTGGTTTTCTAAGGATATGTCATGTGATCTTTGCGGCGCCAAGAATTATATTTATGCTTGTCCTCATTGCCACAACGAACTGCCACTAAAGTTGGTTGAAGAAGGCGCAGACATAATCTCCGTCATTGGCGGACCTCAGAGCGGCAAGTCGCATTATATCATTGCGCTGCTCCACGAACTTCGTGAAAATGGCTTCGAGATAGGTCTCAATGCGACGTTACAACAGGTAGGACAGAATCGTGAGTGGCACACCGAAACGATGTATCAGCGTGCTATTGAGAGAATTAACCGTGACCATAGTGTACTTGACAAGACCGAGATTAATAGTTTCTCGCTGCCATGGATTATCCGTATTGACAGTACAGACCCCTTAAAGCGTGGTAAGCAGAACGCCAAGAAATCGGTGTTCCTTGTGTTCTACGACACCGCAGGTGAGAATTTCAGTGATCCCCAGGAGATAAAGAAGAACGCCAACTATCTGCAACAGTCAAAGGCTGTCATTGTTCTCTTTGATACCCTTTCGATACCTCAGATTAAGAAAATTCTTGAAGTGAACAACGAAGATACAAGCGGCTCAGAGAACGCCACACCATTTGAGACGACATGGACTGCGCTCGACAATTTTATCAAAAGCGAAAACGAGCACCTGAAGGACAAACCGTTTGCCTTTGTGATGAGCAAGTTTGATGTAGTCCTTAATCATAGCGATGATCTGAATTTCAGCATCCAGGGCTTCCGCGACGGTCGTGGCAATCCTATAGACAAGAGCTATATCAACGGCCAGCGCAAGTTCAACGTTCGTCAGGTGGAATCTGCTCATGAATTAATCAGCAATGCCCTGAGCGATCGCAATATATGGAAGATGCCCAAATATCCCGAGTTCGTTGAGCAGTACTGGGGTGACAATGGACGATTCTTCGGTATGTCTGCCCTTGGCAGTATGCCCGATGGTGCTGAGGTCTGTGCCGATGGCATGCAACCCTATCGTGTGATGGACCCATTACTTTGGATTATGTCGAAGCTTGGTGGCTTTGCCTTCGAGACTATCGATGAATAACCTCATTCCCCTTGATATTCTTTTATACGTTGACTTATGAAGTACTTTGAGATTATTTATACGTCCTCACAGAAAGGACTGAACGGCAGTAACGGCTTTGGAATCCGTACGGCAACAGAAGGAACGCCTCGCGAGTATCTTGAAGCAGTACTGAAGAATACGACGACCAACCAGTTCGCCAACGTTATCACCGACTGCAAAGTTCCCTCTCCGTCAGAAGTGACTGAGAGCGAGGGTGCCGCCATTCGCCGTGTACCACCTCGCTATTTCTTCCAGCCCATTGAGGTGGCTAGCGGCAGACGCATTCTTACCTTGGGTAGAAATGTCTATCTAGGGTTTACTGAATCATTCTACTCTAAGGATAAAGATGGCAACGTGATGGGTAAGAGCGGTCGTATGGGCAACTACCTTATTCATATGTTCCTTTTTGAGGATACTCCGTCAACCGATGTATTCCAGTTGCTATATGAATCGCCTGCCGACGGCAGCAACCGTTTCGTGCCCAGCGACCCTTCACCTCGTAAGGATAATGCAGAAATGGCAGCTCTCTCTGTTGGCGACCCTGTTATGCTGCCTGCAGTTACTCGCCCTTTTAGGACAGGTCAGTCAGGCTTGTTGTCTCCTCAGGTCGTCGACCTTCTACTTGCCATTATCGATGCAAAGCTGACTGGTAAGCAACTTGTTGTGAAGTACCCCTGGCAATCGACGCCCGGTCTCATTGCAGATGCATTTCAATTTTTGCCTACCGACCATATAGGCGACTTCACATTCTCTACCAACTACACCGGCAACGGTTTCAATGCCCCAGCCAATATCTTGTTCGTCAACGAGTTTTATAAGGCGCAATATGTTGGCAAGGGCATTTTCGCCGATTTCGGGTCAGGAGTTTATCAGGCTGATGAGGCAAAGGCGTTCCGCAAGCCAATTGAGGATGCCCTTCGTCAGGGTGATTTTCTCAAGGTCCACAAGCTGATCGACTGGATTCTTTCGCCTGCTTATCAGAAACTAGGTAATGTGTCAGCCAATACCAAGGGGGTCATGTTCCTATATCGTGAGATGCCTTCTGACTTCCGCATCACAATGGTAGATGAAGCCAAGAACCGCGATGAACTTGTAGGTGCCTTGGCTCGTGACTTTAAATTGCCAGGTGGCGACAGCAGCCGCTTTGTCAACACGCTGATTGAGAAAATTGACAATGCCAGCGATATCGAGGAGATAATCCGTGCCGTTCAGGATATCGAGTATTATACCGCTCAGGGTATAGACATGACCCCTGTAATAGCAGACCAGAAGGCACATATCAATGCTGTTATCATGAGTCAGGAGACACCGCATAATGCCCACCTCGCTATCGACCACCTCGGACTCACCATAGTCAGAAAATACACAAACAATCTGAAGGACGGCCTTGAGCGTGAAGATTTGGCTATCCCACTGTTTGAGATTCTGAAAGAGAACGTTCCCACACGACTGCAGGACGTCGCCGCGTGGCTTTCGCAGACGCGGTTCCAGAACCAAGGGGTCTACAAGTACGTCCTTCAAGATTTCTCGTCATTGTTCAGTCCACTCTATCAGTCGATAATCAGCCATATCAATAGTGATAATAAAGGTATAATTCGCCAGCTTCTGAATGAGGAGCTCCTGCAGCCGTTACAATCAGAGCCAGCTTTGCTTAACAATTCCCTCTTCCAAAAAGTGCAGCTACTCGATGCTGTTCTATCTGATAATGAAACAGTTCTCAGTGCCAATAACTTCAAGGAGGCCGCTGAATTAGTATGCAAGATGGGACTTATGAGGACTAAGGTAGGACAGACTATCAAAGGATTCTTCTTCAACTATGCCACTCCACAAGAAATTGCGGGTATCGTCGCCCAACTTAAAAATCAGTGGCGGATGACTACCGACGACATTATCCGACAGTCGGAAGACTCGCCAATAGGAAAGAATTTCATTAAGAGCGCTCTTGAGGACAGTGGTTACCAGATTGAGCAGGTTTTGAGCGTGCTCTCGCAACAGAAATTCACCGACCATGAGCGTGACATTTTCCTTTCTGGTAGTCCCCGTTACAAGGCGGTCTATGCCTCCTATCGTCGAAAGAAGCTCTTTGGCGGCCTATTCTCCGCCATCTTTGGCATTTTCAAGCGTAACCCCAAGCCAACCAAAGAACAATCCGCTAAGGTTTCAGCTAATACAACACCTAAAAGACAAGCTTTCACGCCAAAGTCTCACTCGTGTTCATCCGTTAGCACCTTAGACCCTAACGAACAACGAAACCTGATTCGTCTTGAGAATCATCTGGAGCGAAATGTCCAGTTGGACGACGAGTTGGAAGCACTCAAGTGTAAAGTCGAACAGAAAATCAGTGAATGCCGCCAATTGAGGACAGAGATACCGGAGCCTTACAAACGCTTCGAAAAGTACGTTACTGCCCTGCTACTTTTACTCTCGCTAACATTCTTCGGTTCCTTTACGGTTTCGGCTCAGGGCTACCATGCTGGCTATGGCGACATCAAGGATGCTCCAAAGTGTTACATCGTCAGTGCCAAGACACTCAATGTGCGCACTACGCCCAGCCTTTATAAGGGTAAGCGTAAGACAACGAAGCGCAAAGATAATATAGGTTTTCAATTAAGCCAGGGTGATACCATTTTTACCAATGCCTTGGTACAACCGACAACCATCGATGGTGTTGACTGGATAGAGTTCACACATAATGGCACGTCCTATTATACCGACATCACCAAGCTCTATGTCACTAACAATCCACGTGTTCAACATGAGGTCAACTACCCCCCGTCTGACTATTACTCTGATGGTTTCATAGGCTGGTTACAGGGAGCTGCGCCATGGATACTTCTTGTGTTAACGCTCTTTGTCTTCTGCCTTTCGTTTGGTTTCAACACCCCTGACAAGGATAGTCTGCAGGGCGAGATACGTGACGATACCGGTATGAGACCCATGTTTATGTATTCCCTCCGTCCATACCAGTTCTTTACCGGTCTCAGCCTGCGCCTACTTATAGGTCTAGCGAGCTCCATCGTCATCATGCTAATCATCGGCGGCATCGTTTGGGGACTGCTATGGCTCGTCAAGATTCTGATGTGGGCCCTTATCGTCATCGGCTGGATCTGCCTCATCGTCGGCATCCTTGGACTCTTCGGAGCTCCAGCCCTTATCCCATTGGCTATCGTAGGAGGTATCATTGTCTATTATAAGGATTCTATTGAGGCCTTTGGTAACGAATGTGTCGAAACAGGCATGGAATTCTTCAATGCACTCAATATGTGGGAGTTCGCCTGCGACCTGATAGAGACCTATTGGGTTCATGCTCTTGTCATCAGCCTGATTCCTTTACTAATCTTTCTAATTGCAGCTATTCTGATGATGGTTGTCGCATGGTGTTTGAGGGGCTACGAAGCTTTCACCACCCATCGCTACAACGTCAAACACCCTTGTCCTAGGTGCCATGAGCCTTCTGAGCCTGCCGAATACTATGATGAGACCACTGAGGGGGAGCGACATCCTTTGCCCACGCCATTACGTCCCGGCATTTATGGCTTGTTGCATATTACACACCCCGTCACCGGTAACCTCATGCCTACACTAATTGCTAATGGGCGCGACTCTCTGCTACGCAAGTGCCCACACTGTGGTCTGTACGTCAATTTTGAGGCAGGTACAGAGAAACATATTGGCTTTATCGGTATGCCAGAGTCGGGTAAGACATCATTGCTCTGCAATGTCATAGGATTAATGATGAAGGCAAAACCAGAAATGTATTTCACCAACGTCACCGACGACCATATCAAGGATATTCAAGACGATGTGGCATTTGCCAAGGCCAACGGACATCTTGACTTTAACCACCTACCACCAAAGACGGGAGTTGACTGGCGACCTTCTATCCAATGCATATTGCCACGTTCCAATGGAGGGCTGCCTTATCATCTGTATTTCAATGATGTAGCAGGAGAGTTGTTCACTTCGGGTGGTAACGACAAAAACTTGCTGAGATTTTCACAGGATGTCGAAAATATCATATTTATTATCGACCCTTGGACAATGAAACTCAATGAACAAAAACTTTCCGAGAGGATGAAAAAATGGCTTGCAACTGAAGAAGTCAGACTTATGCGCGACAGTGCTCACGAAGAGGCTCTGACTGCTTTCGACAGTCTCATCAATGCCCTTGACGGTTGTTCACGCGATCTCTCTAAGATTTACTTCACCTTCGCATTGGCAAAAAGTGACACTGGCTACCTTGCAGACATTGATACCGCAAATGAGGCCATCTTGCAACGTTTTATGGAGGAAGACCTCAGACTTGGCAATATCGTTCATGCTGCAGATTCACGGTTTATGTCCGTTTCTTATGTTGCCATCAGCACTCTTCAAAAAGAGGACCAGGGTATTCAACTGCTTTGTAACAAACTAATTCAACAACTAGGAATAGAATAAACATAATTATGTTAGGATCCATCATTGAAATATTATTAGGCTTAGGAATTTGGAAATTATTGCCAAGCTTTATACATACGACAAAAAAAAAGAAAAAAAAGGTCGCTTTCTGGTGCAACATCATTGGAGCTGTTATAATTATTCTAGGTGGTATTCACCTGTTAGTATCCTTATTTCATTTTTAACCCTACACTATGATCAAACTCACGTTATTAGTGGCTTTTACAAGTCTTTTGTTACTCACGGGCTGTTCAAATAAGAATATAGACACCATAAACGATTTGGAAGCAATGACAGAAGATCTTACAACTAAATATGGTGACTACACCCAAGAGGACTGGGATATTGCTGAAAATCAATTTGGACTAATTTGTGAAGAATTGGAACAATATGAATTTACTGATGAGCAACTGAAGCATATAGGAGAGTTGAAAGGGAAATGTACTGCTGTCTTTGCTCGTAAGAAAGCTTCAGACTTTAAAAATTCCTTCCATAAACTTGGCAAGGAAGTTGAGGGTTTTATCGAAGGTTTTTCAGAAGGTATAGAAAACAGTAAAGTTAGCCAAGATTAAATAATATCACTGAGCCCACTATTCCGCTATATATAGTGTGGGTTCAGTGATTACCATCTCCTAAAACTGATTTTAGTCTGGCACGTTAACGCCAACTAACGCATCATGGTATAGCATTATTACTCTCGTTTCTTCCTTCGATAGATAATCAATAGCAGGAAGCCGACAGAGGCCAGCAGCAGGAGGGTTACGACACGGAAGCCCGCAGGCTCACTATGCATATACGTCGAATAGGGGAAGATGGCGTTCAGCAGACTGCTCATGTCCCAGATGGCGGAGAACATCGTGAGCAACGACAGGGTGAAGAGCAGGGTGTTGACGAGCTTGTCGTTGGCCTCGTCGCGCCGTGTCTTCTCCTTGTCCATGACTTTGTATAGCTGTTGCATCTCTTCCTTGATTTCCAGTCCCTTGTCGATGGCTTCGGCGACCTCCAGGGGGAGGAAGTTGTAGGAGACCTTATGGAAGCAGCACTTTTGCTCGAAGGATTCGTACTCCCTTACCAATTGTTCGACATCGGTGGGCTTGACAAACAGCCGCTGCAGCCTGAGTTTCCAGGAGGGGGCGGGATTTGCCAACGTCTTGCGGAACCGTTTGTTGAGGTTGAACAGATAGCTCTTCTGGTAGATGCTGTGTATGTAGATCATGCGGAAGTAGCTGTCGGTCCAGTTGCTGACAAAGATATTCGATGCTCCGAAGGCATGGATGGTAAAGGTGTCCATCAGCGCCAGACCGCTCCAATTACGGAAGACGGAAATCTTGCTCTGGTCGATAATCTTCTTCAGGTAGGTATCGGAGGCGCTGTAGTCGTCGTTCTCGCCGGGCTTCGTGATTTTCGAGACCGTTGCCAGCTCGTACAGGAGTTTGTCCTTGTCGGCTTCGGGCAGGGCTGCCATCTCCGTGTCATTGGAATTAACGATCTGGAAGATGCGGAACTTATTGCCGTTGTCTATCAGTTCCGAGTAGCTGTCGGGCTCGGTCCCCGTGAGCACCTTGTACACCTGCATGACGGGCTGTATGGCTGCGGCGACGAACGCCTGATGGACCTCCGAATAGTAGTCGATGGCACGCAGGCTGTAAAGCAGCGACGTGCAGTCGTCGAGGTCGTCGGTCGTCTGCTCGATATGGATGGAGAACATGGCCATTCGGAATGGCATGAGATAGAGGGCTATCTCCTTGATGGCGAAATGTACCGTCTTCTCCTTCAACGTCATATCCTGCTCCTCGTTGACATACTTGACGAAGCGGACGCAGCTGCTGTCGGTCTCATCGGCATAGCAGAAGTCAACGAACTCGGGATAGAAGAATCGTTTCTCGATCTTCCGTATATCGGCAGGAAGGTTGAATTTCTCCCACCCGAGGTTAACGATAGCCTGAGAAGAATAGGCTGCTGACATCTGGAAATGTCCACAGAGGAAAGCGATGTGCTGATGAGATGTTTCCATAATACGACAGATTATTTTGCGCAAAAGTAATAAATAAAACGCAAAAATGAGTATAAATTGGAGAAAAAAACGTAACTTTGCCGATAGAAACCTGTCCCACTTGCCCAAGCAAGCGCAAAAAACAATGAAAAGACACATCCTATGGCAAATCACGCAGAAGAGATAAGCGACAACAGACACCTTCTGGAACAATCGATAGCCGGCCTGCCCTACACGCTGTCAGTCCCGGTCAAGAAAACCGTATCGGCCCTTGAGAAGCAGGAATATGGCAAGGCCATGTATCACGTCCTCGACTTCTTCGAAATATCCATCCCGTTTGTTTCGTTTGTCTTCCTACGACTGTTACAGGAGGAGTCCGAGCGGAATCAGCAGGTACGGCCGGCGCTGGAGGCATACGTCAACAGGGTTGACCAGAAGCGCCCCCTGTCGTTAGGCGACTGGCTGAACGACCTGCTGCACCCCCTGCTGCTGGCTGCCGTGAAATTCATGCCGGAGAACCAGCTGACGCAGTCGTTTCAGAACACGATCATAGAAAAGCGCAAAAACATCTTGCTGGGCGACAAGCATACCCCCAGTATCGTTCAGATAAGAAACGAATACCGCGGACACGCCACGACACTCTCGGAAACCATCTACCGCGACGTCGTGGCACAGTTGGAGCCGCGGCTCTACAGAATGCTGGAGGCGCTGCTGCCGCTGACGCGCTGCCACTACGACATCTGCGAGGGGAAATATGTCATTCACTACGATGCTGATTCTGCCGAGTGGTGCATAGACTTATTCCCCCTGGTGTTCACCAATGCCAACGATTATCGATACGTGTTCCATACGCTGAAGGACGAGCAGGCCTGCTACGTATCGTCGAATGAGAACGCGAAGACGCTGGTGACCTACGACATGAACGAAGCCCTCGACAAGGATCTGCAACGCATCGTCCCCTCCTTCGACATTGCCAAGGACCTTAACTGGAAAGAGATGAAGCACCTGATGCAGAAAGAGTCGTTGCGATATCTCGACAGGGTCTATGCGGAGAAGAAATACAACAGGGAGCTGTTTGTCGAGCGCGAGAAACTGACACAGACACTGCACACGTTCTGGGACAGCGAGGCGGTGCTCTTCCCACTAACGGGAGAGGCCGGACAGGGAAAGACGAACCAGCTGTGCTACTGGACGGAGCAGCTCATCGCCGAGGACAAGCCCGTGCTGATTTTCAACAGCTCGAACTTCGCCGACTGCACACTCGACAACACGCTCAAGCTGATATTCGGCTATAGCTACAGGAAGGACGTCGTCCGCCTGCTGGACAGCATCCATGCCAAGGCGGTTGCGAACGGTCAGACGGTGTACATCTTCTTCGACGCTCTGAACGAGTGTCTGGAGTATGCTGAGACCGACGACAAAGAAGGACCGCTGGCATTATATCAGGCTATCTGCCGACTGTTCTGTTCGCCGGCATACACACATTTCAAGACGCTGCTGACGTGTAGAGTCTACACCTGGAAAAACGTCATCCTCCCAGCTATGGATGACGACGCACCGCCAATATTCTCTACGGAAGAAGAAGGTGGAATGGTGCGCGGCTTTGACCGTGAGGAGACAAGGCGGGCATACGGCATCTACCAGCAGCTGTACCAGATGCACACCCCCTACGAGGAGATAGACCGCAGGGTGACGCTACGACTGAAAGACCCCCTCATACTGAAATTCACCTCTGCCAACTTCCTGGGCAGCGAGCTGCCGTCGAGTCCGGAGCGCTACACGTCACTCTCGCTGTTTACGCACATGATGGACAGCATCGGAAACTCGTATGCCGGCAACCGCCAACGGGAAATACTGGAACGGCTCTCGGACTACATGCTGAATCTGTATATGAACGGTGTGCCCGTCGACGGCATTTCGGTCGAGGAATTGAAGACGGCGTTCAACGACGCGGCTTCTGAACTCCACGCGCTGGCGCAGCTCATCTATAAGAAGGACGGCATCAGCATTGCCTACGCCGAGCTGCTGAACAAAGCCGACCGCCCCATCTTGAAAGAAGTACGCCGCGCCGACCACAAGGGTGAGCATACGTACATCCAGTTTGTGTACGAACGTTTCCTGGAGTACCTACTGGGTAATGCGCTGCTTCGCACGGGCCACAAGACGCATGACCATGAGCAGCCCCTGCCGGCATCGTTCTATGCCGGCGTCCTTGAGAAGGTGAATCCCAACGTGGTCTTTATAGGGGCCTTGCGCAACGCTCTGCTGCAAGACTGTATGCACAAGGACGACTTCGCAACGCTCATCGAGCTGGAGTACCAGTGGGGCGAGGAGTACAAAGTGATGACGCTGGTCACGGAGACCATCAACACCATGATTCGCGAGAACTACGAGAACGCGCTCTTTGCCTTGATACCGAAGCTGATGGCGTCGAGGGAGCACGAGCAGCCGCTCATCGACGAGTTCAACAGCGTCGTTCGAGCCATACAGTCGAACCAGGCCGACGAGCAAGTCATTGCCGACCACAAGCGGCTGTCGAGGGAACTGGCCTCAACCATCCGCCTCAAGAAACTGGCTTCCGTCAGCACCGTCAACGGCATACTGCTGACCGACTATTTCAACGAACATCTCTACGAGCACGATGCGTTCTCGCTGCTGTGGAAGATTATGCTCGACCCCATCTACGACATTCGTAACGATGCCTGCATGTATGCCTATTACCTCTCGAACCGTAAATACACGCTGGACTACACCCCACTACGGGAGAACCTGACCGTAGGGATTATCAAGGAGATGTTCGGTAATATCAGAGCACGAGGACTGTTGCGGAATTTCGCCTTGAAGAGCCATCGCTCGAATGCCATGATGTATGTGGAGACGGCTTCCCGACTCTGCGTGCTGATGATTATCGACCACTCGCGCAACGATGACGAGCAGTCAGAACAGATCGTTGACGACATGCTCAACGAGCTGAGGGGAATTTTCAGGTATCTCACTGGCAATCTGTATTTTGTGCGTCTCTTCATGCCCATCTTCCAGATTGCCATGAAACGCCAGATAACCTTCCAGTCCGACTACGTCAACAATGCCATTGAGTACCAGACGTTCTGGGAAAAGGACACCTTCAAGGGCAATGAGTTCCAGGGGGTGTCGTGGCAGCAGAACGACGTCAACGAACTGATGAGTTTCTCGCACCACTATCATCGCTTCGGCCATCTGAACGACACGACGGAATGTCGCAATGAAGAACAGCGGTTTGCCGCCCTGCACAAGAAGGTGCTTTCGGCATATAAGACCGGCGACAGCTTCAGCCATTTCGTCTTAGAGCGGATGATGGTGATAATGGGTACCAGCCGATGGCAGAACATTGCGCCTGTTGTCGAGGCGTTTTTCACCGACGAGTTCCGACAGGCCCCGTGGTTTGACTACTGCCAGATGTCGATGCTGTACATCCTTTACCAAGTGGCCTACTACACCCCCGAGATGAACGAGCAGCTGCTTCAGGTCTATGCCTCAGAGGCTGCCGACTGGACGTGCCGCAACAGGGGACTGTTTCGCGGAAGGAGAAGCGACAAGGCCAATGCGGTAGGCATGTACAAGAGGAACGTGATGTGCTGGTATGCGGTGGTCTATTGTTCGCATACAGGCGACAATGTGGCGATGGCTGGCGACGAGCGGGCCGTGCCCAAGTTCTATGAACTCATCGACCAGGCTGTAAAGGCCAACGACAAGGAGCTGCTCTTCCACCTCATTGAGAACATCTCGGAGCTCATCACGGACATGGGCTATGTGCAGACGGCCTTGCAGCTACTGAAGCATATACTCCTGCAGTACGACACCCAGGAGAAGGTCGACCGTCTGGATGCCGTCCAGCTGACGCGTGGCGGTGTGTATCAGTATGACTTGGTCAAGCTGGTGGGCAATGTGTTCAGTACGGCGAAGAACTATTACGGGAGTCAGGTTGACGCTTTTATCCAGAAAGAGGTTGCCGGACTGAGTTTCCCCGGCGCACCGACATACCGTGAGGAGATTCTGAACTACCACCCGAGTGGCGAGACGCTCTCTGACTTGCTGACTCATCGTTTCGGGAACTTCCTGATGTGGGGTTTGCTGAATGTTGAGAAGGCTGACGACTTCGCCATCGAGGCGATAGGTGCCTCCACGAGGACAAAAGACTCCTTCGGGTGGTATGAACAAGGAGTCAAGATATTTATCAAACATTTTTTTGGCGTTAAGATATGAAAAAGAAGAAATGGTTACTGGGGGCTATCCCACTTTTGTTAATAGTATATTTGGGGTTTCCCGTGTTATTGCATGTATTCAACGAATGGGGTTATAACAAAAACGAATTAAAGGATATGGAAATTATCGGACATCGCGGCGGGGCATCGATCGGCCCCGAGAACACATTAGCCTGCTACAAAAAGGGTATTGAGGCTGGGGCGGACATGATTGAGATTGACATCCACCTGACGAAGGACAACAGGATCGTTGTCTGTCATGACCAGAGCATTAACCGTACGACCAACGGGAAGGGACTGATCCGAGAGATGACGCTCAACGAGATACGCCAGTACCGTTGTCTCGATGCCGACGGCAACGTCACCGACCAGCAGGTGCCGACGCTTGACGAGGTCTTCGACCTGATGCTGGAGACGCGGGCTGCAGGCAATCCCTGCAAACTGCTTATCGAAATCAAGCGCACCAGGAATATCTATCAAGGTATCGAAGAGCTGCTGCTCGAGAAGATTAACAGCTGCAACGCCAAGGACTGGATTATCGTTCAGTCGTTCAACGACTTCGCCCTGGAGAGAATACACCAGCTCGACCCCAGCGTCCGACTGGAGAAGCTGTTCTTTTTCAAGCTTCCCGGACTACCCGTCATCATGGACTGGTTCCACTTCACGACATTCAGCTACGAGAAATACCATTACATCAGTTCGTTCAACATGAACTACCTATGGCTCACGCGCAGCTTCCTTCGCGACATTCACAGTCACGGCAAGGAGGTGAAGGTGTGGACGCTGGAGGGCACGGATGCGCCTCGTCTGGACGTTGATGGTATCATTACCAACCGTCCGGACTTATGGTGTAAGGAAAGCATCGAAAATGACTAGTAATGTATTCGTAAATCATAAAACAGATTAAAGTTTATTCGTGCACTTGCGTACGCGAGGCACTACTTGCCGCGGAACAAACAGCGCTTATTCATAATTAAGTGCCACTTATTCCCCAGGATCTCTCTTCTTGATGTCGTTGAGCTTGCAAGCCAAAAAGGGACGCGAAAATAAAAAACTTCGATTTTCAATCTTCAGTCTTCATTTTTTTCACTACCTTTGCAGCCTAAAATAGAATAAGGACAACTATGAGCGAAGTTCCGAGCTTTGCTCGCTTGAGCACCAATAAAAGATAAACAATGAGCGAAGAAATTGAACGCAGAAGGACGTTTGCGATAATCTCGCACCCCGACGCCGGTAAGACGACGCTGACCGAGAAGTTCCTGCTTTTCGGCGGCCAGATACAGGTGGCCGGAGCCGTCAAGAACAACAAAATCAAGAAAACAGCCACCAGCGACTGGATGGACATCGAGAAGCAGCGTGGCATCTCGGTCTCGACCTCCGTGATGGAGTTCGACTATACGCCAGAGGGAAAGGACATAGAGTATAAGGTCAATATCCTCGACACCCCTGGCCACCAGGACTTTGCCGAGGACACGTTCCGCACGCTGACGGCTGTTGACTCGGCCATCATCGTGGTCGACGGAGCCAAGGGCGTAGAGACGCAGACAAGAAAGCTGATGACCGTCTGCCGCATGAGAAAG
>JAEEGL011431781.1_pt1 | contig 41647 bp, 39 predicted proteins | sample 9134231 | NCBI WGS metagenome assembly JAEEGL01 (sample SAMN16246548, study PRJNA631951) | gut metagenome | biome: gut microbiome; feature: rumen; material: fiber-attached | host: Bos | place: Iran: Karaj | collected 2018-10
TCAACCTTTTCAGAAAAATGTCAACCCCATCAGGAACGATGTCAACGAAAACAGTAAAGTGTAAACCTTATCAGGAAAACAACTGACAACCAACTCAGGAAAAGAGCAAAAAACTGTCAACCGAAATCAGGAAAAGACAAAAAAAATGCCGTTAACGGACACAACGGACATTGGGGACAAGCATAAATTAGTGCCCGCAACCTTGTAATAAGTAATCTGGAAACAGAGTGCTGAGACGCCTTAGCCACGTCCTACCCACGTCCTTCCTTCGCCCGAGCAATACCCATCCATGCTCCATGAGCGTGGGTAGGACGTAGGTAGAGCGAAGGAAAGACGATGAAATGGGCTTTGAAACCTTAATAATAGTGTATCAACCTACTACCTGCGGCCTACACAACACCTTCAAAGCGGGTCGATATCCAGCGTGACAGTGGCGGAGCGGAATGCGTCCTTTGACTTCACATGGGCCACAATCTCCCGGAGCCTTGCAACGACAGCAGAGGGATTGGCCGTGAGCTCCACCTTGAGCGAGAGCTTTATGATATGCAGCGACTGCATACGGGCCACGGGAGGTGTCATGGGACCGAGCACCCTCTCGCCAAACACCTGACGCATCAGAGCGGCCATATCCTCAGCCATATGCTCCACCACATGTTCATCCTTATGCTTGAGATAGATGTCCATCAGCCTGCAGAACGGAGGAAAATGGAAGCAGAGACGCTCCTCGCGCTGAGAGCGGAACATCGCCTCGTAGTCGTGGCGCACCACCTGCCCTATCACATCTGCCGAGACATCCTTCGTCTGCAGCACCACCCTGCCCTTGAAGGCATGACGTCCGGCACGCCCGGCCACCTGAGCCATGAGTTGGAAGGCACGCTCGTGAGCCCTGAAATCCGGCAGACACAGCATAGCCGTGGCATCCAGTATGCCCACCAGACGCACATTGGCGAAATCGAGTCCCTTGGCCACCATCTGCGTGCCGACAAGGATATCGGTGCGACCCTCCTGGAAGTCCTCTATTATCTTCTCGTAGGATGAACGCGAGCGCGTGGTGTCGAGGTCCATACGCTGGATACGAGCCTCCGGGAAAATCTGAGCCAAGGTGTCCTCCACACGCTCCGTGCCGAAACCCTTCGTGCGCAGGCTCTCCGTCTCACACTGGGGGCACTGCGTCGGCACCTCCGTGGTGTAGCCGCAATAGTGGCAGGAAAGACGACCCAGGCGCTTGTGAAATGTGAGCGACACATCACAGCGGGGGCACTGCGGCACCCAACCGCACGTCTTGCACTCTACAAGCGGGGAATAGCCCCTGCGATTCTGGAAGAGTATCGTCTGATAGCCATCGGACAGTGTGTGGCGTATCTCTGCCAGGAGACGCGAGGAGAAGAGTCCCGTTGCCGTCTTGCGGCGTATCTCCTCACTCATGTCCACCACCTCCACCTCGGGCAGTTCGAGTCCCTCGTAGCGTGTCAGCAGTTTCACCAGTCCGTATTTGCCCTTCAGGGCGTTGTCGTAGCTCTCCAGCGACGGTGTGGCACTACCCAGAAGTGTCTTCGCTCCTGCAGAGGCAGCCATCATCAGGGCAACATTGCGTGCATTGTAGCGGGGCGCGGGGTCCTGCTGCTTGAAACTCGTCTCATGCTCCTCGTCGACAATCACCAGTCCCAGGCGGCGAAAAGGCAGCAGCACACTGCTTCTCACGCCCACGATGATATCATAGGGTTCGTCGGAGAGCTGCTTGCGATAGACCTCCACACGCTGGGCATCGCTGTACTTGCTGTGGTAGATGCCGAGACGCGAGCCGAAGACGCTGCGCAGGCGGTCGGAGAGCTGGGTGGTGAGGACAATCTCGGGCAGGAGGTAGAGCACCTGCTGTCCCTGCCTTATCGCCTCGTCGATGAGGTGTATGTAAATCTCTGTCTTACCGCTGGAGGTGACACCGTGCAAGAGGCAAGTAGGTTGCTGACGCCACACGGCCTTTATCTGCTCCATCGCCCTGCTCTGCACCTCGGAAAGGGCATGCATGGGAGAGGTCTCGAAGAGCGTCCCGCCCTGAGAGCGGCGGGCTCTGGGTTTGACATATTTCTTGAGGGTGGAAGGAATGGCAGCCTTGAACACCTCACCCAGAGAGCAGGCATAATAGTCGGCAATCCACTGCCACAGCGACATCTGCGAAGGGAGCACAATGGGTGCGTCGTCCATCACCTCGAGGATGTCCTTGGTGTCGTAGTCGGGTTTTACGTCATGCACACGGACAACAAGGGCTATATAGTGCTTCGTCTTGCCGAGCGGCACGAAAACACGCTGGCCGACTTGCGGAAACAAGCCGGCCGGAACGCTATAGGTGAGGCTGCTCTCGAGGGGCAGCGGAAGGATGCAGTCGCAAAACACGGGTGCCTCCTACCTTCTCTGACGACGTACGCTCACGCGAGGAGCACTGGAGGAACTGCCGCCGCTCTTACCTGCAGAGGAAGAACGGGATGCGCGGGCAGAACTGCTGCTGCGCGAAGATGTCGTCTTGGCAGCGGTCTTCTTCTGCTTGCCCTGAGCTGCAGCGATGCTGTCCTGACGGGTTATCTTGAGACTGTCCTCATGGGAAAGATGTCCCCACACATTATTCTGGAAGAGGACTATCTCGCCCTCTATCTTCTTCTGCTCCTGCACCATGTCGGAATCCGTCTTGCAATAGTTGGCAAGAGCACGTCCCTGCATATTGTTGGTCTTGTAGATACGACCGTCGTAGCGGTTCATGGTGAAATAGTCGTCTGCCGTCATATTGTTGACGTTGTTGTAGTTGGATGCCATCATTGGCAGCTTGGCCAACCAGGGAGCCACATCGTCGTAGTTCACCCAGAAAAGAGGATACGGCGTAGCATCTCCGCCCCACTCGTCGGCACCTCGCATCAATACGGGGCATATCGCAGTGACCTTAGTGGAGAAAGTGCCCGTGCGCTGATCCAGATAGACGCTCTCCTTGATATAGTAGCGGGTAACCTCTGCAGAAGGCACGTCATTGGTCTCCACAGTGAATTTCCCGTCCTTCTCCTCATAGTAGATGCCATATCTGTCGAGCACATCCTTCACTGCGAGCTTGTCCTTTTCCTCGAATGACTCCACACCGTCCAGTTTGTAGGTATATGCCGTGATACGTCCCGTGAGCATCAGACGGAACAGGTAGGTGAAGAGATTCACCTGACGGCCTACAGGCTCCACAGGATAGTAGAGAGGAGCATTCTTGTCCTGCATAAGGTCGAGCGTGCGGTAGATATCACGCTTCCACACCACATCCTCGGGCATCTCGGCAGCAGTGGGGAACGACATCGAGGCACGGTCGGAGACCGTCTGCTGCTTTTTCTTCTGCTGCGGTGCCACCTGCGCTGCGGCATTACTTGTTGTGACACGTCGCTTGGCGGGCTGAGCACTCATACCCAGACCTGCCATCATCAGTATTACTAGTAACAGACTCTTTTTCATAGCCTATATTTAATTTACTATTACTTCCATTGCGCCGTTGAGCGTTCGCTCGATACCGTCGGGACCTGTGGCGCGAATCTTTGTTATATAGAAGCGCTTGCCTCTGGAGAGGGAACGCATCATATTTTTCTGTCTGTCCGTGAAGGATGCCGACTGACTCACTTCCGGCACGGCATTACCCATGTTGTCGTAGAACACCGTCTCGAAACCGTGCACCGTGAACGGGATATTGAGCAGACCATCATCGATGGCAGCACCAAGCCTGTCAGTGTGCATGAGCACCTGCTTGGGAAGACGTCCGCCCATGAAGTGGTCGTCACCCACGGGGATATATGCCGTCGGGTCGGGCAGTTTGCGCACACGGAAGGTGAACTTACCCATCTCCTGACTGCGGCCCTCGTTCTGGGCCACCACGGTGAACACAGCCTCGCCGCCTACATCTGTGGGACGGGCGATATAGTGGCCGTCGCCCTTGGGAGTGAGCTGTCCACCTGTCATCGAAACGGAAAGCTTGGAGGATGCCACACCCGGAACGGATACGCTCATCGGGTTGTCGTAACCGGCATAGAGAACATTCATGATATCCGCGGACATAGTGGCAGAGGGAGCCACAACGCTGTATTTCTGCTCGAAATCGCGCTTCACACGCTGTCCCTCACCGTTGAGCATCTCGATATATCCGGAGAGGGTGAAGTCGCCCGTGGAGGAGCAGACGGTCTCGTAGAGTCCGTTTTCGGTCTTATACTCCTTACCTCCTATGAATATTGTAGGTTTGTTGGTGGAGTCCACTGCAGCCATTATGATCTGTGCCGAGAAGCGGCCTCCCTGCACCACCGTCTGGCTTTTGGGAATCACATAGGCGTTGAGCTGGTTGACACGAATATCCTTCACGTCGATGTTCTGCACCAGATTGTGGAGCACCTCGCCCTCTGCGTAGCGCACATCGCTCTGCAGTTTGGTGAGCAGCGTCACAGCTGCAGCCGTAGGCATATTCTCGAACATATACTCGGGCCAGTCCTTACCCATCATACGCTCCTTGACGGGAACGTCGGTGGAGAGATTGGAGGCGATAATCTCCTTCTGCCCCTTGTCCTCCACCATGCGCAGGATACGCTCACGATAGTGGATGATGGCCTCGTAGAGTTCCTTACCCTTTCCGATGCCGGGAGCCAGCATCACCTGAGTGGATGCCTCCAGGTCCTCACGGTTGCGGATATTATTCACATCACCGTCCTTACCGTCGCTCTCCTTGACAATCTTTATCTTGAGGTCCTCCGCCATATCGTAGATGCTGTCGCTCATCCTCTGCACGAAACGAGCCTTGTCGTACCACACCTTCACTTTCTGGGGGTTGGTCTTCATCTGCGCCTCAAACTGCTCAAGGATGGCCTCGTTGGTACGCGAGGCGTTGGCAGTGGAACGTGTCAGTCCCTGACTCACCAATGAGAAACCGTTCAGTACGTCGCTCGACACATTGAGGGCGAGCATGGCCATGAGGACCACGTACATGAGGTTGATCATCTTCTGGCGAGGCGAAACTTTTATCTTCTGTATAGGCATCTTTCAGAACCTTGTCTTATTCGTCTTTCTTTTCTGCACTCTTGGAAGGCGCACCGCCCATGTTGATTGTCAGCGCACCAATCATACGTCCGTAAACGTTGTTGAGCTCTGTTATCTGGTCTGCCATGCGGCGGGTCTGCTCATCAATCTGCTCGATGGTGGTCACCTGCTTGGAGATATTACGCAGCTGCAGTTCGTATACCGTTGCAATGCCGGTAAGCGTGCGGTTGAGATTCTCCATCTCCTCTGAGTCGGTAGACATGCGGGCAGCCTGCACTTTTACACGCTCCAGCACCTCTGTAAGCTCCTTGAGCTCTTCTGCATAGTTCCTTACAGCATCCTCTATTGCCGCAGGATCGGTGGCCTTGATGCTGTCGGGGTTGATACTTCCACCCTGACCGTTCTGCAGCTGCGAGAGTGCCAGCTGAGCCTGTGTGGCAGCCTGTCCGGCAGCGGCAAGGTTTGCTGCAGCAGCACTGAGAGAAGCACCCTGAGCCAACTGCTCGGGATTCATCGGTGCACCGCCTCCCATTATCACTGTGCCACCTACAGGAGCTCCTCCGCCAATCACTACCGTACCACCGGCAGGAGTTGCCTCAGAACCCTCTGCGGGAGCACCCGGAGCACCCGGAGTACCCGTACCGCCTACAATGACAGTTCCGCCTGCGGCACCGTTCTCAGAAGAAGGCACCTTCGTATATGTCTTCTCGAAACCGGAGATAAAGAACACAAAGACCTCCGTACCCATACCGATGAACAACATCAGGTTGGCACCGGGGATGTGGGTCAGTTTGAACAATGTACCCAATATGACGATGGCTGCGCCCCAGCTGTAGGTGTACTGCATGAACACCTGTCCGAACGGGGAGTCCATCCACTTCTGCATTTTTGCTATTATATTCATGGTCGTTTATCTGTTAAGTCTTTAATATTCCTTATTTTCTTCTCGCGGATGTAGCAGGAGCTTTCGACTGCTTGAGCATACCGTCGCTCACCATACTGCGGACGCAGCGGAAACCGATGTAGCAGCGGGGCTGGTTCTGATACTCGTATGAACGCCAGGCAGAGCGAATCATGCTCTCGGGGTCCTTCCACGAACCGCCTCTCACGCTCTTCTTCTTCAAGCGATAGGGATCCTCTTTGGCCGCATTGTATCTGAGTTCGGGGTTCATGTCGCTCATTGCCTCCACTCCGGCCTCCGTGTACGTAGTACTGGTCCATTCTGCCACATTACCGGCCATATCATAAAGTCCGTTGGAGTTGGCGGAGAAGATGCCGCACTTCGAGGTAATCAGGCTACCGTCCTTGGTGTAGTTACCCTGGTCGGGTTTGAAGTTTGCATAATAGCAACCCTTGTCGCTCTTTACCTCCTTTGCTTCCCAGGGGAAGGGATTGCCTTCCTTGCCGCGTGCAGCAAACTCCCACTCTATCTCCGAGGGAAGGCGATAGCGCTGCAACTGCTGTGCATATCCTCCCAAGCCTCTCTTGAGGAACAGCGTACGCCATGCGCAGAAGGCATTTGCCTGCTCCCAGCTGACACCCACCACAGGGTAATCGTCGTAGGCGGGATTGTTGAAATAAAGCTTCATATAGCGCTCGTTGTCGGCATTCTGGAAGTCGTTCACCCAACATGTGGTGTCGGGATAGATGTTCACGATATAGGTGTTGAGGAAATCCCACTCTCCGGAAAGAGGACGGGTGATGGTCTGACGCACAATCTTACCGTCGTCGTCAATCCATGCCGTATCCTTGGATATCATCACATCAGACGTGCTGACTGCGTGATCCGTATTGAGGTCGCGCTCCTCCGCATTGAGGCGGTACTTGCGCTGCGCTGCAGCGGCGTAGTCGTATATCTCGTAGCGGAAGTTCATCTGGGAAGCATCCAGCATCTTGGTGCCGTCGACGGGATGATAACGATACACGCTCTCTATGGCACGCATCTCATCCTCTGTGGCCTTGCGTTCGTTGGGGATAGGCTTCTTCCAGTTAAGATGAGGAGTGACGGGCTCTCCGAACTTATCCTCTTCAATCTTGTAGGTCTCATCACCACCGAAAGCCGGATCTGCAAGACGCTCCCGGATGATACTGTCCCTTACCCACTGCACAAACTGACGATACTTGGCATTCGACACCTCCTGGGCATCAATCCAGAAACCGTCCACACTAATGTCACGTTTCGGGAATTCCGCACCCCAAAGGGTATCGTTCTCCTCCAGGCCCACTCTGAGACTGCCCTTACGGACAGCCACCATGCCATAGGGGGTAGGCTCACCATAACCGCTACCACGCACGCCTGTCACCTCGCCTCCGTCAGACATTGCTGCCCCCTGAGAGCCAAAGCACGCTGTCAGCGTCAGTGTCACGGCTGCGACAGCCGTCAAAACAAAGATCTTTTTCATTATCTCTTTATTATCCGTTATTCTTTTTTATCTGTTAGAGGAATCTCACACTCTTATGCAGATTTTTTCCTTTCTTTCCTTTATTCATATCCATCTGGTAGCCCAAAATGATTTCGTGCGTACCGTTTTGAAGTCCCACTCCCCCAGTGTACATCTCATAGCTGTAGCCTATATTCAAGCCATGGAAATTCATGCCGAAGAGGAATCCCACTGAAACCGTCGGAGAATAGAGCACACCGCCATAGAGCTTGTTCTTCCTTCCTTCGTAAGCCAGACGTGCTGTGATGTCGCCTCGTATAGTCTGGAAATCAGTGCGCACGATGCCGTGCATATCCAGACAGTAGCGCTTATCCCTGAACAGGAGTTTGTAGCCTCCCGTGATGTAATACATCGGGTCGATACTCATCTGGTTCACCTTGTCGTCTCCGAATTCTACGGTAGGACTTGTAAGATGCATCGCTGACACACCCGCATACCAGATATCACGCCACGTAAATCTCACGCCAAACTCTGCGTCTATCGCAAAACCGGAAACCTCGGACGTTGGAAAAGCCTTATCGTTGGACTCATCCGTGTCCACACCGGAACCATCGAACTTCTCGCTGAGGATAACCAGTCGCGCTCCCATGGAGAGTTTTCCCTTCTTGTGCCATCCTATCGGCAAATGCAGAGCGTACTGCACGTATATCTTCTTGTTTGAGAAGAGACCGATGACATCGTTCATGAAAGCGGCACCGACTGCATGTTTAGGACTCCAAAAAGTTAACGGCAAATCGGCAGAAACGAGCATTGTCTTCGGAGCTCCTTCATAACCTGTCATTTGCATACTGTAGCCGCCTTGTATATTCAGGTGGCCGTCAACACCTGCCGCTGCAGGGTTGTAGAACGACTGCAAGGCCCATGAATTAGTGAACGCCGGGTCGAACTGAGCACTCGCAGGGAGCACCATAATCGCCGCCACAATCATCCATATCAGCCTTTTCATCTCTCGCCATAACGTGACAGTGCCGAACTTTATTGCCCGGCACTGTCTTTTTCTTCTCCTATTTTCTAACTTTGAAGACCGCTTTCCTCATTGGTGCATCTGAAATGCACGGCTGATGTCCTTCCAACGGGAAATATATTGCCATCTGTCCCGGCAGAAGATCAATGAACGAAGTAGCCTTCTCCGGATGGAAACAAATGTCCTTTTCCGCATTGTATTCTGCCTGAGACAAAGTCTCACCGGACACATATCCCTGACGCTCACGTCCTGAGAGCAGCACCTGGATATCTATCATCTTCTGATGCGATTCCACACGGGCCTCATCCACCGTCTTTCCCTTTGATTCCATAACGTTGACAAAGACATCATCGCCCTTGATGGAATGCTTACCCAGCGGCAAAGCTGCAAGGTCGTTGTCCTTAAGGAACTTCACCACCTCATTAAACAACGGATTGAGCGCCACATAGGCACTCAATCCGCTCAAATTATCCAGTATCATCGAATCTAGGATTTACTGTATTACATCATACCGCCCATACCGGGAGCACCTCCCATAGGCATCTCCGGCTTATCCTCCTTCTTATCGCAGATGACAGCCTCAGTGGTGAGGAACATTCCTGCGATGGAAGCGGCATTCTCAAGAGCTACACGAGTCACCTTGGCAGGGTCGATAATACCCGAAGCCTTCAGATTCTCGTACTTGTCCTCACGGGCATTGTAACCGTAGTCGCCCTTGCCGTTGCGCACCTCGTTGACTACCACACTGCCCTCTCTGCCTGCATTCTCCACAATCTGGCGCAGAGGCTCTTCGATGGCACGGCGCACGATGCAGATACCTGTCTCCTCGTCTGCGTTGTCACCCTTCAAGTTGTTCAGTTTCTCCTGAGCACGGATGTAAGCCACACCGCCACCAGGGATGATACCCTCTTCGATTGCGGCACGCGTTGCACACAGAGCATCGTCCACACGATCCTTCTTCTCCTTCATCTCAACTTCGCTGGGAGCACCTACGTAGAGCACTGCTACACCGCCCGCCAACTTGGCCAGACGCTCCTGCAACTTCTCCTTGTCGTAGTCGCTCTTTGTGTTGGCAATCTCGCTCTTGATCTGAGCCACACGGTCGGCAATATTCTGCTTGTCACCCTTACCGCCTGCGATAGTGGTATTGTCCTTCGTGACAATCACCTTGTCGGCAGAACCGAGCATATCGAGAGTTGCCTGCTCCAACTTGAGACCGGTCTCCTCGGAGATTACCACACCGCCTGTCAGTGTTGCAATATCCTGCAGCATAGCCTTGCGACGGTCACCGAAACCGGGAGCCTTCACAGCACATATCTTCAACTGACCGCGAAGACGGTTAACAACAAGTGTTGTCAGAGCCTCGGATTCCACATCCTCAGCAATCACAAGAAGAGGACGTCCGCTCTGTACTGCGGGTTCCAGAATAGGCAGGAAATCCTTCAGGTTGCTAATCTTCTTATCATAAATAAGGATGTAAGGAGACTCCATCACACACTCCATCTTCTCAGTGTCGGTAACGAAGTAAGCAGAGAGATAACCTCTGTCGAACTGCATACCCTCTACCACACCGATGGTCGTGTCACGGCCCTTGGCCTCCTCAATGGTGATAACACCATCCTTGGAAACCTTCTGCATAGCGTCAGCCAGCAACTTGCCGATTTCAGGATCGTTATTGGCACTTACGGTAGCCACCTGCTCTATCTTCTGATAGTCGCTGCCCACCTGCTCTGCCTGAGCCTTGATATCATCAACAACAACCTTGACGGCCTTGTCGATACCGCGCTTGAGATCCATGGGATTTGCACCGGCAGTAACGTTCTTCAGACCCTCGCGTACAATGGCCTGTGCCAGTACGGTAGCAGTTGTCGTGCCGTCACCTGCATCATCACCGGTCTTGGAAGCGACGCTCTTCACCAACTGTGCACCACAGTTCTGGAAGGCATCTGCCAGCTCCACCTCCTTAGCTACCGTCACACCGTCCTTAGTGATGTGGGGAGCACCGAACTTCTTCTCAATAATGACATTGCGACCCTTGGGACCAAGTGTCACCTTCACTGCGTCGGCCAATGCGTCTACGCCCTTCTTCATCTCATCACGGGCGTCCAAACTGTATTTTATTTCCTTTGCCATAATGACTTTCTTTTTTTCTTGTTGTCCAATTCCGTTTACTTACCTCACTTACTTCAGGATGGCCATAACGTCAGACTGACGCATGATGAGATACTTCACACCCTCAAACTCCACTTCCGTACCACTGTACTTTCCATAGAGCACCTGGTCGCCCTCTTTGAGCACCATCTCTTCGTCTTTCGTACCGCCACCTACGGCAATAACCCTACCCTGCAAAGGTTTCTCCTTGGCAGTGTCGGGAATGATAATACCACTCGCTGTCTTTGTCTCTGCGGCTGCAGGCTCGATGAGCACACGGTCTGCTAAAGGTTGAATGTTCATAGTGTATTCCTTTTTTTATTTGTTAAACGTTTCCACACACCTCTTCAGCCAATATCGTGCCAAAGAGCTGTCTTGTGACAAAATGTCAGTTGTCAGGATAGCTGTCAGAGCATCATCAGGGTGTAGAGATACACCACCGTTGCAGGAATAGCCACCAGGCTTGAGTCAAAACGGTCGAGCATACCTCCGTGACCAGGCAATATATTACCGGAATCCTTAATACCCAGCTGCCTCTTCAGGAGACTCTCTACAAGGTCGCCCCATGTGCCGAATACCACAACGACCAAAGCGAATCCAAACCACTGTGCCAGCGTCAGGCTATTATCCCATTGAGCAACAATTGCAGCCACTATCATTGCCAGCACACCGCCTCCGATACTTCCAACCCACGATTTATGCGGCGACACACTGGGAAACAGGCGGTAAGGTATCTTCTTGCTCAAAAGGGAACCTACACAGTAAGCCCCTGTGTCGCTGCACCACAGCATGACAAACAGCATCAACGGGAATATCCAGCGGTAATTCACCTCTGTCGGATATACGGGATTTGTCATGAAAGCCAGCGTAGGCAGGAGACTGAATGGCAGGGCCACATATACCTGCCCGAGCATGGTGAAGGCCCAGTTGTTCACAGAATGGTCTCTCTCCTGATACAACTCAGAAACCAGCATATACATCAGGCTCAGCAGATAAGGAACAAAGACTCCCATAGTGGGAACCATGCCGCTGGAATAAGCCCAAAAGGCCATAAACAGATACACCGCAGCCACAGTGGATATCATTCTGTTTACCGTCACCGCTGCCTGCTGATTCACCAATCCTGTGAATTCCCATACAGAGAGAGCTGTTATCAGTACAAACAAGACACCCATTGTCAGCGGACTCCATAATATTCCACCGACTAGCACTATAACAAAAATAACACCGGTCAGTGTTCTAATCACCAGATTTTTCATCACTTTCTTCTTGTGCGTTGTTTTCCATGTTCAGCTCATCGGCTCTGCTCTTCCAGGGACGTTCTCCGAAGATTCTCTTCACATCATCTGCAAAGATTACTTCCCTATCCACCAGAATCTGAGCCAGCTCGCCGTGTCCTTCTTTATATTTGTTCAGGATTGATTTGGCCCGTTCGTATTGCTCTGCAATAATCTTCTTCACCTCCTCGTCCATTTTTTCTGCCGTCTTTTCGCTATAAGGCTTCGTCACCTGGTATTCCCCACCCATGTTGTAGAATGAGATATTAGGCAGCGACTCGCCCATACCCATATAAGCTATCATGGCATATACCTGATGTGACACACGCTCCAGGTCGTTCATCGCACCGGAAGAGATATGTCCAGTGAAGAGTTCTTCTGCAGCACGTCCACCCAGCAGTGCACACACCTCGTCGAGCATCTGCTCCTTGGTGGTTATCTGTCGCTCCTCCGGCAGATACCATGCTGCTCCGAGCGCTCTGCCTCGCGGCACTATTGTCACCTTCACCAGAGGATTGGCATACTCCAGATGCCAGCTCACCGTAGCATGTCCGGCTTCATGCAGTGCTATTGTGCGCTTCTCCTCCTCCGTCATCACCTTGGTTTTCTTCTCCAGGCCTCCGATGATGCGGTCCACTGCGGCTAAGAAGTCTTCCTTACCCACTTTCTTGTGACCGCCGCGAGCTGCGATAAGGGCTGCCTCGTTGCACACATTTGCAATATCTGCACCGGAGAATCCGGGGGTCTGACGTGAGAGGAAGTCCACATCGACACTGTCATCCAACTTCAGGGGACGCATATGCACATTGAAGATTGCCTTCCGTTCGTGCACATCCGGTAAATCCACGTATATCTGACGGTCGAAGCGGCCTGCTCTCAGAAGCGCCTTATCCAATACGTCTGCCCTGTTTGTTGCAGCCAGAACGATTACACCGCTGTTTGTTCCGAAACCGTCCATCTCCGTCAGCAGCTGATTGAGCGTATTCTCCCTCTCGTCGTTACCACCCATTGCCATACTCTTGCTACGGGCACGACCTACAGCATCGATTTCATCGATAAACACTATACAGGGAGCCTTTTCCTGAGCCTGACGGAACAAATCCCTCACACGCGAAGCACCCACTCCGACAAACATCTCCACAAAATCGCTACCGGACATCGAGAAGAACGGCACATTCGCCTCACCGGCTACAGCCTTGGCAAGAAGGGTCTTACCCGTACCCGGAGGTCCTACAAGCAGAGCTCCCTTGGGAATCTTACCACCCAGATCCGTGTATTTCTTCGGGTTTTTGAGAAACTCCACAATCTCCTGCACCTCCATCTTGGCACTTTCCTGACCGGCAACGTCCTTGAACGTCACACGGTTCTTATCATTCTCGCCGTCACCCTTTTCCTGAAGCCTGGCACGACTCTTACCCACATTGAAAATGCCCAACGGGCCGGACACACCGTCTCCGCCGCCACCTGCTCGTCGCATGATGAAAATCCAAAGGAAGATGAAGAACAGTAATGGTCCGAAATTCCACAGGAAACGTTCAAAGCCGTCGTCAGAGTGAACATACTTCACATCACCCCTGAAATTACCAAGACGCTGCTGCTCAACGATAAAATCCTCCAGTTTGTCGTTGCTGGGAAATTCCGTCACCACCTCCAGTTTCTGCTCTTTCACATCTGCCGGTATTGTGCCGAACACTTCCTTCACCCGTCCCGGCACCACTTGCATTGACAACTTGCCTTCATCCTTGTTGGCTGTTATCTCCCTGGCATATCCCTTTTCAACATACGTTTTAAAACGGCTGTAGGGCACTTGCTTGGAGGTCACATTATTCCAAACGCTTCCTCCTTGAGTGTAGAGATAGCCCAACACGATGGCTACGATGACATATATCCACATGGGATTGAACCCACCCTTTTTCTTTTGGGGAGCCTTGCGCACAGGTTGCCTTCTGGGCGCTTGTCGCTGATTTTTTTCTTCTTTCTTATACATTTCGGGCGCAAAGATACGCATTTTTTACCGAAAACTCTTATTTTTTTTATTTTTTTAGGAAAAAGTCTTTGCCATTTCGCAAAAACGCATTACCTTTGCACCGCAATTGGGCTATGGTGTAATGGTAACACTGCAGATTCTGGTCCTGCCTTTCCTGGTTCGAGTCCGGGTAGCCCAACAAAAAAACTCCAACTTTTCCTTATGATTAGTTGGAGTTTTTCTTTTATCCTCTAATATCTTATTTGGGCTGTTTCTTTTTCAGTATGTCAAAACGATAGACCGCACCGAGACGAAGCTGTCTGTAGTTCCAGTCCTTAAATCCAAACTGGCAGGCACCAAGTATATCGAAACGTCCCAAGTGGTATAGCACCTGAGTCTTGAGAGTCATCGGTTTGTCACCCTGACCTTCCCAGCCGCAATATCCTCCAAACGTTTCCGCAACACTGAAATACTTGTTGTCCCACTTTAGCATCACGCCATACATCACTGCATCGTTCTGGCGTCCAGTGCCCGATTGCCAACACAGGAAACCCGTAGAGAGAGCCACTCTCAGACGATGCTGCCACACACTGCTCTTACCCAGAGAAAAACTTTCTGCCACAGACGTATCGAAGAAATAACCTGGAGCATCGTAATAACGTCCCAGATAATGGTCGTTACCGGAGGCCGTCTTCAATGCGGCCCGTATCGTCCAGTCGGGTCTCCAACCATGATCACGAGCCTGTATCACATGTATGTCAGCACTCACATATACGTCGCCTGTCGCTGCCCCGCTACGCACCTTCTTGTATTTCAGGTTATTCTCTACCAGACGGCATGCTATTATGTTCTCTGTGCTCTGATGCCAGCGCTCAATGGGCACCATCCACAGGCTAAGATTCACACGTGGAGTGAACAGCGGTATATTGAGACGCATGAAGACATCGGAGGCATTGTCTCCTCGTTTACCCCAATAATGAGACAGAGACACTTCTGCACGAAGCTCCTTGCTCACCGTACCGTCCAACATATCCGGCACGGGAAACGCATTCGGTCCGAAATGACCGGGATTTATCAGGGTTGCCTCGCCCAAGTCCGGTGCATCCATCGATGTCTGTCCCTGCATTGGAAGCAGACATAAAGATGTCACGAAGATTAACAGGAAACGGGCGTTTTTCATATCGCAGAATGTTTAGGGAGCGTGAAATTAAGCATTAGGCTACCCACAATGGCACTGAGCACTGTGCCGCAAAGGATTCCAAGTTTGGCATCATTGAGCAGAGCTTGCATATATTCTGGAGTCTGGCCGGCAAGCTCCAAAGGATATGAGAGACTTGCCATGAACATGGATACCGTGAATCCGATACCACACAGCATTGCCACTGACGCAAAAGCGGGCCAGGTGGTGTGAGCAGGCATCTCCACGATGCGAAGCTTGATAGCAATCCATGAGAACGAGAACACACCGCAGAATTTACCCACAAGCAAACCGAGCATTACGCCCAATCCCACACCGGAGAAGATATTGCCGATACTCATTCCCGTCATGTCAACACCCGCATTTGCAAAGGCAAAGAGTGGTATGATGACAAACTCGATGGGAGCCTTGAGTGAGTCTTCCATATCCTGCAAGGGAGAAATAAGGTGGTCGGAAGCACTTTCGATACGCTTCAGCAAGGCAACATCATTAGGTTCCAGCATGTTCGGTTTGCGGATATCCGCTTTTGTCACCTTGATATGGGGGAACTTCTCCACGTTTGCACGTATCTTCTCTATCCAGTACGTACTACTTTCTGTAAGGTTGGCAGGAACGCAGAAGGCCAGAACGACACCGGCAATCGTAGCATGAATACCCGTATTAAGCACGAAATACCACAGGACAAGACCGGCAAGTACGTAGAACATCTTGTTTCTCACCATTCGCCAGTTGCCTATTCCCAACACGATGATGCACAACACCGCACCGAGCACAGCCTGCATATCCAGGTGATCTGTGTACTTTATGGCAATCACCACAATACCTCCCAAATCATCTGCTACGGCAAGAGCTGCGAGGAATATCTTCAAACCAACCGGCACACGACGGGAAAACACACTGAGAACGCCCAATGAGAACGCAATATCCGTAGCCATCGGAATTGCCATACCGCGTTCCATGACGGGATTGCCCGAACATATAATGAAGAACACTATGACCGGTACCAGCATGCCTCCACAGGCACCGATAACCGGCAAAAGGGCCTTCTTGGGCGAAGAAAGTTCTCCGCAAAGGAGCTCACGCTTTATCTCCAATCCAACGGAAAAGAAGAAGATTGCCATCAGGAAGTCGTTGATGAATGCTCCCAATGTCAACGTATGGCCAGAATGAGAAAACAGATTAAAGCTGCCTATACTCAAGGCTACCGGCAAATCCCAGAGACCCTTGTAGACATCCTTCACCTCCGGGGTATTGGCTACAAAAAGTGCCAGAACCGTAGCAATAATAAGCAGAACACTCGCATTGACGTACTTCGCTAAGAAGCTACGAAGCATAAATGAATCCATCGCAGATTTATTTTAATTACGTATTATAGGTGTGAACGCTCGTAGCCAAAGCAGAGGGAAGATAATTGATTCCCCACCAGCACATCTGCAAAGAAACGAATGCTATGACTAAGAGTACTTTCATCAAGCCGTAGGATTTGGGACGGGAGGCCCGCAAGTGGAAATAAAGTATATACAGCGTCCACGTGATAGCCGCCCATGTCTCTTTCGGATCCCAGCTCCAGTATGTGCCCCACGCCTCCTTTGCCCAGAAGGCCCCGAAAAGCATGCCGACAGTCAGGAGCGCCAGTCCCGGACGCACCAGTATGTCTGCCAGCGCATAACGACGCAGCAAGGCAGCAACTGTTGTCAGGGCCAGACATGAATATCCCACCATATAGACGACAACATGAGGAGCAAACCACACACTCCGCAGGGCAGGCATCATCCTGCGCTCAAAATAACCCATGCTGAGAAGAGTGCAGTAGAGGAATATGAAGGTCACTATGATAATGACAGAAACACTGATGCCGCTGCGCCAGATGCCAACATTGTTTTTCGGGACAAAGAGCAGCATTGCTGCAAACAGCATCATGGCAAAGCCCACATATACAGCCGGCAACCATGGGTCTCTCACTATTTCCAGGACAGAAATATCACTCCAGCGACCCTTCACCGTATCGTAGGAAAGCTGATATATCCACCATTCATCAACAACTAACGGGTGATTCACCTTTATCGTATCATGGATGGAACGCTCGTCCTGCGCATATACATCCACAATACTATAATACTGCTTGTGTGCACGTTGGGGCATGGCCATTATCAAATGGTCGTCAAGGCTCAATGTCTGGAACGGATACTTGAAATTACCGCATGATATCCACCCTACCCGTTTCTGTCCATCTTTTTTCCTGGCCCCCACAAGCACCGCAGAAGTGGCACCGTAAGAATTGTCAGGGACGTATTTCACAACAGAATCCTCCTTTACACGGCTGGCAAAGTCGAGAGTGTCAAACGCAGCTATCTCCCAATCCACAGCTTCACATATTTCACCCGTGTTCTTGTCGATAACAACGATTTCCGGTGGATATTCCTCTATGCCGAACTTATGCAGTTCCACAGATATCGGGAGCCCCACAATACGTCGTTGCTCATCCACTGCACGCCACTCCACGTTATTCTTCTGCGCCGTCATCCTCAGTCTCCGCATCTCCCCGCTGCCAAGCGTTGCACAGACGAGAGCTATCCACAGTCCCAAATGGAAACTGCCAAACAGGAGTGCTCTCCACAGAGGAGCACCCATACGCCAGCGACTCATTGTGGTCATCACCGCCAGTCCCACCTGATACATCGCATACACTTGAATCAGCACAAAAGGCCAGAATCCCAGCATACGCGTCACACCTACAGCATCTGTAGGAGGCATGCCTGCAGGCACCTGCCGTGTCACACCCATCACTGTCATAAAGGCAACGGCTGTAATCATTGTCGGCACGGCAGCAGTGGACTTGCCCAACCATTCAAACAGATAATACTGGCTGGACAGCACATGTCCCAATATTATCAATGCCGAAAAGACGATGAGCAGTATCCAGTTCAACGGACGCTCCAGCTGTCCCCAGTCTATCGGACCTACAGTGAACTGCAACAATAAACCAACACAAAGAATTGCGAAGCAGATTGCCGCACCCTCTTTATATTTCCAAGGTTTTGTCCACATACCGGCCATTGTGTTATCCAAAAGCGCTTTTTAATGCGTTTGCGAGTGCAAATATAGCAATTTTTAATCTATACCGGACACAATGCCAATGTTTTTCTACTTACATTTCCGTGTTTTTTATCAAAAGAGATTCTTTTTCACTATTTTTGTAGTGCCAAGAAATGAAGACACGTATGAAACAGCGCATTTTTCTTCTTCTACTTCTCGTTTTCTGCATTGCATCATCTGCACAGCACGTCCTCAACCCCGTCTCCGTGAAGACATCTATTGCCAATGTGGTTGAAGGAGAGGCTGTCATATCGTTTGATATAAATATTTCACCCGGATGGCACGTTTACAGTGTGGAGGAAATGAACGGTCCCACGCAGGCATCCATAACCTTCGAAACCATTCATGGAGCTCAACTCATAGGAAATCTCACCCCCACCGCCACACCGCAAAAGCAATATGAGGAGATGTTTTCCAGCGAAGTGTTTTATTTTGAGAACAACGTCGTCTTTCAGCAAAGAGTAAAACTACTCGGTGGCCACTACGCACTCAGCGGATACCTGACCTATGGAGCCTGCAATAACGAAAGCTGCACGCCACCCACAGATGAGGAATTCTCCTTTTCGGGCGATTACATCGTAAAAAAGGAAACGGGGGACTCTGCAGAAAGCCATCCTTCTGTCAGCTATAATAAAGAGACGGACTCTGTCCCCGAAGAAAATGCTGAACAGGATATTAACAACGTTGACACACCTGCCGGAACATATACATTCGTCGGAACAGAGCCACGTGAGGACTACGCCTCACTGCTATGGCTCTTTGCACTTGGTTTTGCCGGAGGCCTTGTGGCACTGTTCACACCCTGCGTATGGCCTATCATACCGCTCACCGTGAGCTTTTTCCTCAAAAGAGGTGCGGGCGGACGCAAAGGCACACAAGCCGCGCTGCTCTACGGCGTAAGCATTATTATCATCTACGTCACCCTCGGACTTGCAGTCACAGCCGCTTTCGGGGCCTCTGCACTCAACGACTTGTCAACAAATGCATTTTTCAACATACTGTTCTTTCTGATGCTTGTCGTATTCGGCATCTCATTCATCGGAGGCTTCGACCTTTCGCTACCCTCCTCATGGGCAGGAAAGGTGGACAGCAAAGCGACACAGGCCACGGGGTTCCTCTCTATCTTCCTGATGGCATTCACGCTTGCACTTGTGAGTTTCTCATGCACAGGTCCCATCATCGGTTTCCTCCTCGTGGAGGTCGTCACCTCAAATATAGCAGGCCCCATCGTGGGTATGCTCGGATTTTCCCTGGCACTGGCACTTCCGTTCACCTTGTTCGCCCTCTTCCCCGGTTGGCTCAAGTCTGCGCCTAAGAGCGGCAGCTGGATGCAAATTGTTAAGATCACACTGGGATATATCGAACTCGCATTCTCCCTTAAATTCCTCTCGGTTGCCGACTTGACCTATGGATGGGGCATCTTGCCGCGAACTCTCTTCATTACCGTTTGGATAGTGCTCTCCATTGGTCTGATTGTGCAGTTGCTGATGCAATTCCGTAACGCTCTCAAACTGCGGCTCACACTTTGCATCCTCGCTGCCTGTTTCGCCGCCTATCTTGTGCCGGGACTTTGGGGAGCACCCGTAAAGGCTGTCAGCGCCTTTGCACCTCCCATGCCGGAAACGGGTCGCGTCATATCCGATTATGAAGAGGGGCTGGCTCTTGCCCACAAGGAGGGAAAACGCGTTTTTATAGATTTCACCGGATATGGCTGTGTTAATTGCCGCAAGATGGAAGCCACCGTATTTCAAGACCCGCGAATTACTGAAACGCTGGAAAAAGACTACATCGTCATACGTCTCTACGTGGACGACAAGACCGCACTGGACACTCCCGTCCGTGTGGAGCAAAACGGAAAGAGCCGCACTCTGCGCACCATTGGCGACAAATGGAGCTATTTACAGGCATCACGCTACGGAACCCAGACACAGCCTTTCTACATCATAACGGATGCCGAGGGAAGAATGCTCGCTCCCGCCCGCAGTTATGACGAGGATGCGGAAGCCTTCCTCAAATGGCTGAAATAAAAAGAGGGTCTCCCTGGGAAACCCTCCGTAAACGGATTGCTGAAAGGATGTGCCCAGAACGGGACTCGAACCCGTACGACCGCTATGGTCAAGGGATTTTAAGTCCCTCGTGTCTACCAATTCCACCATCAGGGCAGAAGCACGGCACTGCCGCACGCTCTATTTTTCCTCCAATACAATCCTTTTATAATACGTGAAACACAGCATCGTCAGAGGCAAGGCAATCACCAGACCGATGAAGCCCAACAGACAGCCCCATACCGACAGAGAGAGCAGAATGACCGCTGGATTCATACCCATGGCACTGCCCATAATCTTAGGTGTGAGCACCATGTCCTGAAGCGTCTGCACTATGGCAAAGACCACAGCGCAAAGACCCATGATGACCCAGAAACTCTCACCCGTATCCGAGGCCTTCAGCAGCGCCAGCACCGTGACAGGCACAATACCGAGCATCTGGAGATAAGGCACCATATTCAGCAAACCGATAAACAGGCCTACACCAACCGCCATGGGCAAGCCCACAATAGAGAAACCGATGGCAAAACCGATGCCCACCAGCAGAGCTATCAGGCCCTGACCGCGAAAATAGCGGTTCATATTTGTCTCCACCTCCTTAAGCACTCCTACAACAGCCGGACGGTTGCTCTCTGGAATGAGACGTTGCCAGCCCTCGGAAATTGTCTCATAGTCCAACAGGATGAAGAAGAAATAGAGGAACACCACGAAGACATTGACGATGCTGATGAGAATCTGCGCCGTATGGAAGAGCAGCTCCCACGTCTGCAGGGCCACGTAGCGAAGCGCTTCCCACGTGCTGTCGTGCTCCAGCACCGTGAGGAATTTCTGTTGCACTTCCTCATCCTGCACCACCATCTGAATCTGCTCGTAGATATTGTTCTCGCCAATCCAATTCCTCGCAAAGATCAGCACGTCGTCAGTCAGGCGCGATACCTCGCGAACCATAGGCGGCACGGTGAGGACAACCAGCAGGGCCGCCACGGAGAGCACCAGCAGCAGGGCCACCAGAATGCTCACGGCACGCCAGCGGAGATGGCAGCGACGCTCCAGGAAGATGACCAGCGGATAGGTGAAATAAGCCAGCACCCAAGCCAGGAAGAACTGCCACAGCACACCGCTGAGAGCTGTCAGCAGTGCATATACAGCGATAATGCCAAGTGCCACAAGCACCCAGCGCACTACCCTGTCGAATGTGATTTCACCCTGAATCATCAGATGTCGGTATACTTTTTATCCTTTTATTTCACCTGCACCACGAGGAACTTGCTCACGCTCCAGAATTTCTGGGCATCCGTGATGTGCAGTTCGTATTCGCCCTTCTCGTTCTTTGTCAGACGATAAGCGCCTGCAGGATGGTTGGTGAGTATTTTGGCACTCTTGGAGTAGAACTTTATGTCCTTTGTCTCACGGATGTCTATCTTCGTGAAATAGTCCTTTGCAAATTCATCGGAACGGAGCACCTCGCCCTTATTGAGTATCTTCTGCTCATTGAGCTCTGTCTTCGTACCGAACACAAACCATGCAGCATTGAGGTCCTTCTCCTGCTCTTCCATCGTAGCTGCCTGCTGACGGTTCTGGAGCGTGAGGTCACTCACATTGCTGTTGAGTGCCACGATCTGCTCACCCTGATGGGTTATCTGTATATCTCTTTCTGCCAACTGTGCCTCCAGTTCCTGAATGCGTGCGGCCTGTGCCTCCACCTGCTTCTCCAGTCCCTCAATGGCTTGCTGCAGTTTCTCCACATTCACGGTGGATGCATTCAGTTTCTGCTTGAGTTGGGCGATGAGTTCCTTCTGTCGTGCCATCGTCTCCTCAATATACTGCATATTCTCCTGTATGATGGCCTTATTGCCCGGAGCCTCCACATTGCCGTCAGCCACAGTGACACGTCCTTCTGCCTGCGATATGCGCGACACGCCTTCCTGTATCTCTGTGAACGTCGTCATCAGATCGTTCAGTTCTGCATCCTTCGAATCTATGATAGCCTGCAACGAGTCGCGCTGCATCTCCAGAGCAGAGTTCATCCCTGCCTTCTGGCCGCAAGAGGCCATCGCCATGGCAAAGCCTGCCAACACTAGAAACTTCTTCATATTCCTTCTACTACTATTACAAATTCACCTTTCGGTTCGTTTTCCTTAAAATGTTCCAGCACCTCGCTTATGGTGCCTCTTACACTCTCTTCATACACCTTGGATATCTCACGGCACACGGAGCATCTGCGCTCCTCTCCGAACACTTCCTTCATCTGCTCCAGCGCCTTCACCACACGGTGGGGACTTTCGTAGAATATCATCGTACGTGTCTCTTCCCGCAAGGCATTCAGCCTCGTCTGGCGTCCTTTCTTCTGGGGCAGGAAACCCTCGAAGCAGAATCTGTCACAAGGCAGCCCGCTCGACACCAGTGCCGGCACGAAAGCCGTTGCTCCAGGCAGCGTCTGCACTTCTACACCCGCCTTCACCGCCTCGCGAACAACAAGAAATCCAGGATCGGAAATACCAGGGGTACCTGCATCGGAAACCACCGCTATGGTCTCGCCTGCCTTGAGCCTCTCCACGACGGAAGCTACCGTCTGGTGCTCATTGAACTTGTGGTAGGACAGCATCGGCTTACGGATGTCGAAGTGACGCAACAGATTACCACTCGTTCGTGTGTCCTCCGCCAGAATGAGGTCAGCCTCTCTCAAAATGCGGAGAGCCCTCATGGTAATATCTTCCATATTTCCGACCGGAGTAGGTACAAGGTACAACATTTCCAAATGCAAAAGTACGACATTTTGATGATAAGAGTGATATAAGAACAACTTTTTTAGCATAACACTCCCGATTTTTGAACTTTTTCACTATTTTTGCAGCATAAAACATATATATGCGTCGTTACAACTCCAGCCGAAGTGCCTTACCCTTTGAGGACGGAATGAGTCAGGTGGTCTCCCGTGAGGCCACTGAAGAGAGTGTGGAGCGTGCCGTTCTGGTGGGCATCATCACCCCCCAGCAGGATGAGCGCCACACGAAGGAATATCTTGATGAACTGGCTTTTCTTGCCGAGACGGCAGGTGCCGTTGCCGTGAAGCGTTTCACACAGCGCCTCAACGGGCCATCATCCGTCACCTATCTTGGCATCGGAAAACTGCAGGAGATACGTCGTTACATCGAGGCTGAGGAAGAAGCTGAGCGCTGCGTCGATATGGTGATTTTCGACGATGAACTCTCCGCAAAACAGCTCCGCAACATCGAGAAGGAACTGCGTGTGAAGATACTCGACCGCACCAATCTCATCCTCGACATCTTTGCCATGCGGGCACAGACAGCACATGCCAAGACTCAGGTCGAACTGGCACAGTACCGCTATATGCTGCCCCGTCTGCAGCGTCTGTGGACTCACTTGGAACGTCAGCGAGGCGGTAGTGTCGGACTGCGAGGCCCCGGTGAGACGCAGCTCGAGATGGACCGCCGCATCATTCTCAACCGCATGGCGCTTCTCAAGCAGCGCCTTGCCGATATCGACCGCCAGAAGACTACACAGCGGCAAGGACGCGGCCGCATGATACGCGTTGCTCTCGTGGGTTATACCAACGTGGGCAAGTCCACACTGATGAATCTTCTTGCCAAGAGCGAGGTCTTTGCCGAGAACAAACTCTTCGCCACACTCGACACCACAGTGCGCAAGGTTATCATCGACAACCTGCCGTTCCTGCTATCCGACACAGTCGGTTTCATCCGCAAACTGCCCCACGACCTGGTGGAATCGTTTAAGTCAACTCTTGATGAGGTGCGCGAGGCAGACCTCCTACTCCACATTGTGGATATCTCTCACCCCGACTTCGAAAATCAGATTGAGGTGGTGGAGAAGACTCTCTCCGATCTCGGTTGCTCTGAGAAACCTTCGATGATTATCTTCAACAAGACGGATGCCTACCATTGGGTGGAAAAGGACGAGGACGACCTCACACCCGAGACTCCCGAGAACATACCGCTCTCACGCCTCATCCACACCTGGATGGCACGCACCTATGGCGACTGCCTCTTTATTTCCGCAAAGGAGAAGACCAATATCGACACACTGAAGCAGGTGCTCTACAACAAGGTGCGCCAGCTCCACGTGCAGAAATATCCTTACAACGATTTCCTCTATTAATCACATCATACATCTGACATCTGACATCTAACATCTAAAATTATAAAAATATGGCAAACGTTCCTTTCAAGTACGCCCCGATGTTCCAGAAGGGCGAAGACAAGACCGAGTACCGTCTTCTCACTAAAGAAGGTGTTACAGTAAGCAGTTTCGAAGGCAAGGAGATTGTCAAGATATCTCCCGAGGCTCTCACCCTCCTGGCCCAGCAGGCTTTCCACGATGTGGAGTTCATGCTGCGTCGCGAGCACAACCTACAGGTAGCAAAGATACTCACAGACCCTGAAGCTTCTGAGAACGACAAGTACGTAGCTCTCCAGTTCCTGCGCAATGCAGAGACTGCAGCCAAGGGTATACTCCCCTTCTGCCAGGACACCGGCACCGCCATCATACATGGTGAGAAGGGTCAGCAGGTGTGGACCGGTTTCGAGGACGAGGAGGCACTCTCTCGCGGTGTGTACAATACCTATACCGAGGACAACCTCCGCTACTCCCAGAATGCTCCCCTCAACATGTACGACGAGGTGAACACCAAGTGCAACCTCCCCGCACAGATTGACATCGAGGCCACAGAGGGTGCGGAATACCGCTTTGTCATGGTGGCAAAGGGCGGCGGTTCTGCCAACAAGACATATTTCTACCCCATGACCAAGGCCACGATCCAGAACGAGGGCACATTGCTTCCCTTCCTCGTTGAGGAGATGAAGCATCTGGGCACTGCAGCCTGTCCTCCCTACCACATCGCCTTCGTCATCGGTGGCACATCAGCAGAGAAGAACCTCCTCACGGTAAAACTCGCTTCTATCAAATACTACGACGACCTCCCCACCACAGGTGATGAGACAGGTCGCGCTTTCCGTGACATCGTCCTCGAGCAGAAGCTGCTCAAGGAGGCTTATAAGATTGGACTTGGAGCACAGTTCGGTGGTAAGTATCTGGCTCACGACATCCGTGTCGTCCGTCTGCCCCGTCACGGTGCCAGCTGCCCCATCGGTATGGGTGTTTCCTGCTCTGCCGACCGCAACATCAAGGCCAAGATCAACCGCGACGGCATCTGGCTGGAGAAGATGGACTGCAATCCCTCTGAACTCATCCCCGAATCGCTGCGCAAGCCGGGTGAAGGCGGCAAGGGTATTGAGATAGACCTCGACAAGGGTATCGACGCTGTGCGTCAGGAGTTGACGAAATATCCCGTCTCTACGCGCGTAAATCTTAAAGGTACTATCATCGTGGCTCGTGACATCGCCCACGCCAAACTCAAGGCCCGTCTGGATGCCGGTGAGGGTCTGCCCCAGTACTTCAAGGACTATCCCGTACTCTATGCAGGTCCTGCCAAGACCCCGGAAGGTTATCCCTGCGGCTCTATGGGTCCCACCACTGCCAACCGTATGGATCCCTACGTTGATGAGTTCATGCAGAACGGCGCATCTCTGGTGATGATTGCCAAGGGCAACCGCACCCAGCAGGTTACCGACGCATGTCAGAAGCATGGCGGTTTCTATCTGGGCACTATCGGTGGTGTTGCTGCCGTATTGTCCCAGTCGAGCATCAAGAGCATCGAGTGTGTGGAATATCCCGAATTGGGTATGGAAGCCATCTGGAAGATTAAGGTGGAGGACTTCCCCGCATTCATCCTCGTGGACGACAAGGGTAACGACTTCTTCAAGCAGCTAAAGCCCTGTTCCGGCTGCACAATACTCTAAAAAAGCAACAAAAAGCGCTCATTAACGAAAAACTTTAAACTTTAAACCTTAAACTTTAAACTTTTTTTCGTACCTTTGCGCCCGCTAATGCAAAAACATTAGCAATTTTGAGGTTGACTCGCTAGCTCAGTTGGTAGAGCACATCACTTTTAATGATGGGGTCTCGGGTTCGAACCCCGAGCGGGTTACCAAAGGGAAAGTCCTTGGCAAACGAAAGTTTACTTTCAGAGTGCTAAGGACTTTGTCTTTTATAGAACTTCCCGTGGAAGGGCTGTCGGGGTTCGCAAGCACCCCGAGCGGGTTACCAAAAGGAAAATCCCTTGGCAGGTTTGCCAAGGGATTTTACATTATCACTTAACCCTCTCTCCTTTTCCGTTGACTACAATCTTGCAATTGTTCTCTGCTGTACAAAGATAAATATCCGGGCCTATCGCCTCAATGTCATTATACAGCGGCATTGTCACCACGTGTCCGTCTGCCGTCATCAGACCCTCGTATCCGTCGCCTGCGACGTAAGCACGAAGGCGTGCCGTAGCTTTGGGGTGATAGTACACCTCCTGAACCTCTACTACTTCATCATCGTCATCCTCATTCCTTGTGTTTGTTCTATATACGATTTCTTCTTTCTCATACTCAAGCATACGAACGTTGTAAAAATAGAAGTCATTGATAAGTTTTCCCTGCATGTCGTATTTACGCATAGTATGATCCGGCATCGTAATATCGATGGTACCTTCATTTATTGTAGTGACAGTACATTCCATAAGGGGGATCACCAGATTCATATTTTTGTCGATAACGGCCATCTCTCTGCCTTTCCTGAGATACCAGTACTTGAAATCGTTGGTGGGATAAATATAGCTGTACACCATTGGCAGCACGATATTTCCTTTCATATCCATCAGTCCACAATGCTCGCCGTCATTTGTGTTAACCACACAGTAGCCTCCATGGAACACATATCCTTCCATATCGGCAAGATAAGGCATCTTCTTATCAATAACAACTGTACCCGTAACATCGATAAATTTTATCTTACCACCGTCATCTACGCAGGCAAGACCGTCGGAAAACACCCATGCATGGTTATACTTCGCTTCAACAGCCACCTTTCCTGTATTCATGTTGAAATAACCACGTTTTTCCCCGTTACTGAAGCAAACGAGAGAGTCCTTACCCATCGGTCTGGCTATCCATTCCACATTCTTTATAAACTTCTCTCCGGTACGGATGTTATAGACATATCCATTGGCGTTGTCCATATAGTGGAAATAGATGTTTTTCTTGATTTTATTATTATTGTAACAATAGGGGTTTTTACAGGTGTAATGAAGCCTACCCCGCTTCATTTCTACCTCATCCCACAAGCCATATATCAAAACACCTGCTATGATGAGCATCACAACTGCCGCACTCGTAGCAAACAGCCCCCATACACACTTGGCAAATTTGCCGTCACGTTTATACCCGAACAGTCCGAAGAACCATCCCATTGCCTGACACACACCGCTCCACAGCACTGTGAAGAATGTTTTTACTGATACTTTTTCCATTTTACTTTAATCTTTGAACTATAAACTTTTAACTATATACTACACCTTATATCCACATCATCACGTTGGCAGTTCTGAGTATTCTGTATACTCCGGGAACCATTTGTCCAATATAGCATCCACTTTGGCCTCCATCTCAGGTGTGATGTTTTTCTTCATCTTCTGGTAGGTGACTGACAGGGAGGCAATCTCGTCAAACCATCCGAATATTGGTATTCGTCTGGCATCAAGGATATCTATCGGCAGTATTATATAAGCAAGTGTTGAGAATATCAGCATCTTGTCTTTCTTTGTCGTATCCTTGCTTCTCATCACATAGTACAAAAGCAACACTGGACGGGTGGTTGCTCTTCCTGCTTTTCTTGCAAAATCACTGATTCTTTCCCAAAAGGCAGCATAGTTAATTATACTTGTTCTCATAATCTTCAATTTTTATGTTTATACTCTTATAGAGTGTTTGAATTGCATTATTCTATCATTTGAACGTACCTCTTTAGTAAATCTCCCCAGTTTCCAAATAATATGTAATGGTGTCCCCCTGTTCAGTTATACATTTAGCAAAAGGACTCAGCAGTGATGACGGTACTATAACCTTGTACTTACTGGGAATAATCTGATGATAGCGTCCTCTGAGTCCAATAAGGGACATTGACGAGTCTTTACCTGGTGTTTGTCTTCGTGTGTATATATATCTGCCGTTAGCTCTTCCTCCTTCGTAATTTATACCACGAATTCCGTCTGTATAGGAATATATGTTATATCCGAGAGATAGTAATGGCAATGCTGCAATCATCAGCAATGCGAGGAACGATGCAAAGACCTTCTTCGACTTCACCATCATATATATACATACGGAGGCTCCGATGACAGCATATGTGGCGAGCAATACAACATGACCATTATCTGCCTCGAACTGAGACCGGTGGAATAAGCACAGAGCACCTGCTAGAAGGGCATACTCAGTCCAATGTGGATTACGCTTCACATGCCGGTTGATGAAGAAATATGCTGCAACTGGTATCGCTACCAATGAGTACTTCGATAACGTTATTTCCATCATGATACCAGCCAAGAGGGCAATGAAAGAAAGTATTCCCAAAGCGATGAGCAGTTGTCCTACCTTATCCTTAAAGATTGCCAGGCATGCAATATCGTACCATCGATAGCCTTTGCGAACAGTCTGCTTTCGAATAGCTTGGTATAAATAGACGATAACTGGCATCAGCCATACCCAGAGGAATATGCCGTTTAAAATATTCTCTCCGCATGTATTCTTTTCTATCATGTCAGGAACAGGGTCATACATTCCCAAAATGATGGCAGGATATTCTGCCATGCGAAACATCGTATTATTGAAAATGCCAGTGCAATAATAGACTCCAAACAGGATAGAGAATCCAAGTATTGGCAAGAAACTCCACCTCTCTTTGCGATATAGCAATATAACACCGTTAAGGCGAAGCAGGAAGGCTATGTCCAGTATCATGAATGGCCAACACTCTACAAAAACAACAGTGTGGTTGATACAGAACAACACCACGAGCAACAGTAAAATGTCTGTCACATAAAAAATTTTTCTCAATGTATTCATATTATTGACTCCTACAATTTGAATTCGATTAAGATCCCCGATTTTTTTCATTTTCCTTATATAATCTATATTACATCTTTCATGACTATAGAGTATAAAAAGTAACCATTTCTATCATATAAATACAAAAATGCCCCTCAACTGTTTTTGAGAGGCATCTTCATCTGTTATATACAAAGACTTCGCTATTCTATCTCCACAATGATGGCAGTATAGTTGTCACCGGCCTTCTCCGCACAGATAGCACGATATTTCTCCGCTACCAGTTGCAAGTCCTTAGTGCATTGTAATATGTGAAGCAATGTGTTATCATCTATTGCTCTGTACAGGCCGTCTGTGCAGAGCAATAGACGGTCAAGAGGCTGTAACACTACAATCTTAATCTCCGGGACAGCATCTTCCGGACGACGTGTATAGAAAGACCTGCTAATATACGGCAAACTGATGGTGCTTGATTCAATATGGTCAATCGTACGATACTTGACATTACCATTGGCATCAATGATATAGCAACGGCTGTCGCCAGCGTGAGCAATATGAGCCGTCCATCCCTCTACACTCGCCATAACCAGTGTCGTTCCCATATGATAGTAACCGGATGCCTCATCAATGGCCCGGCTTGCGACTTTGGCCGCATCCTCTATCTTTTGTTCGGAATCCACGATGTCATGATGTTCCTGCCAATAAGCGGAAAACGTATCGCACACAGTCTTACTTGCGACCTCTCCACAAGAATGACCACCCATGCCATCGCATACTACAAACAATGTACGCTTGTCCGCAATTTCTACAATATTGAGACTGTCCTCATTTTTCATGCGAGGTCCTTTCTCTGAAAACTTAACGTATCTCATTTCTTTTTACTCAATTCTTTAATAACTTCCTTACGTTCGAGAAAGACATTCATAGGGATCGGCTCCACGCCATTTTTCTCGGTCATGTACTTATACACCGCATTCAGCATCCTCATAATTTTGTCGGTCGTAAGTCCTTTGTCCTTTCTGTACCCACAGATGGGTGGCGGAGCAATACCTTTGTCTGCAGCATAGAACACCCAATAGGTGCAGAGTGCAATATCTGTCCGATGAAGTCCCATGGCGCACGCAATATAGAATCGTCCATTATCAATCAGCCTGCAAAACTCAGGGAACAACTCTACCATCTTTGCGACCCACACATCTTCGTATGCTACAGGATACTTAAAATAACTGATACCACTACGCTCGCATAACTCACTATAAAAGTCCGATGAATAGTCTGCCCGCAAGTCTATAACTTGGCTAATACCCGATTCTACCAACGTTTTCCAAGCATGAAGCTGACGAGTGGATGAAAGTGTTCTTCCTCGGAAACCGCCATATACCTGTGCCAAGTCAGGAATCTCCGTTGCAAGAATCCTCTCTACGTCCAGACCATCTGCTCTTGTATTAAAAGGCACAGCATACTTGTCCAGTGCAATTTCTTCTGTTGTCTTACCCTGAGCGGTCCTTCCAACAGCCTTACTTACGTGCCATCCCTCACAGAACAAGCACTTATAAGTAGTAAATGGATAACCATATCTCTTTGACATATCGGAAGCCGCCTTCTCAGCCATTGCTTTGCTGGAATAGGCAATCTTGGACTTCCCGTCACTCCTTCTTGCATGGGCATAGAAAGAAAACGCACCCCAAGCAGACCTTGTTGCAATTAAGTTGCGAAACCATTCCGGTCGGCTCAACTGATCTTTGAGCCAACAACCAATAAATCTGATTTTTATTTTCTTCATTTTTGCTGTCTTACCGTTTATGTTATAAGAGAGCAGAAGGTAATCACAAATCTATCACTATATATCCTAGGAATCACCCTGTTATACCCTAATTTAAATAATTTATTCTTCATCAATATCTTCAGCCCACTTCGGCACTTTTTTTATCAGTATGGTCAATAGAGTTTCTTCATCTCTAAGAGCCGTTAGAATCTCTTGCGTGCCGCATCACGCTGCTATACTCTCTGCACCATAAGAGTTAGGATAGTTCACTGCTGCCAGTTCCAAATAACGTCTGTCCTCGTAACCACTAACACCGATGTTCGAAATCTTCAAGATGAGATGTGACAATCCGATATGCAAATCCGTCACATCTTCCCGTTCATATACCACGGGAAAATTCCCTCGCTCAGGCAGCTTCTCCTCAGCCTGCTTGCGCAAACCGACAATCATCTTGTGTAATAATTCTTCCAAAGACATGTTTTTCTGGCTTATTTTCAATGTAAAGGTAATGAAATGTTTTCATATTAACGACTTTTACTTGAAAAAGTTTGCTTATTACATCTTATTTCTTCCTTCTTACATCCTACATCTCACATCACCACCACCTTATATGCATAGAGCTTATCTTCCTCTGCCTTTCTGATGAGCACATACGTCGTACCGGAAGCTATTACACGCAGTTTGTTACCTTCTGCTCTCACAACTACCCCGTCTGTGAAAATTATACTGTCACCGTCATCAAATTCCATGTATGAACCCGGATTTGACAAACGGATTACCTTTGACTGCAGTTTATAGTACGTGAACGCCCCCATCTTCGTCATCACGGTAAGCGCATTTGTTGTCAGTCCCATGATATACCAGTTGTATCTGTGCTGGTATCCGAAACCATTCGACCACAGCGTGAGCATTGTACCGTATTGTGAGTAGAATCCGTACGTCATCGTGTTAAAACCATACGTAAAGTATTTGTCATAACCGGTGTAGGTATAGTCATCATTGAATACCAGCAGTTCGTAATAGCCAGACTCTCTCCTGCCCCACAACCAACCGCCCGTCAGTGTCGCCTCTTCTTCCAGTTCGGACTTCTCCACGAATGTTATGCTTTCAATCTGTGACAGAAAGATATCCTGCTCTGTTCCGTCATTATAGTGAACCCTCATGGCATTCTGTGCCATAAGGGAAACACTACAAAGCAGCATTGCGAAGATACTGTTGATACTTTTCATGTTTTTGTTTTGTTTGCTAATCACATTGGCTCATCCATGAGGATGCCTTTCTGCATACTTTATGTCCTCTGCAAGTTTCTCCACTTTTTGCATCAGTTCATATACTAACCCATCTTCCTGAAGCTGTGCCAGGATATTCTGTTTAGTGCCGCATCCCAACACACTCTCTGCTCCGTAGGGATAGGGGTCATTGACTCCAGCTATTTCCAGATAGCGTTCATTCTCACTGTCTTTCAAATGTGTCACCTTGAGAATCAGATGCGACAACCCTATATTCATCCCAAAAACGGTTTCACGCACATACACTTCAGGAAACTCGCCTTTCTCCGGCACCTTTTGCTCCACCAACCTGCGCAACATGATAATCATTCTCTTAAGGAGTTCATATATCTTATCACCATCTTTCGACTCCACTTCGTCAAAGGCCTCATCTGCCATTGCCGTATATCGTGCATGACGCATTTCGGAGGACATTGCAGTGCAGCTTTCCACATCTTTCTTGAAACTGTCCAAACGCGAGAAGAAATTCATACGAGTACTTGCGTCCTTTGCCATACATGCCATCGTATCATGTGCCGTGGCAGAAAAGTTACGGGCATTGCGTATAGAAAGAGTGAACGCTATCTCCACTGCATCCTGATTGGCTCCCATGTATGTGAACGTCCAGCCTTCTCCTTTGAGTTCCTCCACCAGTTTCTTGACAGCGGCACCCGTGTATTCCACAGAAGCATTCTCCAGGCCATCTGTGATGATGGTGACCACGACCACCGCATCCTCTATCTTGCTCACATGCTGACGCATTGAGGTCAACGTAAAGCCCATGGCATCATACAATGGTGTGCAGCAACAGGGTTGATACTCAACCATCGTCAGCGGCCGTGTATTGGCTACCGGCACCTTGTCGAACACGTATCTCTTATCGCAGTTGCAGAAGGTCAGTAACGACACGAAGTGTTCCTGAGTGTCTGCAAATCTCTCCTGTGCCTTCTTTATTCCGGCCAGTGTTTCATTAAAACCGTCAACAGCAGCTTTACGTATGCTTTCCATTGATCCGCTCTTATCCAGGATAATTACATTAAACACCTGTGTCTTTGCCTGTTTTGTCTCATTCTTTTCCATAGCACTTCTTGTTTTAATCGTTAATATTATTTTCTTCCTCCTTGGACATTAGTACAGCAACAAACTGATTATTCCTTTCAGAGATTCCGAGCAGTCCCTTTTTCCCTTCGACAACGACACGGAAATATGTATAATATTCTCCTTCAAGTTCTTTACGGAATGCCATCACCAGTTCATCGTATTCTACACGTGTGACATTTTTTTCTTCCATTAAGTCATAAATGCCGCATTTTCCGTCTTTATAGACCACCACATAACGGTCGTCCATACTCTGCATTGTCATGCTATCCAATTCCTCGAAGGGTATTTGAGGGACAAGAGGATTATCCAACTCCGCACATGATATGGTGTCCACCACTTCCACGGTCTGCGCATTAATCGTCAAGGCAAAAAGCCATGTTAGAATCATAAGTATCTTTTTCATATCCTAAAGTTTTTCCATATTCCTGTTTTAATCCCTGTTTACACCCGATGTCTCTCCAGCTAAGATTTGGATACGCTGAATATCTCTTCCTGATAACGGGAGACTGCTGACGTTTCGGTGGTAATACAACAGCCACTTCGCTCCTCTCTTGTTCAGGCAGGCCTTTTCATCTGCTTTCAGAAAATAGTGAGCAGCCAGATGCTCATCTTTCATACCCTCATCTTCCCATCCCATGTACTCCTTTGCAAGAATTAGATTTACAATGGGCATTTCTTCCGACAAGGTCTTAAGTCTTTCCATATCCATGGTTTTTGATGCCCCCCATTCTTGGAAGCATAACAAAAATTTGGCAAAGGAGCTACCTTCTGTTGCTGCCTGTTCTATCAAGCGACGCCCGCCAATAGTATCACCGCTCTCTATCGCCATAATGCCCTGCACAGTATAGCCGTCAGCAGAACCGTCTGTCAACATCTGCTCACACAATGACTGGGCTTCTTCTATTTTGTTATTCTCAAACCTCCCAATAGCCTCAAAAATAAGCCTGAAATCAGACCCTTCCGGCATTTCATGCAAATAGTCTTCCATACGATTGATACCTCCGAACTCATCAGCCTGAGATGCCATACAAAGCATTCCCATAAAGTCCCTATCCACGCCTTTCCCGTCACGATAGCAGTCAGCAAGTTTCAAGAACGCCTGACCGTCACCCCAACGGGCTTGTTCCAACAAGGAGACAAACTCGTCATCTATTAAAGCAGGAGTATCATCCACGAAGGCCTCATCTACCAACTGTTGACTTGTACAGCCAGCCAAAGCTGCCATGGCTGTCACTAACACACTTACAAAAACATACTTTTTCATACGACACTTTTTTTTATATTTCCCATTTACTAATCCTCTGACAATTCAGCAAGGTCATTTCTGTATATGGTACGTATCATGCCCAACATATCAAGTGAATAACGCAAGTTCTTCTCTAACGCCTCTTCGTCGGTATAGAAAAACTCACATGTGGCAGTCACCGTCTTAAAGGTCTGGTCAATGTACACCTTTGCGAGTTTCAGTTCACGTGTCATCTTGTTGCATACTGCCAGCACAAGCGTTTCCTTACCTTCGTCAATCTCATTAAACTGCGGAAACACCATAGAGACATATTGTTCATCTTCATCACCAACCATCGCATAAATGGTCTTCATCTGATAGCGCAACATGATATCGCCATCATCATCCACCTTTGGTGAACACCCCATCTTTTCAAGAGTTGACATTATCATTTCTCTCTTCTTCATAACTATATTTTCTTCTTTTTGGCGGGTTGTTTTTATCTTTGAAATTATCTTCTTCACATTGTCAAGGAATGACCTGATTATGCTCTTCTTCATCACTAATCCTCCTCATGTTTAACTGTTATGCCACTTCTCCCTCGCCATCTGTATCTGTATCGAGGTCTGTCACATCGGTTTCTGTCTCATTGTCATCATTTAAGTCCGCCATCAACCTACGAAGAAAGTATAAACCGGCATCCAAATGAATAATCATTCTGCTTATCACCTGCTTCAGATCTTCACCACCGAACAACTCGCGTTCATAAGACAGCCACATACTGTCATTGAATACATTTGCCTTGACATATTTCAGTGTACTGTTGATTTTGTCCATAATCTGGTAGAAACACACATCGTTCTCATCTTCCATTTCCATCACTGCCGGCAGCGTAATGTTCAGAAAATCCTCATCTTCCTCTGTGTGTATGTAAAGGTAGTTCCTGCCCTCATACTGGAAGCCATATGCGTTCCCTCCCATTTCCTCCAACTCAAAACCCAACTCTCTGAGTGCTTCTAAAATCTTCTCTTTCATAATCGTAACAATTAAAATTATTTTTCACTTTTTCAACAAAACCCGATTGCGACCTGCTTACGGCCCTCATCCTTTGGCGAGAATTCACTGCGTACGCGTTCAAACTCCCTGAGCTCACGGCTGCTGACTGACGGAGACTTATGCGAGATGGAGTCCTCCAGCAACGATTGCGTGATCACCTTATAGGGTTTGTCCTTCTCCCGGATACTGGCATTGAACATCTTTCTGGAGGCCATCTTCACGATGTAACTGATGTCACTGCAATTATAGCCCTGGGTCAAATCTGCAAGGCGTCCGAAATCAATATCCTCTGCTGCCGGCAATTTCGACAGTTCCAAACGGAACAGACTCTCACGTGCTCGTACATCAGGCATATCCACATAGATAATCTCATCAATACGTCCTGTCCTCAGGACTGCCTTGTCTATACGCTCAGGGTGGTTTGTGGCAGCCAGCACATATATACCTTTCTCTGCAGCGTTGTTCAGCATACACAAGAACTCATTTACCTCACCATTCTGATAGTTACGGTCATCATTGGAACGCTGTGGCACCATGGCATCAAACTCATCAAAAAAGATGATTGTCGGAGCCTTACGCTCTGCCTTGCGAAACACCTCACCGATTTTCTCCTGCGTACCATGTACAAGGGTTGATGCTAGGTCATCGGGCACAACTTTGATGAAGCTGATGCCCACTTCATCGGCAATCTTCTCTGCGAAGAACGTTTTACCACATCCTGCGGGACCATAAAACAGGAGACTGGGAGGAGTGATACCATATGCCTTGGCACATTCCTGGTTGTTCAGCACATTAATGAATCCTTCCGTCACCATCTGTTTCAGTTCCTCCATCCCGGCCACATCTCCAAATCCGTTGCTACGCTTGGGGGCAGACTTCTTTGACTTTGTCTGTGCTGCACTTCTCTTTGGAGCCGTTTCCTCTTCTTTCTCAACCACCTTACCTGTTGTCAACTTGCGCAGCCATTCCTTTTCTGCATTTTTCTTTTCGCTCATATCTGCCTCCTTTCTTTTTATTTGTTCATGATTAAAGAGTATAACAAATAACCATTTCTATCACGGAAAAACAAAAAACTCCCCAAAACTGAGAAGCAAGAAGTGACGGGAATGAAGTGGACTTCTAAATCCTATGAGTTATGTATTATCTTGGAGGATGCATATTTTTTTCGGAAATCTATCCGCGTTCTGTCATTTTCTTGTAATCATAAAAATGTCTTCGTTGGTTTGCCTGTTTACGATACCTTTTCTTTTGGTCGTCAAGATGCATATCCGTGAATTTGGTAAGAAGGTTCGCGAAACAATCGATATAAGCATATATAGATGTTTCTGTATTTCCTGTCACCCCCATTCCTTGGTCATCATACCAATGACTATCGGGAAACAGCTGCCACTTGACAAGTGCCAGGCCATCTGTGAATTGGATAATTTCAAACTCATGTTCAACCTTCAGCAGATAAGCATTTCTAATGTTAGCCAAGTGGCATATGCCCTCAAAGTCTATGTCCTCTTTATTTATTAGAGTAAAACGCCCTTCCGCATCCACAAGGTCATAGACAAGTTGACGCTGTGTGTTAACTAACAGGCGTTCTCTATTGTCGTTCCATTTTTTGTGGTACATCAACAGCATACCTTCTGATAATGGGTATGTAAGATACTCTGTGCACTTTACTGAGCTTTCCATCATACGCACATACCGTTCTGTTCTTGGAGAGCAAAAGACGTCTTCCATAGTTTTATGCAGGGTTACATCTTCTTTCTTCATCTATTTGAAATAATGTAAATTGTTGTAATTGAACATTGTCAACTCAGACCTCACATCATCCAACGTTTTTATTCGGATGGGAATCTCTTCCAGTCCATATCTTTCAATGCAATATCTCAAGCGAACGGAAAACTTCTCCATTTCCATATCTATTTCTTCTTTTGTCGCAGTGATGTTGTATTCAACAGCTTCCTGCAGCTCAGAGATTATCATTCCGGAGAACAGACCATGTAATCCATACCGCTCCGCAAACATGTCGGCATGACACCAGATTCCGATACATATCTTGTCACGAAGGAACTGAACATGTTTGTCGGTTATGAGAAAACGATTATACTTCCCGTTTCTGTTAGGAACGGAGAACAAACCATACTGATTTCCATGCCCAAGCATCATAATCACATTATCAGCACATATCTCACGTCGAACAGCACCATTGGTACTTGTTTCTGTGATTCGCAATGATACATCCTCCCGCAATTCATACAATTGCGAAAGGAATCTGGTAGTCGGATCGTTTGCATGTATAACTGTCATACTTTGGTTTCACTTTCTATGCCTTACATCTTTGCTAATTTCACCATTTTTTCTGCTTCATCGCGCATTTTTTCCAAGTCTTTATGGTCGCTGACCGCCTGAAACTTCACAATTCTCCTCCCTTCTGTATCAATGAAGCCATATATTTCAATTTCCACATCGGATGTTATACCGAAGCCATCATCATCCATATAGTATCTACCATCCGGATTAAGTTGCCAGTCCACTTGTGCCACCCCGTTTCTGTAACTTCGAATGAACGACGGGAAATGAAACGATAACTTTCTTGCTCTCATTACGACATTCTCTGGCAAATTCTTCAAGGAATCCCAATCAATATCATCTTTTGTTATTGTCACCAGCTTCTCATCGTCGTCCATAAACTCAAAAGCTGTTCTCGTATTATGATTCATCACCATCCAGGGCTTATACCATCCCCAGAAATCTTTGTGTAATACAGCCATACCTTCTCCCAAATCCCTATATTGATATACATATGTCTTGTATGTGTCGGTCTGTAGCAACTCATAGAGTTTTTCTTCAAATCTCTTGGCGCCACCCATCTTACTCAATTTCTTGTAAATGCTCATAATCACCTCCTTCTGTTATCAGGACATATTAGAACCACGCCCTAAAATCATACTCTATTCCTTTCTGCTCGCACCATTGCCAGATGTAGAAGTCAGCACTGTCTTTATGATGATGAAAACGATCGTATATAGCTTTTACCAAACCTTTACCGTTCTTTGTACCTGTCCTGAGCATCAGCTTTTTCGTATTCTCTTCGTCCCAGATATAATTATGCTCAACCTCGCCGTGTCGGTTATACTCATAGTCAGTCTCACTCCCCCAATAGTAGTGATTCATGCCGCAACACCCATCTTCGTAAACAAAGTCAATTATGTCACCAACCTTCGTTCCCGTCTCATACAGTATTACGGAGTAATGCTCATGCTTCGGTTTATAACCATAGTATTTCTTGTGTCCCATACTCAGTTGTTTTTAAAGCCGCCAACTACACAAATCGCAATTTTCCCGTCCTGTGGACTGTCGTTCTTCCCTATACCCCAAACGGCTTCCACTCCTTTTTGTTTATCAAATATTTCGCCAAGTGATGACATCTCATCCAACATCATTTCTGATTCCTTATTGAGCAACAGTTTTACAGCCAGATGAGTTAGTTTCGCATCAGAATGCGCTTTATTCATATCATCAATAGCTGTTTGCAGGCACTCCTTCATTTCTTTGGCATAACACACTACTCGCTGCCCATCCGTGAAGTCGCAATCCTCCCTGATAGCTTTGATGTCGCCAGCATCAATGCCAATCAGTCCAGGCTCAGCTATGAGATCCTTCAGAATCATCTTTTCCACGCTCTTCTTGCTCATTACGCTATTTTCAATGACACCCTCCTGTGCCAAACCGAAGAGACTTGGGTCGCAAAGTATGCGAATGTTGGCTTCAAGGAACATATAGGCATCGAAGAACGCCTTGAGTTCTTTTTCCAACCAATCTGCTTTCACCTCTTTTACACCTCTAAGCGAATAGCCGGGCGAAGAGAAGTAGGGAATGCCTTCGTTCCAGTCACCGTAGTAGTTCTTGTGAAACCCGCCTACCACATCAAGAGCCATTTCCAGGATGTTCTTGTCCATACTTATCTCATTCGAATCCACGACGTATGTCAGGAACACGAAGCTCTGGTCCTTCACCTCCATGGAAAGCAACATCTGGATATGCTCATACTCAAACTCATAGAAGGTATGGCTTTCCTTTAATTCGATACCAAGGCTTTGGAAAGCCCCTTGCATCTTGTTCAGGACTCTCTTGCTCATACTACTCTGCTTTTAGTTCGTTTGGTGTGTACTCAGGAAACCAGTTGTCCAATATCGTATCCACCTTTGCCTCCATCTCCGGTGTGATGTTTTTTCTCATCTTCTGGTATGTTACTGATAACGAAGCTATTTCATCGAGCCACCCAAATATCGGTATTCGTCTGGCATCAAGGATATCTATCGGCAGTATTATATAAGCAAGTGTTGAGAATATCAGCATCTTGTCTTTCTTTGTCGTATCCTTGCTTCTCATCACATAGTACAAAAGCAACATCGGGCGCACACTCACTCGTCCTGCCTTCGTTGCATAATCTCTCAGCCTACCCCACAGAGCGCTGTAATTGATGATGTTGTCCCTTTCCATAGTTTTGTTTATTATATATTAAATTTTAAACACATTTTCCTTATTACATCTTCTTCCTTCAACTTTTGTCTTTAGTTTTCTGTCTATCTTATATCTCTATGATTAGAGAGTGTAAAAGGTTAACATTTCTATCATAAAAAAACAAAATGCCCCTCAAATATTTTTGAGAGGCACTCCATCGATGGCTGTAAACGGCTCTGTTATTCCATCTCAACAATAATGGCTGTGTAGTTATCACCGGCTTTCTCTTCACATATTGCGCGATATTCGTCTGCCACCTGTTCCAAGTCTTTGGAGCATTGCAAAGTATGGAGCAATCTATCATCTTCTATAGCATTATACAAGCCGTCCGTGCAGAGCAAGATACGGTCATGAGGCTGTAGTTCTACAACCTTAATCTCAGAGACAGCATCTTCCGGACGACGTGTAAAGAACGACCTGCTGATGTATGGCAGACTGATAGGACTGGATTCAATATGATCAATCGTACGGTACCTGACATTACCTTCGGCATCAATGATATAGCAGCGGCTGTCACCAGCATGGGCAATATGGGCGACAAAGCCTTCAATGCTGGCCATCACAAGAGTCGTACCCATCTGATAATAGCCGGATTTCCCGTCAAGGGTTTTACTTGCCGACTTTGTTGCATCCTCTATCTTCTGCACGGAGTCCGCTGTTTCCGGATGCTCCTGCCAATAAGCAGAAAACGAGTCGCACACCGTCTTACTGGCAACCTCCCCACAAGAATGCCCGCCCATACCATCACATACCACGAACAATATACGTTTATCCGCAATCTCTGTAATATTGAGGCTATCCTCATTGTTCATGCGAGGGCCTCTCTCTGAAAACTTAATGTATCTCATATTTCTGCATCACATGTAAATGGTACGATTCACAAAAATGTTATTGAACACACCACAATCCACGTTCCGTCAGACAGTGTTTAATCCGACTGTAGGGAACGGTAAAATGAAACGTACCCGCAGCGAAACAACAGATGGCATAGGGTTGGAAGGAGAACACGACGCCATCTTCTGAGAGTCCCGGCGTTGGCAGAGTGAACTCGCCCGTCCTGTTCCCATCCTCATCCCGAACGGCTACACCGTCCATGATGTTGGGCTGCCATTCCTTATATTGGTGCGTCTTCTCTGCTTCTTCCTGCAAGATGGACAAGATTTCTTCCATGCATTCCGGCTTGAAGAGGTAGTCGCAGTCTATCTCCTGCTGATGCACGTGATCATATGAAACCAGACGCTCCGTGTAATAGCCGTGTATACCGGCATTAAAATCATTGGTATATTCCTGATATGTCACGTATCGGTTGTTGCAAACGACGGCCTGCAGATTCAAGTCGGAAAACAGGTCGGTCGGATAGTCCTCATCATTCGTGCCGTATTCTGCTTTTTTTATTGCAAAATATATGCTCGCAATAAACCGGGCAATTTTCTCGTTGTCATTCACATTGCCTTTGTAGGCCCAACCGCCATAGGGCCGTTTCGAATACTTGAGACTTATCGTCGTGACATACGGCAAGTCCTCGTCCAACGCTTGCGAACGCTCTATGAGCTTGACCAGCCATTGCCTGATGGCGTCGGAA
>JAEEGL010400259.1_pt1 | contig 41646 bp, 37 predicted proteins | sample 9134231 | NCBI WGS metagenome assembly JAEEGL01 (sample SAMN16246548, study PRJNA631951) | gut metagenome | biome: gut microbiome; feature: rumen; material: fiber-attached | host: Bos | place: Iran: Karaj | collected 2018-10
AAGGTGGCTTCCCCCGGCTCTTCCATGGCCATAAGCCCCTTATAGAGGCTGTAACAGGAACCATAATCCCTAAAATGCTCGTTATAAACCAAACTAATTTTATCGCCGTAACTTTTAAGATGCTCTTTTACATATTCGGTAAGGGCCGCATAGAGATAGCCGCCGACAATGATATATTTGTCATAAGGGCCACAATTTTCCAAAAGCTGATTTAAGAGCGTAAAACGCGGCGAATCCTTATAATAAAGGCACTTTAAGGTCTCTTTTTCCGTATCTTTGTTAAAGCGGCTGGCTGTGCCGGCCACGGTAATAATGAGGTATTTCATTTTTCGATACTCTTTACGCACATAGTGAGCCCTTCATCAAGCGAAATAATGGGCTGCCAATTGGTGCGGGTGCGGATTTTCTCCGTATTTAAAAGGCGGCGCTCCGGATCCGACTTGCGGTAGCCCTCAAAACGGATTTTTACCTCAGGAATGCCCATCTTCTTGGCAATGAGTTTTACCAAATCGACAATGGAAATCTCCTCATCGGTTGCCACATTATAAACGGTGCCGTCTAAGGCCTTAGGCGTCTCCATGAGCGCCATCACCGCCCGGCAGCTATCAATATTGTGCAAAAAGGTGCGCCTGTTTACTTTGGAATTTTCGAGCAGGGTAACTTCCGGTTTTTCGAGGAGATTATCAATAATATGCGGAATAATGTGCTCGGCAAAGCGCTCGTGTTTGCTATAGACATTGGCAAAGCGGATGGAGCAGCCCTTGATTTTGCCTTTATCTACAGCATCTTTCATAAAAAATTCGGTTAAGAGCTTGCCCACCGCGTAACTCGTGCGCTGGCTGTGCTCCGCCGTGGCCATGAGTAAAAAGTCATCTTCGCGCACACCGCCCTTTTCGTTCCACGACTGCATGGAATAGACCTCGGAAGTGGAGCAATTTATATAAGTATCGGCCCCCAGGCTGATGGCCATATCCAGAAAAGTTTTCATGGAGACGACATTGGTGGTAAAGGTGTGCTCAACTTCATAAAAATGTTTGGTGTGCACCACAGCGGCGCAATTGATAAAGATGAGGCGGCCGGAGTAACTCCCTTTAAGGCTTTTCACCTTTTCGGCAATGGCGGCCATCTCTTCGCCGTTATTGATATCATATTCAAAAAAGAGAAAACCAGCGCGCCCTAAAAGGTCTTTTACCGTGTCGATGGAGCTGGCAAAGAAATTGTCAAAACCGATGACCATGTTGCCATCTTTTAAGAGCTCCCGGGAAAGCTGGCTGCCGGTCATGCCGGTGGCGCCGCTAATGACATAAAGATTGTTAATCATAAAAACTCCTTTTTAAATGCCCAAAGAGAGGCGATCGCGATAAAAGGCATCCACTTCAATGCTATAAAGTTTTTGTTCGGCCGCAAAATCATAAGGAATAGCCAGATGGGTATATGCCGTGGTCTTGGTATCGAGAATACCAAACTGGGCGCAGGGATTAATATTTCTGGGCTGGCCCACCGAACCGGGATTGATAAAGATAGTTTTTTTCTTATTTCTGGTGGTGGGGCTATCGGCCGCAAAGAGCACTTCAAAATAGTGCGGCACGTGAGAATGGGCCGTTAAAACATAGTCATAAGGCGCATATTCGGCCCGCGTAAGCTCAGCCGGCGTAAATTTGCCCCAATAGGGGTCGCCTAAAATGCCATGCAGCAAAAGAAACTTTTGGCCGGAAATATTAAGCAGCGCCTCACCCTTGGGATTCATGCGCTCATTTATATAAGAGAGAGAGGCCGGCGTGAGCTTTTTTTGCGTATAATGGAGCATCGCCCGCCCGCGATCGCTCGCAAAGCGCGTAGTGTCGTTATCCAGCACTGCCTTCTCGTGGTTGCCCCAGATTTCGGCCAAAAAGTCGTCATCTAAATCTTTAATTATTTCGATAACTTCATTGGGGCGCATGCCGTAGTCGATGAGGTCGCCCAAAAAGATAAATTTTTCCACCTGCCGCGCCCGGCACTCTTTGAGCACCGCGTTTAGAGCGGTCACATTGGCATGGATATCGGCCAGGATAGCCAGCAGCATTTACTTCCTCAAAAATTCCATCAGCGCCTTTTTGTTCTCTATGGGCGTGGTTGTCGGCCGGCCCAGGTCCGGGCGGTTCCCTTTTTTGACCTTTATTTCCAAAAGGAGCGGGCCCTGGGTGTGGGCGACTTCTTCTAGCGCCGCGGCCAATGTTTCCCGGCTATCGGCACTAAAAGCGGCGCGGTAGCCCAGGGCGCGGGCCACCGCCGGGAGGTCGATTTTCAGCCCCACCGTGGGCTGGCCACCCACGGAATCATGGGCCCCGTTGTTGAAAATTACATGCACATAGCCGGCCGGCGCGTTTTGGGCCACAATAGCCATGGAGCCCAGGTGCATAATGGCCGCGCCGTCGCCGTCGAAGCAAAAGACCCGGCGGTCGCCCTTATTAAGGGCGATGCCGAGCGCGATTTGTGAAGCGTGCCCCATAGAGCCCACAGTTAAAAAATCGCGCTCGTGGCCCGCGCCCGTTTGCACCCGGTATTCAAAGAGCTCACGGCTAATCATACCGGTGGTGGAGACAATTACATCCTTTTCACCGAGAGCGGCGGCCACCTGCTGAATAGCCTCTTCGCGGCTAAGAGTGAGGCCGTTTTCCTGCGCTTTTTGCAACTTATAGTCGCTAAAAGTGCCCTTCTCTATAATGAGAGCATATACTTCGCCGCTCTCCTGCATATATTTAGCCGCCTTGGCAATTTGCCCTGCCGCCACCTCTTCTTCTTTGCTCAAAATGTCATAATTTATGCCCATGACATTCAAAAGGCCGCTCGTTATTTTGCCCTGCTTAATATGCTGCGGCTCATCGTGCACACCGGGGCGGCCGCGCCAGCCGATGAGGAGGAGGGCCGGAATATTATAGACTTCTTTATCGGTAAGCGAAGCTAGGGGGTTAATGATATTGCCCTCGCCAGAATTTTGCATATAAACAGCGCCGATTTTGCCGCTGGCGAGATGATAACCGGCGGCAATGGCCAAAGCCGCCCCTTCGTTAGCGGCTATAATATTGTGTTTTTCGTCAATATTATCGGCTATATAGGCGCAGATATTTTTGAGTAGCGAATCGGGCACACCGGCAAAAAAATCAATGCCGCATTTGGCCAGGGTAGTAACAAAAAACTTGGGGTCTAACATGATTATTTTTTGGTTCCGGGAATGAGGTTTAAAATTTCCTTAATCGGCATACAGTATTCATTAGAAGCTTCCAGGCTGCGGCTATGAATGAGAATGGATTCGGCGCACTTTTTCATGGCCGGGTAAGCCGAGCGCAACATGTGGTTGGCATAAATCACAATATTGATACCCCAAGAAGCGAGCTCCTCTTCGGTAAACTGGTTATAAGTGGTGGGCACCGCCACAATGGGGGTATGGGCATCCTTCTCGCGGAAACGGCGGCAAAATTCCTTAATATCTTCGCCGCTTTTGTTTTTAGAGTGAATCATTATGCCATCGCTACCGGCGGCCACATAGGCATGGCAGCGTTCCAGGGCGTCATCAACCGATTTTCCGGCAATCAGCGACTCACAGCGCGAAATAACCATAAAATCATTGGTAACCTGAGCAGCTTTGCCGGCGCGTATTTTGGCCGCAAAGCCCTCAATGGTATCCTGCAGCTGCACGGCATCGGTGCCAAAAAGGGAATTTTGCTTGAGCCCCACCTTATCTTCAATGATAACGGCCGAAATGCCCAGGCGCTCCAAAGTGCGCACCGTAAAGCCGAAATGTTCCACCTTGCCGCCGGTGTCGCCATCAAAAATCACCGGTTTAGTGGTGACTTCCAAAGTGTCGTTGAGGTCGTGCAGGCGGGTTGTTAAATCCACCGCTTCGATATCCGGCTTGCCCTTACTGGTGGAATCGGTGAGCGAAGAGGACCACATGCCGTCAAATTCGCGCACTGCGCCATTAATCTCCACGCTGGTATGCTCGGCAATGAGGCCGGTAAGGCCATTATGCGATTCCAAAATGCGCACAATGGGCTTAGCGGCAATCAGGCGGCGGAGAGCTTTTAAGCGCGCCTCCGGCGTGGTGCCCAAAGCGTCCATCTCTTTTTTGAGCCCGGTGGAAGTAATGCCCTTTGTATAGGGAATCTCAATCACCTCTCCCCCCTGGGCCGCCATCACCTTAAAAACCTCATCGCGAATATATCTATCCGCGCCCTGACACCAGTCATCGCCGTGAATAATGTAATCGGGTTTATATCTTTTGAGGTTTTCTACATAGCTCCATTCGTCTTGCGGCACCACCCGGCTCACACCCTTAATATTCTCGATAACATTTTTGCGCTGCTCATAGTTCAGATAAGGCAGGCGCTTGTGGGTGGCAATGGCTTTATCGGTAAAAAGGCCGATCATTACTTCGCCGTATTTGGCGCCCTCATTAATGATATTGATGAGGCCGGGGTGCATGATGTCCCCAATCATTCCTAAATAAACTGTCTTGGCCATAGAACCCTCTTCCTCCCGCGAGACTTATAATATAAAAGGCCTTAACTTGGCCACCAGATTTTCTTGGCCGGCCGGCGCTTATTCTTCTAAGCTGCCTTGAGGCCCGGAACTTCCATTTGCAAAGAATTCGTCAGGTATTATATAAGGGTGGCTCGCGGTTGTCCCTAAGGTGCCGGGACTAACGCTAAGGAAGTTAATTGGTTGATATTTCATGGATAATAATTCTAGCCAGAACAATTCAGCTCTGCGTTCCAAAGCCTTTGGCGGCTTTTTCTGGCGTTTTTTGGAGCGCACCGGAGCAGAACTGGTTACCTTTGTTGTCTCCGTTATTCTAGCCCGCCTTTTGGATCCGGATTATTACGGCCTCGTGGCTATGGCCTCCGTTATTGTGGCCATTTTAAATGTTTTTGTGGATAGCGGTTTCGGTAATGCCCTAATTCAAAAGAAGAATGCCGATGAATTGGATTTTTCCACTGTCTTCTTCTTTAATATCGGCGCCTGCATCTGCATGTATTTATTGCTTTACTTTACCGCCCCGTATATGGCTTCTTTTTACAAAATGCCGGATTTAACTTATGTTATAAGGGTGCTTGGCTTAATCCTGATTATCTCTGGCCTCAAAAATATCCAGCAAGCTTATGTTTCCCGCCACATGCTTTTTAAGCGCTTCTTTTTTGCCACTCTCGGCGGCACCCTCGGCGCGGCGGCTATAGGTATTTTCATGGCCTATAAAGGTTACGGCGTTTGGGCTTTAGTGGCGCAAACACTTTTTAATACCATCACCGATACCGTCATTTTATGGTTCACCGTGCCTTGGCGCCCCAAGCTTATTTTTTCTTTTAATCGCTTAAAGGGGCTCTTTAATTACGGCTGGAAAATGCTGGCCTCGGCCATCATTGATCGCGCTTACAATGAGCTGCGCACTCTCTGCATCGGCCGCCTCTATCAGCCGGCCGATTTAGCTTATTACCGCAAAGCCGGCTCTTTTCCAAAAATGATTGTCACCAACATCAATAGCGCCATAGCCAGCGTGCTTATGCCACTTTTATCGCAAAAGCAAGACGACACAGAGAGTGTGCGCAACATAACCAGCATGGCTATAAAGACCACCACTTTTCTTATCATGCCGGCAATGATGGGCCTTGCTATCTGTGCAGAATCTTTTGTGCTTTTGCTCTTAACGGAAAAATGGCTGCCTTGTGTGCCCTTTATCCGCATTGCCTGCTTTACTTATGCCTTTTATCCTATCCACACCACTAATCTGGTAGCCATTCAGGCTCTGGGGCGCAGCGATATTTTTTTAAAGCTGGAAATATTCAAAAAAATATTTAATATCATTATATTAATTATCACCGTCAATTATGGCGTCTTGGCCATTGCCTACGGCGGTGTAGCCATTTCCATCGCCAATCAGCTCATCAACTCCTGGCCCAACAAAAAACTCTTAAATTATAGCTATTTGCAGCAACTAAATGATATGTTACCCCAAATAATTCTCTCCCTGGTAATGGGCGCTATAGTTTATCCTTTTACCTTTTTAAAGCTCTCCCCGCTCACTACTCTGCTAATCCAAATACCCTGCGGTATCTTCGTTTATTTTGCCATGGCCCATATTTTAAATTTAAAAACTTATAATTATTTCAAAAAAATAAGCCGCGAATTTATAGCCAAGAAGTTTAAAAAATGATTTTTATAGTAAGGCGCTGGAGATTGCCATGATTAAGCCGCTTGTTTCAGTAAAGTGCATGACCTATAACCACGGCCCCTATATAGCTGAATGTCTCGATGGTTTTATGGCGCAAAAGACAAATTTCCCCTTTGAAGTGCTGGTGCACGACGATGCCTCAACCGATGACACTGCCGCCGTTATCCGCCGCTATGAAAAGAAATATCCCCAGATAATAAAGCCGATTTACGAAAAGGAAAATCTCTATTCCAAAGAGGATGTCTCGGTACACACCGGCATAGATGCCCTTATTAGCGGCAAGTATTTGGCTATCTGCGAAGGCGACGACTATTGGTGCGACCCTTATAAATTGCAAAAACAGGTAGATTTTTTAGAGAGCCATCCGGATTATTCCCTGGTGCACAGCGCCAAAAAAGTTTATGTGCAAAAAAATCGGCGCTTCGCCATAAAACTTCCGGTCCATGTTCCTAAAGATGATGAATATTTTAACTATTTACTTACCGAGCGCAATTGTATTTCCACTCCCACGGTGATGATGCGCTCTGCTATGTATAAAGAGTACCGCCGGGTGATAAATCCGGCTGTCAAAGAGGGCTGGATTTTAGGCGATTTGCCCATGTGGCTCTATGCCGCAAGGAAAGGCAAAATTCACTTTATGCCGGAAAAAACGGCTGTTTATCGCCAGCTTACACATTCGGCCTCCCATTTTTCCTCCACGGAAAAATACTGGACTTTTGTGTGTTCGGTGCGCACAATCCGCGAATTTTTTGCCGAAAAATATGGCGTCGCTCTGCCCCCCTGGAATAAAGAACTGGCTTTTTATGAAGCCGCTTGCAACTCGCTGGGGAGTTCTTATTCCGAAGCCAACCGGGCAACCCTTTTAGCGGCCTTCCGCGCTTTAAAAAATGAGCAAAAAAAGCTTTCGCTCCTTATACCGCTTGCGGCCTCAGTGAGTAAAACAAGTTATAAATTCTGGTATTACGGCCGCTCGGCCCAAAAATTTTATAGCCGCAAGCTAAATTCGCTCTTTAAGGCCATTTTTTAACGCCCACTAAGTTCTCTTAAAAATAATTTCTAGCACTTTAGGAAAGGCCGGCGGGTAAAAAAAAGACCCGCAAGGCTGGGAGTTCCTCACGGGCCTAAAACCAAAGCTGAGTCATCCTTGCTCAGCCATCGCAGAGAGAGCGGATTGCCAGGGGACGCCTTTCTTTTAATGTTAAGCCCCGCTCCGCTATTTTTTAATGCAAGTAGCGTGCCACAATGGCCATTTCAGCATCTTATTGATAATAAAAGAAAATAAGCGTTTTTGTGTTTGAAAAAAACAGCCCAAAATCCCTAAATTTCCGTAAAGTACGACAAATATGTCATAATGAAGTGACAGATATCACAAGCGGAGGGCGTAATTTTCACGAGCAACCGCTGGTGGTGCCGCAGTTAGGGCAGAGGTAGCAGCTACCGCTTCTTACGGTAATAGAGCCGCAATTTATGCAAGCCGGCGCATCTATCGCCGTTTCGTAAGTTTTTTCGCGCTTTAAGCCAGAGAAATTGGCCTCTTTGGGCGGCGTAAGAGCCGGTTTAATGGCCGCTTCGCCAGCGGCGATGGGCTGCAAAGTGCGGCTCTCCTCAGCCCCGGGCAATAAGAATTTTTGCTCCAGCCAGCGGAAGATATAATCGGTGATAGATTTGGCAATGGGCAATTTGGGATTGCCGGTAAAGCCCGAAGGCTCAAAACGGGAGTGGGAGAATTTATCAACCAGTACTTTAAGCGGCACGCCGTATTGCAAAGCCAGAGAAACAGAGGTGGCAAAGTTATCCATCAGGCCGCTTATAGTGCTGCCCTCTTTGGATATAACTATAAAAAGCTCTCCCGGCTGGCCGTCTTCATACATGCCCACTGTGAGATAGCCCTCGTGGCCGCCTATGGAGAATTTATGGGTAATGGCCCGGCGCTCCGGCGGCAAGCGATGGCGGAAACCGTTTGGCGGTGTTTCGGCAGCCAAAAGTTCGGCCGGTTTTTCGGCCTGAGTTTGGGTGGAAGTGGCCTTTTGCTCCTCTTCTTTAACATTTTTGGTATTTAAAGGCTGCGTCCTTTTGGAGCCGTCGCGATAGAGAGCCACAGCTTTTAGGCCCAGTTTCCAGGCGGCCATATAAGTATCGGCAATATCTTTAACCGTAGCGCTGCTGGGCAAATTCACCGTTTTGGAAATAGCACCGGAAATAAAGGGCTGCACGGCGGCCATCATTTTTAAGTGGCCGAGCGGTGCAATAGAGCGCTGCCCTTTGGCCGGCTTTAAAGCACAATCAAAAACAGCCAAATCCTCATCTTTTAGGCCGGGTGCACCTTCAATGGTGTCACTCGCGCGCACATAAGCCAAAATTTCCTCTATAGTCTCCCGCTTATAACCAAGGTGGAGCAGTGCCGGTTCAATAGAGCTGTTACTCATTTTAAAGACACCGCCGCCTACCAGCTGTTTATATTTTACCAAGGCGATATCCGGCTCAATGCCGGTGGTGTCGCAATCCATCAAAAAGCCGATAGTGCCAGTAGGGGCCAGCAATGTCGTTTGGGCATTACGCACTCCATGACTTGCCGCCTCTTCCAATACTTTTTGCCAAACAGCATGACAAACTGGCAAAATTTCTTTGTTTTCCGCGGTTTCCTCAATTTGTTTTTGCCTTATGGCGTGCTTGGTGAGCACTTCCAGCATACTTAGGCGGTTTTCGTCATAAGCGGCAAAGGGCCCTTTTAAAGCGCTAAGACGCGCGCTCGTAAGATAGGCGGTGCCGGTAATAAGGGCGGTAACAGCGGCTGCCAGCTGCCTTGCTCTATCGGAGTCGTAAGGGAGGCCGAGAGTCATGAGATAGGCGCCCAAATTGGCATAGCCCAGGCCGAGCGGCCTAAATTTAATAGAATTTTTGGTAATGCGCTCCGTGGGGTATGAGGCTTTATCCACCAAAATTTCCTGGGCAGTCAGGGTTATTTCCACGGCGTGCATCAGCCCTTTTATATCTATCTGCCCCGCTTCATCGGTAAAACGCAGTAAATTCAAAGAGGCCAAATTACAGGCCGCATCATCCAGAAACATAAATTCACTGCAAGGATTACTGGCATTTATGCGCCCGCTGGCTTTACAAGTGTGCCACTCGTTGATGGCTGTATCAAATTGCAAACCGGGATCGCCGCAAATATAGGCAGCCTGCGCTATTTGCTCAAAAATACGGCGAGCCGAGACTTTCCGGGCAACCTTGCCGTCGGTAATGCGAATTAAAGGCCACTCGGCATCTTTTTCCACCGCTTGCATAAATTCATCGGTTACCCGCACCGAGTGATTGGCGTTTTGAAAGAAAACCGAGCGGTAAGCTTCACCGTTAAAAGAGCCGTCATAGCCCTCCTCAATCAGAGCCCAGGCCTTTTGCTCCTCGTGGGCTTTGGCATCGATAAACTCCTCAATATCGGGGTGGTCCACATTTAAAATCACCATTTTGGCCGCCCGCCTGGTTTTACCGCCGCTTTTAATAACACCGGCAAAGCTGTCAAAGCCGCGCATAAAAGAGACCGGCCCGGAAGCCGTACCGCCGCCGGAGAGAGTTTCGCAGGATGCGCGGATGGTGCTCATGTTGGTGCCGGTGCCGGAACCGTATTTAAAGAGTTTACCCTCGGTGACAGCCAGGTTTAAAATGCTATCAAGATTATCTTCCACCGAATTGATAAAACAAGCGGAAATTTGCGGCTTTTCTTCCAAACCCAAATTAAACCAAACCGGGCTGTTAAAGGCCATGTACTGGTTTAAAAGGAGGTAGGCGAGCTCATCGTGAAAAGCGCTTTTCTCTTCCTCGTTTTGCAAATACCCCTGAGAAAGGCCCCAGGCGGCAATGGTATCCACAATACGGCTAACGAGTGTTTTTAAGCTGTCCTCGCGCTCCGCTGTACCCGGCTCACCGCGAAAATATTTGGAGGCGGCAATATTGGTGGCCATTTGCGACCAAAAAGAGGGCATTAAAATGTTATCCTGTTTAAAAACCGGCTTACCGTTATCGCCCATTATAACGGCGCTTCTCTCTTCCCATGTCACTTCGTCAAAGGGGTCCTGGCCGCTTTTGGTATAATAGCGCTCTACCCACCCCCGGTGTATGTTGTCTATCTCTGTACTCATGATATTCCTTAATATAGTAAAGGCAGGGTAATTTGTCTCCACCTGCTGAATGCGCCCTTATTCTTGACAAAAAAAACAGCCTGGCAAGAGCGAAAATATTGAATAAATTCGCATTGATGAACTCTTCGCTCAGAAAGCCGTCAATTTTAAAGGTAATTTTTTTAACTCTGCTTTATTATTGTGCTTTTTGCTGTGTAGGTAGATGTGCGTAAGGAGCTAACATTTGTTCAAAAATAGCAGCACTTTTAATCCGCCGCTGAAAATGGCTGCTTAAAAGTTCCCGCGTAATATTGAGAGCGCCAAAGCCAAGAACCTCTTTAGGTGGGCGTGCGCCTTTAAATAAAAGCGCCAAAGCCAGGCGTTCCTCTTCCGGGCAAAATAGAGCCGGATCTACCGGCAAGAAATATTTACAGCAAGAGCCGATAATACCATCGCCAAAAGGCCAGATGGGCCCTGCCGGCAGCGGCTTTTGACAGTGATTGCAAGTGGCAAAATCGGGGCAAATACCGTGGATTTGCAAGAGGCGCAGTTGAAAACGGGCGGCAAATTCCAAAATATTCGGCGCGCTGCTTAAGTGATTCATCGCCAGCATAGCAAGAGAAAAGAGGCGCTCATCGGCTATGGCCGCGGGCGAAAAGCTATTTAGAAGGTCCAATAAATAGGCCCCGCAGAGCTTTACCGGCAAGCGTTTTTCCTCGGCACTCATCCAAGGGAAGTGGTTTATTTGGGTGGCTTCTTTTAAACGCCAGAGATCGCTACCGGAACTCGGCGGCGCGAGAATAGCCAGGGCCTCGGCTCCGGCGCTAAGGCCGGCAGGAAAGCGCTTGCGACTGTTTTTGCCGTTTTTGGCAAAAGCGCTTATGCGCCCGTTTTCGGCACTTATTAGCGAGAAAATGAGATCGTTATCGCCATAGGGCATAGTGCGCAAAACAAGCACATGGTACTGGAGGCTTTTATGACTTAAGAGCGCGGCGTAATTCATTTATTTAAATAGCTGTTATATCTGCACTTTTGCCGGTAAGAAGAGCTCTCGGGTTATCTTCCAGCAGCTTTTTAACCGCTTTTTCTCCCAGCTCTTTTTTCAGCGCGGCGATGGTGGCGCCAAATTCCGCGCACATAGTCACATCATGGCTATCGGAAGCGGCCAAATGGGCCAAATGATTATCTATGAGCTCACGCACGCGGGTTTGCGCCTTTTTGCCGTAATAGCCGCCAAGGCTGCTGGCCTCTATTTGCAAAAAAAAGCCCCCGGCCGAAACGCGCTCGGAAAGCCATTCCAAAGAATAGCCCGGGCTGCGCTCCGGATGCGCGAGCACCAAAGTATAGCCAAGGCTTTGCAATTCAAAAATCATGGCCGAAAGGCGCTCTTTGGCCACTTCTGTCCAGGGTAATTCAATTAGAAGCGCCTCTTCGCCGGGCACGCCAAAGGGCACAATATAGGAAGCGACATCTTGCAATATAAGCGGATCCAAATTGTGCTCGGCCGACATATGCAATTTGAGCGGCAGGCCCTCTCTTTTTATGGCGGCGCTTAGTAGCTCATAGCGATTTGCGATAACTTCGCGCTTTAGCGGCACCAGCGAAAGGCCTGGCAGGTGCGGAGTGGCAATAACTTCGTCAATACCGGATGCCAATAGAGCTTTAGCCATGGCCAGGCTGGTTTCCAGGCTATCGGAACCGTCATCTATTTGCGGGAGAATGTGGCAGTGAATATCAATCATTATCTGCCTCCTAAAAGCCGCCGCGTTCCGGCAAACTCATTTCCGGTTTAATGCGGGCTTCGCCGTTTTCGGTAAGCGGATTTTGTTCATTATATAAATCGAGATCCAAAGTAAAATGGCAGCGCCGCATCTCCTCTTCCATGGCATCAAGATAACTTTGGGCAGTAAAATGGCGAGAGACTTCCTGGCAAAGAGGGCGAATTTGCTCTTCGTGTTCCCAAGTATAAGGCTCGCCGTTAAGCCGCACACAGCCCAAATATGTGGCCCAGCTTAAGGGAGCGAGCCCAAACTTTTTTAAATCACGCCAGAGCGCTCTGAGGCGCCCTTCGCGCGCCGGATCAAGGTAGAGAAATTCCGGATGATACATAAGAGCATTATGACAAAATTCCGGGCAGTTGGTAATGAGCTTAAAATTATTATAAACACCTATACCCACCAGCATCTCTTTGGTGCGGTTGCCAACCCCCAGGCCGGGGTATTTTTGGCCGGGGAGAGCCGGCCTTTCCGGGGTAAAACTGAGCAGGGGATTTTGCAAACGAATCCACTGGATAACGAGGGCTTTAAAATTCTGGCCGCATAAGTCCGGTGCTTCGGCGCCAAAAGTTAAATTCTCCTCGGAAACGATAATATCGCTGAGCAGCATCACGCGGCTCTCTTTTAAGGCCAGGATTTTAAGCCGTTGCCGCCCGTTGTCACTGGGCAAAATTCTAATTTCTATCCGCTCAAAGCCCAGTTTGGTAACTTCTTGATAAATACCGTATTTTTTAAAGGTTTTATAAATAGCGCCTTCTTTGTAACGGCCCAAGAATTTGGCTTCCGGTGCCCGGCCCGGCCGCCCTTCCATCAGGAGATAATCGCCCTCATCAGGCAAAAAGCTGGAACTGGCTAGGTTTTCTTTATAAGTACCGAGGCGCCTGGCAAGATGCAAGCGGCTCCATAAACCGGCTTTTTTCTCTCTTGGCATTTCTAAGCCGGGCATAAGAGTTTCCTCAGCGGGATATATCGTCCAAGAGTTTTTTCAAATTCTGTGAACGCTTTAAAATATTTTCTTTAAGTAAGCGATTTTCTTTGGCTAATTTTATATAATCGCTAGCGATGTTTATAGCTGTCAAAAGCGCTGTTCTGGTGGGACCCACATTGTGGGTGGCCTCAGACACTTCTTGCAATTTTTTTTGAATATAAGCGGCGACTTCCTGCAAATGGCCGCTTTCTTCGCCGCCGATGCTAAGCTGCTGCCCCAAAAGCTCAATCTGAATAGTTGCCTCGTTACTCACCGGAGCCCCGCTTTCTTTGCAGACAAAAACCTATTTTAGCCAGTTCCGCCAAAATAATTTCCGCTTTTTTATCGAGTTTGTTACGACTAAAATTATCAAGTTCGGCATAAGGGAGGAGGAGGCCGTTACAATGGTTGCAATGGATCATATCCTCCAAATCTTCGGCTTCATCTTTGCCATGTTCATAATTGGGGCAGAGTTTTGGTAAATGAAAACCGGCCGCTTTCTGCTCGCTGATAAAGAGTTCTTGTAAAACGGAGGCCAGGGCAGTTTTTTCGTCAGCCATGTAAATAACCTATGCTGCAATTTTGGCGATAAGGGCTTTTAAAAAGAGATAGAACTTTTGCACGCTTTCAATACCAACCGACTCATCGGGGCTATGCGGGCTCTTTAAATCCGGGCCAAAGGAGATTTTATCGAGCCCCGGTTTTTTGGCTCCCAGAATTCCGCATTCGAGACCGGCATGAATGGCGGCGACGGCAAAAGGCTTACCAAAGAGCTCCTCACTGACTTTTAGCGCGGTAGCCAGCACTTTTGAGGAGGCATCCGGCTTCCAGCCGGGATAATTCACTTTAGTGGCTACTTTGGCTCCGGCCAAGCGGCCGATAGCGGCGATTTGCTCTAAAACGGTACAGAGCTCTTCATCCACAGCCGAACGCGGGCTGCACTTTATAATGAGCTCCCGCTCCTCGGTGCGCACCACTGCCAGGTTATTGGAAGTCTGGATGAGACCGGGAACATCAATAGAAGTAGCCAGCGGCCCATGGGGGAGAGCTTTTATAAGGTTAAGCACTTTTTGCGAATCGCTGCCGTTTAAGAGAGCTGCCGGCGCGGCGCTTTCGGCAATTATTTTAAGTTCGTGCCCCTTAGCCAGCTCCGGTTCCACTTGGGCCGTAAAGGCCGCCAAAGCACTATTTAAATCACTTAAAGAGCCATTTACGGCCACAAGCGCTTTGGCCGCCCGCGGCAGAGCATTATGCTTATCGCCGCCCCCTATAGCGGCGAGGCGCAAATCCATATCCTGCGGCAAACTGGCCAAAGCTCTGGCTAAAAGCACTACGGCATTGCCTCTTTGCAAAGCAATATCGAGGCCTGAATGGCCGCCTTTAAGGCCGGTAAGTTCCACACTAAAAAAGCTGCGCCCGCCGGCGCTTTCGCCAAAATTAAGCGGCAAGGTAATATCGGCCGAGCCGCCGCCGGCACAACCAACGGTAATATACCCCAGCTCTTCGGAATCCAAATTGAGCATTATGGTGCCTTTTAATAAAGAGGCATCAAGACCGTTAGCTCCCGTAAGGCCAGTTTCTTCCTCAACAGTAAAGAGGAGCTCAAGAGGACCGTGCAAAAGAGTTTCATCGGTGGCGGCGGTCATAGCGGAAGCCACACCGATACCGTCATCAGCGCCCAAAGTAGTGCCTTTGGCTGTCACAACCGGGCCGTCAATTATAGCTTCTATGCCGTCTTTTAAAAAATCAAAATCTTTGCCGCTCTCTTTTTCGCAAACCATATCCATGTGGCCTTGCAAAATAACCGTGGGCTTATCTTCCAGCCCTTTGGAAGCCGGCACATAAACAATTACATTGCCGGTTTCATCGGCTCTTGCTTTAAAATTATGCTCCTTAGCCCAGGCTAAAAGATGGCTTCTTATCCCGGCTTCATTGCCTGAGCCATGGGGTATGGCACATATATCGAGGAAGTAATTCCATAGGGCTTTTGGTTCTAACTCACTAACTTTATTAGTCATTTTCCATAACCTCATCTAAGTAATTATTTGGCCGGCAATTTTCGCCACTCTTGCCAAATGCCTTTTAGCATAGTAATTATAATAAGTCACTAGGGCGCTTTTCAAAGATGCTCAAGATAATTGGCAACATTTGGCGTATTGGGAGCTGTAATGAAAGAAAAAAGTAGCTTTTTTTGGGCTATCATTTCGGCGACTTTTGTTTTAGCTGCCTGCTCGGCAAGTGGAGATAATATCCCTAATAGTCAGCCCAAAGCCGATAATCCGGCTCCGCAAAACAATAATCATACCGATGCTTTTAGCGATGCCGCCAGCGACTCAGTTATAGATGAAGAATTTCAGATAGATAATAAATTTTATGACGACACTTTAACCGATTGCCTCTTTTACAGCGCTTTCGGCGCCGTGGGTGACGGCAAAACCAACGATATGGCGGCCATTGTGGCAACGCACCAAGCGGCTAATCTGGCCCGCCGCTGCGTAAAAGCCGATAAGGGAGCCACTTATTACATTAGCGCCATAAGCGAAAGCGCGATTATTCAGACTTCCACCGATTGGCGCGGCGCCTCTTTTATTATTGATGATTCGCAAATCACCACCGATAACCGCTCCAATCATATTTTTGCGGTAATTTCCGCCATGCCGAGCTACTTTCTCATTGCCGGTGGGCAAAAACTGGTGGATTCGCTGCCTATTAATTCTATCGCCCGCCAGCAAAAGAATATCGGTTTTGTTTTGCCGCAAGACGCGGTGATAGCCCTCTTTGATACAACTACCAAGCGCTATATTCGCGAGGGGCAGAACGCCAACAAAGGAGCCTCGCAAACGGATTTTATCCTGGTGGATAAAGATGGCAATGTAGCCGATACTTCGCCCATTATCTGGGATTATAATATTGTCACCGATTTGCAGGTTTTCCCCGTGGACAGCGAGCCGCTGTACCTCGTAGGCGGCACTTTTACCACTATCGCCAACCAGGCGGCCTCACTGGTTGATGTTTATTATAATCGCGGCATTAATATTATGCGCTCCAATGTAGTAGTTGACGGCTTTACTCACTATATCGAGGGCGAATTAAACCATGGCTGCCCATATAACGGCATTTTGACCATGAATTATGCTGCTAATATCACCGTAAAGAACAGCATTTTTACCGGCCACAAGCTTTATATGAGCGGCGCTACGCAACTTGGTTCTTACGATATTCAGCCAACAGGCGTTATCAATCTTACTTTAGAAAATTTAAAGCAAACCAATGATATTATGGACAAAAACTTTTGGGGAGTTATGGGCTCCAACTATTGCAAAAATATTATTTTGAAAAATTGCGAACTTAGCCGTTTTGATGCCCACCAGGGCGTGGCCGGCGTCACAATTTTAAACTCCAAACTCGGCCATCAGGGTATGCTGGTCATCGGCGAGGGCGATTTGATAATGAAAAACACCACCGTTTACGGCTCGCTTTACACCGGCTTTATAACTCTGCGCGATGACTACGGCTCCACCTGGCGCGGCAATCTTTATATTGAAAACTGTTCTTGGGAGCCCCCCAAAGGGCTCAGTATAATGCCTGTTATCTTTGCCTCCAATAGCGGCAACCACAACTTTGGTTACGAATGTTATCTCCCCGAAACCATTACGATAAATGGCCTTTATATTAATAAGACCTCTACTACTTATCTCTTGCCGGATACCATTCCCGATAACAATACAGCCGCCTATCCCTACCATATTCCCCGGGAAATCAGCATTAAAGATTTAAAAACCACTAGCACGGCCGGCTGGGAATTATACCAGCCCCAAAGTGGCTACAAATACTCCGGCATGGAAATACACCAGGAAAATTAACCTTACACAGTACCAGACTACATTTTTCAGTTTTTTTAAAACACATATAATATTTATTGACACATTCTGTAAAAATGTGCTTTAAGATCCCCTCGTGTTTTTGTAACACCAAACACTTAAAGGAGTTTTAAAATGGAAGTTAAGTACATGGATTTAGTCAAAGAGAGCTGGGCACTGGTCAAATCAGATATCGCCTTCTTCGCTTTGGGTTTACTCATTGCCGAATGTGTCGGTAGCTTTACCGGCGGTATTTTGACACCGGCTCTTATGGTTGGTTATATCATGGCTATCATGAAGAAAATGAACGGCGAGAAAGTTGCTCTCGGCGATATCTTCAACATGGGCTTCTCCAAGTTCGTACCGGCTTTCGTGGCCGCCATTATTATTGGCTTTGCCGTTTCTATCGGTAGCGTTTTGCTCATCGTCCCCGGTATCATTGCTGCTTATACCGGTATGCTGGCTATGTTCATCATCGCCGATGAAGATAATATTCCTTTCATGGATGCCATTAAGAAAGGCTTCGAGCTCTTCAAAGCTAACTGGAAAGTCATCGTTATCGCTTCTATCGTAGCCGGCTTCTTCGGTTCTTTGGGTGCAATTGCCTGTGGCGTTGGTGCTTTTGTAACCATGCCGATAACCTTTGTCGCTATGCTCAAAGTTTATCAAATGATCAAAGGCGATGCCGCTCCTGCCGCCGCTGCTGCCGAAGCCCCCGCTGCTGAAGCTCCTGCCGCCGAAGCTGCTGCCGAAGCCTGATTTCCCCATCTTAGATGGTCTCTTCTTTAAGCAACCAAGCGGTTGCTCCTAATGCACTGCCCGAAAATCCCATAGATTATCAAGAAGACGGTGATGCCGATACTCCTGAGCTTATTGATGTGCGCCTTACTGTAGATAGCCGGGCAGCCGGGCTTAGAGCCGATATCGGCCTCACCAGGCTGATGCGCCGCATGCGCCGCCACACTGCCCGGGCTGTTTTGGAGCAACTTGGCGTTACCGGCTATTTGGGGCGCACCGTGCGCCCGGGATCGCGCCTCATATTGGGCGAAGAGCTGCATTGGCAAAGGCGCCTTAAAGAAGAACCACCGCTCCCGGAGCATATCCCCATTATCTGGCAAGATGAGTGGAGCATAGCCGTCAATAAGCCGGTGGGTATTCCCGTGCACGCCACAGCCCGCTATTTTCGCTTTTCTGTCATGGCTTATATGCATAAGCATTTTCCAGAAAATACGCCGCAAGTGGCTCATAGGCTGGATATGGATACCACCGGGGTTCTCTTGCTCTATTTGCCGGGAAACGGCCACTATTTTAAAAATCTCTTTGCCGAGCGCCTCACTAAAAAGAGCTATATTGCTATTGTCCAGGGGGTAGTGAGCGAAGATAATTTTACCATAGATGCCGATATTGCCCAAGACCCCGATACCCGCCTTAAAGGCATTCGCATGAAAATTGTGCCCAAAGGCCAGGGTATGAGCTCTTTAACCGAGGTAAAAGTACTGGCAAGAAGTGATAAATATACTTTGGTCCACTGCTTTCCGCGCACCGGCCGCCAGCACCAAATCCGCCTGCACATGTTCCATGCCGGCTATCCCTTAGTGGGCGACCGCCTATATGGCCAAAGCGACGACTTTTTCAAAGCCGCCGCCGCCGGCCTCATAAGTGAAGAAGACATTGTAAAAGAGGTCTTTATGCGCCGCCAGGCTCTTCATGCCTATTCGCTCTCCTTCCCCCGGCCGAATGGCACTACGGCTACTATTTATGCCCCCTTGCCTGATGATATGAGCGAATTTTTAGCCGAGAATTTTTCCGGCGGAGTGCCTGACCTTACTAAATAAAACTCTTAAGCCTTGTGCTTATGCCCATGCTTCTTCTCGCCGTTTTCGCTGCCCTCCTCGGAATAAGCGGAAGAATAAGCCGAAGAATAGCTGTAATAATGATAACCGTAGCGATAATAACCGCCGCGCGTATAAGCTGATTTCTTCGGTGTGGCGTTAAAGACAAAGCCAATAAGAGGCGCATTCATCTGCTGCAACTGGGTGGCAATAGAGCGCAGGGCCACCCTGTCGGTGAGGCCCGGACGCACCACCAGGAGCAAATTATCCACCACTCGCGAGATAATAAGCGCATCGCCTAAAGCCATGAGCGGCGGGCTATCAAAAACCACATAATCAAAACGATTTTTAAGCTCGGCTACCACATCGCGGAATTGCGGTGAACTCAAAAGTTCGGCGGAATTTGGTGGCAAGGGGCCGCTTGTTAGCACCGAAAGCCCGGGAATATCGCTCTCTCTAATGGCTTCATCCAGCGTTTTACGGCCGGTAAGCACCGAGCTGATACCGATATTATTTTTTAAATCATAAATACGGTGCACCATCGGCTTATGTAAATCGGTATCAATAACAATAACTTTTTTGCCAAGCGCAGCCAGGCTTGCGGCCACAAAATTAGTAACCGTACTTTTGCCCTCTTTGGGATTGGCCGAAGTTAAAAGCAGACTTGAAGGGGTATTTTCCATGCCGGCGGCCAAAAGATTGATGCGGATAAAGCGGATAGATTCCGCGAGTGAGCTTTTGGGGAAAAATTGCGGAAAATATTCCACGCGCCGCCGCTCGTTAAGAGCCAGATAGCGATTTAGCTCTTCTTCGCTGATGTTCAGCGATTTATCAACAGCCGGGTCAAAATCATGCTCAAGCTGCGTTAAAGCCCCCAGCATAGGACGGTGCACCAGCTTTTCCGCCTCTTCGCGGCCGCTTAACTTGGTGTCGAGAGTTTCAAGAATAAAGGCCAGAACAATAGCCATAAAAAGGCCAAGGACAAAAGAGAGGAGTATATTTATTTTAACCCGCGGCGATATGGGAAATTGGGGAGTAACCGCGTGTTCCACTATCTCCACATCCACAAATTGGGCCACACCTGACAGCTGCGTCTCTTTACTGCGTTTGATAACCAGAGCATAAAGATTGCGATAATTGGTGAGCTCGTAATTGCGCCTTTGATATTCCACTGTCAGGCTGTTTAAGCGGAGAGCCTCTTGCCTGGTGCGGGCAAGTTCCTGAGAAATAATATTTACTGTGCGGTCGAGCTCTATTTTGCGCTGCTTGGCTCTATTCACCAAAAGTTTTAATTCGTCCTTCAGCGAGTTTTCCACGGCCTCCAGTTGCTCAAGTGCGGCTTTATAAGCCGGATGCTTGGGGCCATATTGAGTAACTACTTGGCTAAACTCCTGCTGCCTGGCCAAAACCACCTCGCGCAAATTATCCAGAGTGGCATTGCCGAGTGTTAAGGGACTTGCCAGCATGGCCTTGTAATCATTTTGAAAATCGGTGAGCGTTTTTAGCTGCACGTCGGCCCGCCACAAGTCGGTTTTTACATCCATCAGCTGGCTGCTAAGGCGCTTTTGCTTATCGGCAATAAGACTTTCATAGGCTTCAAAAGAGGTGGCCTCAATATTATTGGCCTTTTGAAAATCCAAAAGATTTTTTTCGGCCTCATTTAATTGCGTTAAGAGGCCGCCTTCCTGCTCAACAAGCCAACTGGTGGCTGAGCCAATCATGGAAATTTTATTTTCGCGGCGCAAGGTGTTGTAGCCGTTAACCACTTCTGTGGCAATCATGCGGGCAAGCTCAGGATTACGATTTTTTACTGTAATGGTGGCAAGGTCAGAATCACGGCTCAAAGAGACAGCTACCTGGCGGGCTAAAATATCAGTGGGGTTTAAGCGGCTTAAGGCCTTTTCGGCCTCTAAGGGCGGCAATTTATCAATGCCTAAAAAGCTATAATTAGTGGCTAGTTGCAAATTGGCTACCACTTTTTCCAAAACCGGGCGGCTGGTAATTACTTTGGCCTGGGTGTTGCGGTAATCTTTATTAAAAAGGTAATAAGAGGCCGTGGATTCCAGCCCTTCTACCTGGCGGCCCAAGGGGCGCAGAGTCTCATTATTGAGCACTATAACCGTGCTGGCCTGATAAATTTTTGGCTGGCGCATAGTGTAAATCACACCCAGCGCGGTAACCATAATAATGGCCAAAAGCATAAAAGGCCAGCGGCGGCGCAAAATAGCCACATATTCCATAATATCAAAGGCATCGCTTTGAACAGCCCTGACATCGATGGGAGCTTCTAAAGATTTATGCAAATTGGTGTCGCTCATAAACCTCCCTCGGCCGGGTAGGTTGTCAGTTTATTGGGGGAAAGTCAATAAATGTGCAAGAAATATGGCAAACCGCTTCTTATGCCACATGCGCCAATTTAATATCGGAATATTGGCCGGCTAAGTCCTTATTAAGGATAACAACCCAATGGCTGACCGGAAACAAACCGCTTACAACTTGCGGTGCTTATACAATCACTGCTGCCTGTACAGGATGTTTTGCAACTTGTACTTGAAGCGCACTTATAGTAACCGCACGAAGTGTTATAAAATTTTGTAGTGCTTCCGCAGCTATATGTTTTGGTTACATCTCCCTGGCCACTGCAAGTAGTGCTTATAGGAGAACTTGAACAGCATACACCATCCATACAGTGTGAACTCTGGCAATGGCTGTTATCGGAGCACGATCCGCCGTTGGATCGGGGGGAAACACATTGTTCCCCAATGCAAACATAATTATCGGAGCAATCGTTGTTGCTAGTACATGAAGTTTTACAACTTGTATCACCGCAAACATAAGGGGCACAGGATGAAGTATCTTGCACACAAGTGCCTCTTGAGTCGCTTTTATCGCAACGATAGTGGGTTTCTGTAATGCCACTACAAGATGGATTACTATTGCAAGCTGTATCGCAGCAAGTATTGTCAGCGCAAAATCCGTGTAAACAATCACCGGGATTATTGCATGATTCGCCGTCTATCTTTTTACAAGCACCAAAGCCATCGCAGCGGTAGGCCGATTGTTTGCAATCTGTACCCTGTTCACCAAGCTGGACTAAAGTACAAGTGCCTTCGCTGCCGGCTACATTGCAAGCTTCGCAGGTATTACATCTGTTTTTGGTGCAGCAAACGTCGTCAACGCAGCTACCATTAAGACAGTCATTGTTGTCATTGCAGCTTTGACCTGGCACTTTTAGGCACACTCCGTGGCCGTCGCATTTTTGTGTTTCCCCCTCACAGGTGCCTTCGTCATTGTTGTTTTTACTGACAAAATCGCAAGTACCGTGGCCATTTATATTACAAGCTTCACAGGTTCCGCATTTATCGGTATTACAGCAAACACCGTCAACACATTGCTTGTTTTTGCACTCGTTGTTATGGTCACAGGTTTCTCCCAGTTCCAAGAGCATGGCGCAGTGACCAGCATGACAATAAGTGACACTGTTACATTCTCCATCACCAGAGCAGGCTTGTCCCACTACTTCAGAAGTACATATATGTGTGTCTTTATTGCAAACAAATTCCGCCGGGCAATCGGCTACTTCATCACAACATTCTCCATTTTTGCAACAGCGGCCGGTTTCTGGACCATCGCTTGAGGCGTCGCAGTGGTTACTTTGGCAGGCATCGTCACTTTGACAGCCGGTTTTGCCGTCTTCAATTTTGAGTTTGCATGAGCCCTGATGGCAATAGTGGGTTGAAGCGCAGTCGTCACTATTTTTGCAGGAAGTGCGGCAACCTGAGTGGTCTTCTTTGCAGGCATAGCCATCGTCACATTGGGTGGCCGAAGTTGTAGAACAAATGGCGCTATCTTGATTGGCTTCATCGGCTAGAACACATTTGCCACCATTTTCAGGATAATAAAAATTATTATCACATTTAGCACCGCAAGCGGTATCTGGTACAAATTCATGTCCACAATGGTTACTTTTGCACACAGCTTTATAACATTCTTTCCAAACAGAGGAATGTTCCGGTAAATTTTGGCAATCCTGATCTTTAAGGCACTCCACACAAGTGCCGGAGCTACAAACACCGCTAGAATCCTTGGTACTGCATGGTATTCCATCGGCTTTATTAACCACTTTGCATGGCTGATTCTCTTTTGAATTGGGGTCACAAATAGCTTCCTCGCAATTATTTTCCGGCTGAGTACAAGCCACATTTTGACAAAATCCCAGGCAGTTTTCGCGACAATTTGGACAGGCTTTGGTGCTTTCCGTATAGACGCAGCCTTTGTTGCTAACCGACTCACATATTCCGGTTTGGCTATAAGTATAATAAGTGTCGTCATTTTCGTTACAGTTGGCAGCAGGCGGGGTGTCACAAATTTTGGGTGTTCCTACACAACGCCCTTCGCCATCGCAAGCGCTAACGGTACAAATATTGCCGTCATCACATGGGGTATCTTTTGCTTTAGGCATATAATGGCAACGGGCCGCTTCACAATAAGCTCCACTTAATATTTCACAAGCACCCGGAAACTGACAGTCCGCATCCTCTACGCAAAGAGGATTGGGCACATCAAGGCAAATATTATTAGTGCAAGTTTGCTTTTTAGCACACTCACTATCCTTTTGGCATACCAGGCGACAAATGCCTTCACTACAAGTTAAAGGAGATGGGCATGTTTCACCGTCTTCATCACTCGAAAAGCAGGATTCGCCTTCTTGGATATCCTCAAGGCTAATTTCTTTCGGGAAGGAGGGGCCGGCTATTGGGCAGGCACTAAGAGGTATCACTGTGACAATGAGTGCAAGTAAGCAAAGCTTTTTCATTGGGACCTCCTAAAAAAGAAAGCTAATGGCGCTGTTAGATACTTTAAAGGCAATCTAACAATACTTTGTTAATTTTACATTTTTGTTAGGTCAGGAAGCAATCAAAAAAAGAGGAACATGAGCTATTTTGTAATTTACAGCTTATTCCGCAACATTTGGCTATTCTATATACCCTAGTGCCTTAAGCTGAGCCGCCGTTTCCGGGGAAAGTTCCCCCTCTTCCGCCGCGCTGCCACCTTTGGCAAAGATCTTTTCATAGCGCAATAGTTCATCGGCAGTAGAGCGGTATTTCTCGGTAGCGGATAAATCATGCTTTTCGGCGCTATCGGCCGCAAGATCATAAAGTTCCAGCGGTTTTAGCCCGCGCGGATTATCTTTATTGGCTTTAATCAGGCTATAAAAGCCGCTGATAATGGCCGTTAGTTCATGGCCCTGGTGATCCTCTTCGGCGAGGTGAATAGTGGGCGCAGTGCCGCTAAAAAGGTCCATACCGGCCCACATAGGATTAGCCGCCAGATTGTTAAGCGCGGCCAATGTGGGCAAAATATCGCTCTGCCTGGCCATCGTAACCTGGCGCCCGGCGGCAATATCCGGCCCAAAGATAATAAACGGCACCTTAAGTTGCTCTTCATAGAGGCTGGTACCATGGTAAAAATGGCCGTGTTCGGCAAACTCCTCGCCGTGATCAGCCGTAAATACTATTTGCACTTTTCCCCATAAGCCACGCTCTTTCAGGCCGGCAAAAAGAGCGCCAAGCCCCTCATCCAGGCGCTCCACTTCATCTTTATAAGCGCCATACATCTCTTTAGCCATAGCCGCTGCAGGAAAGGGGGTGGCCACTCTGGCATAAGAAGCACCGTTTTTCGCAAAATAAGGGTCGTGAGGATCCATATAGTGTAAATACAAAAAGAAAGGCCGCTCATCGCTCCTGGTATCCAGCAAATTCAGGGCTTCCAAACTCACTACTTCGGCCGGCTGATAAAAATATTCCGCTCGGCGCCCAAAGGGCAAATAGCGCTCTCTTATGAGGCGATACATATTATAAACGCTAAGGTTTGTGGCACTCTGCGGGGCACCGAAATAGCGCCTGGCCTTAAGCTCCCGATATTCGTCAAACCCCTGGTTAAAGCCAAAAGCGCTCCCAAGATTACTGTTATTACTGACAGCCAAAGTATTATAACCGCCTTTTTTAAAGAGCTCGGCCATAGTCTCATGCTCTTCTTTTAAAAGCGCTTTTTTGGAAATTGCCTGATGTTGGCGCGGCAAAAGGCCGGTCATAATGGTGGCAACTGCCGGTTTAGTCCAACTGGCTGCGGCATAACTATTTTCAAAAACCAACCCCTCCTTGGCAAGAGCAGCTAAATTTGGCACCTGAGCTGGCGCTCCAAGGGCATTTTGGGCACTATAAAAAGGCAAGACATCGGCCCGCAAGGTATCGGCAATAATTAAAATAGTGCCTCCCGGGTGCTGGGCAAAACTCTTGCTCTTCGCTTGGCCGTGCACCTCTTCCCCTCGGAGAAGAAAAGCCAGCGTACCAAAAATAAATATCAGGGGAATAATATAACTAAAACTGAGTACACGGGCGCTTAAATGACGCTCGGTAAAGCTCACTAAGCTATAAATAACCAAAGAGCTGATTAAAGCAAAAAGAAAGGCCAAAAGCGATGCCCGACCGCTCTCTGCCTGGTGCTCGGCAAAATAGTTGCGAAAGATCAAAAAGCGCCCGACAACCAAAGCCGGAATGCCCCAAAAGAAAGTAGCCAAAAGGCGCAAAATACGCTCGGTTAAAGCCTTATCGCGCTTTTTGGGGCACAAAAAGCCGCTGATAAAAAGCAAAAGCCCGCCCAAAAGAGCAGCTATGGCTCCGTAAAAAAGCGCGGCAAAGAGGGGATCAGCACCAACTAAAAGTGCCTCCAAAAGCCCCACTAAAAAGGGGCCCAGGCTAATGGCGAGAAGCCCTCTTTTTAGCAAGATATTGGGGTCATTCATGGACGAGCTCCCGCTGCTGAGAGCGAAATTACATAAGGATCACGCGGGTTTGACAACGCCTTTTTACCACCTCTTGTCACCACGGCATAATACACTTTCTTTTCCAAAGAGAGGCTGAGTTTTACCGGATCTTTATCCATCTGCTGCTCTTTGGCCGCCACTTCGTTGCCCTCTTCATCAACTACGGAAGCTTTAAGCGGCACCACCGGAATACCAGTAACTTTAAGCTCAAAATCGCCAGCCTTGCCAGCGGTATTATCGATTTTATAAAAATCGCTGTCCTCTTTGGGATGGAGCCAGCCGCTTAATCCCTCGGCGCCGATTTCCAAAACGGTGGCCTTTTCTTTGCTGTTATTGGGCTCCCGCTCCAACTTAGCCGCTCCTTCATAGGGGCGAATTTGGAGTTCATAGGGGCTTTCGGCGTTAAATTGGTTTTTATTTTTGGCACTAACCAAAAAGAGCGCTTCTTTTAGCAAAGTAGGAGCAATAATTTCGCCCTCTTTTTTGGCATTATCATTAACTGTTATCCATTTTTCGCTGCCGTCACCGTTATATAGTGAGAGCACCAAGTCCACCTCTTCCAAACCGGAGAGAGTCACCATTACCGGCCGTTCTTCCGGCAGGGAGATTTTGAACCAATCTTCATCGGCTTTGCGCCAAGGCGCTTTGTCCAAAATCTTGCCTTGGTCGATATGGCCGCGAATAAACATCGACTCGGTAATAGCTGTGGCTTCAACCGGGCGGTCATTGGACTCTTCTTCAAAAGCCACATCCAGAGCCACAAGCTCAGCCGTTATTTGGTAAGGCTCACTGTTATTAAAAGTCCAGCGGCTATTGAGTTCCACAAAGAGCGGCCCTTTATTTTCTTTAATAACAAAAACGGGGATAGTCATAGTTTCGCCTTCATCCTTCATGGCGCCAATCTCTTTCAATATCTCGCCGATATCGGTGGTGATTTTCAGTGAAGGCTTAACTTTTTTGGGAATAACAACACTCAGTTTCAGTGCTTTGCCGCCGGCATCTTCCGGCAATTCGATTTTATACCAATCGGCATCGTTTTTCACCGCCAAATAGCCCTTTTTGGCCTCACCCAATGTAAGTGGCAGAGCATCGGCCTGACGTTCATTGGGCTCTTTTTCCATAGCTTCATCAAGCGGCTCTTGGCTGATAGTCAAATTATAGGCATGCTCGGCATCAGAGAGGCTCTTCTCTTTGCTGTTCTTCTTAAATTGATAGACTTTTACAAAATAAGTGCCGGCATTAAGTTTTAAGCCCGGGTAGGTTTCCCCCTGGCTCGCCAGCTTTTCTTTCTCGCCGTCGCTGTTGGAATAAGCCTTAATAATAGCGTCATCATCCTGGCTGCCGTGCAAAGAAAAAGCCACATCCAAAGTAGGCAGGCCGCTTAAAGTAATGGTCACCTGAGCCGGTTCTTGCAAAGTAAAACGCCAATAATCCACATCGGCTTTATCATCGGCCGCGTTTATATAGCCTTCGCCTTTTTGATCTATCTCTATGGCTGTAGCCTCTTTTTGACTGTTATTGGGTTCTGCCTCTTTGATGGTCTCAAAAGAACCGCTTGCTATATTAGCAGCAGCTTTTTCTTCAGGTGAAGCCTCTTTAGCCTCTTTGGTGGCTTCTTGCTGAGTAGCGGGTGCAGCAGATTGATTGGGCTTTTCTTTTTTACAACTGGGGACAAGGGCACAAGCCAGGAGCAATAAAAGCGCTTTTTTCATATATACCTCGCATAACTAAAATTACACCGACAAAAGCGGCGCAAGTAGTAATAGAATATATTGCGTAAAAAGAAAAGGAGGGAACTAAAAATATAATCTCACTTCTCGGCGTTTTCGGCCGGAGCGGCTGCTTCAGCAACAACAGCTTTGCGGTCAACCAGTTCAATAAGAGCCATCGGAGTATTGTCGCCAATGCGGTTATTGATTTTCAAAATTCTGGTATAGCCGCCGTTACGGCTCGCATAGCGCTCGCGGAGCTCACCAAAAAGTTTTTGGGTAACAACGCGATCGTTATTGAGCTTGCTGGCTGCCACTCTGATAGCTGTAAGTTTTTCGGCATCAGAGCCGCCTCTTTTAGCCAAAGAGATGAGCTTTTCCACATAGGGGCGCAAAGCTTTGGCTTTAGGCAAAGTGGTGGTAATTCTCTCATGAGTGATGAGCTGAGCAGAAAGATTGCGCAGCAAAGCCAAACGATGAGAGGTCGAACGGTTTAATTTTTTGGCATTAATCTTATGGTTCATGGCTAACCTCGATACCTTTCGTTAATATAATCACTCTTTGTTCAAAGGAGCCGCCATGGCAACTTGCCGCTGCTTCAACTCCGGCGGCGGCCAATTGTCCGGCTTCATACCCAAAGAGAGTCCCATTTCGGACAAAAGCTCTTTGATCTCTTTCAAAGACTTACGCCCAAAGTTTTTAGTTTTGAGCATTTCCTGCTCGGTGCGCTGCACCAAGTCACCTATATATTTAATATTGGCCGCTTGCAGGCAGTTGGAAGCTCTGACAGAAAGATCGAGCTCATCCACACTACGCAATAAGTTCTCGTTAAAGGGCATTTCCTCTTTTTCGAGTTCCGGCATCATAAGCTCTTCTTCTTCTTCGATGCTGACAAAGAGAGCCAGTTGTTCGCGCAAGATACGCGCACCGTAAGAGAGAGCTTCTTCCGGAGTAATACTGCCATCGGTCCAGATTTCCAGCGCGAGGCTTTCATAATCGGTGCGCTGGCCGACACGGGCATTGGTCACCTTGTAATTTACGCGGGTAACCGGAGAGAAAAAGGCATCCATAGGAATCCAGCCGACTTCACCCAAATTGGTGCGGTGCTTTTCCGAAGCCACAAAACCGCGACCTTTCTTTACCACCAGCTCCATATTGAGGCGGCCGCCTTCAGCCACTGTGGCGATATGCTGCTCGGGATTCAAAATAGTGATACTCTCATCACAAATCAAATCGGCGGCGGTTACCACTTTGGGGCCTTTGACATCAAGACGGATGGTTTTGTTTTCAAAACCGTGCATCTTCATGCGGATTTCTTTTAAAGAAAGGATTATGTCGGTTACATCCTCTTTCACTTCGGGCAGAGCGGTAAACTCATGGAGTGCTCCATCGAGCTTCATGGCGCAAATAGCCGCCCCGGGCAGTGATGAAAGCAAAACTCTCCTTAAAGAATTGCCGATAGTAATACCGAAACCGCGTTCCAGCGGTTCAGCTACAAACTTGCCGTAAGAGCCGGTCATAGTTTCCTGATCGAAAACCAGGCCCTGCGGCTTAATTAATTCAAGCGCATTACGCTGCATTGAGTCCTCCGCCTAAACAAATTAGGGAGCTAATTACTTGGAGTAAAGTTCGACGACGAGCTGTTCTTTAAACGCACTGCTAATATCTTCGCGAACCGGCAACGCTCTGATGGTCCCTTTGAAAGCAGCTTTATCCAGCTCCATCCACCCGGGGACTCCGCGTTTATCTACATTCCCCATAGCACGCACTATCGGGGCAATTTCCCGGCTCTTTTCGTTTACGGTCACCACATCGCCGGCTTTTAAAATATAAGAAGGTATATTCATCTTCTTATCGTTAACCCGGAAGTGGTTATGGCGCACCAATTGGCGTGCCTCAGCCCGTGAATCGGCAAAACCGAGCGAGTAAACAACGTTATCCATGCGGCGCTCCAAAAGTTGGAGCATATTTTCACCGGTAACGCCTTTGGTTCTGGAAGCCTTGTCATAAACCAAGCGGAATTGTTTTTCCAGAAGGCCGTAAGTACGGCGCACTCTTTGTTTGGCCCGAAGTTGAAGACCATATTCCGATTCCTTGGTACGATTTTGGCCATGCTCACCTGGAGCATAATTAATTCCGCTATCCAGCGGGCATTTAGAATAACAACGTTCGCCCTTCAAAAAGAGCTTATCGCTTTCTCTACGACATTTTCTGCACTTGGCATCACAATCTCTAGCCACTTTATAACCTCCACTCGTAAAATATGCGAGCAGTCTTTATATCAGACTCTACGGCGTTTCGGGGGACGGCAACCGTTATGGGGTACCGGAGTCACGTCCTTAATCATAGTAATTCTAAGGTCAGCTGCCTGAATAGCACGGATAGCCGCCTCGCGACCGCCGCCCGGGCCTTTCACAAAAACAGCAACCTTTCTAAGGCCTTGTTCTTTGGCTTTGCGAATAGCTTCCTCAGCTGCCACCTGAGCAGCAAACGGAGTGCTCTTGCGGGAGCCGCGGAACCCCTTGGAACCAGAACTGGACCAAGAAATACCGTTACCTACAGGATCGGTAATAGTAATAATAGTATTGTTAAATGTTGCTTGTATATGAACAACCCCTTCGGGGATATTCTTTTTAACTTTCTTGCCACGAACCTTAGCTGGCATTCGATGCTCCTTACCTACGGCCTACGCCGAAGATCTTAATTATTTTTTAATTCCGCGACGGGGGCCTTTACGGGTACGGGCATTGGTGCGGGTTCTTTGACCGCGCACGGGGAGGCCGCGCCGATGGCGCAGACCGCGATAACACCCGAGATCCATAAGCCGCTTAATGTTCATCGACACTTCGCGACGCAGGTCACCTTCAACTTTGAAATTAGCTTCGATACAATCACGGATTTTGGCTACATCGTCTTCGCTCAGATCATCAGTGCGCTTAGCGGGATCGATACCGGTCATTTCCACGATCTTAAGCGCATTGGCCGGGCCAATACCGTAAATGTAGCGCAGCGCATAATCAATCCGCTTTTTGCGTGGAAGATCCACTCCACTGATACGTGCCACGTTATACTCCCTTGGGCAACTTGCTCCGTTATGGGGATTAATATCCCACTTGTTTAATTAATTTAATCAACCCTGACGTTGTTTGTGGCGAGGATTCTCGCAAATAACACGCACAATACCACGTCTTTTGACCACTTTGCATTTCGGACAAATCTTTTTAACCGATGCTCTAACCTTCATTTCTGAACCTCTATGCGGCAACACCGGGCTCCTTGCCAGGCGATTTAGCCCCATTCACGGCGGCCTATATACCACCTGTTTCAAAATTAAGCAAGTTCTTTTTTACGCATATTCAAAAAAAATGCAAAAAAGTTTAAATTATTTTGGATTATTACCAGCTATTCAATGCCTGACGGCTGATCCAAAATTCACTTTTAAAAAATATTGGCATCTCTTTTGCAATTTCTTGACAAGCGGGGCGAAAGTGTGGCCAACTAACCGCTGGTCTTGTGTGTTGCCTTAAACTATGACGGCAAAGCCGTCTTAAAAAAAGGAGATATACCGTGGCTATTGACCTCTATTTCTATCTGGTTCCTGTAGTTGGTCTTCTTGCCCTTCTCTATGCTTTCTTAAGAAGTAAGGGTATAGACAAAAAGGATCCGGGCAACACGCGTATGGTAGAAATATCCGGCTTTATCAGAGAAGGCGCTATGGCCTTTCTGAAGAAAGAGTATAAGGTACTGGCCATTTTTGCCCTTGTAGTGGCTTCGGCTCTGGTGGCCGCTTATTGGTCCAGCGAGTCCAGCCACCCCCTCATCGGTCTATCTTTTATTTGCGGCGCCATCTTTTCTTCGCTGGCCGGCTTTTTCGGTATGCGCGTAGCCACCAAAGCCAATGTGCGCACGGCCAATGCTGCCCATAAAGGGTTAAACGACGCTCTAGCCATTGCCTTCAGCGGCGGCTCGGTCATGGGCATGACCGTGGTTGGACTCGGCGTTTTAGGCATTAGTTGCCTCACTTTGTTATTCTGGAAATCCGGCATTTTTGATGTCTCCGGAGCTACTGATTGGGGACGCATTTTGGCTGTGCTTTCCGGCTTCTCGCTGGGCGCCAGTTCCATCGCTCTCTTTGCCCGTGTGGGCGGCGGCATCTATACCAAAGCGGCCGATGTAGGCGCCGACCTCGTCGGTAAAGTATTAAAAGGCATTCCCGAAGACGACCCGCGTAACCCCGCTGTTATTGCCGATAACGTGGGCGACAATGTTGGCGATGTGGCCGGCATGGGAGCCGATCTTTTTGAATCTTATGTCGGCGCCATCATCAGTGCAATGGTTCTGGCCGCCGCCGCCGGCAATATTCCGGCCCTCTTCCTGCCGCTACTCCTGGCCGCTGTCGGCATTTTAGCTTCCATCATCGGCAGCTTCTTTGTGCGCACCAAAGAGGGTGGCAATCCGCAGACCGCCCTCAATATCGGCACTTTTTTGGCCGGCGGCTTAATGCTTATCGCCGCTATCGGCCTCTGCTATTTCTTCCTCCCCGAAGGTTATACCTGGGCCAATGGCACAGTGTCAGAATGGTACCATATTGTCATTGCCGTAGTGGCCGGCCTCATCGTGGGCATTTTGGTGGGCGTTGTTACCGAATATTACACCAGCGACGAAAGTAAGCCCACTCAGGAAGTGGCCAAAGAATCGCAAACCGGCACTCCAACTAATATCATTGCCGGCCTGGCTCTCGGCATGAAATCAACCTGCATTCCAATTATCTTAATTGCCATCGGCATTATCGTGGCTTACCTTTACGGCGGCCTTTACGGCATTGCCATGGCCGCTCTGGGCATGCTTTCCACCACCGGCATTCAGCTGGCCGTTGATGCTTATGGCCCCATTTCCGACAACGCCGGCGGTATTGCCGAGATGAGCCACCTGCCCAAAGAGGTACGTCAGCGCACTGATAAACTGGACGCCGTCGGTAACACCACCGCCGCTATGGGCAAAGGTTTTGCCATTGGTTCAGCTGCCCTCACTGCTCTGGCTCTCTTTAGCTCCTTTATGACCGCCGCCGGCATTGATTCCATCAATGTAGCCCAGCCCACCGTTATGGCCGGCCTCTTAATCGGCGCTATGTTGCCTTATCTCTTCTCTTCCATGTCTATGAAAGCTGTGGGCAATGCTGCTCATGATATGATTCTGGAAGTTGAGCGTCAATTTGACCAAATTCCCGGCCTGATGGAAGGCACCGGCCGCGCCGATTACGCCCGCTGTGTGGCCATTGCCACCGGTGCCGCCATCAAAAGAATGATCGCCCCCGGCCTTTTAGCGGTTTTAGTACCTTTGATAGCGGGCTTTATTGACAAAAACATGCTTGGTGGGTTACTAGCTGGTTGTACGGTCTCCGGCGTTATTCTGGCCATCTTTATGGCCAATGCCGGTGGCGCTTGGGACAATGCCAAGAAGCATATTGAGGGCGGAAATTACGGCGGCAAAGGCAGCGATGCCCATCATGCGGCCGTGGTTGGCGATACCGTTGGCGACCCCTTCAAAGATACCGCCGGCCCCTCCATCAATATTCTCATCAAATTGATGAGCGTTGTGGCTCTCGTCATTGCCCCTTTGCTCTGACAAGCAAAGGAGATTTATCTTGAAAAAAGCACCGTTTAAATTGCTTCCTGGTTTTTTAGTCTTTGGCCTTACAGCTTTTGCTTTCGGCCTTTACAGCAACTCTTTGGTGGCCCAATCTGCCGATATGTACATCGGCAGCGAAAGCTGCGGTGAGTGCCACCCCAAAGAATATGAAGTGTGGAAAAATTCGCACCATGCCAAAGCCACCGGCGTACTTCCGGAAAGTCGCCTCATGGATAAGCGTTGCACCCAGTGCCACACCACTTTGGCCCCTGGACTAGACCAAGCCAAGGTAGAGGGCATTAGTAATATTACTTGCGAACGTTGCCACGGCGCCGGCAAGTATTATGCCCAAAGCAATGTGATGAAGGACAAAGAACTGCGCCGCCTCACAGGGCTTAAAACCCCCGATGAAAAAATGTGCACTATTTGTCATTCTGATGCCTCTCCTTCAGTAAGGCCCTTTAATTTTAAAGAACACTTTAGCCGCATAGCTCATTAACTACGCATTTTTAAAGAAATATCATGAAAAATTGGTCCACTATCAAAGTCTATTTGATTTTGTTATTAGGTGTTATTGCCGGCGCCCAATCGGGCAATCTGGTGCGCCTGGGAACAGCTTCTCCGGTCGCCATTGCCGCTTATCGTCTTTTAATCGCCGGGCTGATTTTAGCCATTTTGGCCGGCCGCGGATTTAAGCAATTAAAAAACCTAAATGGCGGCAAAATCGCCCTCCTCTTTTGCGCGGCTTTGGCCCTCGCCCTCCATTTCATCACCTGGATTGCCGCCGTGCAGCACACTACAGTTGCCAATGCGGCTATACTTTTTGCCACCAATCCGCTCTTTACTTCCATCCTAGCTATCTTTTTCTTTAACGAACATTTTTCCAAAAGAGCTTTGATTGCCCTAATCCTGGGTATCGGCGGTACAGTAGTCATTTGCATGGGCGATTTTGGGCTTAGCCGGGAAAATTTAATGGGCGACGGGCTAGCCGTTATCTGTGCGCTCTTTTTCACTACCTACTTCTTGCTCAGCAAAAAGATGCGCACTTACCTCGATACCGATGTTTACATGGCCTCAATTTACCTCATCGCCGGTATCTCCTGCGCCAGCGCCATGCTTATCATGAATATACCCTTCACCGGCTATAGCGACCGCACCTGGCTCTGCTTTTTGCTAATGGCCCTTATCCCCACCATTTTGGGCCACACCAGTATTAATTACAGCGTGCGCTATATGAAAGCCAGTACCGTTTCCATTGCCACTCTGGCCGAAGTACCCATTGCCACTCTGGTTGCCGCTTTGGCCTGGGGCGACCCGGTTACTCTGCTAACTATTTTGGGTTTTCTGCTGGTTATTGGGGCAGTAGTAATAATTTACACGGAGAAAAGCACTTAAGTATTAGTTCTTTTGCGCCACGAGGTGCAGGCGGAATTTTCTTTGCCGCTCCAGCTTAAGTACTTTGAGCCCGGCTTTTTGGCACATTTCAGCTACTTCTTTTAGTGAAGAAAGACGCACATCGCCATGGCCAAACAGGTTGGCCAGCGGCATTTCCAGATGATTTGCCACCCACACAAAAAAGTTATTTGATGTGTAATCACGCAGAATTAAATAACCGCCCGGCCGCAAAACGCGCTCTGCTTCGGCCAAAAAGCGCTCGGGATTAGGGTAATGGTGAAAGCTGTTGGCGCAGATGAGAGCGTCAAAAGAGCTGCTCTCAAAAGGCATATTTTCGCTGTCACCAACCACAAAATTGCTGTTTGGCAGCTTTTTAGCTTTGGCCACCTCAATCATTTTTGGCGTAAGATCCAGGCCGTTAAATTCCCTCTCTGGGAACTCTTTGGCTAAAAGTTCCAATGTCGGCCCGGTGCCGCAGCCCACATCGAGGATGTTATGCCACGCTATTTTTTTAAGCTCCTCAAGTATCGGCGGATAGTCATCTTTGCAGCGCTCATAAATACCGGCATGGCCGCTGTCGTAAATATTGGCGGCTTTGCTAAATTCTTTTACCGAAAGATCTTTGTAATACTCTGATGTTTTCATTTTTTTGCTTCTAAAAGCTGAAGGGTTCTAAATTTTTCTAAACTATATCATAGAGGGGCCTTAAAAGGCCAGGATGAGGCCGGCGTTAAGTCCCATGGTGAATTTTTCGCCGTCCACCGGCAGGTTGAAACCCAGCTCTGTCACCAGCTCGATGTTGTCATTCAGCATGACATTGTAACCGGCGGCGATGGTGCTGCCTTCAAACTCCCACCCCGGCTGATGATGGAGAGCCATGGAGTAGCCCAGGAGAATCTGGTGCGTCTCTTTAATGGTAAAATAGGTGCCCACATCAATTTCCGTAGCCAAAGTAAAGCCCTCTCCGGCCGCCCCGCCGATGGATTCACCGGCTAAAAGATAGAGCCCCCAGGTGCGCTCCTCGTTGAGATCAAAAGTGAGCTCCAAATAGGGCTTGGCATTCATGCTCATACCATAGATATTAGCGCCCACTTCCATACCCACATCAATATCAAAATGCAAAGTATCCAAAACCGGATAATAGGCGCCGATGGTGAGACCGGCATCGCGGCTAGCGATATCATTACTCACAGCAATTTCACTGGCCAGGTAGAGCGAAAATTTATCGGTAATACCGTAATCAAATTGGAAATTTTGCGTAAATACGCCGCCATCTTTGGCCTTTTTGCCAATGCCGTCATAGCCTAAATAAAATTCTACCGAGCTGGCCTTCTCCGGAAAAGGCTCTAAAGTATCGAGCGCCAATGCCGGAGTGGCGGTGCAAAGTAAGAGGGCCAGGGTTAACAAAGATTTCTTCATAATTTCTCCTTTTTCTCTCCCAATGGGAGCGTTAAATACAGCTTAATAAATTAGCTGCGTCTAAATCAACCAAAATATCTATCCCTTAAACATAAGCCATACATTATTTTAGGGATTTAGTGACAAGAACCGTTTAAATGATGCGGGCAGTGGCGACAAGAACCGCCGCAAACAGGGTGCTTACCAGCTTTTTTATCTTTCACCATGGAATAACCGGCGAGCCCCAAAATAGCGCTTAAAACAGTGCCAACCAAAAAAGTAGCCATTATTCTCTCCTCTCACTTTTCGGCCGTTTTTTTAGCCGGCCTAAAGAGCATAAAGCCCATAAAGCCCAGAGCGATAGCGGCAAAAATCACGCCGACCACACTGGCTTCGCCGCTAAAAAGCATACCGAATTGGTAAATAATAAAGGCGATGAGGTAAGCAAAAACGCACTCGTAAGCAATGGCAAAAGCCGTCCACTTGCCGTTATTCATCTCGCGTTTAATGGCGCCGATAGCGGCAAAGCAGGGAGCGCAGAGCAAGTTAAAGACGAGGTAGGAATAGGCAGCCAGCGGGGTAATGGATTCGCGGAGGGCAGCCCACATTTCGGCACCGTCTTCGGCCACTTCGCCAAAGCCATAAAGTACGCCCAAAGTACCAACCACATTTTCTTTGGCAATGAGGCCGGTGATAGCCGCCACAGCCATTTTCCAGTTACCCCAGCCAAGAGGAGCAAAAATGGGAGCAAAGAAGTTGCCGATGGCCGCCAAAATGCTCTCTTCCATCTCCACCATGCCAAAGCCCTCGGCGCCAAAACCGAAGCTGGAGGCAAACCAAATAAAGATGGTGGCAAAGAGAATAACGGTACCGGCCTTTTTAATGAAGGACCAGCCGCGTTCCCACATGGAGCGCAAAATATTGGTAACAGTGGGCCAGTGATAAGCCGGGAGTTCCATAACAAAGGGAGCCACATCGCCTTGGAATGGTTTGGTTTTCTTCAAAATAATACCAGAGATGAGGATAGCCGCCACACCGATAAAGTAGGCGCTCGGGGCCACCCAGGCCGCTTCATCAAAAAGCGCGCCGGCAATGAGGGCGATAATGGGCAGTTTGGCGCTACAGGGAATAAAGGTGGTGGTCATAATGGTCATTTTGCGGTCGCGGTCGCTCTCGATGGTGCGGCTCGCCATAACACCGGGCACGCCGCAGCCGGTGCCGATGAGCATGGGGATAAACGACTTGCCGGAAAGGCCGAATCTTCTAAAAATTCTATCCATAATAAAGGCCACGCGGGCCATGTAGCCACAAGCTTCCAAGAAGGCCAAAAATGCAAAGAGTACCAGCATTTGCGGCACAAAACCGAGGACGGCGCCCACACCGCCGATAATGCCGTCAACGATGAGGCCAGTGAGCCACTCGGCGCAGCCGATGCCGGAAAGCCAGCTCTGCATACCCGGGCCAATCCATTCGCCAAAGAGGGTGTCGTTGGTCCAGTCGGTGAGCCAGCCGCCGACGGTGGTGATGGAGACATAATAGACCAAAGTCATCACGGCGGCAAAGATGGGGAGGCCCAACCAGCGGTTAGTGACTATGCGGTCGATTTTATCGGAAATAGTCATTTCTCCGGCTTTGGCTTTTTTATAACAGCCCTTAATTATTGAGGCAATGTAAATATAACGCTCGTTGGTGATGATGGATTCGGCATCGTCGTCGAGCTCTTCTTCGGCCGCCTTGATATCGCCTTCGATATGTTCCAGAGTATTGGCGGGAATAGCCAGCCTCTCCAGCACTTTGGCATCGCGCTCGAAAATTTTGATGGCATACCAGCGCTGCTGCTCTTCCGGCATATCGTGGAGCACCGCTTCTTCGATGTGAGCAATGGCATGCTCCACCACCCCGCTGAAGCTGTGCTTCGGCACCATTGGCCGCGCCGCTTTGGCGAGCTCAATAGCTTTATCGGCCGCTTCTTTGATGCCCGTCTCTTTTAAGGCGGAAATCTCCACCACCGGGCAGCCAAGCTCATTTGAGAGCTGCTTGGTATTAATCTCATCGCCATTTTTCTTAACAATATCCATCATATTGATGGCCACAACCACCGGAATGCCAAGCTCAACCAGCTGAGTTGTGAGGTAAAGGTTGCGTTCCAGGTTAGAGCCGTCAACGATGTTCAAAATGGCGTTTGGCCGCTCCAAGGTGAGGTAATTACGCGAAACCACTTCCTCCAAAGTATAGGGAGAAAGGGAATAAATACCTGGTAAATCGGTAATAATCACCTCTTTATTGTGTTTAAGTTTGCCCTCCTTCTTCTCCACCGTCACGCCGGGCCAGTTGCCCACAAACTGGTTGGCGCCGGTTAAAGCATTAAAAAGCGTGGTTTTGCCGGCATTGGGGTTGCCGGCTAAAGCTATCTTGATCTCTTGCATAAGTCACTCCTATTGTTTTTATATGCGTCTAATTCACAAAACAAAAAAATTACTCCACTTCAATAAGCTCGGCATCCTCTTTACGCAGAGAGAGCTCATAGCCGCGCACGGTTATTTCGATGGGGTCACCCAGGGGCGCCACTTTGCGCACATAAATTTCCACCCCTTTGGTAATACCCATATCCATAATGCGCCGCTTAAGAGCCCCGGCGCCGCCCAGCTTTTTTACTTTTACCGTTTCACCGATTTTCACATCTTTTAATGTTGCCATTTTCTGCTCCTTCAAATCATGATTTTGCTGGCCATTTCCTCCGAAACAGCCACGCGTGATTCTTTAATGTTTACAATGAGATTGCCGCCGGTGCGGTTAACTATGGTCACCTGACCGCCGGCGACAAAACCGAGGCTTTCCAAAAACTTGCGCATCTCCGGCTTGCCGCCCACCTTCTTGATGGTATTTACTTCGCCCGCCGAAGCCAATGTTAGAGGCATCATATTCTCCTACCTTTGTTACGAGAATTAGCCATATCTAATTCTCCGCGGTTTCACCTTTTAGACATATCTAATTTGATTGTCAAATCTTTTTTTTGTGGGGCTGATTATTTCTTATTTTTCTATATAAAATTTAGCGTCCGCGGAGCAGAATCAGTAATTCGACATTGGTTAGAAATTTGCTGCCCCACAAATGATATTTATTTAATATTCTTAGTTTTTCTTGATATGAGCAGCCAGGCAATTTGCTAAAAGCCATAATCTTTTCTTGGGCTATAGAGGGCAACACATCTTTATACTGCTCTAAAAAAGCCGCAGCTTGCCTAGCCCGCCTGGTTAAATCATGGTTACATTTTTCCGGCAACTTTAATATTTTGGCCGGGTTCAAATGATAAGCTCCGCCCAGACTATTATGGCCATGTTGGCGATAATACATGGTTTTTGTATCAATAAAAGCTACTTTTCCGCAAGCGGCGGCCAAAATGGCCAGCCAGTAGTCATGCATTAAAGCCTCCTTCGGTAACGGCCGCAGCAAAGAAAAGAGGGCTTTATTAATGGCCATCGTGCAACCGGTGACAACATTTTGTTGCAATAAAGAGCCCAGTGAACGCGAACCACGAGCCTTTTCACTATCCGTAAGGCTGGATAAAGAGGGCTTATATGGTTTAAGGCGCTCATCACTCAAAAAGTAAGCAGTGTGAACTAGCAAAGGGCCGAAATATCCATTTTTCTCATACTGATTAAACTTTTGCAAAGTGAGCTCTATCTTGTTTGGCAGCCAAACATCATCTTGATCGCAAAAGAAAATATAATCAGCCGGTGGCACATTGGCCAGGAGGTAAGCAAAATTGCCCATAGCTCCTTTATGACCTCCTAAGCGCCTGGGCAAAAGTTGCAGGCGGCCGGGATAAGAGGTCTCAAAATGGCTGATAATAGAAAGAGTATCATCACTTGAGCCGTCATCAGCCACAAAAACAGTAAAATCCTGTATCGTTTGCGCAAAAAGTGAGGCCAGCTGCTCTTTTAAAAAAGCCGCACCGTTATAGGTAGCCAGAAGAATATTTATCATGCCGTAACCTCTTAATTTTCGCTATGTTACCAAAATCAAACTACTATTCTTAATATTTTGATTTATGTTCTCCGCGCTGGCGCCAGCGGTCGTGCAGCCACATCCATTCCTCAGGATGCGCGCGGATAACATCTTCATAAAAGTTATTAATGCGCATATTTAGCTCATGCACGAAAGCCGCTTTATCTGCTGTCTCCGGCCTTTTAATGGCAATAACCGCCATTTCGTAGCCGCCGCCAGGTTTTCTCAGCATAGAGACGCCCAAAACGGCCGCCCCGCTTGCGTAAGCCAGCTCGGCAGCTCCTGTCGCCGTCCAGGCCGGCCGGCCGAAAAAGGGCAAATATTCGCCTGGCACCTTCATGCACTGATCATTCAAAATGCCGATGATGTGCCCCTCTTTTAAAAGGCGCACCATCTCCGGGCGCAGGGAGTGATGGCGCTCCCGCCACAAGATGGTGAGGCCACTTTGGCCGCGCCAGCTCTCTACCAATTCTGTTAGGCGCGGGTCATAGAGCTTTTTGGCTACAGCGTAAAGCGTGCCGCCCAGTTCCGGCGCCACCTGGGCCAAAAGCTCCCAATGGCCAAAGTGGCCGGTCATGGCCAGTACTCCCCGCCCCGGGGCCCGGGCCGCATTCCAGCACTCTCCGGCCCCCGGGGCAAAGGTCACCCAGTTGGCATCAAGAGCGCGTTTTTTGGGGGCGGTAATGATCTCCGCCGCCGCTTGGCCAATATGAATAAAAGATTTTTTCGCTATTTGCCGCTTTTCCCGCCGGCTATAGCTCTCGCCAAAGGCCAGATTGAGATTTTTAATGGCGCGGCGGCGGTCGGGAAAGTCCAAATAATAGCCCAGAAGGCCCAAAAAACGGCCCAGCGCGGTAATGAGCGCTATAGGCAAATGGTGCACCAGCCACAAAAGCGCGCAAATAACCGCGTAAATAATATTATTTTTGAATCTTTGTAATGGCCGCCAGTTAGCGGGGCTCCTTGCCATCATGAGAATGAACCTTGGCTATAATAGAGGTGATTTCGTCCCAATGGCCCTGGGATTTTAAAATAAGATTGCACACTTCGCGCACTGCCCCAAAACCGCCCGGGCGGCTGGTGACATAATCAGCAGCCGCTTTTACTTCATCTTCGCCGTCAGCGGGGCAAAAAGTAAGCTGCGCCACCTTAAAGGCGGCGAGATCCGGCAAATCATCGCCCATATAGGCAGCTTCGCTCGCCTTAAAGCCATGTTTGGTGAGCAGCTCATTTAAAGCCACTCCTTTATCCAGGCGATTGGTAATGCAATCCAAAAGGCCAAGAACTTCCGCTCTTTTGGCAAGAGCCTCACTATAGCGGCCGCTGATAACAGCCACCCTTACCCCGCTTCTTTGCAGCATTTTAATGCCGAGGCCATCGCGGGCCGACATGGAAATAAGCGGGCTATCAGTGCCGTTTAAGAGCATTTGCCCATTGGTCAGCACGCCGTCGCAATCCAAAACCAGGATTTTAACGGCTTTTAATGATTCATCCAACAGAGCTTTATCCATAATAATTCCCGCCGCTATAGAGCGGCTCAATTCATTTTGTTTAAATAGCTATTAGGAAATTTTTGCAACTGTCAATTGCAACTGCCGCTATGAGAATCGCAACCTTCCGTGCATGGATAACTACTTAATTGTTCATAGGTTGTGCCGGCGGTAGTCATTACGCATTTAACGGTAATGGCATTCCAGTCCTGACAATAATTTCTCACTTCTCCTTCGGTGCATCCGGCGCTTTCCTCGTCGGCACAAAAAGCAAAAGTGTCGGCAGCTCTAATCAGGCATTTTTTATCCTTGGCACCGCAATCCAAAGCACGCACACTGTCGCCTTCGCAATAATAGGCTTTTTCATCAACACAGCGCTCTTTAAAAAGAGGCGTACATTCATCGCCGGGTTCCAAATCTGTACCTTGGTCGCTGCTA
>JAEEGL010772278.1_pt1 | contig 41646 bp, 44 predicted proteins | sample 9134231 | NCBI WGS metagenome assembly JAEEGL01 (sample SAMN16246548, study PRJNA631951) | gut metagenome | biome: gut microbiome; feature: rumen; material: fiber-attached | host: Bos | place: Iran: Karaj | collected 2018-10
ATAATTATGGATATGACGCTTATATCGTTGGAGGATATCCGCGCGATAAAATATTAGGAATTAAAACGAATGATATCGATATATGTACTAATGCTAAGCCTAAAGAAATAATGGAAATATTTGATACGACAGGGATTAGCGATATTAAATATGGCGCAGTTAGAGTGATATATAAGGGAATGCTTTTCGATGTCACTACTTTTAGAAAAGATATTAAATATGAAAATAATCGTAAACCAGTGAAAATAAAATATGTTACTGATCTAAAGAAGGATTTACTAAGAAGAGATTTTACTATCAATACGATATGTATCGATAAGGATGGTAATATTATCGATTTGCTGGATGCGAAAAAAGATATTGATAGAAAGATTATTACAACTGTTGGCAATGCCAGGTATCGTTTAAAAGAAGATAGTTTAAGAATGCTAAGGGCAATTAGATTTGCGGCATATTTAGATTTTGAAATAGATGAACGTACAAAGAATTATATTAAAAAATATGGTTATTTACTTAAAGATTTATCTGGTTCTAGAAGAAAAGAAGAACTTGATAAGATATTTGCTACCAAATATAAAGAAAAGGGTAGAGAATTGATTATTGCTTTGGGGCTTGATAAATATTTAGGTTTAAATAATTTAAGCGATATTGTGATGTGCGACGATATTATTGGTATTTGGAGTCAACTTGATACGACATATGATTATTGTTTTTCCAAACTAGAAAAAGATAATATGTCAAAAATAAATAAACTTTTAAATGAAGGTATCAATAAACTGACAATTTATAAATATGGCTTATATGCATCCAGTGTAGCAGCCAGTATCGTTGGTATTAGCTATCGTAAAGTAAACAATATTTATCGTAGTTTAAGTATTTATTCGCGTAAAGACATTAAAATCAATGGTGAAGAAATAGCTAAATTATTAAAAAAGGCACCAGGTAGTTATTTAAAAGAAATAATGGCTGATGTCGAGGAAGCAATAGTTTTAGATAAACTAGAAAATGATAAAGATACAATTTGCGAATATATTAAAAATAATTATGGAGGTTAGGGATGGGCTTATTTAGTAAAATCAAAAATATTTTTAGTAATAAGAATGATGAAAAAGTACAAGAAGAGATTAAAAATTATGATACAGGACTTAAAAAAAGTCGTGAAGAATTTGTTAGTAAGTTAGCTAATCTATCAAAAAAATATAAAAATATTTCGGATGATTATTTTGAAGAATTAGAAAATATTTTGATTATGGCTGATATTGGTGTCAATACGGTTATGACTTTTGTCGATAGATTAAAAGATAGAGTTAAGAGTGAAAAAATAACAGATAGTAATGTTTTAAAAGAAATTATTGTCGACGAGTTATTTGTCATGTATGTTGGTAATAGTATTACTGTTAGTAAAATTAATGAAAGTAGTAATGGGCCAACGGTAATCTTATTTGTCGGTGTCAATGGAGTTGGCAAGACGACAACGATTGGGAAACTAGCCCATATCTATAAAAACAAAGGTAAAAAAGTAATGCTCGTAGCGGGTGATACTTTTAGAGCGGGAGCTATTGAACAACTAGATGAATGGGGAAAAAGAACTGATTGTGAAGTTATAAGTGGTGAATCAAAAGATCCTGGAGCAGTTATTTATAGTGCTTTGGAAAAAGCTATAAATGAAAAATATGATATGGTAATGGTCGATACTGCCGGAAGGCTTCAAAATAAGAATTATTTGATGGAAGAGTTGGCTAAGATAAATCGCGTAATTAAAAAAATTATGCCTGAAGCCCCACATGAAACATTATTGGTTATCGATGCTACAACGGGACAGAACGGTATTAGTCAAGCCAAAGCATTTAAGGAAATTACGGATATTACGGGCATTGTACTTACTAAGTTAGATGGAACCGCTAAAGGCGGAATCGTTTTAGCAATCAAGGAAGAAGTTAATATTCCAGTTAAATTCGTCGGCCTTGGTGAGAGAGTAGATCAGATAGAACCATTCGATATCGAAAAATATATCTATGGTTTATTTAAGGATTTGTAGGTGTCATATGAAAGAGCAAGAATATATTATTATGTTATATGATTATTATGGAGACCTATTTAATGATAAGCAAAAAGCTTATTTTGAAGATTATTATTTTGATAATTTATCTTTATCAGAAATAGCTGATAATTACGCGATAAGTAGAAATGCTATTCATAAGGGAATAAAGAGTGTGGTAAGTAAATTATATGAATATGAAAATAAATTAAAATTATATGATAAAGAAAAAAAACTTAGATTATTGATCGATAAAGTTGATAATCAAAAGTTGAAGAAAGAATTCGAGGCGTTATTATGAAAGAAAGATTACCAGTTGATATGGAAAATTTAGAATTACCAGATGATGATTTTTGGGAGAAAGATGAATTACCTAGGACATCATATGGATTTGCTAATATTCTATATATATTATCGTTACTTATTACGATTGGCAGTGTCCTTACGGTAGTATTTTTAGGAAATAGGTGATAAGATGGAAAGTTTTTTAGATAAATATGGGGAAGATTTAACCGCAGCAGAGTATATTACTAATCCAGCGATTGCCAGAGATAAGGAATTAAAAGAATTGGTAATGGTTCTTTTGACACCTGAAAAATCAGCTTGTTTAGTTGGTAAGCCAGGTATTGGTAAAACAGCGATTGTCGAGGGACTAGCTTATCGTATGCAAATGAATGATATGCCTAAGGCTCTTATGGGATATAAGGTATATAAGGTTAGTACACCAGCCCTATTGGGAACTACGGATGGCGAAAATAAGGTTATGCAACTTGTCAACGAAATGAAAAATCGTGAAAAGATTATCGTGTTTATCGATGAGATTCATATGTTAATGGGGGCCAGTGTTCAAAATGGTCCAATGGATTTGGCAAATATGTTTAAAGAAGGATTAGGTAGAGGAACAGTTAAACTAATCGGAGCAACGACAGTCGATGAATATGAGAGATATGTTTTACGTGATAAAGCATTTGTCAGAAGATTTCAAAGAATTGATATATCGGAACCAACCCAAGAAATGTGTGTCGATATTTTAATGCGTACCGTTCCTAAAATTGAATATCAAACAGGTGTAAAGTTAAATTATACTGATTTCATAAAAGAAAATATTATGAAATTTATCGTTGGTATGACAAGTGAATATAAAAGGGTATATGAAATATCTTCGAGATACCCTGATATTGCTTTGACCGTCCTTAGACAATGCTTTTCAGCAGCACTATTTGACAATAGTAGTGAAGTTAAATTTAAGCATATCTATGAGGCAATTAAAAATACCAAGGTAGTTTATCCTGATGTCATTAGAAAAGAACTAATCGTCTTTAAGGATACATTTAAAGATGAACTTGGTGCTGAAGGAATTGTGGTAGAGATACCACCGGAAGAATAAGCTTAATTGAGGTGTAACATGAAATTAAATGAGTTATTTAAGGATATTAAACATACGGTAATTAAAGGCAATATGGAAGAGGAAATTAGTGATATTGTCTACGATTCGAGAAAAGTCAAAGATGGTGTTATGTATATGGCCATTATCGGTAGTCAAGCTGATGGTCATGATTATATTGAGGATGCCATCAAAAATGGCGCTAAAGTTGTTTTAATATCTAAAAATATCGATATAAAGGAAGATGTAACAGTTATTAAAGTAAGTGATACAAGAAAAATTCTTGCTAAATTAGCATTAAAATTATTTAAGTATCCGCAAAGTAAACTTAAAACGATAGCTATTACTGGTACCAAGGGTAAAACGACAACTAGTTTTATGATTAAGAGAATCTTGGAAGTAGCTGGATATAAATGTGGCTTGATAGGAACGATGGGAGTATACATAGGGGATAAGATATATCCTGCTAAAAATACGACACCAGAATCATATGAAACAATTAAATATATGAATGAAATGGTTAAGAAGAAAATCGATTTTCTAGTAATGGAAGTATCTAGTCAAGCTTTAAAATATGACAGAGTAAATGATATCATTTTTGATTATGGGGTATTTACTAATTTAAGCCAAGACCATATTGGCGAGAATGAACATCCTAATATGGAAGATTATATCAAGAGTAAGGCTAAATTATTTAATCAATGCAATTACGGTATCTTTAATTTAGATGATCCTCATTTTTATGATATGGTAGGTGGTGGGGATGCCACCATCGAAACATATGGATATGACGAAAGAGCTGATTTAAGGGCTAAGAACATGAAATTGCTTAGAGAAAAGGGATTCATTGGAATTGAATTAGAAACTGATGGCATTGTCAAAGACACCTTTAGAATAAGTAGCCCGGGTAAGTTTACATCCTATAACGCAATGGCTGCAATTCTTACTTGTCATTTGATCGGGATCGATGATAAATATATTAAAGAGGCTTTAAATGATTTCCATGTCAAGGGAAGAGTTGAGGCTGTTCATGTATCAGTTGATTTTTCACTACTTATCGATTATGCCCATAATGGAGCAAGTACAGAGAGTATTCTTTCAACCATTAGAGATTATAAACCAGAAAGAATCGTGACAATCTTTGGATGCGGCGGTAATCGTAGCAAAGACAGACGTTATGAAATGGGTGAAATGGCTGGTAAATATTCCGATTATTGTATCATTACGGAAGATAATAATCGATATGAAGAATTTGAAGATATTGCCAAAGATATCTTGGTTGGAATGAAGAAAACTAATTGTGAATATACGATTATTCCTGACCGTAAAGAAGCCATTAAATATGCAATTCAAAATGGTAAAAAAGGGGATATTATCATGCTTATTGGTAAAGGGCATGAGGATTATAAAGAAATTAAAGGAAAAAGATATCCATTTGATGAAAGAGTAGTCATCAAAGAAATATTAGCTGAATTAAAAAAATAACCTGCGGGTTATTTTTTAATGTTATCATTAATTATTTTTAAATAATTGTTTTTATTTTCTTCTGAAGAATTAATCCATAGTAATTCAAATAAGACTCCTAATCCAATAAGCGCATCTTCATCTCTAAATTTAATAGTTGTTTCAATTGAATCTCTAATCTTTGCTTCATTATCATCTTTAAAGTTTTCAATAATGTAATTTCTAATATCAATATTCTCCATATAATCACCATTAATAATGTTGACATTTTTTTATTAAATATACATAAAATTATCATAGACAATTAGTATGTTTTTTGATATAATTTTTTTAGGAGGATAAATTATGACAGCAATTATTATTATTGTAGGCCTTTTATTTGTTTTAGTTGGTTATGTTATTTCAGTATACAACAAATTGGTTCATGCTAGGAATAAAGTTGAAAATCAATTTAGCCAAGTAGAAATCCAATTAAAAAGAAGAGCTGATTTAATACCTAACTTAGTTGAAACAGTTAAAGGTTACGCAAAACACGAAGAAGGAACATTTACAGCAGTAATTGAAGCTAGAAATAAGGCAGTTAATGCTGGCTCAGTTAACGAAAAAATCGAAGCTAACAATGAACTTACTGGAGCATTAAACAAATTGTTTGCTTTAGCTGAAGCTTATCCAGATTTGAAAGCAAATGAAAATTTCTTAGCTTTACAAGGTGATCTTAAAGATACTGAAGATAAGATTACTTATGCTAGACAATTCTATAATGATTCAGCAATGAGCTTTAATAATTTAGTGCAAATGTTTCCATCAAACTTTGTAGCTTCAATATTTGGTTTCAAGAAGTTTGAATACTTTAAAGCAGACGAAAAAGAAAAAGAAGTACCTAAAGTAGAGTTTTAAACTTTAAACTCTTTTTCTTTAGGGGGATAATATGCAGATTAAAATAGATGATAAGGTATATGATATCGAGATAATTAAAAAAAATAATCGGAATACTTATATTAGAGTAAAGAATGGTAAGATAGTTGTTACAACTAATTATTTTACTAGTAAAGAGAATATTATCAAATTAATTAATGATAATATTAAAAGTATTATTAAGATGATTAATACCGATAATAAAAAGCAAGATAAGAGTGAAAATTTCTATTATTTTGGTAAATTATATGATGTTATTTATGGCTTTAATGAAATAGAATTTGATAGTGATAGAATATATGCACCAAATAAGAAAGAATTAGATAAATATCTGTTAAATAATATTAAGAAGATATATCAATCGAGACTTAATTATTGGTATTCTATATTTGAAGAAAAGATACCAGTGCCTAATTTAAAGATAAGAAAAATGTCAAGTAGATGGGGCGTATGTAATATTAAAAGTCATAATGTGACATTAAATTATGAACTATCAAAATATGATATTACTTGTTTAGATTATGTCATTGTCCATGAACTTAGTCATTTTATCTATCATGATCATCAAAAAGGATTTTGGTCTTTAGTCGGAAAGTATTATCCTAAATATAAAGAAGCAAGAAAAATGTTAAAGGAGTGATTATATGAAAAAACTTTTATTATTTGTATGCATGTTGTTACTATTCCCATTATCAGTTAAAGCAGATCATATTTACAGTATCGATATGAACATCACTTTAGATGAAAATGGTAATGCGACCATTACTGAAAAATGGGATGCTAAAGCCGATAGTGGTAGTGAATGGTACAAGACAATGTACAATTTAGGTAATCAACAGTTAACTGATTTTACGGTTAAAATGGATGATAAGGATCTAGTTCGTAAGGATTGGAATGTCAATGAATCTTTAAGCCAAAAAAGTGGCTATTATGGTATCAATTATGTAGCCCAGGGAATGGAACTATGCTTTGGTAAAGGTGATATGAATAGACATACTTTTACATTAAACTATAAACTATCAAATTTTGTTACTAATACTTTAAATAAAGATAGTCAAATAGTATATCAAACTATTATGCCTAGCATAACAACAGATCATTTTACAGCAACATTAAGCAGTTATTATGAATTCCCAGACACATTAGACGTATGGGGATTTGGTGGTCAATTCTTGGCTTATGTTGAAGGAGGAAAAATTAAAATAGATACGGATACATATTCACTTCACAATGATTATGTTGCCTTATTAGCTAAATTTCCACCAGCAACTTTTAAGACGGAGAATACGAATGGTAACTATGCAAGTTTTGATGAAGTATTAGAAACAGCACAAGATGGGACATATGAATATGATTATACGATCGATTATAAGCCAACTTTAAAAGAAAGAATAATGAGCTTTTTATCTGGCTTAATTACCGTTATTATTCCGATTGGTATAATTGTTGCCATAACAATAGCGGCATCTCGTAATGGTTATGGATACCTTGATAATAAGAAAATCAATAAAGATAATACGCCTATGTTTAGGGATATTCCTTGTAACAAAGATATTTTCTATGCCAATGCGCTTATTAATTTAAATAGCTTTGGTTACAAAGAAACAAATATTTTCGGAGCAATTATTCTTAAGTGGCTAAGAACTGATAAGATTGGCTTTAAAAATGAAACTAAGGGAATATTTAATAAAGAAACTAGTTTGATTGATTTAACTAAAAATCCAACTTTTGATAGTGGATTAGAGGCAGAATTATTCGATATTATGTATCAGGCAAGTAATGATGGTTTCCTTGAACCAAAAGAACTTGAAAAATGGGCTAAAAAGCATTATGAGCGTTTTCTTGGAATATTTAAAAAATTAACTAATGAAGAAATTAGTGATTTAAAGAGCAAGGGACATATTACGCATAGAAAGAATAAGCAAGAATGTAAAAAACTTAATGTTATGGATGATGTAATCTATAAAGATAGTAAAGAATTATTTGGTCTTAAACTGTTCTTAAAAGAATTTTCTGATATGAAAAATAAAGAAGCAATCGAAGTAAAACTATGGGATGAATATTTGATGTTTGCATACTTATTTGGAATGGCTGAAAAAGTAGCAAAACAATTTAAAGATTTATATCCTGAAATTGTTGAGGAAATGGAAGCACATAATTTCGATTACCATACAGTATCATACATTAATACTATGTCAGCAAGAACTGTTCAAGCAGCTAGTGCCGCAAGACAAGCTGCTGAGAGCTATTCATCTGGTGGCGGCGGATTTTCATCAGGTGGCGGCGGAGGAGGATCCTTCGGTGGTGGTGGCTCTGCCGGTGGTCGTTAATAAAGAAACTTTTTAGTTTCTTTTTTTGTTAACTATATGTTAATACATTTGTTTGCTTTTAATATTGACAACGGATGTTTTGATTGATACAATAAATTATATGGGAGGTAATAAAAATGGAGAATAATATAAAAACACAGATTGTGGTGAATGAACAAAAAATTAGTGTTTTGAGAATAGACAATAAAGAATACATTTCTTTGACGGATTTGGCTAGGTATGCTGATAATGAAGAACCTAGACTGCCTATTAGAGATTGGATGAGAAACAAGGAAGTTATTTCTTATTTAGGATTATGGGAAAGTATAAATAATGAACATTTTAAAGGGGGCGAATTCGCTACGTTTAAAAATGAAGCTGGTAGTAATAGATTTAAGATGTCCCCTCAAAAATGGGTAAAGGAAACAAATGCTATCGGGATAGTATCAAAGTCTGGACGCTATGATGGCGGGACATATGCAATAAGTGATATTGCGCTTGAATTTGCTAGCTGGTTAAGTCCTGAATTTAAGTTATATGTTATTCAGGAGTTTCAAAAACTGAAGAAAAATGAAGCCTATCAAAACCAGATTGATTGGCATGCCAATAGAGTTCTAGCTAAAGTTAATTATATTGTTCATACTGATGCCATTAAAAATATAATTGTTCCAACAATAACTGAAAGACAAAAAAATATATTTATGCTGAAGAGGCAGATGTCATAAATGTTGCTTTATTTGGGATGACTGCAAAAGAATGGCGAGATAATAATTCTGATATAGCAGATAAAGGCAATATTAGGGATTATACCGATTTGCTTCATTTAGTTATATTAAATAACCTTGAAAATATTAATGCTGAATTAATTAAAATGGAAATACCGCAAAATGAGCGATTGATTATGTTAAATAATATGGCCAAGAAACAAATAGAATTATTAAAAAATAATAAATCATTTAACAACCTTGAATACATTCAAAATAAAGTTAATAAAACATTAAAATCAGGGGAGAACAAGTTAATAATATAAAGAAACTTTTTAGTTTCTTTTTTTTTGTCTATTTGATATAATTAAGGTGTGTGGTGATAATATGTTAATTACATCAGTTAATAATGATAAGATCAAAGAATTAGTTAAATTAAAAGATAAGAAATATCGCGATTTACATGATTTATTCTTCATTGAAGGAAAAGATCTATGTGATAGTGCTTATTCTCATGGATTACTTAGGGAATTATATATCTTAGATGGATATGATAATATCTATGACGGCATTCCTTATACATATGTCAGTGCTGATGTTATGAAAAAGATTAGTGATTTAGGAAGCGTCAGTGAATATTACGGGGTATGTTCTAAAATCATCGAAGGTGATATTGGAAATCGTATCCTTGTTTTGGATGATATTCAGGATCCCGGTAATTTAGGTACAATTATAAGAAGTGCAGTCGCTTTTAATTTTGACACGTTAGTTTTAAGTAGAGGAACAGTGGATATGTATAATCCGAAGGTAGTACGTAGTACTAAGGGAATGCTTTTTAAAACTAATATTATTGTAAGAGATATACCATCATTTTTAAATGAATTGGATGGATATACAATTTACGGAACGGATGTTAAAGATGGCGTAGATATTAAAAAGGAAAAACTGCCTTCAAAAATAGCTATTGTTATTGGTAATGAAGGTAAAGGAATAAGCGAAGAAGTAAGAAATTTATGCCATAAATTTATTTATCTTAAGATGAATAATGAATGTGAAAGTTTAAATGCAGGAGTATCGGCATCAATTATTATGTATGAGGTGGATAATAAATGAAATACACATTAATTGGAAAATTAGTCAATACGCATGGCTTAAAGGGTGAAGTAAGAATCTTATCTGATTTTAAATATAAAGATAGGGTATTTATACCAGGAATGAAAATTTATATCGGTAAGGAAAAGATTTGTGAAACAATTAAGACATATCGTCATCATAAAATATTCGAAATGATTACGATGGAAAATTATAATGATATTAATGAAGTTTTAAAATATAAAGGTGATTATGTTTTTGTTAATAAAGCGGATATTAAACTTTTAGAAAATGAATACTTAGATGAAGATATCATTGGTTTAAATGTTTATGTTGATAGTGAATGTTTAGGTAAAGTTAGAAAAATTGAAAATCATAATGGGAATGAAATTTTAGTAATTAGTGCTGAAAAAGACTATCTAATTCCATATAATTTTGATATAATAGAAAGCGTTAATTTAGAAAAAGGGGAAATTTTAGTTCGTAATATACCAGGACTTTTTTAAGGAGGTATTATGAAAATTGATATCTTAACATTATTTCCTGAGATGTTTGATGGATTTTTAAATACATCAATTATTAAAAGGGCAATAGATAGTGGTTATGTCGATATTAAGGTACATAATTTTAGGGATTATTCGACTGATAAACACAATAGGGTAGATGATTATCCTTATGGTGGTGGAGCCGGAATGGTTTTAATGTGTGAGCCAATATTTAGAGCTATCGAGGATATTAAAACTGATGAATCATTAGTAATTATGATGAGCCCATCAGGTCAAGTATTTAAACAGACGGTAGCAAAAGATTTGTCACACAAAAAGCATCTAATTCTTTTATGTGGTCATTATGAAGGATTTGATGAAAGAATTAGAACAATTGTCGATATGGAGCTTTCGATTGGGGATTATGTTTTAACTGGTGGAGAAGTACCAGCAATGGCAATAACTGATGCCGTTACTAGATTGATACCAGGTGTTATAACTGATGAAAGTTTAGATAGTGAAAGTTTTAATGATGGATTACTCGATTATCCAAACTATACGCGACCTGAAGAATTTAGAGGGCTGAAGGTACCTGATGTATTATTATCAGGTCATCACGAAAATATTAAAAAATATCGTGAAGAAGAGCGAATTAAAAGAACTAAAGAGGTTAGAAGCGATTTAGTCGGGGGCGATAGTAATGAACAAGGATAAATATCATATATCTAAAACAAGAAAAGAAAAAGAAGCAATTAATTTACAATTTGATAAATTGAAAGGTTATAATGTAAATCCCAAGGTTAAGGAAAAGGATGCTATCGGTGTCGATAAAATCACTTTTGTTTCAAATGAATTAAGTGAAAGAATCATTAGAAAGAAAATAAATGCTAAAATAGATTATTTATTATACAAATTAAAAATGTATAATGAAGAAGGATCAGATAGTGGTTCAATTAAGAAGAGTATTATGGATGCTGAAAAGTTAAGAATTCAGTTAATAAATAAATATATTAAATATTTAGGTAATACTTATGCTGGCTTGACCCTTAAAAAAATTGAATTAATTATTGATGAATTAAATTATAAACTTTATATGAATGAATTTTATAAAGAACAATTTAAATATAGTACGCAAGAAAGAGAAGGTAGAAAAGGTAGATAACCTTCTTTTTTTTCGACATATTTTTAAAATAGACGGTGCTATATTAATAATGGTGATGATATGAGAAAGAAGATAAGGGGAATAATTATACCGCTAATCGTAGCAATATTAATTGGTTATATTAGTGGGAAGATGGTTTATAGAATGTATCGTGATAATATGCATGACACACTTAGAAGCAGTAGATTATATCTTGTAGAGAAGGGGGAATATGATACAATCGATTCGATGCGAGAGGATAATAACGATGATGAATATGTATATTATAGAGATGATGATAAATATAAAATGGTGGTTGGTATTACCAAGGATTATGATAATGTTAAAAAAATTAAGACTTTATATGATGATAAATTATCGGTGATGGAATATTATGTAGCGAATGAAATTATTAATAGTAAGCAAGATGAATATGAAAAAGAGTTGATGGAAGCAAGTGAATATAAAGATGTGAAGGAGGCGGTTGATAACATTTTAAATTTATATCGAAGTGATGATAAGATAAGACTAATAGCCATTGATTAGTCTTTTATTTTATTGTATAATTGTATTGGTGATGTAAAATGACATATTTAGATTATTCAGCTACTACTCCAGTAGATGAGAGAGTATTGGAAACTTTTGGAAAGGTATGTAGGGAATACCCAGGAAATTCTAATTCTTTACATAGTTTAGGTGTAAAGAGTAAACAACTTGAAGATCATGCAACTAATGAAATAGCGAAGATGTTAAAGGTAAAACCAAGCGAAGTAATATATACTTCAGGAGCTAGTGAATCTAATAATACAGCTATTAAAGGAATATGCTTAAAATATCAAAATAGGGGAAAACATATAATTACAACGTATTTGGAGCATTCTTCAATCATTGCCCCACTTAACTATTTGACAGATTTAGGGTTCGAAGTTGATTTTGTTAAGATTGATGATAATGGGTTAGTTGATTTAGATGATTTGAAAAGATTACTTCGTGATGATACGATATTGGTTAGTGTATGTATGGTCGATAGTGAAATTGGGCTTAGACAACCAATTAAAGAAATAGCTAAGATATTAAAAGATTATCCAAAATGCTTTTTCCATGTCGATTGTACGCAAGCTTTAGGTAAAATACCAGTTGATTTAAGTGATATTGATTTAGCTAGTATGTCAGCTCATAAAATATATGGAATGAAGGGTATTGGTTTACTTATTAAGAAGGAAAATGTCGATATTTTACCTTTAATTCATGGCGGTAAGAGTACAACTGCTTTTAGAAGTGGAACACCAGCCTTACCTTTGATTGTGTCTTTGATGAAAGCAATGGAATTAATTGTACCTAATGTTTTAGAAAACATGGAATATATTAGTAAGTTAAACAAAAAAGTATGTGATAAGTTAAGAGAGTATCCTTTAGTACATATTAATAGTACGGTTAATAGTATGCCACATACGATTAATTTTAGTTTAAGAAAAATTAAACCGGAAACTTTTTTACATGCTTTGGATAGTAATGAAATATATATTTCAACGAAGAGTGCATGTTCTAAAGCCGATAGTATGTCTAATGCTGTATATGCTTTAACTAAAGACAAAGATTTATCTAATCATAGTTTAAGAGTTAGTTTATCATATAAGACAACTGAGGAAGAAATCGATAAGTTTTTAAAAGTGTTTGATGAATGCTATAAGAAATTAGATATGTAGGTGATATGATGAAAATAATTAAGATTGGGGCTGTATGGTGTCCTGGTTGTTTAGTTATGAAAAAAGTATGGAACAATATTAAAAAAGATTATCCTAATTTAGATATCACAGAATTAGATTATGATATGAATAGTACTGAGGTTAGTAAATATAATGCTGGTAAAGTATTGCCAGTTGTCATCTTCACCGATTCAGAAGACAATGAAATTGAGAGATTAATTGGTGAACAAACAGAAGATAATCTAAGAAAGTTGATTGATAAATATGAAAAGAATTAATAAGTTATTATTTGCTTTAATTATCTTTATCTTGAATATTGGACTAGTAATGGCTGATAGCAATAAAAATCTAGTAAATATATATTTATTTCATTCTGCTACTTGTCCACATTGCCAAGAGGAAATTAAATATTTAAAAGAGATCGATAATTATTATGACAATATTCGTATTTATATGTATGAAGTTAGTGATATCGATAATGCAACATTAATGAATGAAGTAGCAGCTTTATATGATACGCCAGTTAGTGGCTATCCATTTACGGTAATTGGGGATAAATACTTTAAAGGTTTTAGTTATGAAAATTATGCTGACAGATTTACAGCGGCAATTGAATATTATTCAGATAATGGATATAAAGATAGAACTGGTGAATATATTGGTGGTATTGAATTACCTAGTTATGAAATAGATGATAATAGTGAAGATATCGATAGATATATCGATGATAAGACAACTCGAAAAATAAAGATATTTGGTAAAGAGATTAGTTTAAAAAATATGACTTTACCAGTAGTTTCTATTTTGATAGGTTTAGTTGATGGATTCAATCCGTGTGCTATGTGGGTACTTTTATTTTTAATTAGTATGTTAATTGGCATGAATGATAGAAAACGTATGTTTATTATTGGAATTACATTTTTACTTACATCAGCTTTGGTATATCTATTATTTATGCTAGCATGGTTAAATGCTGCTAACTTACTATTGACAATCAATTGGGTAAGACTTGTTATTGGGTTAGTTGCAATAACGGGAGCAGTTATTAATTTATCTAGTTATATTAAACATCGTAAAGATAATGGGTGCGATGTTATAGATGATAAGAAACGAAATAAAATATTTGATAAAATAAAGAAATTTACCAGTGAAAAGAAACTTATTTTAGCACTTGTCGGAGCAATGGCATTAGCTGTTTCAGTCAACATTGTTGAACTGGCTTGCTCGGCTGGACTTCCAGTTATGTTTATTGAGATACTTTCAATGAATCATCCGGTATTAATTGAAAGAATAATTTATATTGGTTTATATATGTTAGCTTTCTTATTAGATGATTTGATTGTCTTTATCGTAGCAATGTCGACGATGGAACTTACTGGTTTTTCAACAAAGTATGGAAAATTATCAAAACTAATCGGTGGCTTGTTACTACTTGGAATTGGTATTTTATTAATATTTAAGCCAGGATGGTTAATGTTTAGATTTTAGGGCAAGGAAACTTGCCTTTTAATAAAGGAGGATATAATGTTTGACGCTAAAAAGGTAACAAAAGAAATAATTGCTTTTATTAGAAATTATTATCAGAAAAATAAGCTAAAAGGGGCTGTTATCGGTATATCTGGTGGTAAGGATTCAGCGGTGGTAGCGGGACTTTTTACAAAAGCTATCGGATGTGAGAATGTTATTGGTTTATGGATGCCATGTCATTCTAAAGATAGCGATAAAGTTGATGCATTACTTTTAGCAAAGACATTTGGTTTTGAGTTAAAGGAATTTGATTTGACGAAAGTATATGATGATTATGTTAAACATTTTGATATCGATTGTAAACATTTGGTAAATGCCAATATCAATATTAAACCGAGATTGAGAATGATGACATTATATTATCATGCTGCCTTGTTATCTAGTTTAAATAATGGAGTATATTTGGTACCTGGAACAAGCAATAAGTGCGAACTATATGTCGGTTACTTTACTAAGGGTGGAGATAATGTTTCTGACATTAATGTTCTTAGTGATTTAACGGTCGATGAGGTTATTAAATTAGGTGAATATATTGGGGTTCCTGATAAGATAATTCACAAGACACCTGACGATGGATTGTCTGGTATGAGTGATGAAGAAAAGTTAGGTGTTAAATACGACGAAATTACCAAGGTAATTAATGGAGAATATGTAGATAAGAAAATTTATGAAAAAATAAATCATATGCACTTAGCTAATTTGCATAAATTTAATACACCAGGATACAAGAAAAAACGTTTAGGAATCTATATGGGTAGTTTTAATCCGCCACATATTGGACATAGAAAAGTTATTGAGCACTTACTTTGCCATAATGATGTCGATAGGATATTAGTGGTACCAACGCTTAATTATTGGGATAAAAATGATCTTGCTGATATTAAAGATCGAATAAACATGTTAAAGTATTTAGAAGATGATCAGGTTATGATAGATACTAAACACAATAAATATATTTATACTTATGAGCTTTTAAAAGAATTAGAGAAAATCTATGATGATGAATTATATTTAATTTTGGGAGCTGATAATATAATCGATTTTGATAAATGGAAAAATTATCAAGAATTACTTAAATATAAGATTATTATTATGAATCGGAATGATATCGATATTAGTAAGTATATAAAGAAATATAAAAATAATCATTTTATTATTGTCCGTGATTTTGATTACAAAGTATCATCAACTGATATTAGAAATAACTTAAATAATGAGTATTTAGATGAAAGCGTATTAAAATATATTGCGGAACATAAAATGTATCAATAATTTGACTAAAGATAGGGAATATGTTAAAATATTACCTATCTTTTTCGTCTTATTTAAATTGACAAACAGGGGGAGATAATTTATAATTAAACTAGAGGTGATGTGTGATATGGATAACAATAAAATAGCACTTACCATGCAAGATATTTTAGAGAAGGAATTCAAAATCGATACGAGGGGTTATCGTATGCAAGAAGTTGATCAATTCTTAGACACGATTATTCGCGACTATAATGAATATAATCGAATGGTTAAAAGATTATCTTTAGAAAATGAAAGATTAACTCAAGAGAATGCTTCGCTAAAAGAAGATTTGCGTAGTTTAGAGTCAAGTATTGAAACTGCAAAAGGTGGAGAGAAAGAGATTACAAATATCGATTTGTTAAGAAGAATAAGTCAATTGGAGAAGATTGTACTTGGAAAAGAAGAATAAAAATATCGGACAAACGCTGGGTAGCAATACTTAGAGGAAAGTCCACACTCGCACCATCTGTGATGATGGTAGTGTTTGTGCTTAGGGAAAAAATAACCTAAGGCAGTTTATCTGACGGCATCTGTTTGATCTAAGGGTAACTATGATTAAATGGATATAAAGTGCCACAGTGACGATACTATTTAGAAATGAATAGAGTGAAACGGGTAAACCCCACAAGCGAGAAACCCAAATTATGGTAGGGGAACTATCTTAGGAGAACAAGAATCCAAAGATGGATAGCATAGCTATAGATAAATGTTTGTCGCCTTTTAGGTACAGAATGTGGCTTATATGATATTTTATTTTTAAATTTAAGGAAGAGGAACATGAAAGATATAGGTTTAAAATTAAGAGCAAAAAGGGAAGAGAATGGTGTTTCAGTCGAAGAAGCGGCTGAAGACTTAAAAATGCGTCCTAGTCAAATAGAAAGTTTGGAAGAAGGGCGAAGAGAAGACTTTAAAGATGTTATGTCTTTGAAATACTTTATTCGTGATTATGCTAAATACTTAGGTTTAGATGGCGAAAAAATAATGGATGAATTTAATGAATTTTTATTTGATTTTACTTCGAAGATTCCTGTTTCAGAGATTGAGAAAGCAAAAGAAGAGAAGAAAAATAAAAAAGATGTTGTTTCACCATATACCAATATGAGTCAAAAGAAAAATAATACGAGAATATTAATTTTATCAATTGTAATTGTATTAGTATTAGTAGTAGTAGGATATTTGGTAGTTAGTGAAATTCATAAAAATAATTTTAAATCCGATGAAGCTTATGTTATTAGGAGGTAATTATGAATACAGCAAATAAAATTACAATGTCAAGAATTGTTCTAGCAGTAATAATTTTAATCGTACTTTTATTTCCATGGCATCAGGTTGGTGTAGATATTCCAACATATGTTCTAAATGGAAGTATGACAGTAGATTTAAGATATGTTATTTCAGGGATACTATTTATTATTGCTTCGATAACTGATTTTATCGATGGTAAAGTAGCCCGTAAATATAATATGGTTACTGATTTTGGTAAGATGATTGATGCGATTAGTGATAAGCTATTAACTAATACTTTAATTGTTGTTTTGGCAGCCGAGAATATGATCCATCCAATTATCGCCGTAATTATTATCGGTAGAGATATAATTGTCGATTCAATTAAGATGTTAATTGGTAATAAGGGTAAAGCAGTGGCAGCTATTCCAATAGCAAAATATAAAACAGCATCTTTGATGATTGGTTTAACATTGAAAATGTTTTATGATTTACCATTTTCATTGATTCCAATTAGGGTATCTGATTATTTACTGATATTAGCAGCTGTATTGGCAATTATATCAGGAGCCAAATATTATGTTATGGCGAAAGAATTTATAACTGAGAAATAGTTAGCAAACACCATTTAAGGTGTTTGCTTTTTATATTTATATGTGATAAAATTAATTTAGACTAGGAGAGTATGTAATATGAAAAGAATATACTATATATCAGTTATGTTAATTGTATTATTAGTAAGTTTTTTAGGAATTACTTATTCTTTTGAGTATGGTAGTGAAGGAACTTTAAAATTTGAGTTAATTGGGCCAGAGAATCTTTATATTAATATTGGTGACGATTATGAAGAATATGGTGTTAAAGTATATTTAAATGAAGCTGATGTTAGCGATGATGTTTTAATTGATGCTAGTAAGGTTGATATTACTAAATTAGGTGAATATAAAGTTAAATATCAAGTGTATGATGAATATATATATCGAAATGTTTATATTATCGATGGTGTCAATCCTGAAATAAAATTATTAGGGGGAGAAACATTATATATTTTACAAGGTGGAAAATATAGTGAACCAGGATATGAAGTAACTGATAATTACGATAGTGATTTACATAATGCTGTAAAAGTATCTGGTAAGGTTGACACCTCTAAAGAAGGGGAATACACGCTTACTTATAGTGTTATGGATAGTAGTGGCAATAAGGCTTCAGCAAGTAGGACAGTTATTGTAAAAAAACCAGTTATTAGTGTTTATCCTGATAAAGGTAATCGTGTCGGATATAGTTCTTATAATGCAACATTATATTCGAATACTTTGATTAAAAATAATTTTAATAAAAATGGTGTTTATTATGAAGGATATGTGAGAACATATACGGATAATTATATTATTAAATTGAAACATCGTAATAATAAATTAGTCTATACTTATAATATGAATAGCAACCAAGCTAATTATTATAGTGGCAATCTCGATTTAACTAAGGTAAATAATGGTATATATGATGTTTATATTGTTCATAAAGAAGAAGAACGATTGATGAACAAACTAGATATCTATTCAAGAATTGTGCGAGCAAAAGTAGGGAATAAACTAGTTACTTTTAGTTATGATAATGATTTGGTAACAGTGACAATTGAAGATTTTAGTTATAAATATGACTTTGTTATTGATCCTGGTCATGGAGGATCTGATACGGGAACAGCTAATGGTATTATGATTGAAAAAGATTTGAATTTAAAGATATCAAAATATGAGAAATGTCGTTATGAATCGATGGGTTATAAAGTATATATGACAAGATATGATGATACTTATGGTGAAATGCTTGGTAATAGTAGTTTGGATCCATTAGATAGAAGAGGACTTACAATTGGTTATTACGGAGCGGTAAGCAAAATAACATATAGTAATCACCATAATGGTTCAATGAATACGACAAGTAGTGGTTTTGAAATATTGGTTCAAAATAGTAAAACGAAAGCTGAGTTAGCTTCAGAATTTAATATCTATAATAAATATCGTACTTTCTATAATATCAATGATGATCAGATTAGAATGTATTCAAAAGATTATTATAATGATCAAATATTTAATAAGGCGAATGGCGAAGTGTACGGCAATAAAAACTATTATGCGATTCTTAGAATACCTGAAGAATTATTTGGTGTTAAGAATGTTATATATGAACCAATATATATGACTAATCCAAATGATTTCAACTGGTATTATGCGAGTGATAATTGGATTACGGTTTCAGAATTAAAAATTAAAGAATATGTTACTTCAATTGGAGGAACATATAAGAGCGATAATAGTAAGTGTTTATAAAAGAGAGTTATAATTAACTCTCTTTTATGTTTATCATTTTATCGATAATATAATTTGGACGATTTTGAACTTCATCATAAATTCTTCTTATGTATAGCGATAGTAACCAAAGACATAACAATGTAATATGAGTACTAAAACTTGATAGGCAAATAATTAAGAAAATGATGTAATGTTTAGGAATTGTAAATATTAAAACTAATGCAGCAATGCTTACTAGAAAACATAATACACTCAATACGAAGATAAAGTTTAATGGCTTATAAGAAAAACCAATAATACCATCAGATGATAATTTAATCATCTTTTTTAAAGTGTATTTAGTTTCTCCAGCTAAACGTTTATCTCTTTCATATAATAATTCAATTTGTTTAAAACCAATAAAACTATATAAGCCTCTTAAGAACTTGTTATGTTCTGGTAGCGTATTGATGACATCGGCTACTTTGCGATCGATCAATCGAAAATCGCCAGTATCTTTAGGAATGTTTACGGAAGATAGATGATTTAGAATGCGATAAAACATTTTAGCGGTAAATAATTTGAAAAATGATTCCCCTTTACGAAGTTTACGTTTACCATATACTACTTCATAACCCTTTTCCCATAATTTTATCATTTGAGGAATTACTTTAGGGGGGTCTTGCAAGTCAGCATCGATGATAACAATGGCATCACCAGATACTTTTTTAAGTCCGGCACTAACAGCAGCTTGATGGCCAAAATTGCGTGAGAAAGAAATAACTTTTACTTTTTTGTCTTTTTTGGCAATCGCTTCAAGTAATGGTAATGTTTTATCTTGTGATCCATCATTGATGCAAATTATTTCGTAATCGTATTTAGTCAGTTTGTCTAATACTTTTTTTAATGTTTGATAGCAGGTATCAACCATTTCTTCTTCGTAGTACATTGGAACTACGACTGATATTTTTTTCATTTTTTCACCCTCTGATTAAGCATAATGCTTCTTAGTAAGTTAATTATATCAAAAAAATATTGGGAAAGTAAATATATTATATTAAAAAAAAGGGGAATGTGCTATAATTAGAATAGATATGTGTGAGGTAAATATGGAAGCAATAGGTTATTTCTTTGATGTTTTATTAAAAGCTTTTGCCACAGTTTTCCCTTTCTTTAGGGATTTTAATAATGTGCTTGGAACAATTATTAGTATTGCTGTGATTCATAAAGCATTTTATTTTGTAATTGGTATGTTTTTTACAAGAAAGTTTAAACCAGCTAAAAAACAACATAAATATGGAATTGTAATTGCTGCTAGAAATGAAAAATATGTTATAGGTAATTTACTTGATAGTATCAATAAACAAGATTACCCTAAAGAATTATTAAAAGTTTTTGTGGTAGCGGATAATTGTACTGATGATACAGCAAAGATAGCACGTAGTAAAGGGGCTATTTGTTATGAAAGAAATGATCCTGATCATCGTACAAAGGGATATGCTTTACAGTATTTGTTTGAACAAATAAAAAAGGATTATGGTATAGACTCATGTGAAGGATATTTTGTTTTTGATGCCGACAATCTACTTAAGAGTAATTATATTAGTAAAATGAACGATGCCTTTGATAGTGGTGAAAAGATTATTACATCGTATCGAAATACCAAGAATTTTGATGAAAATTGGGTAGCATCTACTTATGCCCTTCATTGGATTAGATCGATTAGAACTAATCATAGAGCAAGAAGCGTTTTACATTTAGCAACGAATATTCAGGGAACTGGTTTCTTGTTTTCAAATGAGATTGTTAAGAATGGTTGGCACTATACTTCTTTAACCGAAGATAGAGCATTGACTGCTGATGCAGTAGCCCAAGGATATGAGATTAGTTATCAAGATGAAGCTGAATTTTTCGATGAACAACCGGTAAGTTTAAAAGTTGCTTTACGTCAAAGACTAAGATGGTCAAAAGGTCATTTGCAAGCATTTGCCGAATCTGGCCCATATTTATTTATCAATATTTTTATGGGGAAAAGATATATTAGAACTAACTGGAATGGCAATAAGATAAATAAAAAGAAAGATACTTTTTTAGAATCGATTAGACACCGTTTTGCCTCTTTTGATACATTAGTTCAACTTACACCATTAGCATTTATCAATCTATGTCGTTGGTTATTGGTAACAGTATTAATCTATAGTTCTGTAGCCTATGTAAATGGCCTTGATTCGGTATCATTATTTTCAGGTGGGAATTGGCTAGCTAAAGCAATCCGTGGTATTTATGATGTAAAGATTAGCATTCCTCCGGGAACTAAGGCATTATTTATGTCAATGTTACTGACAATTGGTTTTAGGTTGTTATATCGCTTGGGTAGTTATTTTAGCAATATGTTTATGGCTATTTATCTATTCATTATCGAGCACGATCGTATTAAGAAAATGAGTATATGGAAAAAACTATTATACACATTTACTTGGCCAACATTTGATGTAATAGGTCGATATACGACATATGTGGCATTATTTAAAAAAGTTGAATGGAAACCGATTCCTCACGAAAGTAAAGTTACGATCGATGATTTGGGAGGGGTTTCGAAATGAAAGAATATATAAGACAGTTTTATAATGAAGGACTGGGTAAAATATTTTATACGAAACCGGTTAATTATTTAGATAAAAAAATAAAGAATAAAGGGGTAGTTAAGTTTTTAGCGGGTCTAATTAAAATTATCTATACCATACTCGTAATAGCGGTTGCAGGATATATTCTTTATCGAAAATTAAAATAACGAAGATTAATCTTCGTTATTTTTCTTTAAATATTTAAAGTAATTAAATTTAAGGGCTAAATCGTTCTTTTTAGTAATATTACTAATATAATAGTTTTTAGCCTCTAAACTATCATATGAAATATTCTTATTATTGGTAACTTCACCATTTTCAACATAGACGTTACCATCGTACCAAGAATAATCACTGAAGAAGACGATACCAGTATAATTATTGTCTAGAGCATCATCACCAATATAATTATTGGGATTATATTTAATACCCCATAGATTTAGGGTTGTCGGTAAAATATTTAATTGAGATGTTACTTTATTTATATTAGTTCTTTTCATATTGTTACTCCAGATAAATAGTGGAGTTTTATTAATTAAATTGTTGCTTGTTTCTTTATATTTATCTAGAATTGTTTTATCTTCAACCGTATATAGATAATGATCACTAAAGGCCACAATAACAGTGTTATCGATTAAGCCTTTTTCTTTTAAATTTTGAAGTAATAGTTCCATCATATAATCAGTTTCTTTGGCTTGTCTACGAATACATTCTTCTTCGGTCATTGGTTCTCTTTCAGGGACTTCTTTACTTTTATCTTTGTCCTTATCTTTATCTTTTTCTTTATCAGGTTCATCAGTTTCGGTTTCTAATGGAGTATTATCTTCATCATATAGTAGTTTACATACGCCTTTTTCACTACTGAATGGTAAGTGACCAGAATAAGTAATGATGTAATCTACAAATTTTCCTTCTTCAGGGAATAATAGTTGATTAAACTCTTCATTTAAAATTAATTCACGATCTAGTGTATAACTATTATCTTTATATTCAAACATATCTTTAAGGCCATAATAATTATCATAGCCCCAATTTTTATAATTAGTAGTTCGAGAATAGTATTCACCAGTATTCATATGGAAAGCATTGACAGAATAGCCTAATTCTTTAAAAATATGCGCCATTGAAAATGGGAAATTATTCTTATTAAAGGTATAAGCATTTTGCGTATATGATAATGGAGTAATAAAACCAGTGTTGACCGCAAATTCAGAATTAAAGGTAGAACCTCCTCCATTATAGTAAGAGAAATGATTATTAAAGACAATTGAATTGTTTAACATATCATAGATGAAAGGGGTATCTTCTTTGGTAACTAACCAATTATCTAATCCTTCAAATTGAACAAAGATTAAATTCTTATCTTTAAAAATACCGGTATATTTATTATTATTTTTTTCTTTTTCTTCAAATGCAAGGTTTAAAAATTCGATGTCTTCGGTATTTTCTTCTTGTTCCGTTTTTAAAAATGTTATATAGAAGTTTCTAATGGTATATTCGTAAAAACCACTTACTTTTAAACTTTTATTATTATCATTAAATGAATTATAAATATTATGAGGATTTTTCCATGATGACCAAGTTAATTCACTATTGGCTCTACCTAAAGTAATCGGAGCAAAAGTATGTAAGGCAATAAAGATAATTAAAGTATAAAATAAGTATTCTTTATTCATTTTAGTTTTATATGGAATATGTTTAAAACCATATACGAATAAAGCACATATTAAAATGAAAACGATGTAGACCATAATATTACAATTTTTAAGAGTATCTAAGATGTATGGAGCGCCTTCAGACGCTGATTCAAGAAGATTAAAATCGAAAAATGTTTTAGTCATCGAATAATAGACATTGTTCGTTAAAAACATTCCTAGTGAGAGTAAGCAAGTAATTAGGTAAATCCATTTTCCAATCTTCTTTTTAAAACTGATCGTTAAGCCTACGAAAAGAATCGTCCAAGATAAAGTAAATATATTTGGTGCTAAGCGATATATTCGGTAAAAGTGGATGCCGCTGCCAAATAGTCTTGTGGCTATATCAATTGCAATAAAGGGAGCAATTAAAATAAGCCAAGTGCGATATTTATATGCTAATGCAATTGCTTCTTTAGCAAATGCAGTTATTCTTATAATGAGCTTATTCTTTTTTAATTTATCTAATAATTTCATCACAACCACCGTATGTTAATTATATCAAAAAAAATAAGAACAGTAAATAAGGATAGTTTATTTTATAAAAATATGATATAATGTTGATAGTTAAAAAAGGTGTATGAAATGAAGAATTTAAAGGTTAAAAATGTCATATCAAAAATTACTGCATTTAAAGACGATTATCCAATAATGGCAATTTATATTATTGGCAATTTTTTAAATGCTATTTTATTAAGAGTATTTACGACAGGGCATTTTCATGTTAGATCAATCTTTTTTGATATTGCTAACATTTTATTCTTAAGTGGATTAGCATTACTTATTAGTAATAAAAATCGTCAAAAATTTTATTTTTGGACAACTTTTTTAATGATTGCGACATGTCTTATCAATTCTTTATACTATAATTATTATAAATCTTTCGTTTCAATATCATTGCTAGCAACATCAGTATTTGTTAAAGATGTTGGCGATGCAATTGTCGATATGGTTGTAAGGCCTTGTGATTTATCATATTTATGGTTATTTATTGCATTATTTATTGCTAAAAAGAAATGTGAAGAACATAATGTCAATAAATATAAAAGTGCAAAAATTGCCCTTATTGCCGTAATATCTTTGGCAATTGGTTGCATAATACCACCATATAGTTCTTTTGGTAGATTATATAAATTATGGAATAGAGGAGTAGTGCTTGACAATTGGGGACCATATGTCTATCAAACTGATGATATTATTCAAAGTTTAAAACCAGCATTCAATAATGTTTTTGGTTATGATAAAGCTTTAAGAGATACGAATGAGTATTTTAAAAAGAATGCTCAGACAGTTAATTATAATGACTATACCGGTATTTTTGAGGGCAAGAATGTTATTACCATTCATGCAGAAAGTTTACAAACATTTACTATCGGTCAAAAATTTAATGGTCAAGAAGTTACACCGAATATTAACAAACTAGTAAATAATGGTATCTATTTTAATAATTATTATGCGCAAGTAGGTGTTGGTAGTAGCAGTGATACCGAATTTACTTATGCGACAAGTTTGTTACCCGCTAATACAGGAACAGTATTTGTCAATTATGCCAATAATAAATTTATAACGATGCAAAATTTGCTTAAGAATAAGGGTTATTATGTTTTTAGTATGCATGGCAATAATGGCGATTTTTGGAATCGTGATAATATGCATCTAAATATGGGATATGATAAATACTATTCAAAAGATTCTTTTGTAATTGATGAAGAATATGGCTTAGGCTTATCAGATGGTTCATTCTTTAGGCAAGTGGTTCCAAAAATTAAAGATATTAGCGATAATATTGGTACCCCTTATTATGGAACTTTGATTACTTTAACCAATCATACTCCATGGCGTGATGCAAACAAATATGATGAATTAGATTTATCATTAAGTGTTAATATCGATGGAAAAACGGTTAGACGTGAATATCTTAATGATACGATGATTGGAAGATATTTAAAGTCAGTTAATTATATGGACAAAGTAATCGGTAATTTTATCGATGAACTGGATAAGAATGGTCTGCTTGATAATACAGTAATTATCATTTATGGTGATCATGATGCAAAAATAGCTAAGAAGCAATTCGATTATATGTACAATTATGATCCAGTTAATGATGTAGAACTTACTCCTGATGATTCAGAATATGTTACGTTTAATGATTATGATTATGAATTAAGCAGAAAAGTTCCATTGATTATTTGGTCAAAAGATATGACTAAAAGCGAAGTAATCGATACCCCAATGGGAATGATTGATGCTTTACCAACAATTGGCAATATGCTAGGTATCTATAATAAATACGCTTTAGGAAAAGACGTTATGAGCATCAAAAAAGAAGATGGCATTGTAGTTTTTAAAGATAGTTCTTTTATTACTGATAAAGTATACTATAGTGCTAAAAATGACGAAACATATGCGATTACCAATGGCGTTTTAGAAAATGATTATATCGATAAAAGAATCGATTATGCTGATAAGTTAATTGAGATATCAAATAATATTATTATTTATGACTTAATCGATAAGTTAGATTAATTAACAAGTAGTTAAAAACTACTTGTTTTTTATATACTGAGGAATAAATAAACAGTTATTTAATAAGTGAATATAAGGGTTTACAGTTTTTGCAAACAATTGTTTGTAAAAAGTATTGACAAAAGAAAAAAAAGATTATATAATGAGAATGTACTGATATTAAAGGGAGGATATATAATCATGAAAACAGTAGAAAAAGATAAAGCCTTGGAACAAGTTTTAGCGGATATAGAAAAGCAATTTGGAAAAGGCGCAATAATGAAATTAGGGGAACAAAAAGATATGGAAGTAGATGTGGTACCTAGTGGATCTATTTCCTTAGATATAGCATTGGGAGTTGGAGGATATCCCAAAGGAAGAATCATTGAGATATATGGCCCTGAATCTTCTGGTAAAACAACATTTGCTTTACATGCTATTGCAGAAGTTCAAAAAACAGGCGGTAGAGCAGCATTTATCGATGCTGAACATTCATTAGATCCAGTATATGCGAGTAATTTGGGAGTAAACATCGATGAACTATTACTTAGCCAGCCTGATACGGGTGAGCAAGCATTAGAAATTTGTGATGCCCTTGTTAAAAGTGAAGCAGTAAGTATTGTCGTTATCGATTCGGTCGCAGCTTTAGTGCCACAAGCCGAAATTGATGGTGAAATGGGTGATAGTCATGTTGGACTTCAGGCAAGACTTATGTCACAGGCTTTAAGAAAACTATCTGGTTCAATCAATAAAACAAATACAATTGTAATATTTATTAATCAATTACGTGAAAAAGTAGGAGTTATGTTTGGTAACCCAGAAACGACTCCTGGTGGTAAAGCACTTAAATATTATTCATCAGTACGACTTGATATTAGACGTGGAGAACAAATTAAAAATGGGACTGATGTCATCGGTAATAGAACGATTATTAAAGTTGTTAAGAATAAAGTAGCACCACCGTTTAAGAGCGCTACTGTCGATATAATGTATGGTGAGGGTGTTAGTCAAAGTGGTGAACTAATCGATTTAGCAGCTGACGCCAATATCATTGAAAAGAGTGGAGCATGGTACTCATACAAAGGTGAAAAATTAGCCCAAGGTAGAGAAAATGCTAAATTACTTGTTAAGAGTAATGCCGACTTTAGAAAAGAACTAGAAGAACTTGTTCGCGAACATTATGGCATTAGTAAAAAGAAAAAAGATAAAGAAAAAAATTCAGATTAATCTGAATTTTTTATTTCATTAAACCAAATCCACTAACAACATAACGACCGCCTTGTCTTTTGGCAACAGCTGGTGGATTATTATATAATACTCCATTAACGGCTAGGGAAGTTGAATGCCCACCATCAAGATTTGCCGCATTGTAAGCACCATATTTGGTTAGAACATCAATAACATCTTGTAGTGAAGCACCGTCGATATAGTTTTCACCATCGATAACCAAAAATAGGACAACGCCATCTTTTCTTTGACCAATTGCGACACGTGGTGATTTGCCCCATGGGTCACCGACAATTTCAAGTGGTTTACCATTGACGATTAAGAATGGACCAAACTCTAAGCCATCAACCATACCAGCATCTAGGGCAGCAGTACCAGTTGAATCAGCAAGTAATAATAATTTTCCTTCACGGTTAAAGCCGATTAAGTTACCGGTATGTGAATCCCAGTTATTGGCTGGCCATACAATTTCACCATCGTCAATAACGTAACCAAGAGGAATATCTGAACCAGTTCCAGCCGGATCTTCAAAGCCACCACCATTGATACATACGGAAGCATTATAACGATTACACATAGCAGTTACTTGTTCTCCATATCTACCAATGTTGAAACTTTTTGCTCTAATTAAACTTACTTTCGTAGGATTATAAATAGCTACCAAATAACCTTTAGAAATACCTACCTTGATATTGATAATTTTGTAATCTTCATTATTACCATCACGGGTTAAAATTTCTTTATCATATTCGTTATCATAACTAGCTTTTGGCGATGTATCAATGATGACATCATCTAGTTTTACTTTTTCTTTAATTTCAACAAAATAGTTACTGTTTACAATTTCATTAATTCTTTTATCACTATAGAATACTTTGGCTAGATACTTATGATCCTTAGTTTTCATTGCGGTATTGACATAGAAGTTTCTAACCGCATCCCAAGGGCCATACATCATGATAAAGCCACCAATGGCTAAAAGATCTAAGATGATAAATAGAATAGTTAATTTATTACTTTTTTTATTTTTATGTTTACGTCTACTCATAATTTACTCCATTTCAAATGGACTATCTTTAGTACCATTTCCTTTTGTTAATATACTTTTATCAATACTGATGGCAGGCACAACATTGGTGCTTGTACCAATTTGTTTAGCATAGATTTTTTTATCTTTAATGATGGTATAAACCATACTACTTCTATCAGCTGAACCAGTCATTGTAAAGTAATTTGATAATTCAGGATTTAAGAAGATATTACCAATACTCATTAGGGCTACTTTGGTATCAACTTCATTTTTTAAAGCAAGGGTATAATCAAAGTTGGTAGTACTGTTATAATAACCATTTGACCATTTTGTTTCAATTATTTTATCTTTATAAGATAGACTATTTAAATAATTTTTATTTAAGTAATAAGCAATACTGCCAGATACCGTATCATTATGATATGAGCTATTATTTGAATAACGATAAGTTAAATTATTACCATTAACTTTTAAATAATCATTTAACATTAATTTTAATTTATTATCATTTACTTCATAGATACGCCAAATATCATTTCCCAATTTAACATAGCTACCAAACAAACTATTTTCTTTTTCAATTTGATATGGTTTATCAAGTGAACCATCACCACTTACATAATCGACATTAGCTTTAATTGTAATAACAGGTCTAATTCCTAGAATATCATTACCGGTACCAATTTTTCCTTCGCCATCTGAATCGATATACCATACTTTATTTTCAGTTGTCATATTACTTAAGTAGAAGTATTCTTTATTAGCTAAATAGCTTTCTTTAGATCCAACATTCAAATAATCGATTGCAGATAATAGGGTAAAGTAATTATCATTATGACTATCTTTACAAGGCGTATTTGATAATTCATCTATTTTATCATAGCAAGCAATTGTCTTTTGAAGATAATCCTTATTTAATGCTTTTTCTAAAATACCGGAATAATCTTTTTCATTTTTGTTTAACCAACTGAAGACAGGTGATTCAGGATAACTATCGTATTTGCCATAGGCAAGGGTAGTTAAAGCGTTATTACTGATGACTTCTAATGAATTATCACCATTTAGTTTAAATATACGCCATAAGATACCAGAATATAATAAATAGTTATTTTCTTCTACACCAGTAAAATAATTCTGACCATTAACGGATTTAAAATTCTCATTATCTTCATTATTTTCTTTTAATACTTTGGCTAGGGAATTCTTTTCAACAATTTCTTCTTTTCGATTAGCTAAGAATAATTTAAGGAATCTTCCTCCATAAAAAATACAACAAGATAAGATAAATAAAAAGCTTATAAAGCAAAACATTTTTTGAAAACTTATTTTTTTCATTTTATACCACCTTTACTTTTATAATTATACCAAATTTGATAATTTTAGACAATAATATTGTTATATTTTTTATTTTATAGTATAATTTACTAGAGGTGTCGAAAATGCAATGGTATCAATATGCTTTTATTATCGTAGTGTTTTTAATAATTGCTTTTGCGATCGCAAAAAGTAATAAAAAGGATTTAGCGTTAGAATTTAATAAGTTGGTTGAATTATTAGGGGGAAAAGATAATATCTTAGAAACAGAATTAGAATTATCAAGATTTAAAGTTACGTTAAAAGATATTACAAAAGCTAATAAAGAAGGAATTATTAAATTAGGGGCACAGGGCGTCGTAGAAATTGATGATCAACTTAAGATAATCTTTGGGCCTGATGCTAAACAATTAAAAAAATATATTCGTGAATTAAAATAGTTTTTAAAACTATTTTTTATTTTGTTACATAATTCGACAAATTTCGACATTGGGGATAGATTACAATATCATTGGTGATGTTATGAAAAAAATAATTATTGATATGGTACTTATTATCTTTCCCTTATTAATATATTTGGTATTTAGTTGTTATAATGTATTACATAATCAAAAAATGTCGAAAACGGTTTTTATTATTACGGTTTTTACTTCCTTATATGTAAGTGTTGTCTATGATCTAGGAAATACTAAATTATTACTTTTTTGCAATATTCCTATTTTACTTTGCTATTTTAAGAAAGAAAAAAATTTAGGTTTAATCTTATCGATAATTGTCACTTTAGTTAGTTATTTTAGATACGATGTCAATATATATGTAGCAGTATTAAAACATATAAGTTATTTTATGACTTATATATTATTATATAAAAGAAAAGAATTTAATTATTTATTTTTAAAAATAACGGCTATTATCCAGGGATTATTTGTTTCTTTTGAGTATTTTATGATAACTGATCAAGGAATCGATAAAATAGTCAATTTATTTGGATACATATTGGTAATCTATGTACTAACATTTGTCAGTCTATATTTACTAAAACTGGCGAATAATGTCGGTTCTTTATATGGCATGGTAGATAAAATTAACAAAGATAATCAATTAAAAGATTCTTTATTTAAATTAACTCATGAAATTAAAAATCCAATTGCAGTATGTAAAGGATACTTAGATATGATTAATTTAAGTGATCAAGAAAAGAGTAAACGATATATTGGTATTATCAAATCAGAAATAGATCGTAGTTTAAATGTTATTGCTGATTTTATGGATTATACGAAAATAAAAATAAAGAAAGAAATATTTGATATTGTTTTACTTTTAGATGAAGTATATGAAGCATATTTATTACTTATGAGTAGTAAGCGGATTAAATTTAATTATCATCATAATGAAGAAGAAATATATTTATGGGGTGATTATGATAGATTAAAACAAGTATTTATAAATATTATTAAAAATAGTATCGAATCGATTACTGATAATGGTATAATAGATATAGATATTTCATTATGTAAGCAAAAAGTAGTTATAATAATTAGTGATAATGGGATTGGAATGACTAAAGAAGAGATGCAAAACATTAAAGAAATGTTTTATACGACTAAAAGTAATGGAACAGGGTTAGGAATTGCGTTATCAAATGAAATAGTACTTGCCCATAATGGTATAATCGAATATGAAAGCATTAAAAATGTCGGTACCAAATGTATTGTTACTTTACCTGTGGAGGAGTAAAAATGAAAGATATATTTTTAGAAAGATATCCTAAATTAGATTTACATGGATATGATAGAGATAGTGCTAGGGTAGCTACGAATGATTTTATAGAGGAACATATTATTTTAAAAGATGAATATGTATTAATTATTCACGGTAAAGGAACGGGAATAGTCAAACAAGAAGTTCATGATACTTTAAAACAAAATAAACATGTTTTAGAATTTAAAACTGATAACTTTAACGATGGATGTACAGTTGTTAAATTAGATATAAAGTAAAGAATATTACTCTTGTAAATATTCTTTTATTTTGCTATACTTTATATAGAATATGCAGGTGTTATTATGAATAAAAATAGCAAGTTATTAATTATCTTTATAGTAGTTGGAATACTACTAGTGATACTTGGTTCATCATTTGCTTATTGGCAGTGGGCTACTAATTCATCTCAAAGTACAGCAGTTACTTTTACAGTCACTTCAAATTTTTCGTGTAGTGCCGATGGTGGGGGAGATATTACTAGTAATGATAAAGTATTGGTGCCAACAACTTGTACTGATACAGCCCATGCCATCCAAAGACCAGTAGTCGTAAATGTAAATACGACTGGTAGCTTACCAGTCTATCTAAATATGGGCATAAAAGTTAACAGTATTGGAGCTAATTTGGCAGCAAGTCAAAACTTCAAATATGCTTTAACTACCAGTAGTAATAGTTGTACTAATAATGTTATTGCTTCAGGCAGTTTTAATGGTGCAGAAGCCAATAGTGTCTTTAATCTTCTGGAAGATAAAGAATATCAAACTAGCAATAATAACGATCAATATTATCTATATATTTGGTTAGATAGTGCCGAAGAAAATAATAACACTATGAATCAACCATTTAGTTTATCCCTTACGGGACAATGTTCTAACCAAGCTCCGTCAACACTTTTGAACGCTATTTCTAATAATGCTGTTATAGATAATACATCAAGTACTTATGTAAGTGCCTCGACGGGTGTTAAATTTAATGCCATCTCATCAGATACGAATGGTAAAGGTATCTATATAAGAGCAGGGACAGAAAATGATTCATATCCAATCTATTATTATAGAGGTGCAGTAACTGATAATAATGTCTTATTTGCTAATTTCTGTTGGAAAATAGTTAGAACAACAGGTACTGGTGGTATTAAACTAATCTATAATGGTGTTCCATCAAATGGGACATGCAATAATACTGGTGCCGCTTCTCAATTAGCATCTGATAGTCAGTATAATTCCGCTACAAATTCTCTAGCTGATGTTGGGTATATGTATGGAACAAGATATACTTATCTATCTGAAACTATGACAAATATATCTCTTGTATATATGTATGCTACCGGTTATGATGAAACTAATCATAGATTAGTAGCAACAGGTGCCATGAATTTTGCGGGTACTGATTGGGCAACTTACTATAACCAATTAAGTAATAATCATTATACTTGTTTTAATACAACTGGTGAATGTGATCAAGTATATTATATATATTATACGACTAATTCAATTGCTTATTATGTAACAATACCTAGTGGTAAAACAATAAGTGATATGCTAAATGAAATGTTAACAAATTCGTCTAATACCAATAATTCAACAATAAAAACAGCTATTGATAATTGGTATGCAGATAATATGACAGGGTATACATCATATTTAGAAGATACCCAATTCTGTAATGATAGAACAATATATCAATTAAGTGGTTGGAATCCTAATGGTGGAAGCACAACTAGTTATCTATACTTTGGGCCGCGTGGTAGAACTTTAAGTCCTTATACTCCTAGTTTAATATGTAATACCAATGATGCCTTCACTGTCAATGTAGAAAATGGCAATGGTAAATTAACCTATCCAGTAGGATTGCTTACGGTTGATGAAACAAGATTAGCTGGTGGTGCAATGGACAGAAATACTAACAATACTTATTATTTATACAATGGTGAATTTTGGTGGACGGCTTCTCCATCTTATCACAGTAATTTATATGCTAACGGATATTATATGAGTGCTGCAAGCTCTGCTGTGTCTACTGACCTCGGCGTTAGATATGGTGTCCGCCCTGCAGTTTCCCTAAAACCAGGCACTAAATTTAGTGGCGGAGATGGCACTGCTAGTAATCCGTATGTGGTACAGTAATTTTTAGTAATTATGGAATGATATTTAGCTTATAAGAAATCTTATAAGCTTTTTATTTTGGAAAAAGGTATATTTTTATTTCTATTTGTGATATAATTTATTATGGTGATGCTAGTGGAAAAGGATTTTAAAACTATCGACCAGCAAATAGATATTTTTAAGAAAAAGGGATTAATAATTGATGATGAGGAGGCAGCAAGAAATATATTGCTTAAGGAGAATTATTTCTTTATCAATGGTTATAGACATATATTCATGAATTCTAGTTCAGATAGGACATTTGTGTCGGGAGCTACTTTTAGTGAATTATATGCAGTATTTCAGTTTGATAGATATTCAAGAAATATTTTCTTTAAGAATTTGTTAATTATTGAAAACAGACTTAAATCAGTTATATCTTATCAATTATCTAAGAAATATGGATATAAGGAAAAAGATTATTTAAATGCTAGAAATTTTACTCGTGATCCTGAAAAGAAACGTAGAGTAAAAGATGTTATTGAAAAAATGCGTCGTCAGATTAGGATTAATACTGGTAGACACAATGCAACAATGCACTATTTAAAGAATTATGGTTATATTCCATTATGGATACTTGTTAAGGTTTTATCTTTTGGGATGGTATGTGAATTATATTCAATTATGACAGATGAGGATAAATTGGAAGTTTCTTCAGTATTTGATTTAACAGTTGAAAACTTAGAAAGTTTTTTACCAATTTTATCTAATTATCGTAATTTATGTGCACATGAGGATATTGTTTTTGACCATAAAACTGAAAGAAAAATTCCTGATACGGATTATCATAAAAAACTTAATATATTTAAGATGGATGATGAATATATTTATGGAAAAAATGATATGTTTGCAGTTATTATAATATTTAAGATGATGCTTGAAGATAGTGAATTTAGGCTTATGTTAAAGGAATTTGAATATGAACTTGAAAAATTAGATGGTAAAGTAGATTCAATTCCAGTTGAAAAACTATTAGATACAATGGGTGTACCTAAGAATTATATGGATATTTTAGATATGTAGAGGTGATATTATGGATAACAATGAAGAAGAAAAAAGAGAAATACCTAGAGTATTAGATCAAGTTGATATTAAGTATGATGAACCTAAAAAGGAAAAACATGGTAATGGCGTAGGTATTATTTTAATAGTTAGTATTTTATTATCATTTGTTTGTGGTATGATAGGTGCTTATTTAATCAGTCAAACTTTCAGCGTAGAACAAGTGGTAAAAAATGTTACTACGAGTGAGTTAATTGAAAATAGCATCTCATCATCAGTTGATAAAGTATATAATTCAACAATTGCAATTACGGCTTATGCAAATGGTAAAAAGATATCTACAGGAACTGGCTTTATCTATAAAAAAGATAGTAATAAAGCATATATTATGACTAATAATCACGTTATTGATGGAGCCGATGAAGCAAAGGTTGAATTCAACGATAATGATAAAAAAATCGATGCTAAAATTGTCGGTGGAGACAAATATGCCGATATTGCTGTTTTAACAATTGAAGATAATGATGAGTATATGGCAGTTGAAATTGGCGATAACGAAAAGTTAAAACTAGGAGATACAATATTTACGATAGGTACGCCAATGGGAACTAGCTATAAGGGTACAGTTACAAAAGGAATTTTATCTGGTAAAGATAGAATGGTCGAAGTAAATGTAGCAAACAGTAATGTTTCTGGAGCTGCCGCTGATTATTATATGAAGGTAATTCAAATTGATGCAGCAGTCAACCCTGGCAATAGTGGTGGCCCACTTTGCGATGTTTCTGGCAATGTCATTGGGGTAATATCTTTGAAAATAGTCGAAGATACAGTTGAAGGAATGGGTTTTGCTATTCCGATTGAAGATGCTTTAAAATATGCTAATCTAATCGAAGAAGGTGGCGAAATCAGTAGACCATATTTAGGTATTAGTATGTTAGATTTGTCTGAAGAATATTATTTATGGCAAAATAGAGTAACTATACCGGATGGCGTCGATGAAGGTGTGGCTGTCGTATCGGTTGAAAAAGGTTCACCAGCTGAAAAAGCGGGCCTTAAAAAGAATGATATAATTATATCACTTGGTGGTGAAAAGACCGGCAGTTTAGCCGAATTTAGGTATGAATTATATAAACACGATGTTGGTGAAAAAGTTGAAATTGGCTATTATCGTAATGGCAAATTGCAAAAAACAATGATTACACTTGGTCAAAATAAATCTTAAAAACAACCCAATCTAAAGATTGGGTTTTAAAATGCATAAAAATGCTTTAAAAAAATTGCAAAATATGATAAAATATACTATGTATAGTAGTGGGAGGATGAGAAAGTGAAAAAAATAGGAAATTTCTTACTAGACATAGTGATAGGAGCATGGTTAATTGCAGCAATATTTGTGACGATTTGTTTACTATCGTATAACGATTTTAAGGTTTCAACATTTGGTAGTACATCATTACTAATTATCGATGATGATTCAATGGAACCTGATTTTATGGAGGGAGATCTTTTAATCGTAAAAAGAAATAGCGATAATAAGATAAATGTTGGTGATAGAGTATTCTATTACAACAGTGCAATGGATAGTAATACATGGATTTACTATGATATTGTCGAAGAAAAGACGCCTATAACAAGAGATGAAACATCTTATAAGTTAGCAGGTAAGACAGTATCTGGTCAATATATTATCGGTAAGGCTGAAGGAGCTAAATTGATGCATCATGCAGGTACGTTTTTAGGAATATTTACTTCTAGATGGGGATTTATGTTTTTGGTAATATTCCCAACGCTTTTTGCAATCATCTATGAAATTATGATGATTATCGATGCAAGACGTGAAGTAAAAATGGCTAACCGTAATGAAGGATAGTATTAAAACTAAAGTTGCTATTGCGGGAATATTTACGTTACTAATGACTGTTTTGACAATATTTCAAACATATGCATTGTTTGAAACAGAAGGCAATGCAGTTAGGACATTAGATATTGGTGATTGGTCTATTATTTTAAACGATGTTAACGTTTCACAATCGAGATCGATTACTTTGAATGACTTTCATTATACGAATGGATCTCATACGAGGGTAGATCGTTTTGCTCCAGGCAGTAGTGCTTATTTTGATTTAGTAATAGATGCATCTGATAGCCAGGTATCAGTTGAATATATTTTGGAAATTGATGATAGTGTGATTGAAGATTATCCAAATATATATTTTAGTATTACCGATATGTCTAATAATCAAGTGTTAGATACGAATACTTATTATGGAACAATTTTACTTGGTAGCCAAAATAGAACTTCAACTTTGAGAATTACTTTGATTTGGGCTAATGATCCAGATTATGATGAATCAGATACAAGTTTAATTGGGGAGAGTTTGTCATTTACAATCGACGCTAATTTTAGACAGTATTTAGGAGAATAAAAGGGAAGTGAGGTGTGGTATGAGTCACCTGAAAAGAATTACTAAGATAGTAGTAAATGCTTTAACATTTGTACTACTACTAATTTTGATATTAGTAATTTATGGCAAAGTTTCGACAACATTCGGTGAGAAGAGTTATCCAAATTATTTTGGTTACACTTTTTTTGAGGTAGCAAGTGGCTCAATGGAACCAGCACTTCACATCAATGATGTTGTCTTAGTCAAAATGACTAAGGATAATTTTAAAAATGGTGATATTATTGCTTTTCAAATTGGAAATGCAATAATTACACATAGAGTGTTATTTATCGATGGTGAAGTTATTACGGTCAAGGGCGATAGTAATAATGTCGTCGATAAACCAATTGTTAGGGATCAGGTAATTGGAAGAATTGTTAAAGTCTTTCCAGAATTAGGTATATGGAAAAAAGTATTAACTGATCCTAAAATACTATTTGCTATTTTTGTAACTTTATTACTATTTGATTTTGCTTTATCTTATGGTAATAGGGAGGATAAAAAAATAGAGAAAATGCTGGATTTAGATGAAGGAAAACCATTAGCCAAACCAGTTGAAGAAAAGAAAGAAGAACCTTTGAAGGAAGAAGAAAAAAAAGACCCTCCTAAGGAAGAAAAGGTTATTGAAAGTGAAAAATTATTAGAGCTTACTAGAAAAATAGATATTGATGAGATAAATAAATTGCTTGAAGGTACTGAATATAAACTTGAAAAAAGGGAAATCAATAATATTAAAAAAGAAATTAGTAAGATAGAGAAAAGTGTTGAAACAAAGGAAGAAGTAGTTCCTAAGTTTAATGAGAATGAAAAGAAAGTTTTAGAATATACATTGCGATTAGATTTGAATCGAATCCAAAAGAATATCAGTGATAAAGTTAAATAGGTGATTAAAATGAAGGAGTTAAAAAGAATATTTAAAAATATAAATAAACGCGATTTTGGATTATATTTATTCTTTTCAATTCTTTTAATTGTAGTAATGATATCATTTGGAAAATTCAATTTTACGCAGGCTAGATATGAAAGTGAAGTAACGGCAAATGTTAGCCCATCATTAGCTTTCTTTATTGTCGATGTAACCAATACTTCAGGACAAATTAAGTTAGATGGAATTGTACCGAGAGTAGAACCATATTTGTTTACTTTTGAAGTTTCTAATTTTGATGCGACGAGGCATGCAGATGTCGATTTAACTTATTCAATCGAAATCGTTACGACGACAAATATGCAACTTAATTTTAAGATTTTTAAGGGAAATAATATGACACTTGATGAAATCGATTCAGATACGATAACAACGGATGATAATGGTGTTTATTATCGCCATTTAGTAATCGATGGAGCATCGACGATGCCTTTTGCACAAGATGTAACAGATACTTATACTTTGTGGGTAGAATTCCCAATTGTCAATAAGAATTATCCGGATGCTTTGGCTGGAGTAATAGATCTAGTTGATATTAAGATTAATGCGGAACAGGTTGTGTGATATATGAAAAAGAAGAAGAAAATATCATATAAGAAACTGCTTTTGTTAGTACCGTTATTAGTGGTAATGTCCATTGGGACATTTACTTTAGCGAAATATGTTATCGAGGAGTTTCATAGTTATTATTTAAATGCTAAAAATTTCTATTTTACGAGTAATCGTTTAAAGAAACAGATTGCTACTTATATGGTTAATAACTGGTCTGGTGTCGGTTCATTCGATATTTCATTCGATTTATCATCAGAAAAAAATAACTATATTTATGCTGATTATGATATTCCTTATACAGTGAGTGCGACTTGTCCTAATGATGTAACTTGCACTTTGGATAAAACATCCGGAACAGTATATCATGAGAGTACAGATCATTCTGATACGGTTACTTTATATGTAGTGCCATCGCGTAGTTATGGTGAAAATGAAAGACTACAGATATATATTGAAGCTTCTAGCACTTCACCATATGTTGAGACTATAAGTGCAAATTTTATTTATGTTGTAGGTAAACAAGGTGTTACTTACGAGATTGAAGATGAGACGAATCGTCCATATATGTTGTTTAAAATAACTAATGCAATAAACTATTGTACTGTAATAGAAGCTTTCGGTAATTACAGTGTAGATGATGAAATTGAAACTAGTGTTTATCGTACTTTATCAGCTACTGATAAAGCAAAATGTGTCGGTGAAGAGGTAACTTTAAGTTTTAATCCTAACACCATTGTTTTAGATACGACTGATAATCTATCGAGGACAGCTAATACGACAACAACGACAATAAGTGGGACAGCTTATATCAATAGTCTAAATTTCTTGCTTGAACCATCATCGACGGTGGCTATAAAGTATTATAAGTTGACACCATCGGCTAATTATACATATCCACATGAAAACGATCCATGTATTATTACAGTTAGTTTTCCAACTTAACGAAGGAGGTAAATATGAATTACAATATAATTGATGAATATATCAATTTTAATAGAGATAAGTATTTAGAACTATTTAAAATTATGTTAGGTAGTCATTATCAAAAATATTTATGTTCTTTCTTTGTTGATAAGTATATCGATGTCAGATATTATAATGAAACTAACTATTTGACCGAGAAGGATTTTGTTAAACGCCTAAATAAAGAGTTAGTCGATTTAACTAAGAAATTGGCTGATGATAATAATCTTGAAGATATTAAGAATATTGTAGCTCTATTTGGATATATCATTTATTTTGATGATATTGCGGTAATTACTCAGGATATGGAACTTATAAATACAATGCTTACCGATGATGTTATTAAGATTAATAATAAAGAAGAATTAAAATCAGCGGTAAAAGAATGGTATGTTTCTTTAAAAAAAGGGAAGGAAGCATTTACTAAGGCCATAAGTACTAAGGATTTTAGTTTGTTAGAGGTTAGGTTATATAAAAAATTACATTATTTGGAATTGGAACATAATGTCAAGATATCTAATTTATATAGTGAATATGCTATCGACAAAGCCTATAATACTGGTACAGTTAGTGAAGATAAACTGTTTATTACATATATTTTAGCTTCAGAATTAGTTTTGAATAATGCAATTAACTTAGATTTTTCAAGATATTTTCTTGTCCCAATGGCTAGTAGTTTATTTGAAAAAGAAAAGAAATTTGCTAGACTAATCAATGTTATTGATAATGTTTTAGCGAAGAAATTCATTTCAATTAGAATTACTTATAGTGATTATAAGAAGAATAAAGCAAAAATTAATAATTTAATTAACGAAGGGTATTCTTTTGGAATAGAATTAGATGCAAAATATACAGGTAATACGAGCGAGTTAGTATTATTTCCATATATATTTGTCTATGAAGATAGTCCAGAATATGAAATGTTAATGCGCGAAAAAGATCTTTTAAAGTCGAAGATTATTAAATTATAAAGGAGGCCATTATGGATACTTTTTTAAGATTTCTATATGAATTTTTAGCTCAAATATTTAATGGTATCAAATATATTGTAATGGGTGTTTTTAATGGATTTAAATCAATTTTTAACATTCCACAATATATTAAAGTAATCCGTGAATATAAGAATGACTTTGGGATGCCAGAATGGTTATTAGTGGGGATAGCTGTTTTAGCAACGATTGTCTTATTGGGATTAATTGCGGCAGCATTGTATTTCTTAATTAGAAAATATGTGAGATTTAGAAAGAGTGTAGTAGATCAAGAATCACTTTTGGATGAAGTTGGTACATTAAATAATGAAGTTGCTAAATTAGTTCAAGAAAAACAAACTATTTTGGCAATGAAAGTATCACAATTAGGACTTAAACCTGGTGAATCAGCTACGGATGAAGGAGCTACGGAATCGGGTGATAATGTCGATCCAAATACAGAAATAAGATTCCCTAAATTATATGATGTTGATCAGAAATTTAAGGATTATAAAATACAAAATTATGGCAATACTTTTGAATTACCAGAATTCGTCGAATTATTTAGAAATTTTGCGGCTAGTCAGTTAAAATTGTATTATACAACTGATATGATTAGATTGTTCGTATCGGCATTAGCAAGTACTAAGTTAGTAATTTTACAAGGTATTTCTGGTACTGGTAAAACTTCCTTAGCTTATGCTTGGGGAAAATTCTTAAAACATGACTCATGTATCGCTTCAGTTCAACCATCTTGGCGTGATAGAACTGAATTATTCGGATACTTTAACGAATTTACGAAGCGTTTTAATGAAACGGAAGTATTAAAAGAAATGTATGTTGCGGGTTATACCGATGATATATACACCGTAATCTTGGATGAAATGAACATCTCTCGTGTTGAGTAC
>JAEEGL014144831.1_pt1 | contig 41642 bp, 40 predicted proteins | sample 9134231 | NCBI WGS metagenome assembly JAEEGL01 (sample SAMN16246548, study PRJNA631951) | gut metagenome | biome: gut microbiome; feature: rumen; material: fiber-attached | host: Bos | place: Iran: Karaj | collected 2018-10
GTAGAGATCGCCGTCGTTATAGGAATACTCGGCGTCCTTGCGCTCAACAAAGGCTTCCTCAAACTTTGCGGTGGGGTTGAAGGAAGTTTCCGTGACGGCGCCGGTGATAAGGTTCTTCATCTTGGTGCGGACGAAAGCCGCGCCCTTTCCGGGCTTAACGTGCTGGAATTCAACTACTACGACGGGCTTGCCCTCGTATTCAAAAGTCTTGCCGTTTCTAAAATCGCCGGCGGTAATGGTTGCCATATACTGTCCTCCTGAGAGTTATTTCATAAGTTACGGTTTATTTTAACGCATTCGCCCGATATTTGCAAGGAAAATATTATAAATATCGGAAAAACTTTGATTTTACGCAAGGATAACCCAGAGCTCCTTGGTAATGTCGCAGAGGTTTTCGTTTCCGCTCTCCGTTATGGCTATGCAGTCCTCTATTCTTACGCCGAATTTCCCCGGGATATATATTCCCGGCTCGTCGCTTATCACGTTGCCCGCTCTGAGGATATCCCTCGACGCCATTGAGCAGTATGGGCTCTCGTGTACGTCGATACCGAGTCCGTGGGAGAGCGAATGGGTAAAGTAACCGTCGAAGCCAGCATCGGCTATCATACGCCTTGCGAGCCCGTCGAGTTCCTTTCCGCTAACTCCGGGCTTTGCCGCCTCGATGACCGCAAGCTGGGCGTTCAGCACCGCCTCATACACCTTTTCCATCTCGCGCGTCGGCTCCCCTATGCATACCGTGCGCGTCGTGTCGGAGTTGTAGCCCGCGACTCTCGCTCCGAAGTCGATAGTCAAGAATCCGTTTTTGAGCTTGCGTCCGTCGGGATGCCCATGGGGGCTCGACGAGTGCTCCGCGTTAACGCTTATGGTGTCGAACGCCTTGTCGTCGGCGCCGTTTCTCAGCATAAGGCAAAGAAGCTCTGTAGCAACGTCCTTCTCCGACATATCGCGGGTAATGCTCGGAATAAGCTCCAGGAAGCTTTTTGAGGCGACTGCCTGCGCGTTTTTCAAAAGCTCTATCTCCTCCGCGCTCTTCACGGAACGAAGCTCTGTGAGAATTCTCTGTCCGGGCACAAGCTCGGCGGGAAGGTGGTCTGCGTAAACCTTATACTGGGCGAAAGAGAGGCTTCCCTCCTCGAAGCCGAGCTTACGCGCGCCTGAACTCTTGAGGAACTCTCCCATCACCTCAAAGCTTCTCGCCCTGTTTGTGAGGCACTCCACGCGCGCGGTCTTAATCCTCGATTTTGCCTCCTCAAAGTAGCGGCTGTCGATAAAAAGCACGGCATCCTCGCCGGTCACAATAATCTCTCCTGCAGAGGACGGGAAACCGACGGCGTAGAAACGGTTCTGCTCGCTCGTTATAAGCAGAGCGTCAAGCTCGCTCTCTCTGACCTTTTCAATTATTTTAGGCACGTTTTCGGTCACGGTTCATTTCTCCTTTGCGGTTTTTTCTTTTTCGGACGGCGGAAAGGTATTTCAAGCCAGTAGCGCCATCTGAGCCACGGCCACGTAAATTTGATAGGCTCGACGAGTATGCTTGAGACTCCCGCTCTGTTCGCGCAGAGCATATCGGTAAACACCTGGTCGCCTATGAGAGCCGTTTCGGTTTTAGAAAAGCCTTTCTTTTCGCAGGCGGCGGCGACGCCCTTCGGCGAGGGCTTTTTCGCTCTCTTTAGGTATTCTATTCCAAGCTGGCGGGCAAACAGCTCCGGACGCTCACCCTTGTTGTTCGAGAGGATAAAAAGGCTGACGCCCTCTTTCTTCATCGTCTCCGCCCAGCTCACAGCCTCCTGTGTCGCCTCGTCTATTTTATAAGGCGACAGCGTGTTGTCCACGTCGAGGATGAGAAATCTTATTCCTCTTCTTTTCAGCTCCTCCGGCTTAATATCCGTAAGCTTTTCAAGCTTGATGCTCGGTCTGAACAGGCTCATTTTCACCCTCCGTTATTCAGGCTGTTCGCGGATTTTTCCGCGATTATCTGCTCTGCGAGAGCTCGACCCTCAGCAGAGCTTGCGCCGGTTATCATCCGCGGGCTGTACAGTATCTCAATGAGAGCCCAGTCGATAGGAGCCGGCTCACCCTGATAGTTGCTGTCCTGGTAAAACACGCTCTCGTAGTAATCGTAGGTATCCTGAAGCAGTCCGAGGGATTGGAGAACCTCCTCGTAGATTATAGAGTCGCGCTCCAGCCTTGTCGGTATCTCGTCGGCAAGAAGCACGACCGTGTCGGTTATCTTGCCGTTGTTTCCGTTTTCATCATTTGTCCACCATATATTTGCGTAGCCCCAGAAATTTCCTCTTGCTGAGCTGACGTATTTTGAAAAATCATTCATGCTGACAAAGTATATCTCCATATTGACCTCGGACTCGTTCTCCGCCTCGGAAATGCCCGGAAAGCCCTCTATCTCATTAAGCCTATCCGTTAAGGTCTTGAGAGTCTCAAGGTCTCCCTCCTGCGGAGAGCCGGACACGGAGTATTTAATCGGAGAAGTCCATCTTGCGTTGTGATCTCTCGCGCCCCCATATTCGCTCTGGTAGGCAACGCTCATAAAATACGAGAGCACTTCCTCATTGGTATAGTTTTCAAGCCACTGTCCGGGCTTTTCCGGCTCTGGCTCCGGGTCCGGGTCAGGCACAGGCTCAGGCTCGTCTATAGGCTCCGGGTCAGGCTCGACGCTTTCAAACGGAACAAGCTCGAACTCAAGGCGCATATCCGGCACCGCTATGCGGCAGATGAGCGCCGACGCTTCGGATCTTTTGATACTGTCCGTCGTGCGGAAGGTGCCGTATTTATCGTTTCCTGTGAGTATCCCCGCGTTATACAGTTTGAGTATCTCCTCAGCGTAGATAGTCGTTGAATCCACGTCCGGAAGGATAGTAACATCGTTCAGCTTCTCATACTCCTCCTCCGGCAGTGCGTGAGCGAAGATATACGCCATCTCGCAGCGCATAGCCGCTACCGTCTCTTTTCCCGTGATGAAGTCCCCGGGGATTATGCCCTTTTCCACAGCGTAGTCCACGTAGGTCTTATACCACGGGCTCGTTTTCGGGAACGCGTCCTCGTCGCCCTCGTAAACGGCGCGTATGCGGGCGGCTACGGTGACCGCCTCGGAAAGCTTCAGATCGCCCTGCGGATTAAACGTCGTCGCGCTGTTTCCGCTCATCAGTCCGAGCTCGTATGCCGTAGCCACCGAGCCCTGCTTATAGTACCCGTACCACTTCGTCTCGTCCACGTCCGTAAATCGTCCCGCTTCATACTCGCCGCTGAGCGAAAAATTCTCCATAGCGGCAAAGGCGCTAACGCAGAGAGCGGCGCCGAGCGCAAGCGTCAAAAGGACGGCGATCAGTCTTCTGATGGTTTTCATACTTATCCTGCCCCCTTCGTTACAGGTATTTTTGAAGCTCTTCTATCTCTTTATCAGTCGTCGCCCAATCGGTGCACAGGCGAATGACCGTTCTTTCATTATCGAACGGCTCCCAACGTGAAAACGCCGCGTGCTTCGCCAGCTCTTCAAGCCGAGAGTTTTCGACTGTTACGAAAACTTGATTCGTGGGCGAATCTATATAGAACTCATAGCCCTTTTCCCTGAGCGCAGCCTTGAGCTTCGACGCCATTGTGACTGCGTTTCTGCTTATTTCATTGTAGAGCCCGCCGGTAAAGAGAACGTCGAACTGTATGCCGAGAAGCCTGCCCTTTGCGAGCACCGCACCGTGCTGCTTGGATACGGTAAAGAAATCGCGGCCCAATTCCGGGTCGGGAAAAACAACGGCCTCGCCGAACAGAGCGCCGACCTTCGTCCCTCCGATATAGAAAACGTCGGCAAGCCCGGCGATGTCGCGAAGAGTTACGTCGCCGCCCTCAGCCGCAAGCCCGTAGCCCATTCTCGCGCCGTCTATAAAAAGCCTCAGCGAATAGTCTTTGCAGACTCTGTGAAGCTCCTCGAGCTCATATTTCGTATACACCGTACCGTACTCGGTCGGAAAGCTTATGTAAACCATTCCCGGTCTCGCTATATGCGGCCACGCCTCGTCGGCATAATAGCCCTCGAGATATTCGCGCACCGCTTTGGCGGAGAGCTTGCCGTTCTCACCCTTTAGGGTTATGACCTTATGCCCGCACGACTCTATCGCACCGCCCTCATGACCGTTTATGTGACCTGTATCGGCGGAGATAACTCCCTCAATAGGTCTGAGCAGGTGGGCAATAACCGTTGCGTTGGTCTGAGTGCCTCCTACGAGGAAGAAAACAGCGGCGTCCGGTTTCCCGACAGCCTCGCGTATCTTCTCTCGCGCCGACTCGCAGAATTCGTCCTCGCCGTAGCCCGCGGTAGACTCCGCATTGGTCTCGGCGAGCTTTTCAATTATCCACGGATGCGCGCCTTTGGCGTAGTCGCATTCAAAGTGAAGCATCGGTTTTTTCCTCCCGCTCTATCTTTCTAACGTATTTCTCGACCTTGGCGCGCGTATTCATTATGTCCCTGCCGCAGCCGAGGCAGCGCATTTTGAAATCCGCACCGACTCTCGTTACCAGCCAGCGGTCAGAGCCGCAGGGGTGCGGCTTTTTCATCTTAAGAACGTCTCCGACTTTTATATCCATCAGCCGTTCTCCCCTTTTATCGCGTCCCAGTACTTCTTCGCCGCCTGCTCGTTCTTGTTGTCTCCGTATTCATAGTACCTCGTTCCGACGAGACCGTCCGGCATATACTGCTGCTTTACCCAGTGATTTGGGTAGGAATGCGGGTATTTATAGCCCTGCTCGCGCTCAAAGCCCGTGCCGTCGGCGTGTACGTTCTGCAATTCGCGCGGCACCGGTCCCGCTTTGCCCTTCTCAACGTCACGCATAGCTCTGTCGATAGCCATTACCACGCTGTTGGACTTCGGCGCCGTCGCAAGCAGTATGACCGCCTCCGCAAGAGGCAGCCGCGCCTCCGGAAGGCCGAGCTGCAGAGCCGCGTCCACGCAGGCCTTTACTATCGGCACTGCCTGCGGGTATGCAAGGCCGATATCCTCCGAGGCGGAACACATTATCCTTCTGCATGCGCCGGGCAGATCACCCGCCGCAAGCGTTCTCGCAAGATAGTGCAGGGCGGCGTCGGGATCGGACCCTCGCAGCGACTTCATCAGTGCGGACACGGCGTCGAAATGCTGATCGCCGTCCCTGTCGTAGTGCATAGCGCTCTTCTGGCTCACCTGCACGGCGTCCTCAAGCGTTATGTCAACGTACCCGTCGCGCACTCTCGAAGCGGTAAACAGCAGCTCTACTGAGTTTATCGCCTTTCTTACGTCTCCTCCCGAAGAGGATGCTATATGCGAAGCGACTCCGTCCTCAAGCCTTGCCGGGCTTCCCATGCGCTCCTCCATTATCGAGACGGCGCGTCGCACCGCCTTCTCCACCTCCTCGGGCGGAAGCTCCTTAAACTCGAAGACCGTGGAACGGCTGAGGATTGCGTTATAAACGTAAAAATAGGGATTTTCCGTTGTTGACGCGATGAGGGTTATCTTTCCGTTTTCTATAAATTCAAGCAGGCTTTGCTGCTGCTTTTTATTGAAATACTGTATCTCGTCGAGATACAAAAGCACTCCGTTTGGCGCAAGGAAGCTGTCGAGCTCGGCGATTATCTCCTTTATGTCCGCCAGACTCGCCGTAGTCGCGTTCAGCTTTCTCAAATCTCTGTTCGTCTCGCGTGCTATGATATTTGCGACAGTGGTCTTGCCGGAGCCTGACGGTCCGTAGAATATCATATTCGGAACGTTTCCAGAGGCGATTATCCGCCTGAGAAGCCCGTTTTCGCCAAGTATGTGCTTTTGTCCGTACACCTCGTCGAGGGTGCGCGGTCTTATCTCATCGGCAAGGGGTCTGTACATAGACTCATCTCCCAATCGAATAATAGCGGCAGAGATCCCTGAGGCAGCACGCCTCGCAGTTCGGCTTTCTCGCGTCGCATACCGCTCTTCCGTGCATCACGAGCCTGTGACAGAAATCGTTCGCCTTTTCGGGCGGCAGTATACCGCGCAGTATGTATTCGATTTTAACGGGATCTTTGAGCTCGTGATACCCGAGCCTTCCCGTAAGCCTGATGCAGTGCGTATCGACGACGACGCTGCCCGGTATGCCGTAAACGTCGCCGAGGATAAGATTTGCGCTCTTTCTGCCTACGCCCGGCAGCTTCAAAAGGTCGTCCATATTATCGGGCACTCTGCCTTCGAATTCGGAGACGATCATCTTGGCGGCGGCGACTATGTCCCTCGCTTTACCGTGGTAGAAGCCTGTCGAACGTATGTATTCCTCGACGTCTTCGACCTCGGCGCAGGCCATATCGAAAACGGTCGGGTATCGCTCGAAGAGGGCCGGAGTCACCATATTCACCCTCGCATCAGTGCACTGAGCGGCGAGGCGAACGGAAACGAGCAGATGATACGCCTCGTTGTAGTCAAGCGTACATTCAGCTATGGGGTATTCCCTCTCGAGCCTTTCAATTATCTCGTTTGATACTTCTCTTTCTATCATTTGACCCTCAGTCTTTCACAGAGCTCTTTATCCGGTTTTGCTGCTATAGTCCTGTAGTTTTTATATATCACCATGCCCGGTCTTGCTCCGGCAGGCTTTTTTACGTATTTCACCATTGCGTAATCAACGGGCACTTTGCCCGAGCTGCGCGCCTGAGAGTACCATGCGGCAAGGCTTGCCGCCTCGTAGAGCGTAGTCTCGTCCGGCTGAGCGCCTGAACAGGATATAACGACGTGGCTTCCGTGTATCTTCTGCGTATGCAGCCACACGTCCGTCGCTGCGGAATCCCTCAGGGTCAGCATGTCGTTCTCAAGGTTATTGCGTCCGACTCTGATAAGCGTTCCCGTCGAGGAGGTAAAGCGCAGCGGTCCTTCCTTTCTTCCGAGCTCCTTGCGTTTCTTGCCGTCGCCGCGGATAAGGCCGGCCTCCTCAAGCTCATCCTTGATCGAGTTTAACTCGCGCAGGCTGTCCGCCCTCGAAAGCTCGTCCAGAACGCTCTCGAGATAGTAAAGCTCGCTCTCGCCCTTCTCTATCTCTCTCGTAAGGTGCGTTACCGCATTTTTGAGCTTCGTGTAGCTCTTATAATACCTCGCGGCGTTTTCCTGCGGAGTTTTAAGAGGATCGAGAGCTATCTCGCGCTCGGACCCGTCCTCGGAATAGAAGTCGTAAGCTCTGAGAACGCTCTGTCCCTTCTTCATTGAATGGATATTGGAAGTGATTATATCGCCGCACTCGCGGTAGTATTCCCTTTTTTCCGCAGCCGAAAGCTCGTTTCTCTGCGCCTCAAGCCTGCGCTCCGTCCTGTCCCTGAGAGTCTTTACCCTCTTTGCCAGGTCTCCGGTACGCTGGCGGCGTCTCTCCTCGTCGCTCTTTTCCCCGAAATAATTATCAATATAGGCAGACGGGCTCTCCATTCCGCTGTCGAGAAAAGCCTCGAAAAGCTTTGAGGTCTGCGGACGCACATTTGGATTTATCGGGTATCTGTATCTCATGCCGGGCTGAACAGCTCTCTCGTCCATAGCTCCGCCGTAGCGGAAAAGGCAGTCTGTTATAACGCCCTGGCTGTCGGTCAGGATCAGGTTAACGCTCCTGCCGAACAGCTCGCATACTAACCCGCGCTTCTCTCCGTCGCCGAACATACCGGGAGCGTCGAGCCTAAACTCGACTATTCTCTCTCCCTCATCCTGAAACACCATCGTTATCCTCGCGCCGACAAGGTGCTTTCTGAGAAGCATACAGAACATAGGCGGCTCGGAAGGCTTGTCGTACTCTCTCTCTGTAATGCATATGCGCCCGGAATTGCCCGCTCCGCCGATATAAAGGTCGCGCCTTCCGCCGTATGTCCTCACGGAGATGACTATCTCCGATCTTGACGGCTGATCCACCTTCTCTATTCTCCCGCCCTCCAGCTTTTGGCGCAGCTCGCGGGTAATCAGTCCTAAGTAAATTATGTCAACTGCCATCAATTATCCTCCACAGCCGTTTTGAATAGTGTTTCAAGTCGTTCTCTCTCGCCTTTCAGGTAGAGCCATCCGAAAAGAGCTTCAAGACCTGTCGCCTCGTGGTATTCCCTGACCGAGGCGGCCTTGGGTATTGAGTTTACCTTTGCGTTTCTGCCTCTCTTGAATACGGCAAGCTCCTCCTCTGTGAGCTCGGACTCTATCCTCTTTATCGCCTCTGCCTGAGCCGGGGCGGAGACGAGCTTCACTGCCGCCTTATGCAGCTTGTTCGCAGTCTCTCTGCCCTGTGAAGCGAGCATCGTCCTCGTCATAAGCTCGAACACAGCGTCGCCGACGTGGGCAAGGGCAAGGCTCGACACTCCGTTAAGTTCCTTTTCCGTCATTTCCGGGGCTAAATATTCCATCTCTATTTCACCACTACGTTTTCTTTTCCGAACATTTCGCAAAGCTCGTTTATTAGCGCGGGATGTATAACGCAGCCCGTTCCCGCCCTCTTCTTTGTATCCTCATAGTAAATTACGAGCTTTTCATCGCCGGGGAACATATTGAGAAGCTTTTTAAGGCGCGGTAAACGCCCGTCAGAGCTTGAGGGAAGTCTGAGATAGAGCTTTTTCTCGCGCTGCGCTTCATTCCGCCTTTCCTGCGGCGGTTCCGGTCTGCCGTCGAGGTCGGAGAGAGGCCGCACCTCGTTTGCCATTATCTGAGGCGGCTTCTCGTCTCTTACCGAGAGCCTGCCCCTTACGAGGACCAGCGAATCCGCGTTAAGATACGAGCCGCTCCTCTCGATGACCTGGCTGAAGCAGAGAAGCTCGATATCGCCGGTTCCGTCGTCAAGCGTTACATAGCTCATAAGCGAGCCTGTTTTCGTCGGTCTCGACTTAATAGCGGAGATGACTCCGGCGACGGTCACGTCCTCGTTATCCCTGAATTCTCCCTCTTCGCCCTCCGCGCATTCCTCGATTATTCTGCCGATAGGCACTGCTCCCGCTACTCTCAGCCGTCCCCTGTAGTCGTCTATAGGATGGCCGGAGAGATAGAGTCCCGTTACCTCGCGCTCCATTATCATACGCTCCTGTGCGGAGAAATCCTCAAGCCGCGGGAGCACGACCTTGTCCCTTGCGCTCTGTCCCTCGTCCTCCGGGTCACCGAAGAGGTCTATCTGACCTTCGACGTTTCTTCTGACCTCTTCCGCTATCGTGTCGATAACGAGGGGGCAGACCTGCATGAGCTGGCGTCTGTTCGCTCCGAGAGCATCGAAGGCTCCGCATTTTATGAGGCTCTCCGCAGACCGGCGGTTAAGCTCCGACTCAGCCATTCTGCGGCAGAAGTTCTCGAAAGAGGTGAATTTGCCCCCCGCCTCGCGCTCTGCTATGACGTTCTCAATGAATTTGTAGCCGATGTTCTTTACCGCGACGAGACCGCAGCGTATGTCCTTTCCGCTCACGGTAAAGCGTGTGCGCGACTCGTTCACGTCCGGCGGGAGTATTTCTATGCCCATCTCGCGGCACTCTGAGGTATACTCCGCCACCTTATCGGGCAGATCGAGCACCGAGCTCATCAGCGCAGCCATATACTCGCGGGGGTAATGGCATTTGAGATATGCCGTCTGGTATGCAACGATAGCGTAGCTCACTGCGTGAGCCTTATTGAATGCGTAGTTTGCAAAATCCAGTATCTCATTGTATATGCTCTCTGCGACTCTGGCAGGCACTCCGTTTTTAACAGCACCGGGTATACCTCTCGTCTCGTCGCCGTTTATAAAGGCGGCTCTCTCCCTCTCTATCTCGTCCTGGTGCTTCTTGCTCATCGCCCTGCGTATCATATCGGCCTGACCGAGCGAGAAGCCGGCCACACGGCGGAATATCTCTATTACCTGCTCCTGATATACGATACAGCCGTAGGTCACGTTCAGTATAGGTTCAAGGATAGGGTGCTTATAGGTTATCTTCTCCGGGTGCTGGCTGAAGTCGATAAAGCGCGGTATGGAGTCCATTGGACCGGGTCGGTAAAGGGCAATGACGGCGGTGATATCCTCTATGCTCTTTGCCTTCAGGCTTACGCATACGCCCGTCATTCCCGAGCTCTCAAGCTGGAACACTCCGCTCGTTCTGCCCGCTGCGAGCATATCGTAGACCGCCTTGTCATCGTCCGGGATCTTTCTTATATCGAAATCGGGCACACTGCGGCGGATATCCTTCACGGCGTCGTCTATTATTGTAAGGTTTCTGAGCCCGAGGAAGTCCATTTTGAGCAGTCCGAGCTCCTCAAGCGTAGTCATAACGTACTGCGTCGCAATCGTGTTATCCTTCTTGGAAAGCGCGAGCGGCACGTAGGTATAAACGGGGTCCTTCGTTATCACTATTCCGGCGGCGTGAGTTCCCGAGTCCTTCGGCATATCCTCTATCGCCAGAGCCGTGTCGACGACCTTCTTAATGCGCGGGTCTCCGTCGTACTTCTCTCTGAGGCTCTTCGATATCTCAAGAGCCTCCTTGAGCGTCATTTTGAGGACGTTCGGTATCGCCTTTGCTATCTCGTTCTCCTCCTGAAATGTGAGACCCATTACTTTTGAAACGCTTCTGACCGCGTTTTTCGCCTTCAGCGTGTTGAACGTTATTATCTGGGCTACCCTGTCATCCCCGTATTTGCGCTTAACGTAGTCCACTACCTCGCCGCGCCTGCGCTCGCAGAAATCCATATCGATATCCGGCATGCTGACGCGCTCCGGGTTAAGAAAGCGCTCAAAATAGAGGCTGTATTTTATCGGATCGACCTCGGTAATATTAAGGCAGTAGCTGACGACGCTGCCCGCAGCGCTGCCTCTTCCCGGACCGACCGGTATTCCCGCGCCCTTTGCGTAGCCGACGAAGTCCTGCACTATGAGGAAGTAGTCGGTGAAGCCCACCCTGTTTATCATACCAAGCTCGTAATCAAGCTGTTTTTTAACGTCCTCGCGGTCGGGACCGTATTTTTCGAGCATACCCCTGACGCAGAGCTTTCTCAGATAAGCCTCCGCGCTCTCCTCACCGTCCGGAAGCTTATACTCCGGCAGGTGGTAGTGTCCGAATTCAAATTCAACGCTGCACGCCTCGGCTATCCTCGCGGTGTTGTCGGCCGCCTCGGGATTGTCCGGAAACAGAGCGCGCATCTCCGCCTCCGTCTTCATATAGAGCTCTGTGGAGTCAAACCGCATCCTGTTTGTATCGTCTACCGTCTTGCCTGTCTGGATGCACATAAGCACGTCCTGCGCGTATGCGTCGTCCCGCGTGAGATAGTGCGCGTCGTTCGTCACGACGAGAGGTATTCCGGTATCCTTGGAAAGCCTTATAAGAGCGGCGGATGCCTTCTTCTCCTCTCTTATGCCGTGGTCCTGAAGCTCAAGGAAATAATTGCCCTCTCCGAAGATGTCCAGATACTCGAGAGCCGCCTTTTTTGCATCCTGATACCTGTCCTGGATGAGCAGCCTGGGGACTATGCCCTGTATGCAGGCGGAGAGACAGATAAGCCCCTCATGATGCTCTCTGAGAAGCTCCATATCCACTCTCGGTCGCGTGTAAAAGCCCTCGACGAAGCCCATTGAAACAAGATAACAGAGATTTTTATACCCCGTCTCGTTTTTTGCGAGCAGTATAAGGTGATATCGCTCGGAATCGAACTGGTGCTCCTTGTCAAAGCGCGTTCTCGGCGCAACGTAGACCTCGCAGCCGATTATCGGCTTTATGCCCTGCTTTTTGCATTCCTTATAGAAGTTGACCGCCCCGTACATAACGCCGTGGTCGGTTATGGCGCAGGCTGTCTGTCCCATGGCTTTTACGCGGGCGACGAGGTCCTTTATCCTGTTGGCTCCGTCCAGGAGCGAATACTCGGTGTGTACGTGAAGATGCGCAAACGCCACGGTCCTTCTCCTTTCCCTTCTTATGCTCAGAGCCCGTCTGCGAGCTCAGTTATTTTCCTCATTCTGTGGTTCAGGCCGGACTTAGTAAGCCCCATAGCAGCGGAGAGCTCCGAAAGGCTCAGCTCCGGGCTTTTTTCTCTCGCCTCCGCAGCCTCTCTCAGCTTATCGGGCAGCGACTCAAAAGCGCCGGAGTCTCTCAGCTTCTTTATCGCATGAAGCTGCTCCTCCGCCGCTACTACCGTTTTCAGCACGTTCGCTGTGTCGCAGTTCACTCTCCTGTTGACGGAGTTTGTCATATCCTTTTCTATCTTCGTGTTCATTATCCGCATCGCGGCGACAGGCGCTCCTATCTTCGTCAGGAAATCCTCGATAACAGAGCTCATTTTGAAATAGGTTACGTAATTCTGCCCTCTTTTTACGAGCTTGGATTCAAAACCCACGTCGCTCAAAAGAGCCGGAAGCTCTCTCGAAACGAAGGGATGCGTTGTTGAAAGCTCGAGATGATACCTCTTTTCCGGGTCTGTCACGCTTCCGCCCGCCAGAAATGCGCCTCTGAGAAAAAGCTCCTTGGCGCCATCTTCCTCAAGTGCGCCGAGGTTTATATGAACGGCGGTAAGGCTCTTATCGTCGCAGCCGTAAGCTCCGAGTATCCTTGACAGCTTCTTGGCGTCGTTTATCAGAAACGCGCTTTTCCCCTTCTGCGCGTCGCCGGTAACGGAGTCGAATTCGACTCCGAAGGCGCGCTTAAAAAGCCTTGCGAGATGCGCCGCAAAGTCGGCGTTGCCGGTCACGACCCTTATCTCGCTCGCTGAAAAGGTGTTGGCGTAGAGAAGAATGCCGTATGCCTGATCGGCGGCCATCTGCCTTGAGCCTATATCCGCTCTGCAGAGCTCTGTTTTTACCTCGTATGAAAAAGACAAGCGGCCGCCCTCCTCTCTTTATCCCTTCTCTGCATCCCTGTGGATGCATTCGACGTTATACCCCTTATCCGAAAAACGCTTCGCTATAGCCTCGGACACTGCGACGCTTCTGTGTCTGCCGCCCGTGCAGCCGATGCAAACGGTAAGCGAAAGCTTGCCCTCCTCCTCGTAGTTTGGGAGAAGATACTCGAGAAGCTCCTCGAAACGGCGCAGGAATTCATCCGCCTGACCGTTTTTGAATACGTAGTCCGAGACCTCCCTGTCGAGCCCTGTTCTGCCCTGCAGAGCGGGGACGTAGAAGGGGTTTGGCAGAAAACGAACGTCGAAAACTATATCCGCCTCTATCGGTATGCCGTATTTATATCCGAAGCTCATAACGGAGACCTTGATCTTATAATCCCCGCCGCCCCCGAAGATGCGCAGAAGAATGCGCTGGAGTCTGCCGAGAGTCAGACCCGTTGTGTCGATGACGTAGTTTGCCCTCTGTCTGACCGGTTCGAGCATATTAATCTCGCGCTGTACCGCCTCGGTAAGACCCAGTCCCTCTGAAGAGAGAGGATGGCGGCGGCGCGTCTCCTTATATCGCTTTACGATCGTTTCTACCGTCGCGTCGACGTAGAGTATTTTATACTCCAGGCCGAGAGTATTTAGCTCGTCAAGCGACTTAAAAAGCTCGTCGAAGCTCTCCCTGCTGCGAACGTCGGTAACCAGGGCAACGCGCTCGTATCTTCCTCTCGTCGCAACGCAGAGCTCGGCGAACTTCGGTATCAGAGTTACCGGCATATTATCGACGCAATAGAAGTCAAGATCCTCCAGAGCGGCCGCAACGCGGCTCTTTCCGGCTCCGGACAGACCCGAGATTATCAGTATCTCCACTCCGCTCACTCTCTTTCGTTATTTTACTATCCTTACCTCCGGCTCGAGCATTATCCCGGAATAGTCATATACTTCCTTCCTAACCGTCTCCATAAGACCTGCGAAGTCCTCAAAGCTCGCGCCTCCGCGGTTAATGAGAAAGCCGGCGTGCTTTTCGGATACCTGCGCCCCTCCGTTCGTCCTGCCCTTCAGTCCGGCCGCCTCTATAAGCCGAGCGGCAAAATCGCCCTGCGGACGCTTGAACGTGCTCCCGGCGGATGGATACTCAAGAGGCTGCTTATCCCTGCGCCTCTCGCCCAGCTCGCGCATTTTTTCCTTTATCTCCCCGGCGTCGCCCGCACTGAGTTTGAGCCGCGCAGAGATAATAACTGCGTTTTTATCCTCAAAAACGCTGTGCCTGTATGAAAAAGCGCAGTCTTTCGCGCCGTACTCTCTAATCTCTCCGTTTTCATAAACGGTAACGCTCTCGCATACGTCCTTTATCTCTCCTCCGTAAGCCCCGGCGTTCATAAACACCGCGCCGCCGAGAGTTCCGGGTATGCCGGCGAGAGTCTCAAATCCGGTAAGCGAATTTGCGAGAGCCGCAGCGGCTATTTTTGAGAGAGGCGCTCCCGCTCCCGCCGATATTATGTCGCCCTCTGCGGTTATTTCATTAAGCCCGCAGGAAGAAACGACGGCAAGGCTCAGTTCCCCGTCTGCAAACAGCACGTTCGATCCCCTGCCGAGTATGATATACCTTAGCCCGCTTTTTTCAAGCTCGGCAAGAAGGTCCGCAAGCTCGCCTACCGAAGACGGCTCGAAAAAAGCCGCGGCTCTGCCGCCTATCTTCAGGCTCGTGTGACCGCTCATCGGCTCGTTCTCGAAGACGGACGCAGCCGGGTACTTCTTTATGTGCCGTGATACAAGCTCCCTGTAATCCATGCTAATTCTCACTCAGACTGTCAAAGTAGTGGTCTATCCTGTCGGTAAACTCCTTGGCGGAGTCATAGCCCTGGCGCTTCTGGCGGTTGTTCATAGCTGCTACCTCCAGAATAACGGCAAGGTTTCTTCCCGGCTGGATAGGTATCGTTATCTTCGGGACCTTAACGCCGAGGATATCCTCGTATTTATACTCGTTGCCTATCCTGTCGTACTGCGTCTCAGGCTTCCAGAGCTCGAGATTCACGATGAGATCTATTTTCTCCGCCCATTTTACGCTGCCCATTCCGAAAATGCGGCGCACGTCGATAACGCCTATTCCGCGCAGCTCGATATAGTTTCTGATAAGCTCGGGAGCAGAACCCATCAGCGTTGTCGAATCGACTCTCTTGATGTCGACGGCGTCGTCGGCAATGAGCCTGTGTCCTCGCTTGATAAGCTCTATCGCGGCCTCGGATTTGCCTATGCCGCTGTCTCCGACGATGAGAAGTCCCTCGCCGTATATCTCAACGAACACTCCGTGGCGGGTCACGCTCGCCGCAAGAACGTCCTTCAGCTTAGATATGCAGTTTACGATAAGCTCGCTCGTCTCCTTTGGGCTCTTGAGAAGGGTCATATCGTGCTTGCGCGCCGCCTCAAGGCACTCCGGCATCAGCTCGGAATCGTGGGCGATTATCAGCGCAGGTATTCCGCTCTCAAAGAGCTTCTCAAAAATCTCAAGTCTCTTCTCCGAGGTGAACTGGCTCAGATACGCAGTCTCTGCAACGCCGATTATCTGGATACGGTCGGAATCGAAATAGTCGTAAAACCCGGTAAGCTGGAGACCAGGACGGTTGATGACCTGCGTCGTTATCCTCTTCTTTTCATAGTCCGAGGAACGGTTTTCTATCTGAAGCCCTATTTCCTCAACGAGGTCTTTAAGCTTCATTCCCTTTGAATCTGCCATAAGCCGCCTCCCTTAAACATAGTTATACAGTTAAATTTTACTCTGAAACGCGGGATTTTTCAAGTGCTTTATGGCGAGAATGCACTAAAATAGCACCGCTTAAATTTTTTTGAAAATATGCTTGCATTTTTCTCTTAATTCTGCTATAGTATGTAGGCTATGTGGACAGATATCCCTTATTTGGGTTTGATGTTTAGTTTTATTAAGGAGGTGCTCAGATGGCAAAGTGCGAATTTTGCGACAAAGACGTTGCGTTCGGTATTCAGGTATCCCACTCTCACAGGAGATCCAACCGCACCTGGAAGCCCAACGTAAAGCGCGTTAAGGCTGTTGTTGACGGTTCCCCCAAGCATGTTTATGTTTGCACGAGGTGCCTCCGCAGCGGAAAAGTGCAGCGCGCTGTATAAGCTCCCAAAAAATTATCACCCGCCGTTTTCGGCGGGTGATTTTTTTATTCGTTGTCGCCTCTCTGGCGTATCGTCATACGTATCGGCGTGCCCTCAAGTCCGAAGGTGGCGCGGATCTGATTTTCGATATACCTCTGATACGAGAAGTGGAAAAGCTCCGCGTCGTTGCAGAACAGCACGAAATGCGGCGGCTTTATCCCCGTTTGAGTCATATAGAATATTTTTAGCCTCCTGCCCTTGTCCGTGGGGGGCTGTACCCTCGCCTGCGCATCGGCAAGCACGTTGTTAAGCATGCCCGTTGTTATTCTCGTCGAGGCCTGCTGGTTTACGTAATTTGCTAATTCAAATATTCTGTCAACTCTCTGACCGGTCAGAGCGGAAACGAAAACGATCGGCGCGTACTGCATATAGCTCAGATCGGCGCGTATCTTATCGCGCATTTTATCCATCGTCTTTGTTTCCTTTTCAACGAGGTCCCATTTGTTAACTACGATAATGCTCGCTTTTCCTGCCTCGTGCGCCATGCCGGCGACCTTCGTATCCTGCTCGGTAACTCCGTCTCTGGCGTCGATCATAATAAGGCAGACGTCAGCTCTTTCGATAGCTGTCTGCGCGCGCATTACGGAAAACTTTTCGATCCTGTCGGTGACGCGGGAGTGCTTTCTCATTCCTGCGGTGTCGATCAGAAGATACTTGCCCCACTCGTTCTCGAAAGGAGTATCGACGGCGTCTCTCGTCGTGCCGGCAACATCGGATACAATAACGCGTTCTTCTCCGAGAATGCGGTTTATAATGCTCGACTTTCCGACGTTCGGCTTGCCGATAACGGCGATCTTTATTCTGTCCTCTTCGTCCTCAAGCCCGTCCTCATCGGGAAAATAGCTGAGGCAGGCGTCGAGCAGCTCGTCGGTCCCGTGGCCGTGGACTGCGGAGAGTGCAATCGGGTCGCCGACTCCGAGAGCGTAGAACTCATAAATATCCGGGTTTACCGCTCCAACAGAGTCCATCTTATTGACGGTGAGAACTATCGGTTTCCTGCTGCGAAGGAGCATATTTGCTATCTCCTTATCCGCCGCAGTCACTCCCGTAGTTATATCGCAGACGAGGACTATCACGTCGGCCGTCTCGATAGCCGCGAGAGCCTGGTCGCGCATAAAGGTCAGTATCTCGCTGTCGGTCTTTGGCTCGATGCCTCCCGTATCGACTATATTGAAGGTCCTGCCGGCCCATTCGCATTCTGCGTAAAGGCGGTCTCTCGTCACGCCGGGGGTGTCCTCGACTATGCTGAGCCGCTTTCCGGCAAGCTTATTGAAAAGGCAGCTTTTTCCGACGTTCGGTCTGCCTACTATAGCGACAAGCGGTTTCATTTTCGCACTTCCTTTCTCGTTCAGCTCAGCCCAGCATGCAGGAGAGAAGAGCCTCTCCTCCTCCGGAGACAGGTATCACCTTAACTCCGAGCTCACGTTCGACCTCGTCGGTCGTAACGTCGTCGAGGAATACGTTTTCCCCGTCCCTGAGCATTCTGTTCGTTATATAAAGCCTTTCTCCAAGCTCCCTGCCGCGGAGCTGGGCGATGAGGTCCTTGCCAGTTATCAGACCAGCAACGTCTATACTGTGCCCGAAAAAATCGTTTTTTATAGCGTAAACGTGCCCGTTTATCTCCGGGTGCTTCTCCTTTGCCATTCTAAGAAGTTCTGAGAGCATATAGCCCGACGCTATACCGGTCGCCATTGAAAACGGCGTTCCCTCAGCCTTGTCCGGGCAGGCGTTCAGCGCCTCCGAGAATTCCGATATCATCAGTCTTATCAATCCGACTCCGTTCTCAAGCTGCGGGTATTCCTCATAGTAGTCCTCTTCCGGTATGTCTCTGCCTGCCTTGAGGAAAAATTCATCGGACGCAAAAAAAATCCTCGTTCCGTATTTTTCAAGGCATTCCTCTCCGAAGCTCAGAATTATATCCAGAGTCTCGGCGGCGTGCTCTCGTGTGAACGCCTTCAGCGGATACAGACCTTCGCGGAATTTGGTGAGACCTACCGGAATTACCGACACGCTGTTGACGCTCGGATAAAGAGCCGCAAGCTCTCGCATCGTGTATCTCAGCTCATCGCCGTCGTTTATCTCCGGGCAGCAGACGATCTGGCAGTTCATCTCGATATCGCCTGCAGCAAGGCGGCGGACTATATCGACGCCCTCGCCCGCTCTTTTGTTGCCGAGCATCAGGCAGCGAAGAGACTTGTTCATCGTGTGGATAGAAACGTTAATCGGGCTTATCCGCAGGTCTATTATTCTCTGTATCTCGCGCTCCGACATATTTGTAAGCGTTATATAGCTGCCCGTAAGGAAGCTGAGGCGGACATCGTCGTCCTTGAAATAGAGCGTATCGCGCATACCCTTCGGAAGCTGATCGACGAAGCAGAAAACACAGTTGTTTGCGCAGGAGCGGGCGTTATCCATTAAGTAGGTCTCAAAATCCAGACCCGCGTCCTGTCCGAAATCCTTAACGATCTCAAAGTCCTCCTCCGTGCCGTCGGGATGCGCCACGGTGAAAACGCTGTCGTCTCCATAGGCGAAGTACATATAGTCGAGAACGTCGTGTATGGGATTTCCGTCGACCTTCAAGAGTCTGTCGCCCTTCCTTATACCGGCACGGGCTGCGGGAGAGCGGTGCTTTACCTCAGATATCAGATTTTTCAAGTCGCCGCCTCCTTGGTTATGCGCTAAAATAAAAGTAAAAGCGACGGGAAACGTGGTCCCGCCGCTTTCTTTCGGTAAAATTACTTCTCCTCAACAGCTACTACTTCACGGCCGTTGTAAGCGCCGCAAGCTCTGCAGGCTCTGTGGGGCAGATTAAGCTCACCGCACTTGGGGCAGGGTACGAGACCCGGAACGCTCAGCTTCCAGTTGGAGCCGCGTCTCTTATCTCTCCTTGCCTTGGATACTTTCCCCTTCGGTACTGCCATGGTTGCACCTCCTGTATTATTCTTTCTCCAGGAGCTGCGCTAAAACAGCCAACCTGGGGTCTTGGTCTTCCCCGCAATCGCAGGGGCCATCGTTTAAGTTCTTCCCGCACTTTGGGCATATACCCTTGCAGTTTTCGCTGCAGAGGTATTTCTGCTCCATATTGAGCACGAGAGCGTCGTTCGCTATCTCTCCGAGATCGGCAAAGTCGCCGTCGAGAAGGTAGGTATCCTCCAGCTCCTCGTCTTGAAGCTCCTCGGCAAGATAAGCCTCTATGGGGATATACAGCTCTTTTTGAAGGCTCTTGAGGCAGCGGGCGCAAAGGCACTCGATCCCGCTTCTTATCTCACCTGTTACTGAAAGAGCCCCGGCATGGTTGATGACCTCGCCGGAGGCGATAACAGGAGATGAGAAGCCTTGAATCCCCTCAAAATCCAGCCCGTCGGTATCTACTTCAAAGCTGAACGGCAGGTGCGCGCCGGATATTTCAATTATATCCTTTAGATTGAGCCGCATATCATACCTCGACAGTAATTCATAGAAGCACTATGGTATTATAAAGGAATAATTAAAGCTTGTCAAGGAAAAATCAGTTTATTTTTACGTTCTCCCAGAGCGTATTCATATAGTCGAGCATATCCTGCGGGAGATTTTTATAAGCGTAGGTATTGTACATCGCTGAAAACTCGCCGGTCTCGGGGTAAAGGATCTCGATAGTCTCTTCACCCATATAATCGAGATACTCGGCGTCGGTGTAAACGACGCGGTTCGGGGACGCATAATAGGTATACTCCGCGTTTGCAACGGCGGCGTCGCGGCTGAGCATGAAGTTTATAAATATCTCAGCAAGCTCCTTATCCTGGCAGCAGGAGGGAATGCACATCGCGTCGACGTAGTAGTTGGTGCGCTCGGGATAATAGAACCGGAGATCGACGGTATCCGCCTGGGCGTCGACCATAGTGAAATAGTCTCCGGCGTAGTAAGCTCCGATAGCCGCCTCGCCCGACTCCATCATATTATAGATCTCGTCCATGACCTGTCCGTACAGAAGCGGGCGCTGGATCATAAGCTCTTCATAAGCCTTGTCCCACTGTGATTTGTCTGAGGTATTGACGTCGAGCCCGAGCTTGTACATCGCCGTACCGAAAGCGTCGCGGGAGTTGTTGAAGGAAACTATCCTGCCGGAGTACTTGGGATTCCACATAAGGTCCCAGCCCTCTGCGTCAGCCTCGTCGACCTCATTGGCATTCCAGATAACGCCGACGATTCCATAGGTATAGGGCACGGTGTATCTGTTCTCTGCGTCGTAGTAAAGCCCCTTGAAGCTGTCGTCGATGTTCTTATAATTTGGGATATTCGAATAGTCAAGCTCAAGAAGCATATCCTCGGCGATCATACGGGCTATCATATAGTCGGAAGGGATAACGACGTCGTAGCTAACTGCGCCGGCGGAGAGCTTCGCGTACAAATCCTCGTTGGACTGGAAGGTGTCGTAGTTAACGTGGACCTTTTCACCGTAGGTTTCGGCGTACCACGCCTCGAATTCCTTGATCGTATCGTAGCTGTCCTCTGAACCGTCGGAGATATACTCTCCCCAGTTGTAAACGTTGAGCGTTTTGCTCTTGCCGCCGGAGCAGCCGGCGAGGCAGGCTATTATCATTGCCGCCGCAAGGACGGCGCAAAATACTTTTTTCACTGTTCATTACCCCTTATCTTTTTTGTTTTGTTTCTGCGCCTCTCCTTCCTTGCGCGCAGTGCGTCGTCGTCCGTCAGGTTGGAAATGAGAAGAAGGGCGAGTATAACGAAGAAGATCAAAGTCGCCAGAGCGTACATTTTCGGCGTTACGGTCTTTTTCGTCATATTGTAGATTCTTATCGGGAGGGTCTGGAAGCCGGCTCCGGAGGTGAAGTAGCTGATCACGAAGTCGTCGAGGCTCATAGTGAAAGCCATGATCGCTCCCGTTATTATACCCGGCATTATCTCCGGTATAGTCACCTTGAAGAAAGCCTGACGCGGTGTGCAGCCGAGATCGAGCGCCGCCTCGGGCAGCGCGGGATCCATCTGCCGGAGCTTTGGGAGCACCTGCAGAATAACATAGGGCAGGCAGAAGGTGACGTGGGCTATGAGCATAGTCCAGAAGCTCAGGCTGTTTGCAAGTCCGAAGAGCCTCCCGGCGAAAACGAACATAAGCATAAGCGAAATACCGGTTATTATGTCCGGGTTCGTCATCGGAATGTCCGTCGCCGTTTTGAGCGCTGTTTTTAGCCATTTGGAACGGAGCCTGTCGATGCCGACAGAAGCCGCGACGCCGATAACGGTCGAGATCACCATTGCGGAGACCGCCAGCAGAAGCGTGTTCCTAACGCTCTCCAGCGTCGCCTCGTCGCGGAAAAGCTCTCTGTACCACTTGAGGGAAAAGCCGGAAAAAACCGAAAGGCTCCTCGCCTCGTTGAATGAGAAAACGAGCAGTATGACGATCGGCGCGAAAAGGAACACGAAAATGAGGGCAGTGTATATCTTTGAAGCCGTCTTCACGCCTTCGCCCCCTCTCCGTATTTTCCCCTGCCTGTGAGATACTTGATGAGCGCCATTGCGACGAGAAGTATCACCATGAGGATGAACGCCATAGCTGCGGCGAAATGGAGATTGTTTGCAACGTACTGTCCCTCAATGGCGTCGCCTATGAGGAAAAACCTACCGTTGCCCAGCTTCTGGGAGATATAGAATGTGCTTATGGAGGGAATTAGCACCATAGTCACTCCGTTTAGTATTCCCGGAATGCTGAGGGGGATAATGACGCGGCGGAGCACCTGAGCTCCGTTGCACCCGAGGTCTCTCGCCGCCTCGATGAGCTTATAGTCCATCTTCGCCATAATCGAGTAGATCGGAAGCACCATATACGGGAAATAATCGTATACCATTCCGACCACAACTGCCGATTCAGTGCCGATTATATGCATTTTCCCGAGTCCGAGACCCGAGAGAATGCCGTTCAGTATGCCCGTGTCCTGAAGTATCGTCATCCATGCGTAAGTTCTGATGAGGAAGTTCATCCACATGGGTATCATTATGAGCACCATCATGATCTTCTGAGCCTTTGCGCTCGCCCTTGTCATAAAGTAGGCGAGCGGATAACCGAGAAGAAGGCAGATTGCCGTTGAGATAACGGCGAGCTTCAGGCTGCGCATAAAGATGTCGATATATATCCTGCTGCCGGTCTCTCTGCTCGTCTCGGTAAAAAACCTTGCGATATTGCCGAAGGTAAAGCCGAAGCTGTTGTCGGTAAACGCGTAGTACGCAACGAAAAACAGAGGGACTGCGATGAACAGAAGCGCCCAAATCGAATACGGGGCTATGAGCGCGCCGGTGCGCCGTCTCGTGTTCCCGCTCATTCCTCTTCCTCGCTTTCATTCTCGGAGATCTCGTCGTACTCCTCGGAATAGGAGGAGTAGTCGCCGAACATTCCGGAATAATGGCTCTTTTTCATAACGTGGAAGCCGTCGGGATCAATCTTGATGCCGATCTTCGAGCCCTCGGGGCAGAAATCCGTCGTCTGGATGAGCCACTTGAAGCCGTAGAAATCGACTATGATATCGTACTGCATGCCCTTGAATGTGACCTGAGTCACGGTTCCCTTGAGCTGTCCGTCCTTTTCCGGCACTATATCGACGTCCTCCGGCCTTATTACGACGTCAACCGCCTCGTTCGGCGCAAAGCCCTTGTCGAGGCATCTGAACTTACGGTTGAATATCTCGACGACTCCGTCCTCGCGCATTATGCCGTCGACTATGTTGGACTCTCCGATGAAATCCGCAACGAATGCGTTTTTCGGCTCGTTGTAGATATCCTCAGGCGTGCCTATCTGCTGTATGCGTCCGCCGTCCATAACGACCACGGTATCGCTCATTGCGAGAGCTTCCTCCTGGTCGTGCGTAACGTAGATAAAGGTTATCTCCATCTCGCGCTGTATGCGCTTGAGCTCCTGCTGCATATCCTTGCGCAGGCGCATATCGAGAGCGCCGAGCGGCTCGTCGAGAAGAAGGACCTTCGGGTTGTTGACGAGGGCTCTCGCTATGGCGACTCTCTGCTGCTGGCCGCCGGAGAGGCTCGTAACGCTTCTGTGCTCAAAGCCCCTGAGGTTTATTATCTCAAGCATCTCGTGTACGCGGGTCTTTATCTCATCCTTCGGCACTTTTTTGATATTGAGTCCGAAGGCGATATTGTCGTATACGTTGAGATGCGGGAACAGCGCGTATTTCTGGAATACGGTGTTCACCTGACGCTTGTGCGGCGGTACGTCGTTAATCCTCACTCCGTCAAAAAAAACGTCGCCGGAAGTGGGTACAAGAAAGCCGCCCACTATTCTCAGAGTGGTGGTCTTTCCGCAGCCCGACGGTCCCAGCAGCGTGAGGAATTCCTTATCGTTGAAATACAGATTGATGTTGTCAAGAACTGTCTCGCCTTCAAACTGCATGGAGACGTCCTTGAGCCTTATAAGCTCTTTTGACATTATCCTCCCCCTCATTTCCCGAATGATATCTCTGTGTCGTCCTTATTGGACATTAGAATAAATATACATAGTAACACACTAAAAGTCAAATGGAAAAACCGAAAAACTTGGCGAAATTTGGCGTCTCAGAGCTGAATTCTTTGTTCAAAAGATAGTTAAGACTCCCCGCGTCAGTTCTGAAAGAGAAAACGAGCTTGTATGAGTAGAGCTGCTGACCTTCCCTGTCCCTGTCTCTTCCGTATTTCCCGTCGCCGAGAAGCGGATGCCCTGCATGGGAAAACTGCGCTCTTATCTGATGAGTGCGGCCGGTCAAAAGCTCGCACTCCACGAGGCTGTCGCCGCCCTTGACTGCAAGCGTGCGATATTTGGTTACGGCCGTCTTCGCGCCCTTTTTCTCCGTATCGTATACGAACACCCTGTTATTCTTCGAGTCCTTAAAGATATAGCCCTTCAGCGTCCCGCTCTTCGGCTCCATAACGCCGTGTACTGCCGCGAGGTATCTCTTGTCTATCTCCCGTTCTCTTATCTTCTCGTCGAGTATCCTCAGCGCCTCGGCGTTTTTCGCGGCTATCACGATACCGCCCGTATTCCTGTCGATTCGGTTGGCGAGAGCCGGCGCGAAAGAGTTCTCCTCTCTCGGCTTCCACTCGCCCTTCTGATAAAGATACGCCTTTATATTCGATATGAGCGTATTTACATCCCATTCGCCCGCGGAATGACAGAGGACTCCCGGTTTTTTATCGCAGAGGATAATATTCTCGTCCTCATAGACTATATCAAGGCGCGGGGTCGATATTCTCAGATATGCGTTATCCTCCGTCGGCTTCTCGAAGAATTCGTCGTTTATATAAAGAGAGAGCAGATCGCCCTCGCAAAGCCGCACGTCGCGCTTTGCGCCCTTTCCGTTCAGCTTTATTCTCTTCAGCCTTATATACTTCTGCATAAGGCTCTCCGGAATGAGAGGTACCGCCTTTTGAATAAAGCGGTCGAGCCTTTGTCCTGCGTCATTTTTTCCTACGGTCAGAGTTTTCATCGAAATCATCCCTTTTATGCGTTAGGGCGAGTATATCACACTTGCAGGCTTTTGAAAAGCGGAGCGCAAAAAAGCGGAGCGTTTTGCGCTCCGCTTTTAGCGATTGTATAGATCAGCTGTTGAAAATTTTGAAGATATCTATGAAAGGATCCTCTTCGTCCTGAGCGGGCTTCTGCGGCTCGGACTTTGCGGGCGCGGCTGCGGTCTGCGCCTGGACAGGAGCGGGCTCGGCAGCCTTCTTCTCGCCGGAGAAGAGGGACGCGGGATCGATCGTCCTGCGGTCGGGATTCTTGTAGCTGTTGGTCGGCTTCTCGTCGAAACGGGTGGCGATAACGGTAACGCGCATCTCGTCGTCCATAGTCTCGTCGAAGGTGGCGCCGAATATGATATTCGCATCGGGATGCGCGGCCTCCTGCACGAGGCTTGCGGCGGCCTCAACGTCGTCAAGCCCGATATCCATAGAGCCGGTGATATTGACGAGGACTCCGCGCGCTCCGTTTATGCTGGTCTCCATAAGCGGGCTGGATACTGCGGCGCGGGCGGCCTCTTCCGCCTTGCCCTTACCCGCTGCGTGTCCGACGCCCATATGCGCGTAGCCGGCATCCTTCATTATCGCGGTCACGTCGGCAAAGTCGAGGTTTATAAAGCCGGTGTTCTTTATAAGCTCGGAGATGGAGTTGACGGCCTGGAGAAGAACGTCGTCGGCGATCTCAAACGCGTTTGCGAAGGTGAGCTTCTGGTCGGTGGCGTGCTTCAGCCTGTCGTTCGGGATTATAAGAAGGGCGTCGACCTTTGAAAGAAGGTTGGAAATACCCTCGTTTGCCTGATCCATGCGGCGCTTGCCCTCAAAGCTGAAGGGCTTCGTCACTACGCCGACTGTGAGTATGCCCTGCTCGCGGGCGATATCGGCAACGACGGGGGACGCGCCCGTTCCGGTGCCGCCGCCCATTCCTGCGGCGATGAATACCATATCGGTATTCTCAAGTATCTGGGCGATATTATTGCGGCTCTCCTCTGCGGCCTTCTTGCCGACGTCGGGATTTGCCCCCGCGCCCTGCCCGTGAGTAAGCTTTTCGCCTATCTGGACCTTCTGGTCGGCGGCAGATATGGAGAGCGCGGGCTTATCTGTGTTGATAGATACGAATTCAACGCCCTGAGTTCCGGATTTTACCATGCGGTTAACGACGTTATTGCCGGCTCCGCCTATTCCCACGACCTTTATAGTGACGACATTGTCCGGACCGGACTCAATAGTCTTTGCCATTTATCTTTACCTCCTGTATTCTTATGGGAAGTGCATTTCCCCTTTGGTGCATAGTTATACAAGCCTATTTTATACTGATTTTTCCCGTAGGTCAAGAAAAATATATATAAAAATTTGAAATATGCAGGAGGTTTATTCGGGAATATAGTGACCCACGGTAACCTCGGAAACGTCGAATCTCGCTTTTCTCTTATCCGGATAGAGCTCGAGCATCTTGTTGAGGAGCCACAGCTTATCCTGCACCTCGTCGCCCCTTCCGAGGATAACGGTGTATATTCCCTTATACGAAAAATGCACGTTTGAGAGATTCGTGAGGTCAAGCCAGTCGACGTCCTTCTGTATGTCAGCCTTTCTGATCCCCGCAAGAGTTTCCTTAAGATACCCGAGTCGTACGCTGCCGCTCTCGCCCAGCGAGATAACGTCGCCGACAGCCGGCATAACGGGCGCGACGCCCCGAAGCTCTATATACTGCGATACGGCATCAAAGCTCACGGCCCTTTCGAGCACCTTCGCTTTTTCATCGATTATCCACCACGAGCCTTCGCTCTCGAAATAAGCCATAGGAACAGATTCGGTTATCTGTATCGTCACTGTACTCGGCAGCTTTCTTATTATGCGCACCTCGTCGACGTAGCTAAGCTCGTTTTTTATGCGGACTGCTGCGGCGGACTCGTTTAAAAACACTGTGCTGTCCTCATATCTTATGCCCGACGCGCTAATTATCTGCTCCTCGGAATATAACGAAACGCCTTCTACGTTTATAACGGCGACCTTGAAAAAAACGCTCAGCCCGAGAATAACGACGAGCAGCATGAGCGCCACCACGATAACAGCGAAAGCTCCCCCGTTTTTCTTTCGTTTTCTGTTCATTTTACCCTCTCAATCTATCTCCACGACCTGGGCTCCAAGCTCTGAAAGCGTCCGCCCAAATCCCTCGTATCCTCTTTTAACGTATTCAAATCCGCTTATCACGGTCTCGCCCTCAGCGCGGAGAGCGGCCGTCGCAAGAGCGGCTCCTCCTCTGAGATCCTCGGCCTTCAGCTCACAGCCCCTGAGACTGTTTACTCCTCTCACCAAGGCTCTCTTTCCTTCCACCTCTATGTCGGCTCCGAGCTTAATAAGCTCCGGAACGTGACGGTATCTCTTCTCAAAAACTGTCTCGGTAAAGACCGAGCTGCCCTCTGCGAGGACAGACGCCGCCATCAGAGGCGGCTGCGCGTCGGTCGGAAAAGCCGGGTAAGGACCGGTCACTATTCCTCCGTGCGCTCTGAGCTTTCCCTTGCTCACGATTGTCAGGCTGTCTCTGCGGCGGCTTATTTCGCAGCCCATCTCTCTCAGCGCGCGTATGACAGGGCAGATATCGAGGACGCAAACGTTTCTAAGCTCAGCTTTTCCGCCCGCTGCAGCAGCGCAGCAGAGATAGGTCGCTGCAGCTATCCTGTCTGGTATAAGCCTGTGCTCTGCCGCTTTGTTAAGCGTTTTTCTGCCCTCTATTGTAACGGTGGAGGATCCCGCGCCGAAAACCCTGACTCCGAGTTTGGAGAGATAACAGGCAAGATCGCATATCTCAGGCTCTCTTGCGGCGTTCACTATGACCGTCGTTCCCCTCGCCCTCGACGCGGCTGCCATCGCGTTCTCCGTAGCGCCGACGCTCGGTATCGGAAGAAAAACGAGACCGCCGTTGTATTCCGCGCAGCGGCAACGAACAGAGCCTTCGTTCTCGCTCGCGTCTATTCCGATTGCTCGAAGAGCTCTCAGATGCAGGTCTACCGGTCTGGGACCGAGGCGGCAGCCGCCCGGAGCCGATATCTTTGCCTCTCCCGCTCTTGCGACGAGAGCTCCGAGGAAGAGAACGCTTCCCCGCATTCGGCACATCAGTTCTTCAGGAATGTCCGTTCTTGCGAGTTCCGATGAGTCTACCGTAACCTTCGTTTTATCCCGCCGGGCTCTGCAGCCAAGGTATCTGAGTATCTCGAGCGCGTCATCCACGTCCGAAATATCGGGACAGTTATGTATCACGCTCTCACCGCCCGATATAATTGAAGCGGCGAGTATTGGAAGCGCGCTGTTCTTCGCCCCCTGTACTCTTACCGAGCCGGATAGCGTCGCGCCTCCCTTTACGACAAGCTTTGACATTTCAGCACCTCGAAAAAAACCTTCGAGGCATTCTATTCGCAAAAGCGGTTTTTGCTTTACTTTTTTACTTTACGAGATCGAGCACAATCTCTGCGATTTTTTCCCTCGCGTCAGTCCTTCCGAGCTTCTTCGCGTTTTTGGAAATGGACGCGAGACGTTTTTTATCGAGCAGCAGCCCGCATGCCGAGGCGAAAAGCCTCTCGCCCGTCGCTTCCTCCTCTCTTATCATTATAGCAGCGCCGTTCTTTTCAAGCTCAAGCGCGTTTTTCTCCTGCTGGTTTGCCGTTACGTTGGGGCTCGGAACAAGTATTGACGCCGTGCCTGTGTTCGTTATCTCCGCAAGAGTCGAGCCTCCCGCTCTGGAAATGATCAGATCTCCCGCCGTCATAACGAGACCCATATCGTTGATATACGACCTGATGTCTGTATGACGAAGCTCCGTTATACCTCTCGCCCTCAGCCTTTCGCGCATTTTAGTTAGTCCTGCATCTCCGCCGCCAGTGGCGTGGATATGGAAAAATGCGCCGCTCTTTTCGTTTTTCGCTATAACGTCCGCCATCCTGTCGTTCATCAGCGCTGCGCCGAGGCTGCCCCAGAAAGAGACAAGCAGCGGCCTCTCCGGGTCTAAGCCGAGCCTTTTCTTGGCCTCAGCGGACGTGATATCCTCAAAGTCGCCCTTTATCGGCGTTCCTGTATAGACTACCCTGTCCGGTCTTCTGTACCTTTTCTCGACCTTGGGATAAGCAACGAGCATCTTCGTCACCATGCCGCTGAGCAGCCTGTTCGCCATACCCGGCTCTGCATTGGATTCGTGAAGTACCGTCGGTATCCCTCTCTTGCACGCCGCTCTTATCACCGGATAGCAGACGTAGCCGCCGGTCCCTATCACGCAGTCCGGTCTGAAGGAGTCGATGACCTTCGCTGCGTCCCTGTTCGCGTTCACGAGGTTGTTGAGCGTCTCTATATTGTGCCTTATATCCTTGCCGGAGAAGCCCCTTGCAAGGCCGGTCACTCTGAGATTTACGAGCTCGAAGCCCTCGCGCGGGATGAGCTTTCTCTCCATCTCCCTCCCGGCGCCGACGAAAAGAAATTCCGCGTCCGGAACTATGCTCCTTAGTTCTCCCGCAATGCTAAGCGCGGGGTTTATATGTCCGGCAGTGCCCGCCGAAACGAAAAGAAATCTCATTTTTTCTTTACTTCCTTTCTCTCCGTTCTCTTTAGCGGGATATCGCGCGAAACGGACAGGATGATGCCCATCTCGGCAAGCTGTAAGAGGAGCGCAGTGCCTCCGTAGGAGAAAAACGGGAGCGAAATACCCGTTGACGGCATAGTGTTGGTTACGACCGCGATATTCAGGAACACCTGGATAGCCAGAAGCGTCGTTATCCCGGTTATAACGAGAGAGCCGTAGCGGTCGCGGCAGTGCATCGCAAGCCAGTAGCCGCGAAGTATGAGCAGAGCGAAGAGAACGAGCAGTAGCACCGCCCCTATATATCCCATCTCCTCGCAGTATATTGAAAAGATATAGTCGTTGTAGTCGTATGGCAGGTACAGATACTTCTGCCTCGACTGTCCGATGCCGACGCCGAGCAGTCCGCCCGAGCCGATCGCGTAAAGAGACTGTATTATCTGGTAGCCCTTATTCAGCCTGTCGGAAAAGGGATCCCGCCAGGCGTTAACTCGGTCGGAGGTGTAACCCGTGACCTTAATGATAAATACGAGAGCCGCCGCGCCTATTCCTCCCGCTCCGGCAAGCCACCAGATCCTCGTTCCGCCGAGGAACATCATTATTGCGCCGACTATCAGTATTATCGCCGTTGCGGAGACGTGCCTCTCCCAGATAACCAGTCCGCCCGTTAAAGCAAGGACGGCAAGAAAAGGCAGAACGCCCCAGCGGAAGGTCCTCATCTTTGCCTGATACGTACACGCCATATTGGCAAAGAGCAGTATCACGGCGAGCTTTGCTATCTCGGAGGGCTGGAAGGTGATAACGCCTCTTATTCCGAGCCAGCGCGTAGCTCCGTTTATCGTTATCCCGACTCCGGGCACCTTGACCATGATGAGGAAAAAAACGGTCAGCGCATATAGGTGGAGAGAGTATTTTCTGAACAGCCTTACCGGAAGACGCGATATGAAAATCATCGCGCCAATTCCTATTACAGCAAAAATAAACTGCCTTCCGAAGTAATATGTCGGGCTCTTGTTGTCGTAATAGGCGTTTGCAAAGCTTGCCGATAGCACCGTTATAACTCCGAGCGCAAGTATCACAAGAACGAGCAGGAAAAACGGCATATCCATAGGCCCGCGCTTGAGCTTTATGTCGTCGTCCGGTATCTCCCTGTCCGGAAGCCTGTCAGCGCCGTATTCAGTTTTTTCGTTGTCATACTGCGCCATAGTCAGGTCTCCTTATCAATATTTAGTCAGGCTCCGAACCCGTGCCAAACGCCGAAAAAGGTGAGGATGGAAAAGCAGGCGCTTATAGCCGTGAAAACGGTAAAAATCCTTCTTTCGCCCCAACCGCTCATCTCAAGGTGGTGGTGCAGAGGCGCCATTTTGAAAACTCTCTTACCGTGGCTGAGCTTGAAATATGTGACCTGTATTATATCGGAGAGCGTCTCGACGATATATACGATCCCGAGCGGAACGAGAGCGAGGGGCATATTGAGAGCGAACGCGGTAGCGCAGATCGCCCCGCCGAGAAAAAGCGAGCCCGTGTCGCCCATAAATATCTTTGCGGGATAGAAATTGAAAATAAGAAATCCTGTGAGGCCGCCGGCAAGCGCCGCTCCGAAAAGGCCGACGGACGCAAGCCCCCATACCCCTGCAACAACCGCGTAGCAGATCGCCACGGGAAGGCTGACCCCCGCCGCAAGGCCGTCGATACCGTCCGTGATGTTGACGGCGTTCACCGTTCCGACTATTACGAAGGCTGCGAATATAAAATAGAGCCAGTCGGGAAGGTCGATGAAAACGTCGTGGAAAAACGGGACGTAAAGCCTCGTCGTAAGGTGTCCCTCAAGCCTCAGAAGCAGAACGAGCACGACTGCGGCCGCAAGCTGCAAAGCGAATTTCTGTATTGCGGTCAGACCGAGATTCTGCTTTTTCTTGAGCTTTTCATAATCGTCCAGAAAACCGATGAGGGCGAAGATAATGGAGAACGCGAAGATTATAAAGTGCCTCCAGTCTCCCGCAGCAGCCTCTCCGATGCCGCCAACGACAATGGAGAAGGCTATTCCGGCGATGAACATAATTCCGCCCATAGTCGGAGTGCCGGATTTTCCCATATGCCATACCGGTCCGTCTTCTCTTATAGACTGACCCGCCTTCTTCTTTCTGAGATATGGCACGAGGAAAATCCCCGTTACCGTCGTGACGAGCAGCGAGCCGACAAAGGCCCACAGTAGCTTTACGATCATTTGTACAGCACCTCATTCACCAAGTATTTCTCTGAGGACTTCGCGCTCATCGAAATGGCGTTTCTCAGTCCCTATTATCTGATAGGTCTCATGGCCCTTTCCCGCGAGGATAACGACGTCGCCGGGCTGAGCGGACCGGACTGCGGCGGCTATCGCCTCTCTTCGGTTTTCAATGACCTCGTAGGCCGCCCTCGTATTTTTCATGCCGGCGGTGATCTGATTTATTATATCCATGGGCCGTTCCGTTCTGGGATTGTCGCTCGTTACGTAGACGTAATCGGCAAGTCTTCCGGCTATCGTGCCCATTATCGGGCGCTTATCCCTGTCTCTGTCGCCGCCGCAGCCGAAGAGCAGGACTACCCTGCCTTTGGCAAAGCCGCGGACAGTTCTGAGGATATTCGACAGAGCGTCCGGAGTGTGCGCGTAGTCTATTATCACGGTGAAATCGCGCCCGGTCTCGACCACCTCCGCCCTGCCCATAACTCCCTTGCAGTGGGAGAGGGCAGTTGCCGCCGCCTTCGCATCTATGCCCAGCACGATTGCGACGGACATGGCGGCAAGCGCATTATAGACCGAAAACATACCGGGTATCCCGAGTTTAACGGTTATTATTTCCAAACCCGCGAGGCAGCGGAAGAGGATTCCGTCCGGCTTGAGGCGGATATCCTTCGCAGTAAGACCCGCGTCGTCGCGTACTGTGGAGAACGTGAACACGGGGCAGTCCGCTCTCTCGAGCATAAAGCCCGTGTAGTCGTCGTCGAGGTTTATGACCGCGTGCCTGCATAGGTCGAAAAGCCTTGACTTTGCCTCCGCGTAAGCCTCCATCGTCTTATGGAAATCAAGATGATCCTCAGTGAGATTCGTAAACGCGCCGACCTCGAAGGTTATGGCCTTTACCCTGTCAAGAAAGAGAGCGTGGCTTGAAACCTCCATAACGCAGTATTCGCAGCCTGCGTCCGCCATCTCGGAAAGGAGCTCAGTAAGCTCTATGGAGTCGGGCGTGGTCCTCTCGGCGGGGCGCTCCTCAGAGCCGATCATATTCCTGTTCGTGCCTATAAGGCCCACCTTTGCGCCGGTGCACTCCTCTATGACGCATTTTATTAGATTCGTAACCGTGGTCTTTCCGTTCGTGCCGGTCACGCCGATCATTTTGATTCTGTCTGCCGGTCTTCCGTAGAAGTTTGCGGCGGCTACAGCCTCTGCCGCTCGCGAATTCTCTGCGACCGCAAAAACGCCGTGCGCTTCCGGCGCCTTCTCACACAGAACGGCAGCCGCACCTTTTTCAATCGCTTTTCCGATGTAGGAATGTCCGTCGGATGCATAGCCGCGGACGGCGACGAAGAGATAGCCCTCCTTCACCTTTCGCGAATCGTTCGTTATCCCCCTGATCTCAATATCTCCGTCTTCCGGGGAATAAACCGCCCCGGTCTCATAAAGCACTTCGCTTAGTTTCACGGATAACGCACGTCCTTTCTTTTCTTAGTATTCGCCGAGGCTGGTCTTATCTGCGAGTATTACCTTTACTACGGAACCGTATTCAAGCTCCTCGCCCGCAGCTACCGACTGCTGCTGAACGACAATGTTGCTGCTCTTCGGAAGAGCGCCGCTCGTTTCGAGGAATAGCCCTGCGTTCTGCAGCTTCTGTCTCGCCTGCTTTGCAGTAAGTCCGTGCAGCTCCGGAACGAGGACCGTTCCGCCGCGCGGGGTTTCGCCCGCATAGATTATCACCTTTGAGCCGTCGGCTATTTTGACGTTCGGCGCGGGAAGCTGAGCGGTTATCTCCGTTCCCTCGCCCATGAGCTGAACGGTAAAGCCCTTTGCCTCAAGCTTCGCCCTCGCGTCATCAACGCCGTCGCCTATAACGCGAGGCACCTGCACGTCGAGATACTGACGCTCTTCGGCGGTGTAGTCCGGCTCTGTGCCCCAATATGGCATTACCTCCGAAAAAATCTTGCCAACATACGGTCCGACCATTACTCCGCCGCCGACATAGATGCCGGAGGTCTGGCTCGGATTGTCGAGCACCATCAGCACCGCTATCTCAGGATCGTTCGCAGGGCTCATCCCGCAGAACGAGACCATATACTCCTTGTTGCCCGTTGCAGCCTGAAGCGCGGTTTTCGTGGTCGTGCCGGTTTTGCCTCCTATGTGGAGCCCGGGGACATATGCGGTTTTACCGGTTCCTCCCTCTTCCCCCACAACGGCCTCGAGATAAGAGGCGACGAGGCGGCTGGTCTTCTCGCTTATGACCTGACGCACCACCGTGGGCTCTTTTGAGTAGACTATATTCCCATTTCCGTCCTTTATCTCGCTGACTATATACGGCTCCATGAGATATCCGCCGTTAACCGCGGCGCAGAAGCCTGTTATCATCTGCAGGGGCGTTACGTTTGCCGTCTGTCCGAAGGACGCCGCTGCAAGCGAGGATTTGTTATAGGGGTTCGTAAACGCCTTCTCCGTCCACCAGAGGCCTCTCGTGCTCGACTCGCCGAGAAGGTCGATTCCCGTCTTGTTCCAAAAGCCGAAGGCTTCGACATAATCGTAAAACTTCGCGGCTCCCACTCTGAACGCGATATTTGTAAACGCGACGTTGCAGGAGTGCATCAGCGCCTCTTTCGGAGTCTGGCTGCCGTGTCCGGTGCGCTTCCAGCAGTTAAGGTCGGTCGTTCTGCCCGGCACCTTGTCCGGAGTCAGCTTTCCTCCGCAGTAAAAATCATCATTTTCGCTTATTACTCCCTCTTCAAACGCCATTGCGAGAGTTATCGTTTTAAAAACAGAGCCCGGCTCATAAGTATCTGATATGGACATATTTCGCCACATGGCGTTCAGCATCTTCGTGCGCTCCGCCTTGTACTCGTCCTCATCGACATAGTAGTCAAGCTCAATAAGCTGATCCTCTGTAAGAGTGAACGGACTGTTGAGGTCGAAGGTCTCAGCTCCCGCCATCGCAAGAATACGCCCGGTTTTTACCTCCATAACGATAACGCAGCCGTTATCCTTGACGAAATTTTCCTCCATTGCCTGGGCGAGATACTTCTCGGCTATGCCCTGAATCGTTGTGTCAAGCGTCAGGGTTACATTGCCGCCGTCTATGGCGTCGTTATAATTCTCGTAATTCTCGTAAAGAAGTCCGACGCCGTTCTGGGCAGCAAGGCGTGTAACGCTACCGTCGGTCCCCTCAAGGTAGCTGTTATAAACCCGCTCAAGCCCCATTAAGCCGTTGTTGTCCGTCCCGACGAAGCCGATAACGTGGCAGGCAAGACTGCCGTAAGGATAGTATCTTTTGGACGTAACCTCAAGGTGTACGCTCCTCAGTCCCGTGTACTCTTTCCCGTTTGCGTCGACGCCGTTATACGAGTCCTTGAATTCCCTTACAAGATCCGCCTCTGCCGGCTCGATCTTTGTCGCTACGACCTGATACCAGCTCTCGACCTTTTTGGATTTTTCCATTACGGAGTCGTAGCTCACGCCGAGCAGAGCCTCAAGGTTTTTCGCTATTAACTCCGGGCTCTCGTTGTATTTAATCATTTCGACAGGGCTTATAAAAACGTTATAAGCCGTTGCGCTTACGGCGAGAGGATTTCCGTTCGTATCGAATATCGTCCCGCGGTTTGCGGAAACCTTTGTCTCCCTCGTCTGCTGGTCTATCGCCATCTGCTCATACATCCCGTGGTCGGTTATCATCAGCCTGTACAGTCTGACCGCGAGAAGGGCAAACGCAACTATGCCGCACACCACCAGAAGTATGAGTGTGCGGCGAAGTATTGAACTGTCGGGTCTCTGTGACGTCATCTTTTTTTCCGTTGCCATGCTGCGCTCCTCACCTAAGTCGGTATATTATGCCGTCTTCGGTAAAATTCTATGCCCGCTCACCTTAAATATTCCGCGAGCGAGGAGATGAAGTCTCTCGCAGCTTTTATGAAGCCTATGCCGGAATCATCCTGCGAAAGAACGACCGCCTTGTCCTCCCTCTGCATTGTGATGACGTGGGTATTCGCCTCTGAGAGCATCGTCATTCCGAGCTTGCTCGTCGCCTGCTCCTTTATGGCGTTGAGATTGAACGTGCGCTCATATTCCACCTTGAGCCTCGTCTCGTCGGTCTCAAGGGCGCTTATCTCTTTGTTGAGTATTGTTATCTCCGTCGACACCTCGGTGAGACGGACGTAGGAGAGTATAACGAAAACCATTAGCAGCGCGATCACGGCGTAGCCGAGGACTCCGGCGACCGAAACCGCCTGAGCTTTTCTTGCGCTCTCGATGGCCTTCGCGCGCTTGAGGGCTTCTTCTCTTTTCTTCTGAGAGGCTCTCTCCTGCGCCTCACGTCTTGCGGTCTCCTCCGCCGTACTGTCCGGTATTTCCTTGGGAACCGCAGTTCCGCCGAAAGAATAAAGGTCGTAAGCGAGGCTTCCGAATGCCCCGTTTACGGCGTACTGTCTTTCTCTTTCAGCTCTCGCCTGTGCCATCTAGTCGTCATCCTTCGGTTATATTTTTTCCGCTATCCTGAGCTTTGCGCTTCTTGCCCTCGGGTTCTCTTCAAGTTCTGTCTCCGAAGGCGTTATCGGCTTTTTCGTAACGCTCACAACGCTCTTTTTGAAGCCGCATATACAAACGGGAGCTTCAGGCGGACATGTGCAGCCGTTCTCCCTCGATCTTATCGCGTTTTTAACTATTCTGTCCTCAAGGCTGTGGAAGCTTATCACGCACAGTCTCCCGCCCGGAAGAAGCCTTTCGATCGCGGCTCCGAGCATTTCGGAAAGCGCGCCGAGTTCATCGTTCACCGCTATCCTTATCGCCTGGAAGCTTCTCTTTGCGGGGTGCTGCTTTTCTCTCAGCGCAGCCGCCGGCATACTTCTTTTTATTATTTCAACGAGCTCGAAGGTCGAGCTTACGGGTCTCTTCTCTCGCGCAGAGACTATCCCAGAGGCTATCCTTGCGGAATATTTCTCCTCTCCGAACTCGAAGAGTACGCGCCTCAGCTCGCTCTCCGGCCAGCCGTTCACTATATCGTATGCCGTTAGAGAAGCGTCTCTGTCCATTCTCATATCGAGCGGCGCGTCGGTCATATAGGAGAAGCCCCTCGCGCCGTCGTCAAGCTGAGGTGAGGAAACGCCGAGGTCAAAGAGCATTCCATTGACTTTCCCTATTCCGACGGAATCAAGCAGTCCGTCGACGTCACGGAAATTGCCCTTGATGAGGGTGACTCTCTCTCCGAAACGTGACAGTCTCTCTCCCGCCTCTTTGATCGCGGCTGAGTCTCTGTCGATCGCGACAAGCCTTCCACCCTGAAGTCTTTCGGCGATCTTCTCTGAATGGCCGCCCCGCCCGAGCGTCCCATCCACGTATATTCCGTTCGGATCGATGTTCAGTCCCTCAATGCACTCCCAAAGGAGCACCGGAACGTGATTTCCGATCTCCATCAGAAATCAAGCTCCTCAAAGACCTCGGCGAGATTCTCCGGCGTGGTCTCCGCCACGTCGACCTCATTCCATGCCGCCTCATCCCAAAGCTGAGTGGTATCTCCGGCTCCGACTACCGCCACGTTCTTTTCAAGCTTCGCAAAGTCTCTGAGCGCCTGAGGAAGAAGTATCCTTCCCTGCGTATCGAGCTCGCATTTTGAAGCGTGGGAGAAAAGCGGTCTCATCTTCGTCTGCTTCGCTCTCGGAAGCTCGCGGATCTTTTCGTTGAGCCTATCCCAGCTGTCCATGGAATATGCCGTCAGGCAGCGTTCAGTGGAAATAGTCACGAAAAAGGTGTCGCCCAGCTCTTCCCGGAGCTTTGCGGGTATAAAGAGACGACCCTTTGCGTCCAGCGTGTGCCTGTATACTCCTGTCATTCCGGCCATCTCTTCACCACCTCTCGTAACATTCGTGGGAAAGCGATACACTTTCCACCACTTTGCCCCACTGATATGACACCATTATAGAGGCGCAGTCCTCAAATTGCAAGAGAAAATTTGAAAACAATTCATGTTTTTTCGGCGATTACGCGCAGAAAAAAATCCCGTTGCCCCATATTGAGGCAGCGGGAAAAAACTGTACCATATTTTGTATTGAATTTGTGTCATTTAATAAAGCACGTTGCGCACAAGCTGACCGCAGTATAGTAGATCCACGCCCTTGCCGACCTCTTTCCGGTGACCGTGTTATAGAAAAAAGCGGCGCATCCGAAGGCGAGAACAGTTACCATCCACATCGATTGCAGCCTCTTCGGAGTGAAGCCGAAGGAGTCGATATAGAGCCACAGCTTCGAGGCGGCTACAGCTGCAAAAACGAGGCTTTCAAACGTCAGGACCGCAGCGGCAGCAAGCGTAGGTCTATGGCCGCGCGGGTCCTTTTTCCCCGTTCTTGAGAGGCACCAAAGCAGGACGAAATTAAGGGCCATTACCTTCAGAAGCTCGAAAAAGCCCCGTCTCGCGTATTCGCTTACGATAAAGCCGTCGGGCAGTTTTCCGGCAAAGGCGCCGAACAGATAGCTTCCCTGTATAGCGAAGAAGCCTGCATACAGGGCGGAAAAAACGGCGGCTATCCCCACCCAGAGGCCGGATGGCACGAGTCTCAGCTTCGCAATAAAGCCCTCGATTTTTATTCCGAAGCCGTTCAGCCGCTGCTTATCGGCTCTCTGAGAGCCCGCCAAAAGTCCGAAGAGCCACGCGCCGACGTGAATGCTGAGGAGCAGTCTCCACAAAGTATCGATTAAGTTATATCCGGCGCGTCCCAATATACCGTCAACTATTTCCGCAAAGCCCGCGTCCGCGTCGCACAGAAGGCTGACCGCCATAATGAACAGTACCGCAGAAGCTGCTGCGGCGGCTATGGCCGCTAGCGGCTTTGCGCTTTCCTTCTTTTCCTCGCTGCGCCCGACAAACGCCGCGACTATGCATCTGAACTGTAGTATAAAATTCTTGAACGGAATGATAAAAAAGCCGTTTACTGCGTCAAAAGCGATAAAACGACCGTTTCTTCCTTCCAAAAGGGCTCCGCTGCGGCAAAGCGCCCACCATACGGCAAAAACGTGGAGAAACAGGTATTGATAATCGCCCCATACAGAGAGAAAATCAAGCTCAATGCTTATAAAAGTCGCTGAAAAGCAGGCGAAAACCGCAAGGCTCTCGACTGTCGGCCTCGTTCTTCGGTTCACAAGCTCACATATTATTACGTACAAGGAGAAAAAGACGCAGAGCGTGAGCTTCCAGCTCTCCCCTTCAAATAGATACGTGTAGATATAAGCGGCGGCGAGCATTAAAAATGCTGCGATTTTTTCTTCAGTCGAGGCAGAAAAGAACGGCTTTTTCTCATTTTCGGGTACAAGAACCAAACCGGCGGGCTCCAAGCCCTCCGGAAGCATTTTTTCTTTTTCCATTTTCAGTTCTCCTTATATTCCAGAATGTCTCCCGGCTGGCATCGAAGTTCACGGCAAAGCGCCATCAAAGTTGAGAAGCGGATCGCCTTTGCCTTCCCCGTCTTGAGTATCGAGAGATTTGCGGGAGTTATCCCAACCCGCTCGGCAAGCTCGTTCGACGATATTTTCCGCCTTGCCATCATAACGTCAAGATTAACGAGTATCTCCATCGCGCGCCTCAGACAGTCAGATCGAGCTCGGATTTCATTCCGATTGCTTCGTCAAACACGTTTTTCACTATTCTGACGATGAGCGACATAAAGCCCGCCGCAATAGCCACGAACGCAAACGACAGGTAGTAGAGCACGCTCGCAAGGCAGATAACGCCGACCGCCGCGCAGCACCAGCTAACCGCCCGCAGATAAGTTATGTTCTCGCGAACGAAAACCTCGCCCTTCCTTATGTTTCCGGTAAGCCGCCAGAGCATATAGAGGCATATCCACGCGAAGATGCTCGCAGAATAAACTGTTATCATAAGGAAAACCCACCTGCTTCCCTCAGCAGAGAAAAACCATCGCGAAAACCAGTACGCGCCCGCGTCAAGGCAGAGAAGCATCGCCGCAAACACGATGAGACATACCCGGCTCAATGCAACGCTTTTATTCCTGTTCCAATTCAATGAGATCTCTCCTTTCGCGTTCAGTATATCCCAGGCTCAACTGTTTGTCAATAATTTTTTATCGTTTTTCGATAATTTATTAGATAAAAAACCAGGCTCCCGAAGGAGCCTGGTATTTTACAGTATGTTCTTTATCCTATTGACTGCCTCGCGGGTCGCGGCGGCGTCGCCAAAGGCTGTGAGACGGATATAGCCCTCGCCGCTCGGTCCGAAGCCGGCGCCCGGCGTTGTGACGACGCAGGCCTCGCGGAGAAGCCTGTCGAAAAACTCCCAGCTTCCCGTGCCCTCGGGCGTTCTGAACCAGATATACGGAGCGTTAACTCCGCCGTAGACCGTCAGTCCGGCGGCGGTAAGGCCCTCGCGGATGACTCTTGCGTTATTGCGGTAATATGCGATCGTCTCTTCTATCTGACCTTTGCCCTCCGGGGAGAAGGTAGCCTCTGCTGCGCGCTGCACGACGTAGCCGACTCCGTTGAACTTCGTGCCCTGACGCCTGTTCCACATGGCGTTGAGGCTTGCTCCGCCGCGGACGAGAGCCTTTGGGATAACGGTGTAGGCGCAGCGGACTCCTGTGAAGCCCGCCGTTTTTGAGAAGCTGCGGAATTCGATGGCGCAGGTCTCTGCGCCCGGTATCTCGAAAATGCTGTGCGGCTTATCCTCCTCAGAGATATATGCCTCGTATGCCGAGTCGAATAGGATAACGCTCCCGTGCTCGTTCGCATAATCCACCCAGGTCTTAAGCTGTTCGCGGGTCGCGGCGGCTCCCGTGGGATTGTTCGGCGAGCAGATGTATATCATATCCGGGACCGTGTCCGGCAGGTCGGGGAAAAAGCCGTTTTCCGCAGTGCAGGGCAGATAGACGAGCCTCGACCACTTCCCGTTTACAAAGTCGCCCGCTCTTCCCGCCATGGCGTTCGTATCGACGTATACCGGGTATACGGGGTCGCATACTGCAACGGTATTATCTGCCGAGAAGATATCTCCGATGTTTCCGCAGTCGGATTTTGCTCCGTCAGATACGAATATCTCGTCGTCGGCTATCTGAACTCCTCTCTCAAGGTAGCTGTCTCTTATGGCAAATCTGAGAAAATCGTAGGCTCCGCAGGTCTCCTCGCAGTAGCCTCTGAAGCTCTCCTTATGCCCCATCTCTTCAGACGCCTTCTTCATCGCCTCAACGACGGCGGGCGCGAGCGGCTGAGTCACGTCGCCTATTCCGAGCCTTATAAGCGGCTTGGAGGGATTTTTGAAGGCTCTGACTCGCCTTCCGATCTCCGGAAAAAGATAGCCGCCGGGCAGCTTCATAAAATTATCGTTAAGCTTGATCATATTGATTTCTCCTTTACTTCGTTAAAGTTATTATAGCCTTGCCGCCTCATCTTGTCAACTTTTACCTTCTGTATTAAATCGCCTTCTCGGGGAAATACTGAGAAAAGACAGAGGAGGCGAGATAGTGCAGGGCAAGGTAGAGATATGCGGAGTCAATACTTCAAAGCTTCCGGTGCTTAAAAACGACGAAACGATAGAACTTATGAAAAAAGCCCGCGCAGGCGACGAAAACGCGCGCGAAACTCTCATAAACGGTAACTTGAGGCTCGTTCTCAGCGTTATCCAGCGGTTTCAGGGGCGCGGCGAGAGCGCGGACGACCTCTTTCAGGTGGGCTGCATAGGGCTTATAAAGGCTATCGACAACTTCGATTATGTAAACCACAGCGTCATGTTCAGCACCTACGGAGTGCCGATGATAGCCGGCGAGATACGCCGCTTTCTCAGGGATAACAGCGCGGTGCGAGTTTCGCGCAGCATACGGGATACCGCGTATAAGGTACTGCTCGCCAAGGAAAGGCTTCAGGCCGAGAACCAGCGGGAGCCTGCACCCGAGGAGATCGCAAAGGAGCTCGGCATAAGCCGCGCTCAGGTCGTGACCGCAATGGACGCAGTCGCAGAGCCGGTGAGTCTTTACGATCCAGTCTATTCGGATTCTGACGACTCGGTTTTGGGCATTGACCAGATAGGCGACGAAAACTCCTCAAGCGACGTATGGCTGAGGCAGATCGCCATCGAGGAGGCGATCTCAAAGCTTACCGACAGGGAAAAGCGCATACTCGCCCTCCGGTTCTTCGACGGGAAAACCCAGATGGAGGTCGCAAGCGAGATCGGCATAAGTCAGGCTCAGGTATCGCGCCTCGAAAAAAATGCCGTGGACAGAATTAAAAGCAGCATATAAAAAAGCGCGCAAAGGGAACGCCCCTTGCGCGCTTGTTTATCACTTTTAATAGCCACTTAAAAAATGCTTCACTTTGCAGAGACCGCCCCTAATTTGGCGCTCTTTATCATTTGCGGTTGGCATCGTATAAGGAAACAAACCGTTCTCTCTCCATCGGTACA